>Ga0065711_1029480_pt1 | contig 36037 bp, 14 predicted proteins | sample Hoacrofraction12_FD_59098 | JGI IMG/M metagenome (GOLD analysis project Ga0065711, IMG submission 59098) | Hoatzin crop microbial communities from Cojedes, Venezuela - Epithelial fraction 12 v2 (version 2) | ecosystem: Host-associated > Birds > Digestive system > Esophagus > Crop | place...
ACAAGGTCCTCTACAACCTACTGTAGGTGACCCTGCTTCGGCAGGAGGGTTGGACTAGATGACCCACAGAGGTCCCTTCCAACCCCTACCATTCTGTGATTCTGTGATTCAGATTCATACAGTATATGAACAGGTCTGTTTTCATATGTACAGAGGCTCTCCTACAAGCTTAGAACAATGCTTATTCTGAAAGATAAAACTGAGTGAGTAGCAAAAGCAGAGGAAAACAAAGCAAGCTGGTTTAATCCAAAATGTTAAAATCTAGATACCTAAGGTTAGGTACCTAAAGTCATATTTGCATACCAGTCACACATCTATTGGTTTTACAAGTGACTAGACTTTTAGAGGCATCATAAGTGGCTCTCCTGACAAAGACAGTACTGGAAAATCAGTTCATCTCACAGTATATAATACTGATTCTTAATAAGACTGCAATATAAGTAAATATCAGCTGTGCAAGAATCAATTTTACTTGGCTCTCCCTTGAGACTATCTCTTCCAGGACTGCTTCTGAACTGCAGGTTGAAGAAATCTTCCATCTGCAGCCACCTGTATCTGTCTGCTCTCTAGTCTGGACACCATGTGCAACTTTTGCAACTCATATGTACAGTGCACAACTGGTTGCTCCACGAAGCAACAACCCAACCATACAGCATATACGGTACATACATTCACATGAGTGAGCTAGGGAGGGTAGCTGGCACAGTGTAGGATCCTGCTTAGCTGGAAAAAGTGTGTCTCTGAACGTGCCTCTGGTCTAGACTTAAACAGCCACCAGCAATGGCTTTAATCTAAGGAGTACATTGTTCCCACTGATATACTCTCCTTTTTGATTTGGTAATTCTACTTTTTAATGCACCATGTTTATTCTTACTAATTGAAAGTCAAGTTCCATTTATCCTCTGCTGATTAAGATAATCTCCTTTGATGGCCAAACAGCAAAAGTATATAAATGTGTATGCTTCTGAAAGTTATTGTGGCTTCTTTAGCATTTACAAATATTCTTTATCTGGAAGAACATACACTGAAATAAAAAAGTCGAACCTATTCTGCTTTTATAAACCCTTTTCAGTAATATTAATCAGGTGAAACTGTATTCTTAACATGTCCATGTTTCAAATACTGTATGAAGCATTTAGTGAGCGAAGTCAGCTACCACTAAAGTCTTAAATCCAGAGGTATTCTTGTACAAGCCTCACCTTCTCAGAACACCACCACTTAACCACCTTCTGTTCCTATATAGCCTGTAAAGCAGGACTGGAAAATATATTTCACTTCTGCCAGCAAGGCCAGGTTCCAGTGAGACCTGGAGTCTCTCCAAAATCTGGGGAAGAAGCCAATGGGGAGTCCCAACAATAGGTGTCTCCCAAGCAAAAGAGACATTGGCAATTGCATCTATCCCCCAACAGATCAACAGTTGTAAAACCCTACCACATAGGAATATTGTCTTTGAAAACATTTCATTTGTGATTTACACACAGACTTGTTAGCTTCTTCTCTAACAGAGCGTAGTTTCTAGCACTTGGGATACTAGCCACAGGATAAGACTGTTCTACAAATCTTGTATTTTAGACCACTTTTAAAAAGAACTCCCATTCACATTCTCTTACAGCTTGTAACTACGCTTTTGGATGACTAATATGCTCTGTTATCCACAGTAAATACATTTATCTCATTTACTAACAATAGTGTCATGATCATCCATGTTACATGAAGAATAATCTCAACCATTTTAGAATCAAGAATCTGAGTTACAGTAGGCTCCTGTTCTGCATTGCTCCTGTGAGAGACAGTGGTTGAACTATCTCTTTCTGCTGACTATGTAGGAATCCAAGGGAGGCTAGTCTCTTAACTTAGGTTTTTAAACCAGATGCCCAGAGTTAAGCTGTATGAGAACAGTCATCTTACACACTCACTTTCACCTTCACTAAATTAACTGGGTAAGAAATCTCCTTGCTATGTTCTGTCACTTTCATGCATCAATAGCATGAGTTAGACCTGTAGTCATGTATTACCCTTTGGTCTGTTTGCTTAACTATCTGGTCACCTCATTAATTAGCCACTTGATGGATATAATTACAGTTGCTGCCATTAGGATGCCTTTCTTTCAAACATTTCAGACAGGTTTGAGAAAAGTGCTGGATAATGTTATGACCAAAAGATAACTGCATAGTCATGGAATATTATGAGCAGGAAAAACAGCATTACAGTTCAGGGCTTACTTATAGACTCCATTATCTAACTTCGTAGCTCACCACAAACTGAGGGGAGAACAGTAACCGATTATGTTTTTAGTTTGTCTGTCTTCCACTAAAACATCAGGAACTGGGCAAATCTAGAGACAGAATGTTGCTCCACGTGGATCAGTGATCCCACGTGCTACACCAAACTCAGAAATCCTGGAATCATGTATGTTACAACATTATTAAATAATGGTAAGTGGTTTGAATACATATGTGTGTACAGTTCATTTTTTATTTCATCACTGACCTGGAAAACAATTATTACAGAGATCAGTTTCACACTGTCTCAAAGTTTCTTCCTTTTTTTTTTCCAGTAAGTTAGTATTTTTCTGTTGACTTCAGACTTAGTAAAATTTTTGATTCGCTGAAATAAAACATGGTTGAGGTGTTTACATTTTTATTTTCTCATTTAAAAAACTGAAATGCCTTGTTTTCAGAAGGATCATACAAATTTTTTTAGCAACTTCCTCCTCCTAACCAAAACAACTCCACAAGAAGCAACAAAATTATTTGGTCAATTTGAATCTACAGTTTACAAGAGGAAGTTTTAACTAACCAACTCACACATTTCTAGCTTGGACAGATTTTCTGTGTTAGGAATAGAATGTCATTCTCCCTTCCTATACCATCAGGGGAAAACACTGATTCTCAGGCTTTCCTCTTAATTCTCTTTCGTAATCCTATAGATATCACCACAACCTCAGTCTTTTTCTTTCCTTCCCTTCTGAGTGTTTTCCTTCTCTTTTTAATGCATTCTTAATCTCTGTTGTTTTTCCCCTGAATATTATTCTCTTCCCACCAGTGATCCCATTATTTGCTTGCTAGCTTTGATACCATCCTAAAACCCTGCACAAATAAGGTCCTGTGGTCAACTGCAAAAGAAGTGATGGCAGGAGGAGGAAGATATGCACGTACATGATCTGCTCATCTCTGTACTGACCAGCTGAAGCCAGTATACTTCATCAGGAACACTGCTCCCATTTACTGCCTCACTCAGCCCTTCTTCAATCACTGCCACCTTTCAGTTTTGGAAAAACTGAAATCACCTTCAAAGCAGAAGTGCTTTCCAATACCCCCTGCATCTTACTAGCTGGGATGCACCCAGGGTCTCCCTAGCCCCAGCAGAGGAAGGACTGCTCTGCAAACCTGTTGCTGTAAGTCTCTTCCTGCTCAGTTCAATTTTCTTCTTGTTCTTCATAATCGAATCACAGGCGGTCTGAAGTGGTTCAAGCTTCCAAGGACCTTCCTTGCTTTCTGAAAAGTGCCCAGACAAATACCTGAGTCCCTAGCATACATTGATGACAAAAAGTTTGGGCAGATGCTGGCATCTTTTAATAACTAGAGGATGTGTGAAAATGAGGATTAAATATGTACTCAGCACTGTGAATGGCTGCTCAGCTAATGTCAAAGCAATCGAGCTCCACTTCAACTGGCAAAGATGCTGCACATATAAAGTCCAGCTTACAAAGGTCTTCCTGATCTTTGTCAAGCCCATAAAATAAAAACACTCCATAAAATAAATCAAAAGGAATTCAAAATCTATCTCTCTTGGGCCGGTAATAAAGGCCTCATTTCAGTTCAGCATTCTGTGCAAGAGTAAAACATGACAAAACAAGAAGAAGAAAGGAGATGGAATCTCCCTCCCCCATAACTTTTTATACTTTGGCATTTTAATTGATTCTTACTCTATAGCCTCATCACTGGAGTCTCTCAACTGGCCTTATTTTGCCATCTTATTGGAAAGGTAGGCAGTAAGTTCCCATTCCTCAGATTTAAAATCTCCCCTGCCAAGTCCTGTGTTGAATTCATCTTCCCCTTCATAGGTACAACACTAACTTCAGTTTAAGATGCTGAATTCTGTTGCCTATTTTTTTCATAGATACAAACTGCCCCTATCCCTCAAACATGAAATTTTCTCACTGACTTTAACTTGCTCTGACTGGGCTATAAACAAATTATTCAAATAATTTGAAAAGCCAGTATCATTAAACAAATCTTTTCCATTCAAACTGATCTGTTTGGACATAACTGAACCACTCTGTCTTTACATGAGGGAAGTGTTGCTTGGTTCTTCCTCTGTGCAATTTCTTCCTCAAAATATTTGCTCTTAAATAGGTTAATTGTTTTCCTCTGCCCCATTGAGTCTGTCAGGAAGGTAAATGCACAGCTAACCTTAACACACACTTTCCCAGGAAAGCGGGTAATTTATCATTGCAAGAACTATAGCAGATCTAGGAGACATTAATAGCTTGCCAGCCAAGTGACCTACATATGGCAGGGTAAAGCTACAATCAACACAAGAAATCTTATATACACAAAAGAAGCATGACTCCATCTGGTTTGAGTTGCCATCTTGCTTTTATCTCCTTTTGCTGAAAGTTTTGCCTGCTTCTTTGACTGAGCATCTCTATGTTAGATCCTAACAAGAGAAAAATTGTATGCAGCAACACGTCATTCTCACACTGTTATGATTATGTGGTGGTGGGAAGGTCTGGAAAACCACTAAGGGTGTATAAACAGCAATAAACTATTTCTACCTTCCTTAAGCAGTTAGTGTAAAAGGAATAGTGCAAGTGTGTACCAACTTATTCTTGAAAAAATAGTAAAGACCTCACGGTCTTTTTGCACATCCATCATGCCAATAACCACTGTTCTCGTCATGTATCAATTAGACATAACTATAGTCTTCTCAATCTGCACAATGCACTATAACACTTCAAAGTGGAGTGTGTACCTCCGATGTGCTGATTTGGACCTCTCTTACTACTGAAAAACACTCTGCATGGCAGTCATCACCAGGTGGCACTCTTGCACAGTCTGCCAAGCACTTACCCCAGTGTGGGAGAACTGTCCATTCTTCGGAAGATATGTTGATACTAGAATTGCTGACTACTTTTTTGTCAGATAAAGTTTGGTCGTGTCAAAGGCAGGATAATTTGGCCTCTGCTTTGGTCTTCCAAATCCTTTCAGGAAAAACTACTCCTCGACAGTGGAATTCTGCCGAAGAAGAGGGCACCTGTCTGTTCTTTGTGACTACTGTTCCAGGACTGATGCATGCAACAAAACAAGTTACATTTAGAATACATCCACGCTATGTCACTGATTTCTCCTCCACTGGGAAATCAGCCTAGAAGATCCCATATTCCCCAAGGAAAACCACTATTCTGAGTGAAGAGTAAGGCTTCAATTAGTCTGAAATTTCAAATAGACTGAAATACGGCTTGGATGTAACCTGCACCAGTGTGTCTATATTGAAAAACACCCAAGTAGACATAGCACACACACACAAGACTCACTTTGAGGCACTAAGTTCATTTCTCTTAGTTCAAAATGGGGAGAGAGAATTCACACTAAGTTTGTGCATATATAATTCTTTATACTTCAATGATCACTGTAGGTTGCTCAAAATCACATTCTGCTAGATGTCCCTCCCTTGGCAAGGCAAGGCAACACTAACAGTTTTGAAGAAGTCAAATGAACTATGTTTTGGTGTGTTGTTGAACACACATGTCTTACATTCTGTTCGATGATTCTACAATCTCAAACAACATTAACATAGCAATACCACTGTAAGTTGTGCAGCAGGCATTAACAACTACTATACAACAACATTTTTCATAGGAGGAAGGGAAGAATTTGTGAAACACAAGTCCAGAGAATTCCCAAATGCAGAGCAGGGGCTGAATAAATAAACCTTATTAACCCCTCATGTTCAGAAAGCACAAGGCACACAACAATCACCATTGAAAAGTAAGCTTTTCCCACCACTCCGCCACAGAACTGAGCTGCTAAAATGCTTCTCTGGTTTTATAGAAATGTTGACTATGCTGTTTCTGCTGACTACCATTGACTTTTTAACTTTCAAAACAGCAAGTGGGATCAATGCTACCCATTGAAAAGGATTGAAGTTTTGTGTTTGATTTTGTCTTTTTTTTTTAAATGGTTTGCATGGATAGCTGCAGTACTTGTGTTGTCACATGCCTGGTCACATGAAACTCTGAGTTTCTATGTAAGAATATACACACAGTCTTGTATACTGTGACTGTTAGATTTCCCTGAAAGTGACACTGTTTAAAATAGCACTACCTTCAGCAGTCTACATATCAAGCAATCACTTCCAAACACCTATCGAACACTTCAACATTTAGTGTTACAGAAAGGGGCCCAAAATTGTTTTCAAAACAGCAAAGTGTACTGCTAACACCTGCGATTTCATCCTGTTACCTTCCTTGCTTCTCCGTCCATCATCTCTGAATGCCTCCTGCCTACTCAGTGAGCAGAGTACGAACTGCAGAAATCTAACACTCACTACTGAGCATTTGTGTATTTTCCTGACATCTTCTGTTTACAGTAAGAATTTCAGTAAGCAGGTCAACTGCCATCAGGCCAACATCAAGGCATGCATCTTTGTGAATCAGACATAAAAAAAAATCACAGTAGTGACCTATAAATATACCTACTCACTTGCTAAAGCAGACTGCCTAGTACTTGTTTTCAAGACTTTCAAAGCAAGTCATAGGTTTTGCAGGACAGAATCACAGAATGGTAGGGGTTGGAAGGGACCTCTGGGGATCACCCAGTCCAACCCCCCTGCCAAAGCAGGGTCACCTACAGCAGGCAGCACAGGACCTTGTCTAGGCTGGTCTTGAATATCTCCAGAGAAGGAGACTCCACAACCTCCCTGGGCAGCCTGTGCCAGTGCTCCGTCACCCTCAGAGGGAAGAAGGTCTTCCTCATGTTCAGACGGAACTTCCTGTGCTTCAGTTTGTGCCCATTGCCCCTTGTCCTGTCACTGGGCACTACTGAAAAGAGTCTGGCCCCATCCTCCTGACTCCCACCCTGCAGACATTTGTAAGTATATATTAGGTCCCCTCGCAGCCTTCTCTTCTTCAGGCTGAACAAGCAGAGCTCCCTCAGCCTCTCCTCGTAGGAGAGATGCTCCAGTCCCCTCACCATCCTTGTAGCCCTTCGCTGGACTCTCTCCAGTAGCTCTTCATGTTTCTTGAACTGGGGAGCCCAGAACTGGACAGAGTACTGCAGATGGGGCCTCACTAGGGCAGTGTAGAAGGGAAGGAGAACCTCCCTTGACCTACTAGCCACACTCCTCCTAATGCACCCCAGAATGCCATTGGCCTTCTTGGTAGCCAGGGCACACTGCTGGCTCATGGTCAACCTGTTGTCCACTAGCACACCCTCTCCGCAGAGCTGCTCTCCAGCAGGTCCACCCCAAGCCTGTATTGATGCATGGGGTTGTTCCTCCTCAGGTGCAGGACCCTGCATTTGCCCATGTTGAACTTCATCATGTTCCTCTCTGCCCAACTTTGTGCTTGCATTTTATTCTCTCAACATCTACACTGATCTGAGGGTCCTAGTGGTCTATTGCACGAACTGTGACATGTTCTACAAGTTAACTTTTGAACCAAGTGTGATAAACAGGCAGGTTATATTCATACTCACCAGAAGGAGATCGCCATCAGGGACTCGTTTTTCCAGTATGTAATAATTTGCTGTGACCTTTCAGCATCTGATCTTTTCAATTCTTGAAACTTTTCAGAGTTTGTACTACTTGCTGAGATGTAATATGACTAGCATGTATACCATCTTCTGCAATAGTATACTATTACACAGAATTAAACATTACTAAGTCCCTAGTGTGAGTAATAATATTTGATACTCATGAAATATGCTAAAGAAACAGACTCTCTCTTTACCCATAAAAGATACATGATACAGGCAGCCTGAGGTTTAAGCATTTCCTGACCTTTAATAGTGTGCCTCATGTCTGACCTAGAAGTGGTTGGTTCAGCCTTCAAATTCCCTCCAGTCCTTGACCTCTATGCTGAGACTGTCATCACAGGTGCCAATTAGTGGCAAAGCATTTTGCTGGGGGATTCTGTGACTGAGCTGAGCATGAAACCCTCTGTATCCCATTACCTCTTCCTGCAGAAACCACCTCCCCTTTTTCACTTGCTCCTCAGTAATCCTGCTCTGATATACTGTAGAGATTTCATTATCTTAACTGTCCTGTACCTGTGCAGTAAAATGACAGTTCTTTACCACACCGTTAACCTGTTCATTTCTCTACAGGTCTATAAGTAAAGCAGTGATTAACTTCAGCCATATCAAAAAGGATATCGTCTGACTTTTGGAGAGGCTTTAGAAACATTATTTTCAGAAATATTCACACTGGGCCACATGCCAACTTGACCCTGAGCTCTGGGCTCATATGATGAGTTGAAACCATTGATGATTGTAAGATTACTATTGCAGCAACTATCACTGCGTTTTGGGGGCATGCTGACTTAGACGTGTCCTGTAGACAGCAGCCTTGCTTCAGTGCCTCCTCAGCCAAGCACACCATGTATGTCAATTCAGAACCTGTGGTTGCTCTCATATTGAGTAGGAACTTGTCTTTGAGGAAGTTATCAACAAGATGGAGTCAGGCTTTTTAAAGCCATATGTGGCAGGATGGTTAAAGACAACAGGCATAAACTGAAACAAGGAAGGTTTTGACTGGATATAAGGAAAAGCTTTTTCACCATTAGGGAAGTCAAGCATTGGAATACTTTACATAGAACGGCTGGGCAGCTTCTACCTTCAGAGATTTTCAAAACCAAACTGGAGAAAACCCTGAGAAACCTGGTCTGTTCCCATTGCTGACTCTGCTTTGAGCAAGTAGTCATATCGGAGACCTTCTGAAACCCTTTTTAATCTGCATTATGTTACGAAGATTCTATGATTACCATGATCATCATCTATATCCAGCTTGACTGCTTAAAGCGTCCCAGGGTAGAGAAGGCACAATGTTTCTGGGTAGCCTGTTTCAACAACTGTTTCAATTCATGCCTTTTGTCTCTTGCTCTCCTGCCACACGCTGCTGCGAAGAGGCTGGGTCTGCCTTCTTGATAGCTATTTACCCTGTAAGTATCAAGAGGCTGCTATTAAATTTCCATTAAGCCTTCCCCAGACTGAAGAAGCCAGATTCCCTCACTATCTTCTCTTTGCACATGAGCTCTAGTCCCCAAACATTTTCACAGCCCTTCAATGAACTTACTTCAGTTTATCAATGTTTTTCTGTACTGGGAGACCCAGAACTGGATACAGTGTTCTAGGTGTGGCCTAATGAGTGCCAAGTCCTGTAGTGTAATGCATTAACAGGTTTTTCAGAAAGAGACGGTAACAATGAACCTGTTCTGTTTGTGTATACAGAAATTCACCAAAGTCTGAAGCAATTAATTGTACCCAAAATATCTAATGAAATGAAGAATATTTTGAAAAAATGGAGATATTGTTTCCATTTAGGTCTGTCTGTTAATGCTGCAGCATGTCTGGAAAGCGAGTAAGATGGGTGAATGGATACCTCTGAGGGAGCAGCATATTTTAGTGCACTTTATTTTTAATGTACATAAAAATACACACATACTCAATACATATGTGTATATTTACATAAAATATTTGTTTGCATTTATTTCAAGTGCATCTGGAGGACCCTCCTCCTAGACTTGCTAGGGATGCCACTGGTAAACAGCACAATCATCACAAGATGCAGCAATAATGGAATTCTACTGTGCCATGGCTTTCAGAAATTAATTCCAATGGACATGTATCACCTCCATAATTTCTTTGGTGTACTCTATGTCAAATACATTACCTACTTTTCTTCCTCTGCATACTAATGCATCTACTCGACTGGCCTCATTGGCAAGTAATTTTCAAACAAAACAGTATATGACCAAAATATGGCAACTTTCAGTAAGAAAATTGGAAGGCTGATGTGACTTTGGTGTCATCTTCAAAGTTAAATCCATGGACTCATGCTGCTGGAGTTACATTTTTGACTGACATCAAAAGCAATTCTTCAAAATCAACCCCACTCAGTCTTTCAGCTGTAGCTGATCTTTACAGTAACTGCAAAATAGCAGGTGCACACATACTCTCCCGGATACAGCCAGGAACTAGAATGTTATAGAAACTAATGTCCTAGCTATATTTTAGTTCAGGTAATTAGATTCATTCTACTAAATTATTCCCACAAGATCATTTAAATACATGAGAATCTTCTTTACTTTCTCTCCAAAATATTGCACAGACTGTCAGAAGACTACAATCTTGTATTCAAGATGGCAAATTGCCATTGGAAGTGTTGGGTAAAGTGAGAAGTAGTTATGAATTACACAGCACAAAGGTTGTCTTCAAATAGTTGACTTTTGTTTACATTTGTCAGAGAGTGACATTGGAAACACCCCAGTAACACCCTCTTTGTTTATAACCAGACATAAAGATGGTATCCTGCATCCTTGTGTAGCATTTACTGATAAAGATCTAGCTTTTGGAAGGTAAATACTGTGTATCATTCTGAGTAGGTATTTAAGGAACTTTTAGCATAAAGTCTAGCATACAACAGTGAGTTATACCACTATATTTGTTACAAAGTTAGGCAGCACAGCTGCAGATGCTGAACTTATTCACTCTGCTCCAGGTATCTGTACTTTAACTACAAGACACCTGCCAGCACCATAACTACTACATCTCAGAACACAGTACATGCATTTCAGGATCCTGCAAAACTGCACAATGACTTATCACATAGTTTCTAATTGCTCATATGATCTATCTTTTGGCTATTTAAGTACATTTCCTAACCTCTTTGATTCGTGGTGGAATCTATTGTTTTTCTTTTTGGGTTCTAGAAAGTCTATATCTAAGATAAAGCTATATTAAAAATGCCCAGCAACATATACTTTCGTATAATACAATCCCTTTTGCCATTTATGATTAGTATATTTGCTTTACTAATCATAGATGCAGAAGAGCCTTATAAAGGCCTGGAATCAGAATGGTTTGGGTTGGAAGGGACAGATCACCTCGTTCCAAGCCCCCTGCCTTGGGCAGGGACACCTTCCACAAGACCAGGTTGTTCAAAGCCCTGTCCAGCCTGGCCTTGAACACTTCCAGGGAGGGGGCAGCCACAAATTCTGTGGACAACCTGTTCCAGTGTTTTACTACTCTCATACTAAAGAATTTCTTCTTTATATCTAATCTAAATCTACCCTCTTTCAGCTTGAAGCCATTACCTCTTGATCTATCCCTACAAGCCCTTGTAAGCAGTCCCTCTCCAGCTTTCTTGTAGCCCCCTTCAGGTACCAGAAGGCCACAGTCAGGTCTCACCAGAGCCTTCTCTTCTCTAGGCTGAATAACCCCTATTCTTTCAGCCTTTCCTCATAGGAGAGGTTCTCCAGCTCTGATCGTTGCTGTGGCCTCCTCTTGCCCCACTCCAACAGGTCTAGGTCTGTTCTCTGCTGAGGGCTCCAGGGCTGGACGCAGGACTCCTGGTGGGGTCTCACCAGAGTGGAGTAGAGGGGCAGAACCCCCTCCCTCACCCTGCTGCCCATGCTGCTGTGGATGCAGCCCAGGATACGGTTGGCCTTCTGGGCTGTGAGCGCCCATTACTGGGTCATGTTGAGCTTCTCATCAGCCAGCACCCCCAAGTCCTTCTCCTCAGAGCTACCCTCAACATTCAGAGGGTTTGAAATTGGGGAACTCCTTTTTCTTGTAAGGGTTCAACTCCAGCCTAGGTTACTCTTGAACAAAAGCCATTAACAGTGGATAGCTTTGGACTGGCCTCTTGTCTTGGCAATTAGCAATACTGCTGACTGGCCCACAGCCCATGTGTATTTATATTGTGTCAGGCTCACCAAAGCTAAAGCAAATTGAAAGCACTTGAGGGCTGCAGCCTTCCAGATCATAATGGGGCTACTGGGTCTTAACTGAATCAGGATTATAGCTCTATATGAGTCTCTGTATGAGCAATAACCACTGTTACTAAACCAAGCTTTCTGTAATTATTAAAAAACATGAGATTTATGACTAAAATATGACCACATTTCAGGGCTAGCCAACTTAAATTTTCAAGCTTTAATCCCTGAATTCAAGAACAATAAAATTTTTTAATGGCATCTATGGTTTTTACGTGATCACATCGCTCCAGTAGCTACATATTTAAAGAAAGAATTACTGTAAAATTAGTAATATCATACTCATTCATTACACTGTACATGTAAATGTTAAGGTCAACTTCATCCACAATGTTACACGCTTGCATTTCATCAGGTAACAGTATCTTGCAAAACTCACATCTACCCAACAGTAACAGCTTTTGTAATGGTGTAATAGTTTAATAATGGATATAATAGTACTGCAGTAATTCCTTTATATTACAATTTCATGGACTGGAATTCCTCTCTGGCTGGAGAGGTATACCCATTAGAAGAAAAGTAGGTTTAGGCAACAGCTAGATCTAGACAGCTAAATTGAATTGGACTAATATCTACGTATGCAGTCACTTAAAAGCATTGCCACAACCACCTACTGACTGAAAGACTTCTGGAGCGATCCTAGGCACCAAGGAATATACAAGGGTACCAAGTTGTATGAGGATTCCCTTGAGGGCTTGCAGTCACAGTACATGAAAGTGTTTCAATGGCTGGTGAACTGCAGGCCTGCTTTTATCATACCTAAAAGTCAAAGGAGTTTGTTTGTCCTGCAAGGACAGTAATTCCCATACAAGATGCTGAACTAGAAGCTAAAGTCACTGAATTCCTCATCCAGGAGAATCACTTCTATTAGCAAGTGCTTTCTTTTATGCTTTCGCTTGTCCAGAACACTGCTGCTTATGCAGAATGCTCTTTTGTATCCAACACCTGTTCGCTATCACACATAAGAAACAGGCTATCACTAGAGTTCAGCATCCACACAGTCATGGGGAACCCTGGCCAATTCATGTATAATATCCTTCTTCCCTCACTAGTTCATTGAAGCTTTTCAACTAATCTCCCCCAGTTTAACAAGAATACCACATGAATGGGATGGGGGACACTGAGGGGACAATACACTGTGAAACACCACTAGAGTACAGTAGAAGAATATGAATAACAGCAAAGATTGATTGGATGAGGAACTGATATGTTATGCTGAGCTGTGAATCAGCTTGTAGCTGTAATCCAAGCATACAGCTAGCCACACTACTGGAAACAATCAAGCTCCAGGTCATACTCCACAACAGGATGGATATTGAGTCTAAAGTAGTATGTAATAGGAGTGAGAAATGCTTTCATGCTAGTGGGAGTCAGAATAGGGTAACACGCAAGTTCAGCATTGCTGCACTAAGACCCTGGCACAATTTGAAAAATTGCTAATCTATTATATCTGCCAAGTCAAAAAAAGTCTGTTCAGTGGCTGATTCTCATTTCTGTCTGTAACCTTACCACAGTTCGAAATTTTGAAAGTGACATTTACAGGGCAATATAAATACTTATGGTTTGTTTCAAAAAGCCTGCCTTCAGGTACTGAATTCACAATTTCCTTTTTCACTGTTGAAACATTTTCTATAAATGTCATTTGTAAGTAACTCCAAGAACCTACAGAGTTTGCAGCAGATTGTATGAAGGGTAGGATTAATCATATTTAGAACTTTTATATCCTCTAAAATAATTCCTTGGAAGTTGAAAGGACAGAATTATTTCATTGAAGGGTGCTTAGTCTAAACTGTCTCTCTCACCCCACAAACCTGCTGTAGGAAGTGCAGTTGAATGTTAATGCATGGCTGCATCAGTCTAAATTCTGCCTTATGGACAGCATCCAGGTTAGTCTCATACCCAAGATGTCACAATCAGGCCAAAGTCCAAGCTTTCCATTTTTTACAATGATGCCAAGTGGAAATCATCCCAGCAGAGATAGCCCAAAGAATGCTTCATGTATCATTAAGCCCTGAAACAGGAATTTAAAATAGCTTTAGGTCTATGTGTGCGTCCTCTGCTGTGGTGAATTACATTTCCATACATAGCCTCTCCTTAGTTCACTATCAGCAAAGCAATGTGTTAGTGAAGAGAATAATGTGTGAAGTTTAAAAATAAAACATGAAGTCTATTTTAAGGATGAATTTTACAATAAATCCAAAGATTTCACTATTGCCAGGTTCAGGGTTTTGAATTGATAAATTTAAAAAAATACAATCAGAATATGCCTTTGGGTAGGGACTTGACTTTTGGATATCCAACAGCTCAGTGACAATGCAGTGGAGGCCCATATTTCATGCATATACGTGCGTATATATATACACATAAACACACGCATATCTCTGTGTGTGTGTGCTGATCAAGTGGTCATATGTCTCTGGCAAGCAAGCAATGAAAACATTCTGGATGTTGCTGTTTCATGCTGCCTGCTGACAACAGAATCCTCATGACAGTCTGTCTACCACGGGCCATGCTTACCACTGACAAGCAGTGAACACTGAATTTGATCTCACTGCTTCTACAGCAGGAAAACAAAATCAGCAGAAAGAAAACAAGTTGTATTGCAGCCTAAGCTTGAACTACATTACAAAAACTGAGCAAAGCTACTTGTTTTGTCTCAATTATTACTACAGCAATCTTGACTTTGAAAAACAGAAGAACCCCTAAACAATAAGAAATAAATATTATTGAAAGACAGATATTTGTGCAGTATCTGTCAGAATATTTTTCTATATTTATTTTCTATAATTAATGGAAATATTTTTTAATCAAAAGAAAGGTCTCCAGCACAGTAATAAAAAGAGAATAAAAGAAGAATAACAAAGACCAAGAGACAAAGGAAGTTAATAGCAGTTTTGGTCCTAAAATACTTTTATTTGCATTTTAATGTGGTGAGAGCATTTCTTGACATTAGCAGATATTAGTCAGACTCAGCTGCTCCCTGTGATCTCATTGATTAGGGTGAAAGTCTCAGATTTCATACTTAACTAAGTGTTGTTTGCTGACATTAAGAACTCACACTAGCTCATAGTGTGAAAGAGTGAGAGAAGATTTGAGATCAGTCTTATTTAGAATTGCTCTGGCTGATTTTTCATACTGCAGGGGAAATTCTCTGGACATCTATCTCACGAAAGTGGAATAATTATTGCATAGAAAACATTCCCAGTCAGCTAACCCTACGTTGTTTGTCTTGGACAAATGCACTGACATGCATTCAGAAATCTGGTTAATAAACTAAATAAAAAGACTCACTGTATTAAAGATCAGTGTGTAATGTTCCACTTTTTTTAACTCAGGTAAATTTTATCCCAGCACAGGTTTGTATTGTACAGACTTTAAAACAGATTATGGTGCAGATAGATAGGGCACATTAACGTGACAAAGATTTCATGACACATACTCTACCTGAGTACTGCAAGCAGCTCAGCTGCTATATGCATTGTACCAACTGTTGCAGTCAAAGGTCGTCTGAGATGCTAGGCAAATTCTTAACAGTCACTGTGTAAAAGCAACACTCCTACCTACCCCCTTTAAAACTGGATTCAGTAACACCTTGAGAGCTGCAGTTATGTTTTGATTACTGCATACGCATACCCATTTATTTCACTCATACAGGAGGAGTATCTTAGTCTATAAATAGTCTCAAGTGAAAGAACGAGACCATTTGTGGAGTAAAACATGGCATGATAGTGGGTCTTAATTACATCACAGCAAGAACTAGTGTAATCACAATAGAAAATGTATGCTTAAAAATTAAATTTGAGGAGATCTGGAGAATCAATGAACAGTACATTAAAGCCTATGGGAATCACAAGGAAGGTCCTTACACAAAATGTATGAAAGGACAGAATGGAAAATAAAGAAAATAGGAAAAGTGAAAGGCAACTAGATATGACTCTTAAGTGACCCAAAGTAAATCTGTTGAGAAAGAAAAAGCAAAGCAGGAACTTTTAAATTAGACAGAAAAAGCAATCCTCCTTTTCCTCTCACAAATAGTAATTTTCACATAGGGAATTTTAAACTTTGGAGGTTGAAAAGCAAACTTCAGCTAACAGTGGATTAAGTGATCCCTAGAATAACACAGGATACAGATCTCTTCTTGTGCTTCAATATACAGGGTAAAAAGCTGTGCCTGCTTAGCTTCATAAATAGCGTGAAAACTTGCTACCTACACAAGGTCTCCTCCAAATATCATGAATTATTTTCTTCGTTAAAAGCTTCCTCTTTATTGTTAAATTAGATTACACTGACATTCTGAAGAGTTTTTGTCATTTCTCTTTTAGAAGTACACTTAATGAATAATGTTTTTCTGTTTTTACTGTGCAAACATCAGAACAAAAGATATCAACATAGTATACCTAATAAACTGTATTTGAGAACAAACTGTTAATTACAGAACCAGCTGCATCCAGCTCCATCCTTTGAGTGTAATGAGCAAGTCAGTTAGGCATTTCAAAATTTATTTAAACTTGATTTAAATGTTTTGATGGAGACAAGTGAAGTGTGAATTCCAAAATGTTAATTTTGGTAAACAACTGCCTAAAGCTTGAAAAGAATCATAGACCATTGTGCAGCAACAAACAGATCTCCTCATACTATATTAGTGGGAGAAAAAGCCAAGTTCAAGTGAACAGTAGGTGGCCAGTGAAGTTAATGATGACAAGCCAAGTTTGACCATAAGTCAGTTTGCATCTATATGTTCATTTCTAAAAGAGCTACCCTCCTCATATCAGCAGAAGTAATGTATACAGCTTTTGTTTTCTCTTATTTAACCTTGAGACCTGGCCCCACGGTAGTCTTGGAACTGAGACGCCATAGATAGCTAGAACGAATAAAGTGCGATCTGTGTTTTCTTTGGATCTTTGTAGCCATGAAAATAAGACACACTGACAGTGTCTGCAGAAGTAAACGCCTCTGTAGGTCAGCTGTTCAAAACACATGTGTATTATTTGCTTCCCAGGAAGGGTAAATACACCAAATGAAAATAAACCAAGCAATGGTTGGTGAATTTCAAAGGCCATTGTTTACGTGGCTGCACTGATTAGAAGAATTACCTTCCTGGTATCTTGTCATAATGGAATTAGAAATCATCTGGGGAGAAGGAGGATTCCATAACCTTTAACACCACAGGTCATATTGTCAAAGTCTCCCAAAGGTTTTGCACCATTTTAATAGCTATTTAGACCTAAAATTTTTTACAAGTTGCAAAATCTGAGTCCATTAGAGAGATCCTATAAACTCCAAGTATTGATTAATTCTGGATGCTAAAGGAGAATGAAGTTACATGTCTGGAACTACATTTGCAATAACTTACTAGCAGGTTATAGAGAAAGAGATGGTTCCAAAATAAGAAAAAATGTCATACAAGATAAAATACCTTTTAGGGATTAACATACAAAGAATAACACATAAGTCCTTTATGCCAAGTTTTCTACTTATCTGGTTTCCCTATGAGTTATGTATTAACATAAACCAGTATATTCCTACCTTCTAATCTTAGCAATAAAAATATAACTGTCAGCAGCTTCTTTGACTCTATCAATTCAGCATATTTTCCCCCATCTGTCAGTGAACAGCAGTGCAGTAAACAAGAACCTAACTTAGCTATGAATATATAACAAAGTAAATCACCCATACCAATTTAAGTTAAATTGTTATGGCTGGCAAAAAAGGCACATATTAGAAAACTGCTAGATTTGGACTTGAACAACTGATCATACATAGCAACATGAAAACAGTGTGCCTTGGTCCCTGGCGTTGTAGGCCTAACAGCACATCTTCCTCTTAGGTAGGCAAGTAAAAGTCATCTTCTTGGGAACAGTAACAGATTAAACAGCGCTAACTGGGTCCTCAGCTACACAACAGGTGCTGGCACTTCAGAAATCACTATTCTCTGTAATATCTGATTTCAGGTGTAACTAACTTACATAAAAACGAAGATAAAAAAGGAACCCATTAGAGCTTTCTGGCCTGAGTGCAGAGGAGGCATTAATACGAGTTCATGTTTGGCATATAATAAAGCAGCCTAAGGCTTCTGTAAACTTTCACTATCTGGTACCTGGGTAACACACTAACTCAAAGAGCTGTTTTGTGGGAGATAAGGTGGAATTGCCAACCACATCCTCTCCTTTGGACAGACTTAGAAAAATTGACCTATTCCCATTTTCTGATCATCTGACTTAGGATGGTTTTCAGAACTGTGAACCTCATTCACAAAGGGAAGCTTCCCTCAGGTTCAGAAAGAGTATACAAGTCCTGATTCACAAGCATATATAACCTTTCTGGCATTTCTTATTAACTAGATTTTTTTATTAATTAGGCTGCTAGGCAGGTGCTTAAGGCAGCCTAGCTAAAGATAAATCTGTAAAGCCTTTTGCAGACATGAGAGGAAACTCGCACTAGAGACCAACTAAATATGAACTGGCTCTGAAAAATAAGTCATGTAGACATAATCAAAACATGCCAAGCTTATTAGTTAAAGCACCATGACTGCACAGCTGATGGTTAAAGTTAACTCAAACCTGGACAGCTTGCATCACAGACAGAGTAAACCTTCATCTGTTTGCAAAAGTGTGTGCAGACATACCCCAAGTACATAACCAGCTACACTGGGCAGATGGACACCCAAGATCTCGGTGCTGCAAAGCTTGGAGTTTTAGCACGTAATGTCTCTTTATGACTAGCCCTTTAGTTTCCTCATCTCCTGTGTGTCCATCAGTACAAATATGATGATATTATTTACCTTCTATCGACATAGCTTTTAGGTTCAATATATTTAAATTTCCAAGGCATTTCGGGAGTTTTCTTTACATTCCTCCCCGTTTCCCCTCTCTGTCTTCAATTAACACTGTGCCTTTCTTTGTAGAACATTCCACTCTGTTTGCTCTGCTTTTGTCTCCACCCAGTCTTTCCCCGAAACACTGAAGGCAAGAGCAGAACTTTCCAATCCACAGTGTTTGGAATGGTTCATAATTAGGCAAAATGCGTTCACCGACACCTCTAGCTATTGCTCATTATGAAGAGGCTGAGAAAACAAATGAAGGAAAAAGAATTAGGGCAGTGACTAACTATGGAGCCATTTGAGAATTACAGGCGTAATGAATAGCATTCTGGAACAAGAGAACTCTGGCCACACAGACTGCCTTCTTTGGTGAACTGTTGAGAGTTTATTTCTGTCATTCTTCTTGACCAAAACCAGGTAACCTAATGGCTTTCAAAAGGTGGAAATATTTTACAAGTTTCAGTTAAAATGACTATTTAAACATGAAATGGGTGGCCTGGGCAGACTGTCAAGACAGGCATAGCACGGATTTACCTCTTGCAAACTTTCCCATGATGTAATTTTACTTAAGGACATATGCTTTCATGTGGATTGCATGGTTTCTTTTATAAGGGCAGAACCAAAGTTTGAAGCGCAGAAAAATTTCAGATCCTGTAGTTAGGGAATCCTTTTGAAAGCAACACATGGCTTTCGTTGGCTTTGCTTTTCCAGAAAGAAAGCACAGTGAGTCTAAGCAAAGGAGAACAGACTGGAAAAACAGAATGCAGCTCCAGACTAGAGGTACAGCAAACCTCATCATAAAAGTTTACACATAGACAATAAACAAAAATCTTGCATCAGAGCCAAGTTACAATTACAGCAATGCAAAATTAAATGACTGGAAGAAACACATTCTAGCATCTGCTAATTAATATCAGTATTTCACAAAGCAGGAGGTGAGGGGTGTGGAGAGCAGAAGTATCTTCGAATTGTATTTTACTCTTCCAAAAACAAAAAATTTTATTCAAGTCTTGTATTCTGTCAGGGCTTAGCCCTGCAGAAAACAGAGCAACCACAGCTCTCAAAAGTACAGGACACTTCATGGCTTTCAGCACCTTGCAGAACAAAAATATACTATTGTATTGCATTTATGAACACAAACACTAGCTTTTCAAATCCATGAACCAACACAGCAGACTTTTGAGTGAGGTATACAACACATAGGCTATGGAAACTGAATCTGACCCAAAGTCAATTGAATGATTCCTATCAGTTTCTCTGGGACTGGGATCAGGCATTTATGTGCTTTTGAAAGAGGCCAGATTGACAGCCCTGGAGACCCTAAGTTCTATTTATCCACATAACAAGCACAGTACAGGCAGGAGCATGTGATCTTAACCCACATTGAGTCCCCTGACAGAAAGCCTCATTCGTTCATTGGAAGAACAACTTTTTCAGGTGAAAAGGGAATTCAGTTTGGGCAGCCCATTTACCCCTTGGGCTTTCTGCTGAAGCTGCCAATTACAGTCAAATGTTGGCAGCTTATTTCTCCTTCCCCAAACTATTGTCACCTCTGGTGGTGCAGATTTAATTGAAACAGTTCTGCCTCGAGTTGAAGAGAGGATTTGTAACTTACTCCAGCCACAGCTGTGGCTCACTAAACCAAGTAGCTTTGCAGACTTATTTATTATGTTCTCTTACAAAATTAACTTGAAGTGTCAAACGACCTTGAGAAAGCCCTGACATTCAAGAGAAGGTAGCACCCACTCCTTAAATTTGCATTTATTTGCAAGTACATCATGATAGTGAGAACAGGCATTGCTGACATCTTTGGTTGACACAAGGGGATTGATTCTTGTGCAAAAGGCCATCACAAACACCAACAAATTCCTCAGCGGAGGGGTACCTTACAGCCTTGGTCTGTCATCTATTTATGGAAAAGTTTCAGCCACATTAAATTCTTAAAGGAAATAAATGAAATAAGGCATTTCAAATATGCCAACATAAAAATAATCTGTTAATCTGCTATATTTTTCCATCTAGAAATTATTTCACTGTCTGATGCATATGTATTTCCCACCTTGTGAATTTCAGGCAAGACTTCCATTATGGAATAAATCCAAACAAATCAGGCTTTACTGAAATTTAACAGTTATATAGATGTAACTCCAAGAATCTACAGAAATTTGGACTGGGAGCATTATGCTTTTGCTTTTTTTTTTATACAAAGAACAAAACTTCACCATATTGAACCCTCCAAAAGGAATAGTATTGTTTAATCCAAATCTACAATGTTTTGTAAAAGGGCACTAAAACTCATGTAATTTTCTTTTATCACCTAAGTGTTTCAAATAATACCATTCCTGCTGAAGAACAAGTCTCTTCCATTTCCTCACTTATCCACCCTCAACCTTCAGCACACTTCCACCTGCCCTGTCCCACATGGCTGCAAACCACCAGCTCAGAGGTGAGGAATGAAGGTCTTGTCCCTGTAATCCACAACGGAGTTGACAGAGCTCACGTGACGTGTGTGAGAGTCACATTCCCCAGCCCAGCGAGGGGCTTTCAGGCAGCTGACATGAAAGTCAGCTCTGCATAAGGGTGTAAGTGGTTTCAAGAGAGGGTCTCTGGTAATTTTCAGGATGTCAGCTAGCTCTCTAAACACTTACCTCATGCTATCCAGCCTTTTACCATCTAGGTTTGACACAATGCACGCGCACACACAGAAAGCTTTGCAGCTCATGACACTCTTCAGCACATACAGATGAAATCAGTCTAAGCAGTTTTCCACCACACTGACTCCATACCGGGGCTATATCATTCTGTCCATTAAGAAAGTTACAGAAGGGAAAAAAATGACCATTTGAAAAGTAAGAGGCGCAAAAAAGTTCCAAGTTCCAGTCTATCCTCCCCTCAGTTTACAGGCATGTCAGGCTCTTGAGAACAAAGGCCAGGAGAATTTCACAACACAGAAGGGTCTGGTTCAGCTCAGGATCCCTCCAGAAGCTTCCCCTGATGTCACTGCTCCACTATTAGCAGCATTGCCACTTTGCGCTTTCCCTTCCCTTTCCACATTGGCATACAGCTGAGGACACAAAAAGAGAACTTAACTATGTCGAGTAGTTGTGACACCTGAACATGATACTGTTTGCAAAATTGTCAGATTACAGCACCACATACTGTAGAGATTGCCTTGCATTTCTCCTTTCCTTAAAATTTTGATACTGCAGAAGTCACACTTTCCACTTCAGGTCTTGGAATACATGAACATTATCAGTGCACAAAACCCTAACAGCCTTCATTATGTTTATCCTCCATGCTTCTGCATAGCAGGACAGTGCTTCTGTCCCCGTTTTACAAAAAGAGAAGAGATTTGTGCTCAGCCCAGACAAAACTGCTTACATGTCCAACTCCTGTTGAAATCAGAGGCATGTGAATCAGGGGCACTGAACAGCTAGGTCTAAGGTTATTTGCACCAACTCTCATGGGACATCTGCAGCAGACTCAACAGCTTCCATTCTCCTCCATCCCTTGCTTCAGCTACCATTTGCCTGCCCGTTGCTTTAACAACTCTTTCACAACCTGGGCCAGAGTCATCTGCGTGGTTCTAAATGCAAATGGCACCATCAAAAAAAAAAAAACTTTCCTGCCTCTTACAATTCTTTACATTCCCCACATCTGCTTTTGTTGACACCCTCTGGGAAATAAAGATGAGCTCTACCCCTGACATCTTTATGGAAAAAACATAATATTAATATAGCCTTTTTATTATTATTTACTTTTTAAATGTGGAATGAATTTCCAAGCTGGCAAACAGTAGGTCTGCAAATACTTGCTGAAATACAAACTTAGTTTTCTTTGCTTGTCTGCACCACCGTGAAATTGGAATTATCATGCTGCAGGAGCACCCAACTGCAATCCAAATAGATACCTACTTCCCTCTCAGGATACTAAAATTTTCCAGCGTCTCTGACTAATTAAGGATTAACAGATCTTTGGGATCACGGCCCAGTGTAAGGAGGGGGCCCAACATCTAAGCCAGGTGCAGCAGGCACTGTGAGTCAGAGTCTAGAGCAGAAGGAAAACTCTAGCTGGCATACCTCAGAGCTGATAGCTGCCGGCTGGCTGGAGGCCTAATGTTAAGGAGCTATAATTGGGACCTTAGGGGTTATGGAAGGAGACTTATAGCACCACCCCAGAGTCTGCATCACTTTGACCCAAGGGAAAGGCAGAGGCTGAAAATCATCCCACTTGCAGGATGCTAGTTACTACGGGAGAAGAGCCAAAGAAACAGAGCCAAAACCAGCACCTTTATGCTCACAATGCCAAATCATACACAGCTTGTAAAAGACTGAAAGCAACATGCTGTGACATCTAGATGACTATCACGTGTCTGTCACCAGGCTGAGAAACCCATACCTTTCGGCAGTCTCATGTACAAGCACACAGACCAGGCGTAATTTCTTCAGAATTAATGACATCGTATTCTCACAAAAAGCAAGTGGATCAGAATAAGGCTCAGCACTTCTGGGGAGCAATGGGTTCACTCAAAGATGACTGGCCTTTAACACAAGCACGTTGTCAGTGTCAGACAAGGAAAGAAGAGGTAATCCTACTTACAGTTCATCCCTAGTTTGATAACTGCTGGCTGAGGAAAGAAAGATGTCCTCCTGATTTAGATAGGAGGAATATACTGGTCAGGCCTCTCTGCATGTGGTGAACATATGCAGGGCCTTGTTGCCACTGACATGCATTTGGCATGATTACAGAATTCAGTGATTCTGATGAACTGTCTAATCTCTTTAATTTAGATTAAACTCAAAGTGAGATGCCTCTGTTACCTGTGCAAAAGCAAGCATTTGAAAACTCCCTCCAAAACAAGGGCATATGTAATGTTCACATTAGGTCTTTTATCTTTCTACTGGATGTCATTGAATCACTTCCTCTCCCAGGGGAAACACTCAGCTACAGCATAGATGCATACAACATGGCTGACAGTAAATTACATCATGGGACAGAAAACATGACACCAAAGTGACCTTTTGGCTCAATGAAATCCCAGTTAGCTCAGTCAGCAGAGAGAATTTAGACAAATGTGGAGGTCTGATACCTTCCATCCAACAGACACCTACAAATGCAAGCACAAGTCAAAACATTGCAGTGACTTGGTTGCCTTGGCACAAGAGTGAATTCCAAATATTTCTGCATCGCCTCAGGATACAGCTCCATTAATATTCTGTCACAATCCTTCTGGTTTTTAGCAACTGATCTTTTTACTGCTTCGTGTCTGTAACTTGTCTTCTTAAAGCCACAATGAGTCCCAGTGTATATACTCTTAAAACAGCAAATGAAATCACAGAGGCTGAAATATATCTTTCATATCAGAAAGTATATTTGGATTGTGCTTCAACCCAAGATCACTGAACTAAACAATACTCTTTACACATGTTAGTCAGAATGAAAAAAGACAAAAGAAACAAAAAAAACCTCTGATCAAAGAGTAAATCATGCAGGATTCTGGATTTGGTCTGACCCTTGGTTTTGAACCCTTGTTCTCAACTCTTTCCCTAGCATCACACTCACTGGAATCAGCATCAAATATAGTAGAAGTGCTCTCAAGATGCCAGTGGGATTTTAATTATTTAAAATCTCTGTCATTTTATTAATGCAAAGACAGAATGTCTGAGCTTCGCACAGCAAAAAAAAAAAATATTCAGGATACCTGTTCTAAAGAGAATGACCAGCATAGGCTGTATTGTTTTCTTTAGTGGCCCAGTCACTGCCCTTCAGTACAATACAGGACACCAAACTCTAAACATTTAACCAGCAGATCATCAGAAGGGTGCTGGCTCAGGATACTCTTGTTGTCATTATCCCCTTGCTCTATGCAAGCATGAGAAACTTTTCTAACAATTTCCAAATTGTGGTCTACAGGGACCTGCCTTGCGCTCCTCCTCATTTCTGCAGAAGCCCTTGGAAAGAAAGAATCTGCACCAGTTTAGCTCTTGCAGCACAATAAGATGAGGACATCAGCCAGCTGGAAGCTTCCCCTAGAGGTTAAGCAAGAAACAAAAGTAAATCCAATAAACACCAACTTGAGGTCTGAAGCTGCCAGCCATAAATACGAAGCAACAGCCTTCAAGTGGAGAAAGAAACAAGACAACCAACTGGCCAATCATCAGGGCAAAGAACAGAGAGAATAAAGTGGGACAGAGGACAAAAACCTCACACAATTTACATTCTTACTTCAAAGGTATGACTGTACAGTAACAAAACCGACCCTCCACAATTGGTACAGGCATGTTCACAGTGAAAGAGGTGGTGTCCAAGTGGCATTTAAGGACAGCTCCCACAAAAAAATCACTGAACTGAGCTTTACAACAAAGGCTGAAGAAAAGAGATAAGTAAAGATACAGGGATCATAGGAAGGAGATAAAATACAACATGGATTTAGCAACAGCAGATCACGCCAGACTAATTCAGTATTGTCTTCCTAAGATAACGGATGTCTAAGGAGATACAGCAGAAAAGTACAGTAGACTTAACCTAGCAAAACTTCAAGGGATCATTTGCTAAAACACCACATCAGAAATATCTTATTACTAAAGATAGGAAAGATGGAGATAACTAGACTGGTGATGAGCTGCCTAAAAAGCTTGAATTATTTTCACAAAAGCTCCAGTTTTGGACTGGCCATTCCGTATTTTCATTAACGTTCACAGCAGAAGAGTGAGGAATGAAACCACAGAATGTGCTGATGACAAAAAGCTGTAAGGCCTTATTAATAAGAAGGCTGGAGTATCGTACAGAAAGAAGTTGCTAACTTGTGACTGGAATGAAAAAACTAGGATGTAATGTGTTTTGCATCTGTTATTTATCAAATCTGCCATGGATTTTCATACAAACAACTTTCAAACAGTAGATCTAAATGAATGAAAAATTATTGGGACATATTTTCTTTTTCAGCTTCCCCGGCAGCTTCACGCAGACCTCACAAATAAAAAACATCTAAAGCTTTAGTTTAAATCTTGTGATGCAACAAACAAAATGCTTGCAGAAACTCAAGTTACATGATATCACAAAAGCGCAAGCTTGATTTTACAGCACAGAGTATATAGAACAAGGTTTTGCATTTTCTTCTGCACTAGACAAACCTAGCCATTCTGAACTAAATTCCAATAGGTGTGTACATACTGCCCCTGTACATGCTAGACTTGTGTTCAGTTACCCCTGAAGTATGGAGAACTGCCTTGAAAATGAAGATAGCATGAGTTGAGATCAGCTTGTGAAACATGTAAGTTTAGGCAACAGATCCAACAAGGCTTCAGCCCTTGAGGTACAACCGTGAAGTCCAAAACGCCACCAAGTTAGCCTGCAATAGCATGAAAATACTTTTGAAGTCTAGGGGAGCATGGGGGAGAAGACAGGTGACAGTGAATGCACACAATAACTCTAAGCATCATAGGTAACGAAGCCACAGGTAGGTCTTATTTTCTTTTAGAGGTTTCTTTGAGTTTCACCTTTTTCATGTCCATGGAGACATCACAGAAATTGGCAGAAGAAATCACACCACCCACATAGGATTTCCAATTTTCACAGGGGCAGAAACTCCAAGATATCTTTCATGATTTTAATGTCAACTCCAGTAACATTTCTTTAGTCTAGCAACAAGATAACAAAATAACTGTTCCATTATTAAATTTCAGTTTAATTTCCAACATAAACTACCATTTTAAATGCAATATATTTGGGTATAGAACTGATAAACAATGATTTCCTATCACGAACAAAAAGCTAAAGATGAAAAAATGTTCTATAAAACTGCTTTTGAAAATACTATATTTGAAGAAGGAAAAAACAGTCTCCATATGGCCTCATTCTCCTCGGTGGATCCGAGTTCAGCCCAGGCTATGTTTACTACATTGCATCTGTCATTCCTCTGACTGAGCTTCCATGTGCATCACAGGAAGCCCAGGAAATCACATACCATAGAAAACTAAGTCCAATTACAGTTCACTGGTTCACAGAGATGACTGGAATGTGTAATATTTAAATAAAAATTTGTGAGAGAAACCACAGTGAAAATTCAAAACTAAATTTAGGGGAATATCTGTTTATCTTTGACAAAAAAGCCAAGAGTGCATATAGAAGGTGGGTCCTCTGATCCATCAGAAAAACAATTTCCTGGCTGTTAATAATAAATTTCTGAGGAAGAAGCCTCGCTAATTCTGGTTTCAGACACCTTTTATGAGTATTTTCTCGGCTAAGTATTTCTCAAAGAGAAGATTTTATATAGACAGTGTTCAAGGCCTTGATTCTGTAAATACTTATGTACAAGAACAATTTTATATATACAAATTGCAGCCTCTTGTTAAATGGGATGTTCACTGGCATGATGTTACTTATTTAGCTCTTTAATATTGTCACTAAAGCTAAGCTAAAAATACAGTGAGACCTGGAGGAATTACATGTGTTTAACAACATGAGCATGCTATCTTTTTTCTTCAAAAAATTATTCATTCACTTCATATTCTGTGAAGAATTATTTGAAACACAGTTTTGTTGAACTCCCACATGTTTCTGGATTCTCTGACCACCATCTGCTCTATTTTCTGCTATTCACTCTCACTATGGGACCGGTGATCCAAGTCACTGGTATTTTTGCTGTTCAGTTGAATGACTAGGCTTTTATAACAAGAAAAAAATAGATATTTCAAGATGGGTGTGTACTGTTTCTGAATAGAATGCATTTATATGCATCTTTGGAAGGCACACTCAACCTAAAAACTGAGAATAAAAATTATGATAAATATTTTTTCCCAGAAAATTAATTTGAAGACATCACAGCCTTGTTTCTCTCTTTAGAGTTTCATTTTAATTTTTTTAAAATGTAATTCCCCAAAATGCTAACAAAACAAAGTTCTGTCAATTAGATGAAGGTTTTTGAAACTAGCTCCAGTTTAGGGAACATTTTCCTAAATAACAGCTTGAATGCACATGTAGGAACTGAAAAAAAAAACTTATTTGGCTTAGCGCGAGTATCTGTGCATGCTCACACTTTGCTCTTTTGTTTCACATAACTTATTTTAAAAAAGCATCACTTAAAGGATATATTCAGCTCTGTGTCACTTGTAAACAAATCATGGTCTCCAGAGAAAGAGCAGAAAAGTGAAGAGGCTTCTCCCTCTCCCAGTCACTATGAGCCTCAAAACCTTCATGCTGAACACTGTCATGCGTGTCATATGGCCAAGCTGCAGTTGCTCTGAGAAACACAGTAGTGGCTTGTAAAGATTCATGAAAACAGACAAGTGCAAAGGGATAAAAATACGACAGAAAAGTATTTTCCAATTAACGTCTATGGAAACCTAGTCAGTGATCCTCCAAAAAAGGAACAGAAGGAATCTCATGTGATTCCATTGCCTCTCCTGAACATTCCCAACTAATAACATGTGCTCACTGAATAAATTGAAATGGCTGGTATGTTTGAGACAATGAATGAAGTAGTTGTAGTGAATTACCTGTTTATCATTACTTAAAATGTTAATACAAATTAGCATATTTTAAGCTCTCACTGAATTCCTAGTGGAACTACAAACATCCATCACAGCATTCAGGAGTCTTTGCTGAAGGATCACACAAAGAATCCTTTGCGGAAAGACAAGGGGGAAAAACAGTCTCTAGAGAATTCTGTCTGGTTTTCTTCAATATTCTCCCTGCAATTCTCCATCTCTGGAAGACAAAGGAGAGAGAATCTTCTCCCTGATGCTACTGTGAATTTAGCTTATGTCTTTGTGTCTCCATGGAGACAATGTAAACACATCTGTTGTCTTTTTGCACTTGTGATGGAAGCATTCTACACAGAATTCATCATTGCAGGGAACAAAAACGTTATCTCAGAGCAGAAACAGCGAGAATTCTTTACCACAGTGACCAAAGCAGACCTGGCTAATTCATTCCCATCAATGCTCAGTATCACCAGAAGAAAAGACTAGTGAATCTAAAATTACATCTTAAAGCTCAGGGATTGTGCCTCTTGACAGTAAAATTCAATGTTTAGTAAGATAATAGATATTAAGCTCACCTTGCAAGAGGAGAAAGAAATATAAATGTAGAATATTCAAGGTCATCAGATGAAATGCAACATTCTAGAATTCTGAAATGTCAGTATATTATAATACTGCCACAGGTGTTATAAATTGTTGCCCCTCTGTGTAGCCACTACAAATGAATAACTTCCAAGACCTGACAACAAAGCTTCACTGGGGAAACTATTTAGTATATATATTATTTGTAACCTTATTTTACATTTTCTCCAACGTTTATTCATTGCTAGTTAATGAAAGAGGAAAACACATTGCACTACAACCATGTCAAAGTTATTTGTTCATCTCATTAAACACATTTCAACTCCAGAACTGGCAAAGGAAAGCAAAAGTTTAAACCAGCGTTCACTGTTTCAATAGCTGCATGTTCATTCAGCACCTGAAGTGTGTTAAGCTGTTTTTTTACCAGTAATATAAATGTCCCATGTTCCTTGTTAATACATGAATATAACAGAGTATACCAAACATCACTGTCTGCAAAATGAGGAAATATGAAATCAAGATATTCTACCAGAATTTTAGTGTTTTTAACAAAACCAAACCATTGATTTTAGAAAACACATTTACCACACCCATACAACCTTCAATACACATTCCTAATATTTCATCATTTTATGCTTCTTTCCTGCTTGTGAAATCTTAAGCCTTCAATATGAAATAGTTCCATGCTGCATTAATCAGTTCTTGGCTGTGACTGCAAGCCTAGAAATAAGAAATTCTTTCCATAAAGCACTTTCTCTTATACAGATGTGATTAGTCTTTGCCACGCAAAGTCCTCACAGTAATAAAGAAACAGAAATGTTGTTTTAAAGATATATTGGAAATTGCAAATACCAAAAGTCTTTGTTATGGACTAGTAAAGTAGTAGTAGTTTGCTTTAAAGAAAAAGGTTAATGCATATGCTTTATAGGGGGAAATTAAGAATATGGAAAACAACTAATTAGTTTATTTGACAGATTATTATTTTAAAGACCCCTAACAGGTCTATGTGACAAGCAATATAGTGTTCTTCCTTCTAATGCTCATGTTACAGCATTCAGAGCTTCAGATTCTGATAATATGGTCCACCTTAGGCCTTTCCAAAAAATAACCAAAGACAGGATTTTTTATATCTTTGCTTTGTGCTACTAAACAACTACAATTTCCCAGACCTTTGGGACTGAAAGAAGTGTATACATGCAGCCACTGTGTATAACAGCATATTCATTTGTATAAAAATCTCTAGGCCCTTTCATTAAAAGCATGAGTATATTTAAGTAAATCCTATTTATTTGTCTTTAACTAAATACTTGCTTCTCCAATAAGCACCCAGAAACAAAGCAGGCATCCATCTATTCTGTGTAAGCCTCTAAATGAATGACACTACCTGACAGTGTTTTACAACATTTAACATTTCAGTTATTTTCTTCCCTACTAAAGAAAGCTATAAAATTGTAAAAGTAAAAATATGCAAAATTACTTTTGTAGCACTGAAATTATAGAAATAATTCCCTTCTCATGGAAGTCTCTTTGCTTTGCAAGACAAGTGGCAGAACTACACATGCAAAAGGGAATAAATCATTCAAACCCTTGGAGCTCTTCCCCCCACTTTTCTCCACCCCAAGCTTCTTTCCATTCTTATCATATAATTAAGAAAATAAAACATCATATAACAGAGTAGAGAGAATGACAACAATAAAAAAGTAACAAATTTAGAAAATAGTACTAGGTAGCTACTCTAGGTTAGTTACTTACAGTGCAAAAGCTACTTCCCTACAGAGTTTCCACCTACAGCTTTTTAAGTTCTTGCTGTTGTCAGGGTGTATGTATTTGTATGTTCACACTAGTTTGAAAGAAGGTGTTTCTCATCACGATTCATCAAGGAAAGTAAATACAAAGAACCTGAATGTAGAGAAGTAAACTTTTAACAACACTCTCTAGTTCAACAGGACAACAGGTTGTAAACCTGTTCTGCTCCTAAGTGAAACGAACTGACAACATCTCCATTGACTTTAATGGAACAATACACTTTGCACATGCAAAAGGACGAATTCTTGGAATTTAATTTATTTTGTTAGTATCCTCCCATGAAAAACTCTGTAGGTATGTAAAATCTATCTCCAAAATCAAATCAAAATCTTAAGAAAATGAAATAGTGTCTTCCATTAACTTGGATGGATACTGAATCATACTCTGAACCATTAGCACAAACACCTGCAAACCCAATAATTAGATAATTAGATAATTAAATAGATAATTATAATTATTAGATATTTATTGTTCTACATTTTAATTTTTGAACAATGATAATCTGCTATACATGGATTACTATAATTTTTTCCTCAGAATTCTGTTCTACTGTGTTCATTTCATAATATTTGTTCTCCCCTTAGTTATAGTGTTTATTAAATAATGTGTTCTGGTTTATATCTACCTCCTTTCCCTACTAAGCTTGTTACATGCTTCATTCAATAAACTGTATAGCCAGCTCCCTAAAAATAAACACGTTTACTTCTGAGATGTCATAACCATAACCTCTGAGATGTCAAAGCCATAAAGGATTTAAATTCATCTGATAAAGAAGAAAAGAGATGACTGTGGACAAGACCTCAAACTTAGGTTTTATCCCTTTGAATCTCAATACTTCAAATTGTCCAGAAACTCATATGAGATTGGGGTCTGGGCACAACAGGCATTTGTCTGACCTTCATGCACAACTTGTACTGAACAGATATGCATTGTTGGGAGGGATTATGCCTTCCTGGCAAAATAGCTACCAACATCATGAGGAAGAATTAAAGTAATAACATGAAAGAAAAGAAGCTTAAGCATAAACTTCCTTTAGGATAGTAATAAATATAGTGATATTTACAGCTGTCTGCAAAACACCGAGTAAGTTTAAAACACATGGCTTGGAATCATTTTGGTGACAGGCACAAATGCAGAGAATGCATGAAGTAGTAATGTGAAGTGCAGTGCTCTTACATTCACAAAGAAACATCTATTTATATATTTTTTGGTTCTAGCATAAATCTCTCTCTGCCTCTGCCCCACCCATAAACCAGACTTGCCTAAGTCTTACTTTCTTTCACCAGTCACAGATAGAAAACACCCGTCTGGCTTCCTACTCTGAAGGTAAAGCTATTCATATCATACCAACTTATGTTTCTGATGAACAGCACCTTACACTTCAGTTTTATGCAAAACCTATTGCAATTAACACAAAAAGGTCTTTGACATCAGTGGACTTTGAATCAGTCTTCAAACACTAAGCTCAGCATGCAAGTGATGTGGGAGCAGAATAAACACCTTATATCCAGGAGCAGGCAAAAAGAAAATCAAATGTCTAGAATTAGACAACACTGAGACTAATGAGAAGAATCCTTTCTGTTCAGGTGAGAAAGAAATATCAGGTTCGTTGTTTGCTAGTTTTCAGATATTCAGGCAGGTTTCTAAAAATAAGCTGTTGCTTCAATTTGCTTTCAATTTCCTTAAGAGAAGAACTTTAAATCATATTACAAAGGTTTGGAAACCAGCTTCTGTGAGCTGCAGAAGGCTGAATAGCATCCAGCTTCTGTCTAATTAGCTCAGGGAGAAACTGGAAGGTGAGATTTTGCTAGTCCAACCTTAACATATAAAAGAGTCTTCCTTTCCAGAACAACAAAAGACACTGTGAAGAATTCATACTTTTGTTTCAGTGTTGGGTTTATCCATTTAAATGTTTCACATTTGTTAGCTTCGCAGCTGCCATTTTTATGCTAGTTAAACATCTTAACTTTCAATATTTATTTTAGAAAGGTATTGTCTACCTTGAAATAGGAACCCCCCAGGCAGGAAGAGATGTTAGCATTCATGTTGCAGTTTAAACTTTTAAATTGCTAACTAGACATGCATGATGTCCCATAAACTTCCAGAGACGTGTCACAGAGAAGATGCACACCAAGTCATGTTCTCTCAAAGGACAGGTCAGATGATTAAAGCTGAAGCCATTAGTCATTTCATAGCTTATTTGTGTTGGCCATGATTTTTTTTGCTTTTCAGAATACTTAGCTAAGGAATTTCAGGACATGGCAATGCTTAAAGTGAAAAAGGCACAGTAATCTCTTCAAAGGATGAAAGGAATTTGATTTTATAATGTCAAACTTTTGACTGCATAATGCATAGTAAAAGGAGCTTGTAGTTTTTTGTTTGACAAAACCACAAAATTATCCTTGGGGATGATCTGAAAACTTTCCCTTAAGTTTTTGCAGAGTAAGATAGAAGTCAAAACGGCTAAGCTACTTTTCAATAAAAGAAACATTTCTCATTGTCAAATATAAGGCCATGGATTGTCATCCCAGGGTAGAAGTCATTAGTCAGTATTTACCAACAATATTCTTCTTCAGCTATGGCTGACCAGCCTGGGTCTGACAGCGCCCAGCTCTGGGCACACATCCAGCTGGCACTCTTGGATCACAGTAGGCTCTTGTCCCTTTGTCAACTTTGCTGGCAAAGCATCAGCACAGATCCCAGGGATGAATTAATCTACTGTACAAATATATACTGTGGAATCTTCCCTTGGGAAAAGAGTCCATGTTCACAGAAAGCTGTCATTCTGATTGAAAGTGTCATTGGTGCAGGGAATGGTATCTAGTTACAATTGAAGACATTTATTTGAATTTATTCCATAGCTTTTCCAGAAGGACATCCACTAGAAGCAGCTTCCAAATATCAACAAAGAACACAGAATGTATATTTTCTTGATATATTTAAAACATTACAACATTTCAATGTTTTTATATTTCATTCTTTCAAAAGGTCAAAATGATATTAATTTGGAGAAAAATCTAGAATTAAAAAGGAGGTAAAAGGACTTTTGGCCACTGTGGTTTCTTCCTCCTCATTCACTAGTTTTCAAACGGAAACAACTAATTATGTTCACTATCTAAAGTTTTTTAAAACATAAAACAAGTATACCAAAACAGAAAAAGACTTTACCCTCCTTATTCCTACCCAGCCAAAGTATCATAGGAAAATTGACACAGAAAGTGGAAAGAATACAGTAGGTCTAGAAACTCAGAATTCTTCACCATTCTAGTTCAAATCCATTAGAGCAAGTGACACTGCTGCTCATTAATTTCAGACGCACAGAATAAAAAATTCATATTGAACATCTTGTTTACTAGAGGACTGCCTTTACTGGGCAGCACTATGGAATTAGGTACGACATTGGTAACAATCTGAAGAGTCTGTCGTGTAAGAATTGACTGGTTTGACTGATATTCTGAATTACTTTTCCACTCACAGTGAAAAATGATGAAACACATATGTAAAGTGTGAAATCCATTATTTCCTAACAGACTTTTGTCATAACAGCTATTCCTCTGTACAGAAATACAGAATAGCCACACATTTTTCATCTCTCTCTTTCATATGTGAGCACTTTAAAGCAGTGGGATGAGCTCATATTTGGGAAGTGAGTTTTCTCTTGACTCACCATAGAAGACAGGCAGCAGAACACAGGAAAACATCTAGTCAGAGATAAAATAAACCAAGTATTAATGCTGGATGTCCAAAGCCACAGAACAAATAAAGAGTGCTCAGAGACAGAATCAGGGAAAAGAACCCCAATGTCAGGGCCCTGAGCACAACCTCCCCACTCCTGGAGGTTTGGCTGCTTGGGCTGAGGACCAACAGAGACAGTGCAGCCGAGGGCTGCCTGTGTCTCCGAGGGTGTAAGCCATAAATCCCATGCCTAGGGCTGGAGGTTGAACAGTATACCGGACTTTTCAACCTATGAACCCGGCTTCTGTGTTCTTGATTGAAGAGCTATACCAGAAAGTATAGAACAAAAGTCATTTACTGGACCTCACTGAGACTGAAGTGTGAAAAAGCAGTAAGTTTTAGGCACAACTGATTGTGTTCCTCCATGGTTGGTTTCTGTTAGATTCATGGCAAAGCATCTCTGTCTATTTCAAAATATCTTGTCATTGTGATAAAGGGTGTGCATCAAATCCTAAGGACGTTAAAGTCAACACATATACCAAAGTCTTTCTGAATGTTATCTGTATGGTAAGTGGATATGTATTATGGACGGTCTAAAACAAACAGCCACCTTCTTTAAGACAATTCCTGTCATCTTGTAGTGTTGATAGAAATATATCTTATTGTCTCATAGTGATACTTAACATGGCCCATCATCTCTTCAAAGCAGGCTAGCCTCTGCCCAAAAAGAGCATGTTATAACTAAACAACATAGAAGAATCTGTTGCTGAGCAAGAATTTTGTGTGTTAAAAGCAAGACTTCCCATTTCTTCCATATAGGTCCTGCACAAAATCAGCATCCAGTTAATGATACAATGTGGTAAATATTTCTGATCCATGTGGAACAGAAGTTAGTTTTGCACTGAGAGAGCTGAACACTGCGTGGACTCTTCTGCAGAGCTGATGGCACAGCTGCATCTCACCAGCTGCTGTCTGTATGAAACCTTCCCAATGTCACTTTCTAGCAAAACTTTGCAATTTGGTATCTATCTGGCAGTCAGCACTATACTGTCATCAATTCCTTCTTCTCTGAGACAGTTTCCTCTTTGAATTCAAAGACACCACTGTAGTATCGCTAATTTCAAAAACATGGCTCTCCAAACCTCTGGAGAAAAAGTTCAAGTAATTTTTTTCTGTAACAGGCCACCGCTGAGCTTCACTCATGAAACAACTGTGTATGGCTTCACTGCTTGGAACAGAAGCCAGGGCAACGAACCCATAAGTTCCATTAATGTAATCAGCACAGTGATTTAAATTACTGTGGATCTGCCCAGTACAGTTCTAGCTTATACTAAATCTAGGGGGTATTTTTGATGATGAACATTACCTAGAGTCTAAGCAACCAAATGGTGTCCTGGTGACGGAGGATGTGGAGAAGGCAGAGCTACTGAATGCCTTCTTTACTTCAGTCTTCAGTGCTAAGACTGGCCCTCAGGAATCCCAAGCCCTGGAGGTAAGGGAAGAAGCCTACAGAGAGGACGACTTTCCCTTGGTCGAGGAGGGCTGTTTGAGGGATCGCTTAAGCGATCTGGACGTCCACAAATCCATGGGCCCTGATGGAATGCACCCACGAGTGCTGAGGGAGCTGGCGGATGTCATTGCTGAGCCACTCTCCATCATCTTTGAGAAGTCCTG
>Ga0065711_1002163_pt1 | contig 36033 bp, 34 predicted proteins | sample Hoacrofraction12_FD_59098 | JGI IMG/M metagenome (GOLD analysis project Ga0065711, IMG submission 59098) | Hoatzin crop microbial communities from Cojedes, Venezuela - Epithelial fraction 12 v2 (version 2) | ecosystem: Host-associated > Birds > Digestive system > Esophagus > Crop | place...
CTCATCTTCAGCTGGAGCTTCCTCTGCTTCAGTTTGTGCCCATTGCCCCTTGTCCTGTCACTGGGCACCACTGGAAAGAGTCTGGCCCCGTCCTCCTGACCCCCACCCTGAAGAGATTTAGAGGCATTTCTAAGATCCCCTCTCAGCCTTCTCTTCTCCAGGCTGAACAAGCCCAGCTCCCTCAGCCTCTCCTCGTAGGAGAGATGCTCCAGTCCCCTCAGCATCCTCATAGCCCTCCGCTGGACTCTCTCCAGTAGCTCCTCATCTTTCTTGAACTGGGGAGCCCAGAACTGGACACAGTACTCCAGATTAGATAGACTCAAGTCCTGTGTATAACTGTAAAATGTTAGACACCTTGATTCTGTTTCTCATCGCTGTTCCTGTCCTTCTTACCTGCCCCGAGAGATCTTTCTTAACTTTTTGGAAGGCGCATCTCATTTTTACCTCTTTATTACCCCCGTAGTGTCATTATTGTGGTTACATTTACATTTCAAAGTGTTGAGCCTGCAGCGTTTGTCCATGAGTTTTGGGATTATAATTACATGCAGTGCCTTGTCTTCAGCTAAATAGTCCAAAACGTAGTCTGAAATGTATTTTAAACAAACATGTGCTGCATGTAAGCAAAACTGGTTTTTTTTCTGTCTCAAAAACTTCCAAAACCTATTCACCTCAAGCATTCCCTTGTGTGCTTTCTCTCTCACCTACGTGCAGAGGCCCATACTTATTTTCATTTTAATAACATTTTCAACCACAAAACTGGTATATTTTTAGCTATCAAACTATATCACATTCATCAATTAAGGCTTGAAAATGATACATGAATAACACGAAAAAAATTCAGCCAGCCTTTCCTTTCTCACACAAAATCTAACTTGTAGAACCAGTATTTTGCAACATTTTAGAGCAGCTATTTAATTTTTCAGCTCATCAGTGGCAAAAAACAGATAAAGCTAATTTTATATGCAGTAACAATTTGTACAATGCATTGAGTAAAGCACTATTATGGTTTTACTTACAGGAGAGAGGGAAGAAGCTAATTCACACAGGCTCTAGCACGTGTATTAACGTCAATCTGTGAAGTGGCAGGAAGGTGGAGAAGAGGTGGGTTGTGCAGGACAGGCGAAATGAGGGTTCCTCAGGGGACCTAAAAGAGACGGTTGTGCTCTGGCTGCAGCCATGCCCCCCATCCCCATGTTGCTGCTGCTACCAGGAACACCACAGGGAAGAGAAAGAACTGCTGTGATTTGAACAGGCGTTTTATCATCAAAACAACTCAAAATTTGACCGCTTGCTAGCAAAGATCTGTAACACCAAGGGAGTTTGGGAACCCTACACTTTGGAATAACACTGGATTGTCAGAAAAATCCATTTTCTTTGCCCACGCACTCTGACTTCTTCAGCTCTTACACTTGCACTATGCAACACCGTGCTGCCCATAGTGCCTCCCACCCTTGCACAGAGAGGACGCGTTGCTAGAAAAGCTTCTTTCATTTCTAACCTCTACATTCAGGTGTGCAATAAAGCCAAGCCAGCTCAGGCGTACCGTTCCTGGGCAATTCGGCAGACCTTCCTTTGAGCCTTTGCCGCGGCTGAATCCCATAACCAGCTGCTCGGGTGTGATCAAACCAAGTAGCTGGGCAAGCAGCTGCTGGAACATTGCTTGGGGTAATGAGATGCGTTCCTTCTCCCTGATCTCTCCCTTCTTCTGCGCAGTTTGGAAAGGCAGCATCCCTAACCCTAGCCTTTCTCTGCAGATACAACCAGTTGCCCATCAATTTGGGGATAAAGAAAAACCAAGGTGATTTTCTGCATGTTAATCAGCTATCTGGAGTTCACCGTGAGCAAAGCCAGCAGCATCTCTGATGAAATGCAACCCCGTTCTCCCTCAGCCCATGCCCATCTCCCTACCTTTTGAGTAGTGCTGTTGGTGGTTTAGGAGATTCTTGTCAATTCAGAGTATTTTTATAATGCTGGAGTTTTATTTTTATGGAAGGGTTTTTTTCCTTCACACTGTGTAGGGAAAACAAAACCCATAAGAGATACGGCAGGCAAATTTCTAAGAAAAAAGATTCTCTTTACAGCCAGAACAGTTATTATTTCAGTCTTCCCTTTTATATGCCATTTAGCAAAGCCAGAAGATAAATATTTTGGGTTTTGCCCTTCTGTCACTAGCACAGGCCCTTGTTTCTGGCCTTTGATTAAATCTTTAGCTAAATACAGCTTAACAACACAGCTCCAAATATTCCTTTAACAGTCAGGAGACTCTTCAGGGAGAAAAAGAAGACATTCATAGCCCCTCACCTTCCAAGGATGACCAAAACCACACTTCGTATTTCACTGCAGTTCTATCAGGTAGATCAAACCCCGGATAAAATCAAGCATCAAGCTGCCAAGCAGATTACCATTAGACCACAACAAACAAACACATGTGACGAAAAAAAAAAACACCCAGGCTTTTACCAAAGCCGGCAGCCAAGCTGAGAGGCAGAAATGCTTTGATATTTTCATGAAACATTAACCTTCAAACGTAATTACTCCAGGCACTGAGACTGCACCTGAAGGCTCCACTGCTGGGGAGAATTGCTGTAAAACTGGCCTGCAGGGCAAGAACGTGGCAGGTAAACAGAAGTAATGTCTGTGCAGAGATAATGGGATGCAGGTTAGCACAGCGCATGAAAAGCGTCGCTTTAGGGGATGGAAGTGCTGTTACTGACAGATTTTTGCCACTTTCCACATACCAGCAAAGGCGACAGTGACTTGTTTGACATTGCTTGAACAGCAGTCTTTGAAAACAGACACTACTGAAACGTAACAGGCTGGACGGGGAGCACGAAACCACCGCTGTCCCCACTAAAATCTAAATGGTTGAAACCATTTTTATGTCTGAAAAAATTTAAGCTAGACTTACTCTGAACACATAAAAAGCTGCATTTGGGATCTGAGATAAGAGCAGCAGATGTCTCAGTCTTTGCAAGATTTCCAGCCCTGTTTTGCAGATCCATGAGTTAAGGAAGAAACAAGAGATCGGCATCCCGAATCTTGTGTGGTTACAGGCTCCGTATCTGCTGCCTGCATTATCTGGCACCTGTAAAACACAGCGGCCGAGACTGTGTGCTGTTTCTTCTGAAAATACAACATGGTGAGGGCAAGACAAGACAATGGAAGCTAAAAATCAGCTTTGGGTGGCTCCAATATCTGCTGCATTATTCAGTGTGATGCCCTTCACAATGCTGGTGTACTTCGACCTGTCTCGGGTCAATATCTAGCCCAGCCTGATTTCTCCTTCTTCAAGCATCCAGGATAGAGAGATCTATTTATATTGCCTGCCCTTCACTGCTCAGCCTGACCTTTAAAACAACTTTATCAGCTCAAAAGTGTCCTGAAGGTGTATGCAAATATAAGAGATGGAATTGTTAAAGCTCACATTTCAAGGAATGCAAATAGGGGAGAGGTGGAAGGGGGCCAGGCCTGCTTGGGGCGTGATTTGCAGAAGCAACTGATCCAAAAGAACCCAGTGTTGGCAGGCATAGGAGAAACAATACAGAACGAGTTCTGAACTGCAGCAATTTCCAGCAGAGCTCTTCTTGGCCTTCCAGCCTTTCTCTGCCTGGGATAAATTCTGGGGTGTGTGTCAGGGATTGAGGGCCCTGGCCCATGCTACTTAAGAGCACAATCTGTTTGAAAATCGGGTTCCTAAATCTTCTTGGCAAAAAATCACAACTTATGGTGCATCATCTCTTCCCCGGCTTCTCCCACTGTTTGATTGTTTTTAAATACAGGAAGGGAAGAAGCATTAATTTAACCAGTGCTGATGATTTCTGAGCTGCTATAAGGAAAAAGGCAGGGTGGGTCGAGCCTTCCCTCCCAACCAGCAGCAGTCCCGCTGTCCCATTTGGAATCTGCTGCTCTCTACCCAGTCTCTACTGTGGAAACACGTCTGCTGGACTTGATACAGAGCAAGGAAAGCTGGCAGACACACGAGCACTGCCTCTGAAAATCAGCCTTTGCCAGGCCACAGGGTCTGACACAGAGGGGCTTTAGCTTGTTGCTGGGGTCTCTGGGGACATGGATGTAGCACTGGACAAATAAAAGTGTCGGGAAATACTGACTTGGGGTGCAATTTTGAGCAGCTCTTTTTACCCCCCCTTGACTCGGTTTCTCCCGCTGTAACACAGAAGCGATGAGGCTAGCTAAAGCTCCTTCCCCGATTACCTGGTGGACACATTGCTCTGGAGGCAGAAAGTGCTTTCAGTGCTTGAGAGATAACATCACAAAACCGGGTTTCTCCAATACTCCATTGAACTAAATACAAAGGATTTCTGCTCACGACAGCCAAAGCTGTGTGTTCAAAGCTGCAAGGTATCACTTTGGACTTGCCCACGTCATCTCAGAAATCTGCACGCTCTGATGACAATGATAAATTCGTGCTTTAAAACCACTAATGCTGCAGTCAGAGCTGAGCTCAGGGGATTTTACAGCACTATTCTTGTCTGCCTTCAGCTCTGCAGGGGGCTCTTCTGGCTCCAGAGATCTGCGCTCGAGAAGAAAGGCTCCAGCAGGAAAGACTGCGACTCACGAAGGTGCCCATGTTATGTCGTTTTCTCACCTTCACAGTTTATAATCATGAGCAGAAGTTCTGCTTCTGTCTTGATTTTCTGTTCCTGGCAAACTGGGTGCCGGAGGAGGGAGGGAGAAAATATACCAGATTCCCAAGGGGATGTCATTCTGTTGTAGCTTAGCGTGAAGTCCCCTGTAACTTCTGCTGGGAACACAGTATTAAAACCCTCAGACACAGATGGACTGGCTTTCGTTCAGGATTGGATTTGTCCTGCTTGCCTAGCACACATTTTGCACTGAGCTGCAAAGGCCAGTCTTCGCAGGATGCTGCCCTCCGAATAACGCACTGAAACATGCAGATGATGTTCCCAGGGCAACCAGCACCCTCCAAAACGTTGCCCGAGGGGGGACAAAAGCTGAGTGTCTCTTTTCAGCCTTGTTTCCAGTGAACAAACAATCCAGCCCATGTGACTGCATAGATCAGGACTGCTGTTGATTTGGAGCACATGGGAGAAATTAAACTACCTGATATGGGTAACAAATTCTTTCCGTCCCTGCGCAGGAGATGCAAATCGCACGGCGTTCCCTTGGCTCCAGTATGGTTTGCATGGTTGCATGCAGAACAGCCCGCCTGTGCCTACTGTTTGGCTGGCTGATGGGCCGGGGGGATTCAATCATGCATCTCCGCTCAGTGAAGCATTAATTACAACAGCCAAACCATAACATTACAGTTGTTTGCTGCATCTACTTTCAATAGTTTCCTTCCTTTTCCCCGACCCAAACCCCTGTTTTTATCCCAGCCTGCAAGGTCATTCTGTTCATTTGGCAAGATATTCTGGTCCTGCCATGTTTGAAGATGGCTCTCAAATTTGCATCTGAAGCAGTCTTATTAGCACATTTGTGCTGCTTATGCTGAGATAAAAAACAAACGCTAACCAAGATCTCGGCACTGCAGTTCATGTTTCAGCACAATTTATTACCCTTCTTTTCAGGCAGATTCTTACTCACCTTCCAGTCTGGTAGTAATCTTCTGACCTCCATTTTAAGCCACAACTTTCCATGTGTTATCCAGTATTGGTCCAAAGCTCAGGTAGCCAGATTTACTGCATATCCCTTATGAGATCATACTTCCGAACAAGAGATATTTCTGCCCGTCCTTCAAAGGAACACATGGTTTATACTCATAGTCTCAATGTTTGATCCCAGCTTGCTTGGTGGGTTAAAAATTTGTCACAGGAAAGTAGGTTACATGGTGAAGAACCTTCAGAAATAGGATGGGTGGAGGCTATAGACGCAAACATTATCATCTCTTCTAACTCTCAATTGTTGAAAATTTTTCCCTGAGTTCCAGAGTGATGGCCCTAAGGGCCCCGTAGACGAGGTAGGTTTTCTCAAAGCAAAAGAGGAAGAATTTGGATTTATCACTAGTCTATTAATGTGGATCCTTGACATTATTATCTCGGTTGCTCAGATCTGCAGTCTCGGTTTAGAGTCAGTCAAAGCAAGAGAAGTCAATGCAGGCCAAGAGTTAATGAAAAAAAACCCCAAACAAACAAATGTATAGCTCAGTATTTACAAAGCATTATAGAAATGCAACACTACTCTCATGCACGGAAGAGCAAACCCTAATGTTTTTCAGTACAGCTGTGTGAGGGTGGGNGGGATGAAGTGGAGAGGGTCAGGCAAAGCAGTCGGCGGCACTGCGCTACAACAACGTGCTTCTGCGTGGAAGGCAGCAGTCGCCGATTTACCAAACTGGCAGGATTGCAGCAGGATCTAGGCATACACCTTGGGAGGACAGTACAACTTCTGCAGTGTCGGCAAGGAAGGAGCACACAAAGCAGCCAGGGTAAATGTGCTGCGTCCCCTGACAAATGCTGTTCCGCTCGTGGGTCAGCCCTCCAGTCCAGCAAGGATGCTTGGGCGGTGCTGGATCATCCAGAAGACCATCTAAGCACAAATTTTCAAGCCCACTCAAAATTCCTCCCCAGTGATACGAAGCAGAGATTAAAGATTGCTGCTGCTTTCCTCGCAGCAGTATGGCATTTTACTGCATTTGGATTCAGGACGTTGGGATTGGGAAGATCTTCCGCAAGCATCACTTCCCCCCATGTCCCAACAGCAAAGAAATCTTTCTTCCTGATGTGCCCACTCTCTGCAGTTTTTCTAGGAGATCTGGTAACAAATCTGTTCTCTGTGCAGATGCACTGCTGGGAAGCTCTGTTTCCCTGGATCTTTTCCCCCAAAGGTTTCATACAGGTCCTGTTCACGGTTTTCCATTTGTTGTCATTGCTAGGATATCTCCTCAAACATCACTAGAGAGCTGGTGCGTAGCAGTCAAGCGGGAGGAACAGTGTGGGAAAAGGGAGGTCAACTGGGATATCGGATACCTATGGACTCCTCAACAGCCCAAGTTCAGAGCGGCTGGAAACCGCAGCACCACATGGTTCTCATTTGACAGCCCGGGAGCAATCCCTCACCACACTTCCTACAAGATGGACTTCCCCTGCACAAAGCCCTGCTGCTGCTACGGGCTAGTGTGCCCTCTGTAAGAGCAAGGATTGAAACGCCCTTTAATTCTCAGCATGGTTTGTCCAACGCATCCACGCTGAAATGAGGAAAGCCTATTAATATTATCGCTGTGCGTGTTCTCTTCATGTCAAGCTATTTCTTTACAACATCAGTGCATTGTTGCACAGCTATTAATCAGTAGCTAACTTTTCCTAATAAATATCACTTCTGTGAGAGAAGTATTTCAGACCAGTCTGCGGGTGGGAAGGACGGATTTGTTATTTAGCCTGTCACATCTGCTTTGTCCACTTTTTTATGCTCCCAGTACTTCAGCAGGACATAAATTGGAGGGCAGTGTGTGTTGGAAGTCTACGTGGACTTTGTCGCAGCGACAGATCTTGATGTGGTCTCAGAGAGGACGGGAGTGAGCTAGCAGGGATGCCCTGAGGCTTTCAGGAAAAGTGAGCATTTTACTGACAGCAATTTGAGGTGTGGTGAATTGCAAATGTTCTCCCTCAACCAGCTTGCTGATAACGCTTGTAGCTCTAGTAGCATCTGCACAAGTGTATTTGCCCAAGATACTCAACATACTTCTTTTTCATGCTGATAAGGGAGCAGTGGTTAAAGAAACACTTGTGGCAATGAGGGTGTTCGTGTCATGCATGCGTAGGATTCATTTATCAAATTCATTCCAGACTCGCTCTGGTAGAGGCCCTTCCGATAGCTGTGGCCCTTGTAAGTCAAAAAATGCAGTGGAACCCAGAGAAATGATGAAAAGCATGGCCATACAACCTGGTACCGTTGTGGTATGTACTCAGCCAGCCACTTACGTGTGTATTCAAGAGACTAAAACGAAATTAAAAACTTGCAAGTTACACGCGGAGTCTTGACAATGAAAATGCCAGTCCTCACATGGAGGAACTACAGCTAGATTGAAATAACAACTGCAAGACTCCTGACTCACCAAATTTTCTCCCCCGAACTGCTGGGGTGACCTTTCCATGTGGAAGGCAGCCAGCTTGCCACAAACCGGACGGGCTAGCTGGAAATCAAGCAGATTCCACATTGTTGGACTCCTCTATGTTCACAATCAGCTGATGCAAGACCTTTCGACTGCCACTCTGACGAATCCACCAGAATGGGCTCTTCACGAAGCGCATCCCATCTTGGACCAAAGTCAACTGCAAATGTTGCGCTGGAAGGTATAAAAACTTCATTGTCAATACAAATTTCAATACTATTTAATTGCATCCTGCTTTGTGTTTGTGGGGTCAGCACCCAAAGGGCTGTTTTGCTGACGCCCCAAAGGCTGCGAGACAAGAAGTCCTTTCACCTTTATCCCCAGTAGTGTAATGAACATATCTGGAGCAAAAGCTGCTTTTACTTTTAGGATCAGGAAAAGGCTAGGTTAGCATTAATTTCCCCAATCTGTAAGGGCATATATTGTTGGGGACCACGAGCATGACATACATACCACAGGCCTGTTCCAGCTAGAGAGAATAAACCTGTATCAGCATAGTCCTGCATCTGGGTGAGCTGCAGGGCAAGGTGTGAATACAGGAAAAGCCGCACAGAGGAAAATCACCACGGAAATGTCCAGCCAAGTCTTAGTCCCCAGAACAGTGAGATTTACAACAGCCAAATACTCAGATCCTCAGGATACTTAAATCCATCTGAAATCAGACGCCGGAGTATTTTTGAACCAAGGACTATCCAAGCTCCTTGGCAGCACAAATCTCAGTGGTGCTATGGGCACAGTCGCATTTCTGACCTTTTGTCTTTGAAAACAAGAGCTGCTGCCCGGGGCAAGCAGACCCCCTCGGTGTGGGGGGTCTGCTCATCGCTGCTGGTGCAGGCAGCAAGAGGGTCTCCAGCTGTGGGGCGCACGTGTTCCTGTTGGCTCATTTCTGTTCCAATCAGCCACAAACCGCTCTTGCTCCTTCACCCAGCTCCTTTGCTCCTCCTCTCAGCATCTCTGCGACTGACCGCAGCTTCTTGCCACTGACCCAGAGCACCGCGGCCACTCCTCTCCGGGGCTGAGCAGGCAGGGATCAACAGCCGGGCGAGCCACCGAAGCCGGGTGACATGACAAAAGCATCTGTGTAAGGCAGGCCTGGGACTGCCACCCAGCTTCTTCAGCAATGGCTGTAACCTGCATGCGGGGTTCTGGCAGCTAGTGGCTAATCAGATGATTTTAGCCATTTTGAATGCCACTTGAGAAGCCACCACCAGCACTAGAACCCTGAACGGCTCCTTTTACCCAGGATTTCTGATCTCTGAGGTAACAGATGCTTGCTCTTCACAGGCTCCTCTGGTGCTGAGACGTTCCCGCAGCTAACCCAGGCGTTCCAGCAAACACTCAGCTCCTGTCACACACCAGAGCAGGAAATGCTTTGCATACAGGTGGGAGCATCAACGCCTGTGATGTTAGGCTAACTCTCTAGAGGACAGTCTTTACGGCAAAAAAAACCCAGCCCAGCCCTCAGGAAAATTTCCTAGCAGCTGTTAGACCACCAACGCACTGGCAGAAGTCTCATAAAAACACACCAGCCGTGACTGAACAGAGCATTACTGCACACGCAGTAGCGAACTGTGAGAGGGACCGACTACCCTGCCTCCCAGGTCTTTCCCTTTCAGGCACACAGCTTATTCCGGCATCGCAGTTGTCAAGTCAGCAGTTGGGGCAGATGGACTTGCCGTTTTAAGCTCCCTGTTTTGCCAAAGCCACAGACTGGAATCTGCCTGCAGGAAATGTATTTCTTTCAAGAAAAATAAAAAATACAACCCCAAAACCACCATGACAAAAAAAACCCCCATGTTACTTACGGAGTAGCAATCTCTGCCCTTCAGTCAACCCCAGGGGAGATGCTATGTATTTATCAGCTTTTTTAGCCCTACTGGTTGCTGTGGCAATGACTTTCTAAGTGCACCCCAGTAGAGCACAGATCCTGGCACAGCAGGGAGTTACCATCTACAGTTCCCCAGTGACAGAGAAAAATCTGAAAGGCAGGCCTCCACTTCATCCCAATTATGAGAGTCTTCATCAGGTCTAAAAGTCCTTCAGTGATTCCTGACCCTAAAAACCACCCAACAATACAAAATAAAAATTGGCAGTGGCTTCTGGTACTAACAGGCAAAGGGAATTCAGTCCTCCTCTTTCATTGCCTTCCCACCAGGGAAGTCCCGAGTCCTAAACAGAGTCTTTTGAAAGTGTTGAAAAAAACAGTGCACCCTGAGATATCACCGGAGAGCAAAGCTTTGAACAGCGCAACACCAGCTGTGTAACCACACCTGAGGAAAGGCAAAACAAGGGACTCGCATTCTAGGTATGAGCTTAACGGCAAAGCCCTGTGTCCACAGGGGAGGTACGCTCCCGTGCATTTCAGCTAACTTGGAGGCCGAAGTAAACTCTCTGACTGTGGTGAGAACTGAAATCCACCAGCAGCTTCTCAAGGCCTCTAGAAAGTAGGTTTCTACTGATTGTTCCCAGCTAGTGTCCCCGGTAAGGACAGCTCCTCCTTACAGAGACAATGCTGGCTCTGCAAAACCACTTCTGCACGGCAGGCAGCTGCTGATGCGCAGAGGGTGTCGCAGCCCTGCTGCCTGCGGAAGCATGGAGCGGCACCGGCTCTGCCAGGGGAGGCTGGCCCTCTTAGGAAGACAGCGGACAACAGCAGCCAGCATGCTTCTCTTCCTTCCTTCCCAAATGGTCCCAGATCAGGAGAGGCTAACCCAGAGGCCCAGCTGTGCTACTTCTACACAGACCTCTTCATGGAGACAAACCCAGCTTCTCCGTGTGGAAACTGCCGCTGCAGCCGCTGCTTGCCGGGCGGCGAACAGCCAGTTGTTCCTTCCCTGTTTTGCCCAGGGCTCATACAAGTGTCTTGACCTTGAATGAGCTCTTTCCAGCCCATTATCCACACTGTGCTCTCGTTTGATCTCCTCTTTTCTACGTCTCCCAAAGAGATGAACCTCTCCTCCTACCTCAGCCCACTCAAAGAAGGGGTGTAACATCAGAAGCAGCGCTGGCGCCGAGCCTCCAGCCAGGAGTCTGCGCAGGTGGCAGGCTGTCTCAGGGTGACCATCTCCTGGGCAGGTATCTACCATGGCTTCACTGTGCTCAGCTTCCGTCCCCAAGGAATTCAGTTTGCACCTATGAACGCAAAGCCAACAGTTTTGCACAGCCAGCCACCTCCATGAGCCCTCTAGTGCTGACCATGCTCCCAGGAGGGACTGTCCCTGCGGGACACCGCGTGCTGCCTGGTACTCTGCGTTTGTTTATGCTCATTAGTATTCTTATTTGCTTGTAAATATACTGGGCCCATAATTCTGAAAATGGATTTTCTCTCACATGACTCTGAAGATGGGGAGAATATAAAGCGATAGTTAATTTAGGGAGGCAAGATGTGGCTCCCACCAATCGAAGAGCCACTCTTACTACAGTAGTAATTCATGATTTGATAGTTTCAGGTAGGGTCCAGCACGGCACCTGCACTGTTGTCGTGAGCTGAGTGAAGGGAGAGAAGCAACAAAGGGTAGCGGTGAATAAACGCAGCCTGCAACTTACCCGGAGCTCTTCCTCCCTCAGTGCCTGCAGGACTTCCTCCTTGCCAAGCAAAACAGGAACCGCTCTCAGCATCTGCATCCTGCTGTAAACAGAAGCCTCGACAGCAGAGAAAAGGGAGCAAAGAACGTCATTCGTCGCTGCGCAGATCCCATTTCATCCTGCATTAGATTCTGCCGTCGCTGTATCACTCTTCATTCCCAGTGTCAGCACTGGCTATTTGTCCCTTGTGACTGCCTCTCCCCAGTAGCAACACGACGGCCCTCAGGGTCACACCACAGTGTGAAAGCCGGAAGAACCTGGAGAGCGTGGGGAACACCTACCCCGAGTGCCCCCCGCCGGGCCGCTGCCCTGAAGCCTGCAATATCAGTAATAATTTCCCCTATTTCAGCCAAGGCTGCTCTGCTACCGAGCTGGGCCAGGCAGGTGTACTGAGAAGAGGGTTCAGGTCCACAGAACTCATGTTTCCCGTCGCATCAGCAGGATGACACATCCCCACGGAGCTGGGCAAGGACAAGGTATTCATACTCACTGCAAGAAGCACCAACGGGTAGCCAGGTTTCATGCCTACGACCAAGATATGTGATCTACCTCTCGCAGTAAAAACCATGAATTTGATACATCTTCTGGAGACACGAGGATATTTAATCTGTGGGACCAGGAGAAAGGTGAAGGACAGCAACGCGAGATGGGTTCTAGTAAGAGCAAGGACTCTGTTCTCATGAGACTCATATCTTGGCGTAAGCAAATTGGAATTCCACCTGCTAATGGACTGAAGCAGCAGCTGTTGCTCACTTAAAGCAGCAGCACACATTCTTGCATGTAGGAAATCATGAAAGATTTTACACTTGCATCTTTTGGCAGAACTCTTGGAGGGGAGGTTCTCCAGAGGAACTTCCCAGCTGGAGTGGGCGAACTGCAAGAGCGATGAGGAACAGCTCCAGAGCCCTGAGCGTTTTATCCAGAACAGCTGGAAATGGAAGGAGAACGTGCACGTTCACGTACAGGAATTTTACACAACGGAAGTAAGGAGCGCATCCAAGGTAAAGTGGGATTTAACATCCTCAGCGGGACAGAACACTTGAGTACCAGTTGCTTTGGGACAGCCACAGAAAAGCCCAGACTACCCAGGGTTTTATCTGTATCATCCCAGTGCCATCCTAACTGGCGTTTGTGCCATGTTCCTGCTCAACCTCACTTTGCTCCCTCTGCCCACCCTCCGGCCATCCCGTCCAGCCCCCCAGCCCTGCCTTCCCCTGCCCTCCCCTCTCCCGTTTAGATCCCCCTCCTCCCCTTCCCAAAGCCACGATGGCAAACGCGATGATGCTGAGATCATCAGCAGCTTTGGGTCCTGTATGAACACGTGGGGAGACAACGCTTGGCTTGAAAACCTTAAAGCCTAAGCAAGAACAAGGCAGAACATGCAGGGGATTTGAACAGAACAAAGTGCAGGGCCAGGGTGGAGGCAGACAGGAGCAACTAAACGTTTGCTGTGTGTATTCTGCAGGCTTCAAAGCTTTGGGAAAAAATACCACCTGAAATGAAAATAAAAAGACTTTTAGCAAATCATCCCCTTGAGTATAGATTTTACATTCAGTAAGTTCAATATGAAAGGTTTTCACACTCATTATGTACAAGATTTCATAAACGTACAAAGCATAAATCTAAATTGCTTAGAATCCAGTCTTTTATGTGAACCTGTAATAAATGCTCCTCTGTACATCCACAGCTCAAACACTGCAGCTCCTGCAGCTCAGGAATTGACTGAACATGGAAACTGGGCTGATCGCACTCACTGCTCTGGCATGAGAGGAATGAACACATTAATTAATACAAGGTAACTCTCTTTTCACAACTGATGATGTTATTATTACCCAAAAAATCCGATGCCTGAAAGCAGCAGGGAGCAATTCTCTGTGCCTCCACAGCTTGTCGCTCTCTCACTCCACACCGTCAGATCTTCCCCGGCAAGCGGACAGCTTCGGGAATAGCGTGGGGACACTGGTACGGGGGGCCAGAGCTCGGGGGGGACGCAGCCTTGGGGCCCGCGCTGGCACCCCAGCAATGCACCCAGCCACAGAGACACGAGAAGGGAACTCCTTCCGCTGCTCCACATGGCCATGGACCCCTCGGCTCACCTGGGCAGCCCCCCAGGCCAAGCGGGAGCAACGCTGTCCTGAACGCCGAGTCGTGCCGCCCGCGTCGCCCTCCATCCGCCGAAGTTACACAAAACACACCTACAACCGGAGCGCAGAAAGGGCGAACTTTCAATCAGCATAGGCTTACTGAGTCCAAACTGTTTAAAGTTGAAGTTTATTTGTATTCTTTGTAGGAATATCAATAAAAGACCTCAAATGTATCTATATCTGTACATATTACAAGAACCTTCAAAAATTATTCACAGAACAAAAATAAATCTTCTTTAGAACAAACCCAGGCAATGAAATGCAGAAATGGATCTCAGAGACCAAACAGTCCAGTGCTACTAGCATAAAAATACGGCTTGAAAAACAAGTTTATTACTTTTTAAGGTGTACTTTGTTGAAATAAAAAATAAATTATTTAGAGCTATCATTGTAAAACAGTTCTGTGTAGTAACACTCTTATTAAGGCCCTTGAGACAGAAAATCTATTTTTACAGGTAGGATTCCGGGCAGGCATATCTGTAACGACACGCTCGCTCTCACGGGAGTTAACTTTCTGTGGAGAAGGACATACCCAAAGCATCAGCCTAAATTTAACCCTTCTGGCTCTGCCAGACTCAGCTGGATACCTGTGGCTGACCACGCTAATCGCTGGTGGAAACACATTTCATGGCTCCACTCGGACAGGAACTGTTCTCCAGGAACAACACAGTTTTGCGGAACACAGACAGAATTCGCACGTACACGGTGACCTTAGCCAGGTAAGCATTGCTGACGCTTTCCATGGGCGCCGTTCTAAAACTGACAATTGAGTATTCAGATGAAGTTAAAAGCTGGTGGGCTTAAGCAAGCTTTAAAACCTGAAATTAATAAATCATGTTAAAAACAAAAAAGCCTAAGCCAACCCAAAACAACTGCAAGAATGTAAAATAAAACCCATTTCTTGGATGGCTTACTAGCTGGATACAGAATTTATTACTAGACACACCTTACATTCTCTAACTAGAAAATACAGACATCCCTTTCCACGCTCCTCTGGATCCCCTGCCTGAGTTAAGCCACTGGAGAGGACTGCTGCAAAACGTGTAGCTGTATGAATCTGTGCTTTTGTGCATAGCTGCCCATTTCTAACACACCTGGGGAATAACAGTTGGTAATTCCTGAACGTGAAATCTGCCTATTTCCTTTTAAAAAAAGGGCTGAATTCCTTGAGTTGCCAAGAACGGGCATTCACCGGATGCCGCTCCGAGGCCGTGTGCCCCCTCTCCTCCACCAGCGCCCACCTCACGCCACGCCGGTACCTCTGCCCTTCCCACGCTCCGCAGGTGCCGCACGCAGCACGGCAGACTGCCACAGCGCTACGAAACGGGCTCCGTCCCCTGCCTCGCCACGCTGGCCGCGAGCTTCTGCCACACACTTGGGAATCTGGGTGGCTTTGCAGTCTGGGAAGAAGCATCCTAGAGCAGTATCAAGTAACGTGGCCAGCAAGCACCGAGACACCAGGACGGGACAACTTTTCCGTCTCCGTCTTGTGAACACACGAGCGCTGCTCCTGCAGGGTATTAAATTTTTCCTGCACTACTGCAGCTGTTTCCAAATGAGAGCAGCAGCTCCTTGAACAGCATTAGACACAGCCCAGTGGCATCTGCTGAAAGCAGGAACCAAAACCTGACGTCTGTAACGCTCATCATCAGGCTTCACAGTATTTACGTCTCTCCCTGCTGCAGAAACCCACCGCCCACCAGCCCCAGTGTGATCAGGCCCAGTCAGGGCTCTCACTCCAAAGCAGACAAGACCTTTCGGCTGCCACGTGGTTCAGTGCTGCTTGAATTTTATCAGCCTGGACAAAACAGAAGCTGGCATTTTCACATATCGTCGGCTGGAAGCGGCTTTTTCTCTAGAAAGCTGCTTGGTAACAAACCGGCTTTTTCTCTAGAAAGCTGCTTGGTAGCAAACCAGCAGAGGCAGCCGCCCGCAGAACTCGGGAGCGTAAGGTTTTGTTCTGCAGCTAATCAGTTTTAGCCTTGCAGCACTGCGAGTCTTCTGCAACCTTCGCCGCCTTTCGGGCCCACGGGCAGCCTCCCCTCCAGAGCTGGAGGCAGAGGAGTACGCTGTGCACCTCAGGGTAGAAGATGAGCTAGAAGAGACCCAACCAGCCTAGCAATGAGCCGTGACGACGATTCGGATGGGTCAGACTCTTTCGGAATAGCAACTTTTTTGTACAAGCATTCCAGAAGCTTAAGAAATACATAGGAGAAGGTGTGTTATTAGATTGATTAATTACGGGAGAGCTCACCAGAACACATCCCTCTCGGGGCAGGTATTATTTCCCCTCTAAAAATCAGGGCTGAAACGCTTCCCCTATTGCATTTCTCTGCAGAAACCAATGCCTTGGAGCCTTCAGCAAGGAACCGCACAGCTCCGCCAACGATCTCTGATCGATTGCCAGCAAGCTGGAGAGCTCCGGTGAAACGCTGTTCCCAGATCAATGCTAGACAAACGCTACCGGAATGACGCATCTGCTGCTGCGTTGTCCTCGTCCCTGCGACCATGCGCTCTCACATCTCTGTCACAGAGCACCCGTGCTATTTGCACTCTGCAATCAGCGAGCGATGCACACGCCCAGCTGAAAAGGCTGCTTTTGGGAACAAATCTCCCCTGATGCAGCTGTATCATTACGTTACCTAGCGAAGGGGACACACAGAGCACACAAAAAGACTGAACAAAAAAGGGGATTGCAAAGTTTCTTGTGAAAGAGAGCTACTCACAAGATGGACTAACACAAACTCGATAGAGTGCCTACGGCTGCGATGCCTGAAGGGAGAAGAAAAGCAGGAGGAACTTAAAGGCACAGTCTGAGGCAGAAAATAGCAGAGATCAGCAACGACCCAGAGCTGGAAGACGGTTTGGGAAGTATCGAAAAGAAATCACTACTGAGCAAACGCCGAGCAGAACCCCAGGTGCGTCAGACAGTGCTGACCAGGCTACAACACAGCAGGAACAAGACAGGGATGCTCCTTGGCCTGTGGGACCAAGCCACACTCGAGCAGCCGAAAGAACTAAGCATTACATCTCAACCCCAGCTTGCTGCAGACAAGTCTCCTCTAGATGTAAATTAACAGCCACGGCCTCGCGAGGAGCGATTCCTACGTGTTTTTCTTACATGTCCTACAGCGCGGAAGATGTGGTCTCTGTATTTATGCATAGTTAGAAACGTAACACACTTGTGTGGTGACCTTTAACTGAAGTATCGTAACACCATAACCAGGCAGAACGGCGAACATGCTGCGCTCTGTCACAAGCTGCGCTCGCCACAGAAGCGAGAGGAATTCATTTCCAAACGAATTTGACAACAGACCTTGAGTTTGGGGCCTCAGTGCTGCCAATCCTCCACGTCAAGGCAACGTGGGCCCCTCTCAGGAAGCCAAGAACACACTTGTGATGTAGTACAACTTCAGAGATCTAGAAACTTCTCCAGATCGCGGGCCACACGATTTCAGTCACAGCCACCTCGTTAACTCCCTCCTAGCTGCAGCCTGAACTGTGTGCTTACACACATCCCACCACCAGGCACCCTCTCGAGTTTTGTCTCGTTTTGAGGTCAAGTTTTCCAATTTCTAATTCCCATAACTACTTTGAATGGTTAATCACACACACTGTTATTAGTAGACTTCTGTAATTCATAATGTCCATTGCTGTCGCAATAATTTTATTTACTTTGAGAGTCTGGGGGCTAGAAACCTATACCAGAAAGTGAAGGTGAAGATTCAACACGCTATTACTTGACTAAATCTTGTGGCATTTGATGAAATCGTGAGAATTGACAATACTGTGTCATTTATTGTTCATCTTTTACAGTTTGCAAATGTCATTATCTTCCACGAGAAGGTCACTTTGTAATTATATACACATTCACACACAGCCTGCAAGTGTGCTTCTGTGAAATGCAACTGAAAGTAACTGGAGACGAAACCTCAGTCAAAACTCCTTCAGAATAAAATGGTGCGTACAGAACTCCAAAGAAAAAAAAACCCAATGCTTTAAAGTATCCAGAGAAAGTCAAATCTCAGTGGAAATGGAAGATCTTGTAACAGAAACGTCCCAAAAGCATTTTTTATTGGAACTAGACTGGCTAAGCTAGTGGCTGAAACAGTGAAATTGAATGAGAGTTAAAATCTAGAAATCCTCTAGGACAAAGGAAGTTTTGCGTACGGCAGCCTGCTCTGCCAGGCATGGGCACCCTTCGGTTCACCTCTTCCTCGGAGCATTGACCTGACTGTTCCCGACGGAGCGCGGAGAATGAATTCAGGGTGTCACTGCACGCTGCGTACAGTGCGGACTGGATAGCAATTAAAAAAAAAAAGTATTTACAGGTCTGTAAAGTCTCAGAACAGAAAATATACAACTGCATCAGAACTGGGGTAAGAAAGAAAGAATCCTACCTTGAAAAACTGCAGATTCCCTCTGTCTGACGGGAAGCCTGACTGTGTGCAAATGCAAGGACACAAGCTTGCTGCTCCAAGCTTTTCCCTTGTTGAAAATGACTGAAATTGTTTTGCCAGAGCCCCACTAAAAGCAGGGTCCAGCAAGAGCCAATTTTCTTGCTAAAACATTTGCTATCGAGTTTGCATTCAGTTAAAGAACAGCTAGAGAAGAGCGGGATAAAACCAGCAGAGGAGTTTTCTTACAGAATTCATTTCGCTGCTACTTCACTCCACTCGTGCACTTGTGTCAGGCAGCCTGGTACGTACAGCTGCGGCCCAACGCAACCCGCCGCACGCCTCGCGCTCTCACCCACGACACACATGCGCTCACTCTCCCCTCTTCCGCCTCCAAGGACTGCAGTGCTTTCCATGAGAAAAAAAAAAAAAAAAATAATAAAAATAGCAATAATTAAAAAAATCTACAGTATTCACTTCCTTTTGGTATATTACATCGGCGTTTTCTGTACATGACCCCAGAGCTCCCTCTATTTACACAGTGACATGGAAGGACATGTTCTCGGGAGCCCGGTTCTCCTGGCCTTGAGCGGGGAATTGAAGCCCACCTGTCAGAGTCCTCCTTTCTCTTTTCCATTTTATTAGCAGCATTATGTAAACCTGTAAGGGGAAGAGGGGGCTACGTCGAAGCTTTCTGGAATCCGCTCCCTCTCGCCTTTCTCGCGGGGAGGCGGCCGGCAGCATCCGCCCCATCAGCAGCTGCTGTTTTTGAATTCACCATTCTCCGTGATGGAAAGCTTGGTGGGGTTGGTGGGGGAGATGCCATTGCGGACTTGCATGCTGTAGCGCTCCTTCACCTGCGTCAGGGCACTCATCAGCCGCGTGTTGGCAGAGTCCAGGGACACGATCCGCTTCTCCTGCAACAAACACCCCACAAAGTCAGAGCTCCGGCGCGTACGAAATGCCTTTGCCCCGCACGCCTGCTTTCGGGGGACCGTCCAGGACCCGGGGCTGCGATAGCGTCGTCGGGTCATTCCCGGGCAGAGGCAGCTTGGCCAACATTCTCTGGTGGGATGGGATGTTCTGCCTCTTTCTGTTTTCTCAGGGCGACATGGCCCCCACGTGCCACAGGCGGTTCACAGCCCGGTCCGGCCCTCCCGGCCTTTCTGCACGACGGAAGGGGACAGCGAGACGAAGTGACACCGGTGAACGGAGCCAGGCGCAGGGCCTTTATCCAGACGGCAACGCAGCATTGTGCCACGGGAAGGGGGGAGCGCATTGGGGTTAATAACAACAGCCAATTTACATTTTTTAAAAAAAATATGTTAGAAAAACAGAAACAGGCAGCAGAAAATAAAAATGGTGGAGGCTTCATCTGGCAGAGAAAAGTGCAAGTGGTACCTAACGGCCGTTGTCTCTGTGTTGTGGATGGAGTGTGCTCAGAAACAACTCAGGGTATGCTTGAAATAAATAAATAAAAAAAAGCAGATAATGGCAGCCTGCAGTCACCAGCAGGAGCGAGGGGGCAACAGCAACATAGAGAAGAAGCAGCCAGAAGCTAAAACTAAGGAGTTACTCGAGGCGAAGGGGGAGAGGGCAGTGTGGGTGGAGCGGGAGATGCCATCGACAGAACACAAAGAACAAACACTGAACACGCTGCTCCTAGACCCATTCCAGCTCAGAGGGGCTCCCGGGCTGCGCCGAATCCAGGGCTCCCGCAGCCCGTTTTTATTCCTCCGGCACACAAAGTGCTGGCCTCCACTTTCAGCAGAAAGATAGAGGATGCGTACGAAATTTATAAAAAAGAAAAAACCCATCAACAAACCCTAGCCTGCTAACACGGCTCGATTATCTGCAGTGGGATAAAGCACTGGAGGGTCAAGCCAAAGAGTTGGTGGCACAATTAGAAATGACAATTTTCATCCTCCCTCGAAAAAAATAAAATAATGCAGCCGCACAAAGCAGCAACAGAGACGGCAAAAGGTAAATACGCTCTCCATGCTGCCAGCTGATTGGCTTTTTTTCTTTGAGGAAGAAAAATGTCTAATTTACTCGAATGAAAAAAGCTGCATGCAGGAACTCTTCCCAGTCCAGTCCACTGAGAAACAAACTAGAAGGAAAAAGGGGATGCACAGAAGGCACAGACATTAAGGGACAGTTCAGACACACGGCTTGGGAGACCGAAGTGCTGCGGCAGCCCCCGGAGGTTTTGATCCCTGCACATCAACTGTGCGGTACGTCAGTAACCGAGTCATGCTTGCTTTTCTCAGTGGGCTTCCCCACAGGGGTAAGCGTTCGGGTGCAAAAACAAAGCAGAATTTAAGTACTGCTTGTATTACAGCCCTGAAGAGACCAAGCTCTGCACAGCAGAGCAAACGGAGGAGAAGAAGGAGGAGGAGGCACAAGCAGACAACAAACGGCAAGGCAGGCTACAGCCTGCCCCAGTACCTGCCCCGATCGAGGCAAGGTAAGCCAGGAAAGCAGGCAACGGAGGAGTTACAGGCCTTAGCCCTCCTCCTGTGCTGGAATAAATCCTGCAGAACACAACTGCCTTAGCAGAAACGTGTTCCTCAGCAAGTCAGAGCTCCTCCTCCTCGGACTAAATTTCACCTGATAATGTAAAATTAAAATTTCTTTCCAAAGTCTACAGCTTTCCAAAGCGTTAAAAAGGAAAGGCTGGTTATTTTCTGGCGCTGACGAGTGCTCACTGTGCCAGTTTGCAAAACAGCTGGAAATCTACGCTTGGGAAAAAAAAAAAAATAAAAAAATCTTTGAAGTGTGAGCTTGGTGAGTAGAGGCATCTTCTCACTCAGAGGAAAAGGCAATCCAACAAACACGTCTCGCATCAGGCACGGGGAGCAGGAGGAGCTGGAATGGGTAGAAGGTCAGCGCGCTGGGCCAGGACCAGGTACTGCTCAGCTAGAGAACTGATCGGGTTTACTTGCCTGTTTGAATTATCTCATCCCCATTTATGACCTGTAATTTAACACAGCGGAGATGTCACTTGCAATAGCAACTGGGCCAGTACTCTTCGCAGCTCCCAGGACAGAGTCTGGCCCTGGCTCGGCCGGAGAGGCCCAGAGGCAGCCTCCAGCGCCCGCCGAGAACAGGGCTGAGCTGCTGCCTCGCCACACTGCTGCATGCTGCGCCCGACCACTGGGCGACAGAGCAAAGCCTGAAAAGCATCTTGTGCTATGCACAAGTAGCCCAGCTCACTGCTGTTCCCTAGCAGCTGCGGCGCTCCTCAAGATAACCCAGGTTCCAACTCCGCGCCACAAATCTCACATAAAAAAGACCTTTTCTAGCCACTGCTGTATCCCTTTGCCAAATGAATCGCAGACTAAAAAAAATCTTCCCAGCGCAGCTTAGAGGGATTGCTACAGAATCCAGAAAACACTCGGGCTCCTCTGGCGCATCTCTTCTGAATCTTTCACAAGTTTCCTCTTCTGCTCAGGTGCCCATGAAAGGGCAGCGACAACTCAGCTTCCCCCCCAAACTGCCTGACACTAAGGCAGCCAAGGTCTGCTGATGACCTTGCTTGCCCAAGTAGCTAACAGCCCTTGAGAAGAACAAGGTGTCAGATTAGAAGAGGAATCATGAACGCCTCTGGTTTCGCTAGCGTTTTCTCAACAAGTCCCCCTGCAGGTGATGAACGATGCATCATCTGATCAGGTGTGACCAAGGACCACACCGTTCCAGCCCTGTGGGTTTCACAAGTCAGCCGCAGTCCCCTCTGCCAGCTGGTGACACCGAGGGATCGGACTGCTCCGCTCTCCGCCTTGCTGGTCCACAACCTCACGCCGAGGCCGAGAGCCGACTGGCACGGACAGGTAACCAAGGGAAGGGCAAGTTCCTCATCCAGTCACCGTCTCTCAAATTCTCCCCTTCAGAAACTACTTTTTATGAGCTTTCTCAGTGCCCCTTTCACCTTCTCGAGACAGACAAACAAGGCGTCACCTCCTTCAAAAACCAGGCGGCTGCTTGGGCGAGCTGCCGTTCCACCGGTGTGCAACAGCACGGTGCCCTGACTGCGCCCATCGCTGGAACACGGCCCAGCAAACTCCACTTCTGCTCCAGCTTCCACTTGCCGTACTCCTTGGTCAGCCTGGGGGCTGCTGTACTGTTCCCCCACCGCCAAGAAAATCAAAAAATACAGCGACTGACTACCTTTCTGTTCATTCTCCAGCAATTCGAGAGCAAGTCCTCACAGAAGGGATTCCATCTTGAGCTGCATCTCGAAAGGGTGCCTACACCGGTGTCTCCGTGTACAGCACCTCGCACAACAACTAGGAACTACATATGGTGTAATTCGAGCAGGGTTTTCTTTTTGCTCTGCAGGGCTAGGTAACAGAAGCGCCATGTTATTGCACACAAGTGATTTATTCAGATCAGATGGCACAGATCCAAAAATCCAGCTTTCATGAACAGTCCTTCTGAAGAACTGTGGGGAACAGGCACAGGCAGTAGGAAAAGCAGAACTCTTCAAACTATCAAAGAGAGATCTGCTATAAATATGCTCCTAGTGTTACCCAGCTTTTAAAAACACAGCTTTTTCCTACTTTGTATTTTCCCTGCAGCTCCACGTGAGCTCAAACACTTCTATCATTGCTGGCCATTCAACAGGAAAAAACTGGCCAGGGTCTGCCCTTTTGTGCCCACTTATGTCTATACTCTAACACACCAGCACCACCGCTAACCACGGTCAGCTGAGGCTCCCTCACCCCACCACTCTTTGCGTAGGCGAACAACTTTCTGAAATAACTTGGGTTATTCCCGAAACGGGTCGTTGTCTTAAGAGTAGCTACTAAGGCAAGTTTATAGTTGGAACTACCGAAAAGCCCAGAAGCAGGAAAGATGTCCTCCAAATGCAAATACCACGAACATAACACGGCAGGCAGATATCAAACCAGCCTCGGGTTCCATTGTACGAGCGTTGCTCTCCGGGATCAGCAGACACAGAGGAAAAGCTGGAACGATCCCACACAACACACCCACATGCATTGCCCACCGAGTGCCACTTCCCACAGCCGACGTGTGCTGGCTGAGGCAAGCACTGCACGTCTGGGGCAAAGTGGGCATTTCTCCGGGCCTGACGTGGACAGTCAGATGGGGTGAAATGCCACGTATGACATTACATAGGGCAATGCTCCACTGCAAGCATTCTCTTGTCTTGACTCCAATGTTCAAAGCCGTGCTTTTAGCTCGCATAGCTGAGATGCATGCACATGGCAATTAAACTATGCTGGTATGAGGCACAGCTTCTCCGGAGTTCCCAGGCCCACGCTTGGAACAACGTCTACACAACCCACTGCTATTCCTTTACCCCCCCTGGGATCTTGCAAAGTAGAAAAGGTTTCGGAGAAGCGATTAGTCCCACGATTTGTGGTCAGGCTGTCTCAAAGCCTAGTGTCAGACAGTACAGTCTTTATTAATTAAAAAGCCCCAATTCTCTCCCAGAAGGCAGTAAGCCACCTGTGTGACACTGTGGGCCAATACCGGCTTGGGAGCTAGATACCTGTGCTGGGGCGGGAGGGTAGGGGGAACAACGGGTTCTACGCACAGAACACGTGGTTCTTGGAGATCCTGGGCTCCTTACCTGTGCATCAATAATTTTCTGCTTTGCATCGATGACAGCTTGCATCTCTGCATGATCCTTCTTCAGCTCCTCTTCAACCGCCATCAGTCTGATGAGCAAATAGAGTTCCAAATCAGGACAGTTTAACACTATTCCAGAGCGTTTCAGGTACTCTGGCCTGTTGGTTTGACTTCTCTGATTGTCCTGACTCTGCAAGAGAAGAATTCTGCTGCGCTTGGGAAAGCTTATCTATCGATCCGACACTCCCAATTGCCTAACCTTGTTATTCTCAAAATGGACACTGCCAAAAACGCAACTGCTCTGAAAAGCTACTGCCTCGAGCGCAGATTCCAAACAAAGCAGCAAGACCTGTTATAAGCACAACAGACACTGGAGTTAAAAGTCCCCAGATCTTCTCCTTCACTCTCCTGGCAATCTGAGGCAAGTTTCCACACCCGCATCCCCACTTCTCCACCTCTAAGGCAGGATGGCATCAGCTCAGAGACGTCAAGAAGCCCACACAGCTACCTTGAGGGTCAAAGGAACACGTGATACTGGGGAGCTGCTTGTCCTGCACGGCCCCAAACTTCCCAGAGCCTCACCTGCTGATGATACTTTTCATCTGGCTGTCCTTCTCCTCCTGTTGCCTGCGCAGTCTCTCCTCGCTGTCTTCCAGCCTGGACTTGTACTCCATCAGCAGCTTCTGCATTTGCTGCTCTTGCACCAGGAGCCGCCGCTCATACTCCTCCAGCCGGCGACTTGACACCTTCAGGCGCTCCTTCAGCTTCACTATCTCTTGTTCGTACTGGAGGCAGAAGGAAAGAGGGAAAGAATCAGATCATTGTACTCTTCTGCTGCTGTTCAGAGAAGGACATTGGTTTTTAAATGAAAAATAAATTGATAGAAGGAAATGACAAGCAAACATTTGTGGGCAACCACAGAGAAGGAGCACAAAGGCTCCCACTGAGCATTAAAGCTCCGCCCACACTGTAGGATGTAATTCTGGAGCATAATTTAAGCACCTGAGAGGGCTCTGACACAGCTCCTGACCGGTAACATTCCCGGTTACTCCGGACTCAAGCAGTTCCCAGACAAAAAGCTGCTAACAGTGCTCCACTGTAAAAATGTCCTGGGGTGACCAAACTTACAAAACGAACCACTCTGGGACCCCAAGAACTCGCTTTCCAGGACCTCATCAAGGCATTAAGCCACGTGCAGAGACAGAGCGAATCATTCACTACAGAGCAGAGCCCGTAAGTTTACTCAGCTGAGGTTTTGTTCTTCTACTTACTGTCTCTGCGGACAATCACTTCTGCACTAGTGCAATGAATCTCAACGTATTCCACTTTGGTTTGGGTTCATTCACCTTTCCTAATAATCCCATGCTGCTGCTTCTTGTCCACCAAATGTTCTTCTCCTCAAAGTACCAAACCTCCTGCTAAACACCATCACCATAGCAGCTCATAGATGTTAACTGTATTTGCAAAAATGGTAGCTACTCCTGAAAATAAATACGCTTTAAAAAAAAGATGATGGACGTTTCTGCGTAGCCCAGAAACACAGCATCACCTCGATGACAGGCATTTGCCTCAGGGGAAGCCCAAGACAAAACCTGAGTGTAACTACTGATGAAGGCTGAATTGCATTTACAGAGTCTTGTAGAATCCCTTAGCACACCCTAAGCTATACTCAGGTCAGGTTAACAATCGTGGGGTGTTTTTTTAATGGAGTTTAATGATCACTAAAAAATTTTGCAAGCATAGAAAAATGGTAACATGCTGTAGCTACAGCGTTGTCATAAAAAATAATGACTTGAGCAGGACCTAATACACTCTGGGAGTGACTCACCATGCAAGCAAGCGCCAAGCACCCGCCTGTAATGTACAAACCCTCGGCTGTGTCAGTCTGCACCCATCCGACACGCTGCAGCCTGTAAGGGGGTAATCTACAGCATGGGATCCTTGCTACAGACATGCTGACAGCACGTACAGCAGGAACCTCGGCCGACACAACCCACGTTCGAAAGCATCACTCTCACAGCAGCGTCTGAAAGCCGTTCTGGACAGGACTCACTGCCAGCCCTCGAGTAAAAGCTACCTTCTCAGCATGCTTGACTTCATCGGGATTCTGCTCTGCGTCCTCCTCCACTTCTTCATACTGCCCGTTATTGAGAACCCACGCAGCTGTCCTTTCCACTGGTGACATTGTGGCCGAGTCCACAGGCGACTGAACCTGGAGCAGAGATACCTGTAAGCATTTTTCAAAGAAACTACATACAGATCAGCTCTAAAATCCACTTTATTTGTAGGAGAAAACCAACCAACCATGGATCTGTCAGTCTCAAAGGATCCCCCAAACCTCTCTTGCAGAGATATTTCATCCTCCCTTGACTTTGCACCCACAACACTGACTTGAGTCCCTCTAAAACCAATGCACTTGAGAATTTTTTCTTCCTCTCTAAGTGAGCTTCTCTCTGGAAAAGTTCTCGTTTCCAAATCCTGTTCGCATCCATGCTTCCCCTTTGCCAGATTCTCAGTAAGGCTTTCTCAACCTGTGATTTCTCTCACAAAGCAAACAATAGCGACAAAGCTCCGCTCGCAGCCTGCTCAGGTAAGGCTGGTTTTTCTGGAGTACGGAAGAGCCTGACTTGGGAGCAACCTTCTCGGCCAGGCTGCAGACAGACTCGGCAATGGAGGATGGGGCCGCGTGGCTTGGACACGAGACGGCACAGCAGTGCTTCAGAAGCGTCAGAGAGTCGGTGTAGCGTTGTCACTGCGGCGCCTATCAGGCTTAGACGGTCTATCGTAGCACATACACCCGACAAGGCTGTGGAAGGAAGTCAGGGCCAGCGCCGCTCACTGGGAAAACTGCAAAACGCCATCAGAGGCTGTCCTTGAAGGGACTCCGAAAGGCAAGCCAAAAAAAGAAATAAGCAACTCTCCACCCAGCTGGGGAAAATATGGCTTGCTACAAATTCCAAGCAATTTTCATGGACAAAGACAAGTTTATAAGCACAAGAATTAGCATAATTACCCTTGAAAGAGCAACACTGTCTTAACTTTCTGAGAAATGCGGAAAATCAGCTTTGCCTCCCCTCCAACTGTTGCTTCTTTTTGTGCTCAAGCAGCTCTTCAGCTCACTGCCCCGTTTCAGTGCTGTACCAGCGTGAAACGCACTCCGTGGCAGGGGGGTTTTGAAGCCTAAGTTTCAGCGAGGAGCTCGTTATGGGAGAGGAACAGCTTCTCTACACGAGGGTTCATGTCAGCCTCCATCTCCGTTTCCTGTGTTCCCGAGGACAGGGCTGGCGAGCGCTGCATACATCCCACGCCAGCGCTGACCACAGGCTCTGCCTGCAGCAGCTCAGCTCTCCTGAGCAGCAATGAAGACTCCAGCATGAGAAGAACCCTCAGCAAGGATGGGTATAAAGGCAAAGGAAAGGAGTAGGAATTAGGTAAAAATCCCTGGATTTAGGGAGAGGCCTTTGGCTAGAAGGACATCTTCACAGCAGAAGAGCTAACGGCCCCTTTCAAGTGCGGCGTGACAGCCTGGCAAAGCTCCTTAGTTAGGTTTTTTTTGACAGTATTTGCTATGAGGCAGCCACGGTGAGGGAGGCTATGAACTGTGCGTGGCTCTTCTCAGAGGTGAACACCTCAGCTCTGGGAATTGTTGGAGGAATCAGGAACAGCTACGGACCAACAGTGTCACCGTTCGTTGGAGTTACGGAGGACCAAGACAGCAGATGGGTGACCATGAGCTACATCGCCAACCTTGTAACAGGCTGCTGATCGCCAGCAAACCTTGCCAAACAACCTTGCAAGCTCTAGGACAGAATATTTTCAGCAGCCAAATTCAGAAAACCTGCAAAGACCAAGTGGACGGCAAGCATACTAATGGGTTCTGAGGTATACTCTAATAAAGGGGAAAAAAAGAAAAGCCTGCTCGCAACATGTATTAATTCCCCTCTCTGCCTCTCTTCCAGAGGAACACACTGACATTTCTGTTCCCACCTACCTACGGAATGGAAATGGAAGGCAAAAACTGACCTCTCCCAGCAAACAAAGGGCCTAGCTCTACACTCAGAAACAAACAGGACTTGTACAGAACAGAGTCTAATAACGCCCACAAAGCATGCCTAGAAAGAACATGCCCAGAAAGAACATGCCCAACTTCTCTCTTTTTTTTTTCCTTTTTAAATAAGAACAGAATTCCACAACATGATTTGCAATTAAAAGGATGCAATGGAATTTGCCTCAAAAAATTTTGGCCACTTGATTTGGCACACTTCAAGACATGTCTCAAGGGTGTGGGGAAGGAAAGAACAAAATCGATTCCTCTGAATAAAGTACGAGCAAGGACTCTAATGAATCCAGTGAAAACAATTAGCATGGAAAGTAAAGTGGAAAAATAAGTAGATGCACACCGCGTACTAGAGGGGGGAAGGAGACTGCCCTGAAGCCAGTCACGGTCGCAGGCTTCTATGAAGCTGAATGTAAAAAGTAACCTGAGCAGTGGAACGTCTGAGACGTCACTTTGAAGTCAAACAAGCAAAAGCAACTGATTTGCTTGGGGCAGACGGGTGCTCAGCAATTTCAGATAAGAAGAGCTGGGGGTCTGCAAACAGCTAACGGAGTATTTCTTGTACATACACCCAGGGCAGAGCCAGCCGTTCACGGCGCACGCACAAAGACCGGAGACGCAAGACCTGTACTTTCTCCTCCTGACCTCAGCTCCTCCAAAGCAAAGCCTTCTTCGTGTATTTGTGTAGGCACTTCCCATAACAAGCCCTGAGGAGAGGCACCAGCTCTCCAGGAATTCTGGCCAAGACACCGCACAGAACCATACCACAAAACTCCGCAGATCATACAACACAGGTTCACTCCGGATGCCTGAGAGCTGCAGAGCGAGTTTCTCCTTCATATTTATCCTTGTTACCGGCCTAAAAACTTCCTAGCAGCTCCACACTGTCCAAAGGAGGACACAAACATCTGCACTTCAAATAGCACCCAATTACTTTTTTTGGTATTACTAACTTGGCATAATAGCCTTTGCTTTGTGATTCAGTGTTTCTGATCTCCTTGTACTTTAATGAACTTCACGTATCAAAGCAGCTTCGAAGCCCGGATTGCTCCTGGGTTCCCAGGCACCATACAGATTTTCCGCCTTCTGACTGTAACATCCAGGAGTCTGCCAGGAAAGCCACACCAGGAGGGACACCAGCAAAACCTTTGGCAGAGCTGGAGCTCATGCTGGCAACTGAGTTCTTCTGCTGGCTTCACCTATGAGCAGCTTTCTGGAGTGAAATCCCTCGCTCGTGCCTGGGTGCAGGGCAGAATCCTTTCTAGAAGGTCTTGGGCAAAGCGGGAGCTTAAAAAACGTCCTTCAGTACTAGGTAAGGTAAAGCAATCAGGACCATGTTTACCCGCACAGTGACTACAGAAGCAAAGGCTCAGCCCCAGAACAGCCCAGGCATTGCCAACGTCACGCTCCGAACAACCACCACCTTCCCTCGGACCCGTAAATCTGACATTTTCTGCCTTGGCCGTAGCGCCAAACATTTAAACTCTTATTTTAACATTAAACTCATTTAGGAAAAACTTTTCGTTTACAGCAAATCACAACAGGATTATCTTTTTTCTTTTTATAAGGTAAAGGAATGTTGGCTTTTTGACAGGAAAATCTTTATTTACAGCCACCTATGAACCACTGATAAAGTGCATTAGGAGCTGGGACATAGAAGCACTCCTTTCCAGCAAGCGTTTGCATTATTCATGGTTTGGGATGATTAATGAAAAAGCAGTATTTATGGGGGGACCGGCAATAGATTGTTGCATCATGGTGAAATATAGATTTCTCCACACTTAAGACAGACGTACTTATTTATTATTTTGGCAGCAGTTTATTCTCGGCTATTTTATCTTTGTTTATTTCTCTGTTTTTAGGTAGCTATGCTTTTAAATTAGCACCACAGGGCAAACGCATTCTCACGTGGCAATCTTAACCACGATCTGGAACAAAGCTTCTTCTATGCGTGTGTTTTTTTTTTTAATTTGGGGAAATTTTTGAGTTTTGTTTCTTTCACCAGGCTTGCTGCTACCTTAGTAAATGCAAAACATTTTTTTTAATTTAGTACAAAACCATCCAAAAACGATAGGTGAGGTAGGCTTGCCAAGCTTGTAAAGGTAACAAGTTTGACTACTCCTTACGCTTGCTCCTGGGGACTTCTCCCGATTCAACTCAAAGCTCGTAAAGCTTGGGAGGTCAATGCACCAAAGCAGAAAGCACCTGGGAAAGGGCTTTCCTTACCTGCTGCGTTTGCTGTCTCTGAATTGCCCTCACCTTGGGGACAGGGCTCTCTCTCGAGGAGGACGACTGCTGCCGGGAGCGGCTCCCGTTCTGGACGGGTTCAGCCACCACGGCCCCCGGCACCCCCGCCACGCTGCCCGTGCTCCGCAGGGAAGCGCTGTGCGGCAGGGTCCGCGGCGCTTTGGCCCTGGCGCCCAGCCCGCCTTGGTCCACCCTGCGGATCTGCGCCTGGCTGCTGCTGTTCTGGCGGGGCAGGGCGATGGGGACGTGCTTGTCTGGGACGGCGTGGCGCCGAGAGAAGTCCTCGCTCTGCGTGCTGCGCTTGGCGAAGTCCTCCATGCTGCTGTTGCTGGGCCCGCTGAGCTTGAAGTCTTCACTGTTGCTTCGGCTCCGGGAGCTGGCAGTGCTCAGGTTCTCGAGGCTGGAGTCCACGGAGGCCTTCGGCATCGGTGGGGTTGGGTTGTTGAGATGGTAAACGGGGTTCTGGAAGGAGAGAGGCTGGAGGCTGCCCTGTTGGTTCAGCGCCGGGTGCAGGGGCCTCCTCACCTGGGGAGCGCTCTGGGGCGTGCTCTGCGTGTCCCACAGCTGCTTGATGGTGGTCACCGGCGTGACGGAGAGCTGGCTACCGGCCAGCCGCAAAGGCACATCGTGCAGGGCAGAGGCATGGTCGCTGTGGGCCGGGTGAGGGTCCTGCAGGTCCATCAGAGAGATGCTACGGCCATTGGGCAGGAGGTTTTCCCTGTCGTCCTTATCAGAGTAAGTCATGCTCTGGGTGGAGGCCTGCTGAACCAACAGCAAGGTCTTGCCCCTCAAATATCCATCTACATTTTCCTGGGTTGGAGACTTCAGCTTATGCAAGTCGCTGTGGAGTGGAAAGGGATCTGGTTAATTTTTAAGCAGCTGAGACCCTGAGAGATCTGTCCCAGAGAAGTCTCTCTAGCTCATTTAACCTCCCCCCAGCCGAAAGCTTCAAGGAACCACATTTCCTTTTATGAGCTCTTTGCGTTCAAGTCAGAACACACTTCTCCTTAATTACCGCTTATCTTTGAGAATTGTGTTTGATTCAAGAAGTGCTTCATCTTTATTTTTCACAGGTAAAATACAAACCGTTCCCACCAAATCCTCCACCCCGACACTTCTGTCTCCAGCAAGGCTTCAGAGCAGCTCAGATCCCGTCCGACCCTTCACCAGCAGTACATATCGTGGCCATCTGAAGGCTCAGCAGAGGCTGGGCGAAGGCTCCTGCACATCTAGACGTGAGCTCAGAGGGAAGACGCTTCCACATGACTGAACTGGCCCTCACACCCAACAGCACAGAAGCTGCTCGGAGACCACAGTACCCAAGCTCCTTGGCAAGTTCTGCCATGTCACAGCTTTTTGCTTCAGATTAACAGCGATTACCGTGTCAGAAAAGCTGCACTGAACAGAGAAGGGACTATTTTTGCTGCTCCACTGGTAACAAGTTCCATTGACAGCCCAGTTCGTTCATTAGCAGTAAATACGCAGCCTGATCACCAGAAGGAAGCATTCCGGCTGGCTCTATACCCCGTCACTCAGACCGGCAGTAAACCACACAACTGGCTTTTAGCAGTTGAAGTTACCGACCCCCAGAGACACGTCTGAGCCCTGGGTAAGCCAGAAGCCTCAGGTCTCCAGGGCCACCCTACTGGGACCACGCATTCCCTGTGACGGGGGCTCCTACAGCCAGCCCAGGTGACAAAGCGCCCAACGCTCTACAGGCTTAACAAGCCCCTCACCCCACATCTTTCCCCGAGCTCTGGCCATTACATACCCATCAGTGGGGTCCTCAAATATCTTCTGAAGCCCTGAGGAGAGGCTGCCACTGATGTTTGGACTAGAGCTGTGCTCAGTGAAACGCCTCAGCTGCTGCTGTATCGGCGTAGGGTTGGTCATTGATTTGGTGATATCGGCAAGAATACGAGGCAGAGGTCCCAGTTTTGCCACGGTCGCCTGTAGGAAGGAATTTTCACCCTAATTGGACAACAAGCACCGAGACATCCACCAGTTTTTTTTGATAACGATGCACAGAGGCGGAGGGGTGGAGGTGGAAGGAAGGAGGGTGGGTGGTTGTGTGCGGGTGTGCCAGGACCGTAATGCAGTGTTACGGAGCAGCATAACCACGGCGACGAGATGGATGGAGGAGACGCAACGGGGTGCAGCAGACATTGAGGAAAGAAAAGGAAATAGAAAAGAAATTAGGATTGACCCCCAAAACTAAAAATCATGCTCAATAAAACAAAACTATTGCCATTCCAATGCAAAACTATCATGCAAAGCAAACTAAGTCCAGGGTGGGGAAGGTCAAAGTGAAAACTATGGTATCTACTCATTAAAGGGCATTCACAGACTACAGACTCAGCTGGTGGGGGGAACTTTCCAGGCAAAGGGTGTCACGTGGTAAAGGAAACGCATGCCAACAGACAAGGGGGTGCGGCATTCAGGGGGATCATGAGAGGATCGCAAGGGTTGAGGGAGATGGGGAAAGGGAAGGTTTTCGTTTCATAAGCCTTTCGTTCTCAGCATCCTGCGCTGATGCCACCTTCTGTAGCACCCTGCTGTCAGAAGCTAAGGCGTTCTTCCCTACTTGAAAGTGAGAAATAACTGCATGGAAACATCAATGATCCTCATCTCAGCATTATCACATCAGCCTGGGATTAAATGCGTTCTTGTTCAAATACATATTAGCTCAGTGCTGGCCAGGCTACAGTAAGAGCAGCTGAGCTTCCAGCCAGGAAGGCGGCTCGTTCAGGCTCTGTATCTTTCTCCCCTCTTTGGGTCACTGCTGGTTATATCATCTACAGGGCACCTTTGGGCTCTTGGGCTAGCAGGAAGAGGTGAAAGCACTGGAGGTTTATAATCAAGTAAAACTCTCCTGCAAAGATAACGTTCTTTTCAAAGACATCCGTATTTTTCCTGTAAGCAGGTGTTCAGTCAGTTTGGCTCCAGAGAAAGGTCTCTTTACAGACGCTTTCATACAGCACTGCTTCTGTGTCTATTAAAATCTCTGAGGTGACGTCTCTCATCATTACCTACAGTAAAGCAGCATCGCAATGTAACTTTACCCCTTAATTCTCTTTTTAGCAAACCGCTACCCCAGCTCCCAAGGGCCTGTTGAATGGATTCGTGCATCTAACCCACAGCAAGGGCAGAGCAGATGTGCTCTGACAGCTTATCCAGGTCTGGCTCCTCCCTTTCCTTGCTGTCCAAGACATTTAACCCCTTTGCGTTTGGAGAGCAGCTCGCAGTAACTAACACCAAGCCCAAAAGATCCATTTGCAGTTCTGAAGACCGGAGCTGGGTTTCTCTTGACCTGACGCCTGACCGGCTTGGAGGGAGACGGCAGCGTTCCCTGCACCGGTGGGTTTACCCCAGTTTGTAGAAATGGAGGATCTGGTCTTTTGAGTGTTTGCTTTGCCTGTTTTCCTGAGGCTGCTGAACCGCCTTTGTGGCTGACTTTGCTGCCTGTGACATTTTGAATGTACACTGTGTGCACGTATGAGGGAAATCGAAAAACTAGACCGTAAATTCGCTATCAAACTATGACTAGCTAAGATTACTATATATTGCCTTTTTGACTCTGTGACATTGCAATTTACTCTGACGCAATGAGCTCAATTTTTTGTTTTCTATTTTAAATAATGGATTGTGCAAAAATAGATACCCAACAAAAAACTATTTTGGCAAACCTTTGTGCGATACAATTAAGAGTGCATTGCAATGCACCTCACCTCTCCAGTTTCAAAAAAAAAGAATAATATAAATGGAACATGGACAAAATAACACACCTCTGAAAGCTGAAATCTGGAACAGCTCCAAGCATTTGCAAAAAACCATGGTGACTCATAGCTCAGCTGTTCCGGGTCTTATCAACTACCTTCACTATCAAGGTTTTAATGATTTTGGATTCTGTAAAGCCACATCGCTAAGGAAGAGCAAACTGCTGCCTTTTCTTCTGCTGTAGCTAAGCAGAAGCAATGCTTACTGTTGGCAATGTCTACTGCGATCCACAGAACAGAATGGGGACAACGTACACGACCCCAGCACAATACCCGGCAGAAAGCACCTTGCTTTTTTTACAGGATAAAACTGAGAGCGGAACCAGGTTTTTAGATGGCATCCTCTCGCATACTAACAACTAATCCAAAGGCTACAGAAACGAAAGCATCTCTGCAGGCTTTGGATCAGGTCTTTAATGAGAACAGTTCTTCCTGGCCAAGACATTCCTCGGTCAGAGCTGGGCAGGGCAGGGCTTGGTGTGCCGCAAGGTATGCCCACGAGCACCAAAACGGGCACTGCAACGTTTTCATTTGCTGCCCAAACAACCTTCCCTTTTTTCCAGCTCACTTAGGAGAAAGGAACAGCTGCTCAGGGAATTCCAGGTCTACACCTAAGCGTTGCCCTCTCCACCATTTAACACCCGGCCTTACTTCAGGCTCTGCAAAATGTTTGTGCTACTGCTGAAGCCCAACCACCCCGCATGCCCTGATCTGAAACCACGGGAAGAACACTTGTGAAATTCCGCTATCAAACATTCCTCTCGAGAGCTGTTGGTTGAGTTCTCCCACAGCAGGCTTCAGCTGCTCCCCTGATGTTTCCTAGTGTTTACTGTTGCTATGATACGATCGCCGGCTTCGCCCTCCTGGGCCTCCAGCCTGCTTTACCTTATCAAGTTGGGACACAACCTCCCACAAGAGGGAATGCAAAACTGAGAGCTCTCTGCCCAGGTCGATGTAGCCCTCGAATCCAGGCATGTTTGAGGCAATATCCGGATTAGAGATCTCCAGAAGAAAACGCTTCATTCCTCCCCACTCGTGTTCCAAAAAGTCATTCATGAAGGCCATATACTCTTCCTTATTACCAAACCTGCAAGAAAAGGGAGGAGGGGAAACCCAGTCAATAACCTCCACACAAAATACAGAGTACAAGTGCTTATAATTACTTCAGTGCTTAACTTTAGACCTTTCCTTTCTGAAGATTTGGTCTGGGAGAAAATAAAAAAAAAAAACCAACCAAACAAGGGTAATTTAAGCGATTCACTGCTTTCTCAGACTTATTTAAATACAGTAATTCACTGTTCATATTGCAATTAAGGGCTCAACACACCTTGCCCCTCTCCCTCCCACAGAGGCCCCTTCTCCACTTCTCTGCATCCCCTCCCCTGTAAGAGACACACCATGCCCTTTGTACCATTCAGCTGGGAATTTCAGGGAAGAAAGGAGGAAAATCCTTGGTGGGAACGGGCTTTTTCTCTTTTGAAATAGCACACACACTGACATGCTAATGTACGGCTCTTCTTGGATTTATGCTGTGTCCCCTCTACCGAATTCAACACAGCCCAAATCTGCATGTGAAAAGGAGAATTGATCTAGCTCAGCCCCGAGCTGTCTCAGGGGGAACCCTGTTCACATACAAGCGAGGAGTTTCCTCCTTTTCTAAAGCCAATCTCAATTTGCCAGAGAATCCGCTGCCTGCACACACACGACTACCAAGCGGGGCTCTCCGCGCTCCACAGTCACCCGCAGTGACTTGAACCCTGGAGGCACAGATCGCAGTGCCACTGCCACCACCTACTTAGCAAAATTGGCGAGGTTCTGAATGACTTTCGCAATAAGCGTGAGCGTGCGAGATGTCTGGTCGTCGGGATACTCCTGCATGAGGCTGAAGAGGCTGGGGGACATGATAGCAGGGCAGAGGAAGCGGAGGAAGAGGGAGGCACTGATCAGGCGTTCGCTGATGTCCTGCTTGCCCCTGCTCAGGCACTGCTGCTTCCAAGATGAAAATACCTCCTTCAGCTCACGAGGGAACACGCTGAAAAACAATAAAGCCAGGAAATCAAATCGTACAGGCCATGAGATGCAACAAGCCGAATTGGTGACCAACCGCCTGAAATAATTATCTGTGAGAAAACATCAGCTCTGC
>Ga0065711_1002164_pt1 | contig 36032 bp, 14 predicted proteins | sample Hoacrofraction12_FD_59098 | JGI IMG/M metagenome (GOLD analysis project Ga0065711, IMG submission 59098) | Hoatzin crop microbial communities from Cojedes, Venezuela - Epithelial fraction 12 v2 (version 2) | ecosystem: Host-associated > Birds > Digestive system > Esophagus > Crop | place...
CTTTTCAGTAGTGCCCAGCGACAGGACAAGGGGCAATGGGCACAAACTGAAGCACAGGAAGTTCCGTCTGAACATGAGGAAGAACTTCTTCCCTCTGAGGGTGACGGAGCACTGGAACAGGCTGCCCAGGAAGGTGGTGGAGTCTCCTTCTCTGGAGATATTCAAGAACCGCCTGGACAAGGTCCTCTGCGGCCTGCTGTAGGTGACCCCACTTCGGCAGGAGGGTTGGACTAGATGACCCACAGAGGTCCCTTCCAACCCCTAACATTTTGTGATTCTGTGAAAGAGGATGATGATATTTGTTCTACGTTAGATTAAAAATCTTCCAGTATCAGGTCAGCGACCACAAGACTTGTGGATACTGTAGTGATAAGTTACTCAGCCTCTACACTTGGGTAGGCAATTGCCATAGTAAGGAGACCCTCAGCCATTGCAACCCGCAGCCTCTTTAATCTGCATTAGTTTAGCTGCTTTCCAGCCTGGGGTTCTTTCATGATTTGTCAAGCACAGACAGGAGGAAGGTGCACACTTTCAAGTAAGATGGAAATTGAAATAGCTCACCAAAATACACAGTGATCCTTGATCATCAAAACCCTTCAAAATAGGACCTGCACATCCACCTGAAACATAGGCTTCAATACTTCAAAGCAAATGTTACCAGCTCTGTGGTCTTAGTTTTCCAAGAAACAAAGTTCACTGATAACAATTGCTCTTCCAAATCACAACTGTCTTTCATTTTCAAATCCTTGTTTCATCTCACTAACAGAGCAAACATTAGTTTGTTAGAGGATGTCACATACAGTTAAGTAGTCTCATGGAACTATTTTACATTTTAAAAGGCAGTTCTATTCTTACATGTCTAAATGTTATGACTTTCATTAAAAAAATAAGTCACTCAACATTTTTATCTGTTAACACTATAAAAAATTTTTAATTTTCACACTGGATATTTTTTGTTAATTTCCTTTCAGCACCAAGTTTCAAAATTAATTTGCAGTGTAATTCTGGGTGGATAAAATTCTGAATAGAGGACATTTCCCAGTTTGCCCCAGCACTGACAAAACTGTGACAACAGCAAGCACGCTACTTGCTTTGTCCAAATGATCCTTCTTTTCAGCTTTTTTGCATGCTTATTTAATATGTTGTGAGGAAACTTGTACAGAAAAAAAATCTCCTAATACATAAATCCTAAGTAATACCAGAAAGAAGAAAATATTCCTTCAAGGTAGAGCTCTTAAAAAAACCCCAAACCAACCCTTTCAGTTTCATTCATACAAGAGCTTTCTAAAAAGGAAATATTACTCAAGAATCTTATCCCTTATAAGTTTATCTGCAATTAAAGCAGGACAATAAAAAACCCAACAAAGCAGCCCTCTAAAACACTTTTGTGACCCTCTTCCACTGCTGATTCTCCACAAGTAGGACTGAAAACTAAGGAAGTCCATGAAGGTAGCAGTACACATTGGTTTCGATTGGTGTTGAAGTCTTAACTTCTACCAAACAAAAAAGCACCCTTTTTTGCTTAAGCCAGCTAAACAATAATTTGTTTTCACACAAGCCCAGATAGCTTACAATAATGTTGATTTGAGTTTTATTTTTAAAAGTTCATTTCTCATCCCCATTGTTTGGGTAAAAAAAAAAAAAGGCAAAAAGAAACCTCAGAAATATAGAAACATAGATAGCATTAGCAACAATGATATTTGGATTCAGATTTCTTCAAGACTGGCAAAAATGTAGGCGAGGCAGTAACCTAATCTCACTCTTGCTGGTTTAACTACATTGCTTAGTCTTGTTTTCTTCGTCTTGCAGAGCAAGATGTCATGGGAGGAGATGCAGATTTTTAGCCCACAGCCTGCTACTGTAGACTTTAGACCAGAAAGAAGTTTTGTGGGGGAGAGAGAGACAAGATATACCCATACAACACAATCCATCATCACACAAAATGAAACCTTACTTAAGTGGGAAATGAAGACAGAAAGACTTGTTTAGCTCATCTGGTTTGTGTTCAGAGCAAAGCTTGCTTTAATTCCTGTCCATTTTGCTAATTATTCCAAAGTGTATGTCTGTGCTCAGTGTTGCTAATCAGAGTGTGCAAAAACAATACTCTCTCCACAGTTAGAGCCAAATTTAGAGGTCTGCTGTCCAGTTCATAAAGTTTAGTGTTTCTACAAATAAGCATAATTAAGCCCTGGAGAATATCCAAGCTTAAGGACATAATTCCCACATAGAGCATTTGAAGCAAGTCTTTCAGCATCTTTCTGCCAGGAGAAAACGAATTCCAGTGACATGGCATCGTATTTTTTCTTCACTTTAACCTATGACGGCTTAAAATGGAACATTGTTTTTGAGCAGGAACTAGCTCTTCCTCTAGGTATTTTGTGTATAATGTCCTGGAATTTATCCAGATCCAACATAAGTAAGCATCCAGAAATAAAACTAGGAAAACAGAATATGAGCAGCCGCAGGCAGAAATGAATAGCACCTTATCCTTTTTTTTTTTTAAATTCATCCCATGTACCGCCAAACTGCTGGAAAACCTCTTCCTTCCCAAAACCCAGCTTCTCCCTGTCTCATTACAGGTTCCCATTCAAGGCCAGTGACTCAACACCTCAACAAGGAAAACAGTCCAGGCTGAAATTTATACCCAACAGGATGGGAGAATGTTAAGCCCATTGCAAGGAGGAAGGAAGGAAAACCCGTTAGTAGTCAGAAAGGAAGCACATTTCAATAAGGCTCTTTTGTCTTTAGAAAAGGGAAAGCAAGCAGAGAAACACATTCTCCCTGCCACACAGTTGTGCTTACATAGGATTCGTGCTTGGAAAAATCTTTAATTTCTGCAAAAAACACGCAAAAGAAGAAAAATTACTGAACGGCTTAAGAAAAGAAACCTCCTAAATAACAGTAACACAGATCTGTTCTGGAAGGGATCTAAATATTTGCACCTTTCAAGAAAATAGGAGTAGTCAAGGACTGTAGGTGCCAGATACACAATATGCTCTAACTCATTCTTAGTGTAGCACTTGAGGCAGTGACTCAACATTGGACTGGCTCCGCATGAGTCGTTGGCCAGAGACCTGGGACACTGCTTGGCTGCTGGACCCTCTTTTCTTTTCTATCTCAAGAAGAACATAAGAAACACCACCCCAGGGCATGCCAGAGGTTTCTCTGGCTGCCTCTGAGACCTCACCAAGTTACAAGACCTCTTCATCATGCAACTGTCCAGTCTGAAATGGAGAAATCAGCAGCGAGACAGAGCAATGTGGAAAGGGTATAAAGCATAAGCTCACCAGGACAGGGCCCACAACATACTTCACAAATTCAAGACTTAGGAACACAATGAGTCTTCGATGCATTTTTCTTCTTCTACTACAGTGAGCAGATCCTGTGAACAGGCAAGCACACATCACAGAGCTCTGAGAGCCGCAAGTAACATCAGGCAGGTTCCTCTTCAGAATGGCATCTCCATGAGCAGCCTGGGCTCTGAGGCCATCCATCCCATGGCACCGAGTGGCAGCCCCAAGCAGAACAGCAGTGCTGTGCTGACGTCCCTGCTTGCAGCACACGCCTGGGCAGTTTTTCCAGAGAAGTCGCAGCACCTTCTGCAGCTGTGCCATCCATCTGTTTCCTGCTTTTGATGAAAACTCAGCAGCTTAGCTAGACTGAATTTGAGCCTTATCAGGGATTTTTGTTTGTATTCCCCCCCAACCTTCCCCACTAGAAATTAGCTGCTTAAGCACAGCTATCTCAAGATCAAAGACGACAAAGTATTATGGGTTATCATATTAGCTCCCTTCTGTCTGACAACTCCAAGAATAGGAGCATTATGTAGCTATCACTACCTGTCCTCACTGAGCAAAAGCCACAGTATTTTATGCTTTCATTCACATGTTTAAGCCAAGAAGAACAAGTCCAAAGCATCCCTGACTCAGGCAGTCCTACACCTCCCAATGGTGGGTGGCACCAGCTCAAGACCAGCGTACTTTTGTGTGCACCGCAGCTACAGCTTGGCCACCGTTCGCACCACCGCACATAATGTGCTCTTCAGAAAAGGGCCAAATAATAGAAGATTTGTGAGATAATGTAGTGGAGCAGAGCTGAATACTTAACATTTTGAAAAAGACAAGGGCCCGATGAGCCAAGCAGAGGCACACACCGAACAAAACCTTCTCAGAGGCAGACTGAAGCCTGCCCACACGTTACCAGCTACTGGCCTCCACGACAAGCATGAACTGAGGCTCGATTGTGTAACACAGATCAGAGGCTTTCACCAGAAGTCTGGCAAACTGAAAGGCTCTCTAAGTTTCCAGCAGTGGGACTGTTACTGGGAAGCCCAGATCATACGACCCCCTGCATCCTCCTCAGGAACAATGATCTTCAGGAAGAACAGCAACAGCCTAAAAATGCGACAGAGAGCGGGGATCAGCACTCTTGTGATAACAAAACAGCTCCTAAGAACATTCAGTGCCCCTTTGCCTTTTTGGAAGAAGCTTCTTCTCTGCATATTTCAACTCTCCACTTCAGCTGAATAGTTTTTGGCAACAGAAGGTGTTCTGAACTTCTTTAGGCTTATTACAATTACTATCTACATTAGAATCTATTGCCCTTTATTTGTGCCCAAAACATATTATTGCTTGGGCTCAGAAAAGCAAATTGTCTTCCCAGACCTACTCTAAGTAGCCAACTGGTATGGGGCTGGACCTCCTAGTTCGTCTGCACAAGAAGCCAAACGTCAGCAGACCCAGCCCTGGCACCAGCCATACTGTCGAGGCACTCCCTGCAACGTGCTCCATGATCCTTGCTTGACATAGTGCAAAAAGACACCACTGCTGATTTACGAGCACTCTGAGCTACAGTCATAGGAAGCAGAGAGAATATTCTGGCCAAGTATCTCATCTGGTTTGTTCCAATACTCCTCTTCAGGCAACTGCTACAGGCTACAGTCAAAGACAGGATATAGGGCTAGATGGACCCAGCACAGATGAAGTAATAGTTGCAAGAAAAGCACTGTAAGAGGAAGCACAAATCAACACAGATTAATTTTTTTAGGTGTCATACTGGGAATAATTTGGCCTGCAGAATTTTGGCAACAAGGGTAAAGGCTGAGCATGCTGTGACTTTCAGATCTGCATGCCTGACAGAGCCGCTCACTTGAAAGGCAATTCTCATCAACAGCCTCATGAGGGTACAGGTTTCTGTCTGGTCATTCAGTATGAAATACTCTGTTCAGAAGTAAAACTACTTTCAAGTTAAAGCAGAGGCTTTTAATTGAAAATTATTTTTGAGCATAATGCTTTTTGTCTTGAAGCCATTCATACATCCATCTACTTAAAAGGTGCACTTTTCATTTTATACCTTAGGGGAAAAGAAGCCCCCAAACCTCTTCATTTTTCTAAACCCTTCCAATGACTATAACTGAAATTAACAGCACCCATTGGCATATGACTGTTTCATTGCTATTTGGCATATCAGCCTCCATTCTGTGATCACATTGACTTAGATGACAGCAAGAAGTCAGGAATTAAACAAAAATCTGAAGAAATATGACTAAATCTGGGATAGGTTTGGGCCATCTGATTCTGAATGGATTGGAAACAGCTCACGCCTGCAGCCGCTACCTGCCAACACGGTGTCTGGGTGCATGCTTCCACAGCTCCCCTTCTGCCATGGGATAACACCACCTCACAGGTAGTAAAATTCAAACTATGAAACAAGGAACAGGCCAATACACTCCTTTACAACAAATTGTCGCTTTTAACAGAGAAGTTGGATGCAGCTACATAGGCGAGTTGTTTGGGGTTTTCTTTGTTTGTTTTTTAAGTAAAAGCTTGTCATCTGGATACAACAACCTCAGAGAAAGATAGGTAACACAAAAAATGTTTGGACGGATCTCTATTCAGGTGTACTCACAAATAAGAATAGTCTGTCAGTATCTCTTCACACAATCCTCCCCCTTTGCAGTTATCAAGATAGTTGTTGAATCTGGAGAAATTCAAACTTTAATATCTGCTGCTACAGTAAGTAAGAAGGAACCATGTCTGAAATGGAAATGCTGATTTTCAAAACCATTCCTGCTTTGGCCCAGTTTTTGGAAGTGGCAATATAAAGGCCAGCCCCAATGTCCCCGTGCTGCCCCCGTTTCAGCCCTGGATGTAAGCCCTGCTGCACCAGCACAGAGCAGAATGGCTGTGTGCTGAATACACAAGGAGAAAGGTCTCTACTAATGCTCCTCCTAGAGCTACTGTTGCTCCCCCTTACCCAGTCAGATTAAAAAAATAAAAATACTGATATAAAGAAAAATATTTACCTAATGCTGTAATCTTCTCAACAGTGATTGTTCAGGACAGACACGTAACAACAATGCATTGATCACTGCAAGCAATTGACTGTTTTCCAAAGACAGCCTTGGAAAGCACACCTGCAGCTCTTGGCACACCTGCCAGCGGGCTGCAGATGCTTAGTCACCTCCTCAACAGAGCAAACAAACCAGCTGCCATGTCTATACCTGCAAGCATTTCCATTTGCACAGTTACAGATGTGCCGACTCAAAAGCATGCTATAAGGCAGCTCCTCAGAACATTAAGCCCCTTTACACCTTCTGAGTAATTTCAGCTGCCTGTACAGCAGGGTTGTTATTTGTTATCCCATCCTTGGGGATTACAGTTGAATTACTTTGCTGTGTATTATCCTCCACCAAAGTATTCAAAAAATCACACACTCTGCTTGTCTGTGCAGGAAGTAAGAGTTTCAGCTGTATCGAAGGGGAAGAAAAATCCAAGCTGTGTCTACAGCGAACCTCCTCTAACGTTCCTCCCCCCACATCGTGCTGTGCGATTTCAATGTCAGCACTACTGCACTTCAGCCAGACTGCCAAAGCCTACTTGAAAACTGAGCAAGGGAGATTAGAGATGGAGTGGCTCAAAAATGAAGTTAGCAAAACCTTTATGCATTTATCATAAAAGGATAGGCTTCATAGTCCATGAGGATATTACTTGGAAAACAATCTGTAACTGTGATGAATTTCCTTAAGCTTCTGCAACCACAGGTCTGTACAAAATGGGATTAATTCAAAACTTTATCAGCAAAAATTCATATGGCCCAATTCATGCATCCTGCTTTACAGGGTTAAAATTTAAGCTATCTGGCATACCATGGAAGAAAAAGTTGTTTTTATAACCACACTTATGATTCTCAGAGCACAATTCTGCCCTTGAGCAAGTTTGCTATTTCATTGTTAGTAACGAAACCCTAAAGGAAAACCTCAAAGGAACTAAAAGGAAGAAAAAGAAATCTATTTCTTGTATTTATCTGTTCTGCTGACATTCCCATTTCCCAAAAATAAATATTTATTACACTCCTTAAGCAAAAAGGAGATTTAATCCATGGCTCAATTTTGAAATAATACTGAGCATACTATGGATTTTAGTTCCATTCTCCTTTTCTAGCAGTACAAGCTGTAGGTGAAAACACCCTGAACAAGTGTTTCTTTGTTGCTGGTGTAGAAAATAAAAGCTTGGGCATCCTGCGAGAATATTTTCAAGTGTGGTGGGCCACACGCCTATCTTTACAGCGATATGACAACAGCTGCCTCTCCCATCACTCACAGAGGCAGACACGTGAAGAAGTAGCATGCTCATGGGCCATCAGTTGGATTAATCCTGCTGTGAGCAGATGGCTCTTCCTCACCCTTATAGCATGGCTACTTTGATAAAGACATCAGTAATAATTCAAGTTATCAGAAGCTCCATCAGAAGCATGTAAAGCGTGTTGACTGCATACCAGCTGGCTTCTGGAAGCTATTTCGACATGAGTTCACACTATTTTGATTTCAGAACCGCCTTTTCCAAATCTGATGAAGGCTACCAAGATTAGTAAAGACAGATTAAGATTAGTAAGGATGGATTTATGCAAAACTAAAGTGGACCTGATTTTAAACTCCATTAAGATCTTTCCTCAGTGTAACAGATTCTCCTTTTGAAATTACAATTCAGGGATATAAATTTGCAAACAGGCAAGCCCTTGAATATTCTGGAGCCTCTTCAGTCTTATCTTCCAAGCAGAAAAAACTATCTCATCTAAGCAGTTCTGCTTGTCCTCCCAAACCCTCAAAGTGTGTGACTTCAACAGTGAGGTCCCCTTCCCAAGATACTGGGTCCCGGGAAGCTGCTGCAACAGCTGCTAACTTGAGAATCTAAAGCAAGAGATCAAGCTGAAATCCGCAGTAGTCCAGTTTAATTTTTGACTAGGAGGCCAGGCCAGTTTCTCCACTTGTCAAGGAGTTCAAAGATTTAAGAAACGCATGTTAACTTTAGCTAAGCTGTGATAAGCATTCCTTTCTGGCAACATTTATTAACATCTCTTCCCACTGAAGAAAACACAAGAAGAAACTAGACTTGTGAATCAAAGTATAAACAATGACATCAAGTACAAACACTGGCTCTACCAGAGATGCTAACCTCTGACCGGCACTTGGACGACAGAAGCGCATTACACGAGTCATCAGTGTCTTGATGGAAGCCAGCAGCCTGTGATCTATTTGAAACACTTTCCTCACACAACAAATACTGTATCATCGTCTCAGTATTTTCCAGTCTGTTTACAATTTTTAACAGCATCAACAGATACTCAGCCTGCAACGAGTTCATTTTCAAATGTAAATCTCACAGCACAGGATAAACTGGATGCAATTCTCCATGGTACCCAGAAGAAAGACTAACCTCACACTAACACCTGAAGTAGAACAGCTTTGGCAACTGTAGCCTTGTTTGTCCAAGATCAATGCCAGACTGAAACTGAAAAATTTGCCATTAGTTGCATTCCTGTCCTTTAGTAGAAACCTATGCAATCTCAAGGGGTTTATGATACTGATATTCAAGCAAACCTTATTTCAAAATTTGAAGTCACTGGTTCAGGTGGTAGAGTTAGTTGAGTCATTAAGATTTTCAAGTCATATGACATACCACATGATACTTACATAGTTTACAGCATAAAGTCACTGGGGAATGGAATTGTTTTAGCCTGATTTTGCATTAATCAGAGCTAGTCAGATGCTCACCCAGATCTATAAAAATGCTGAAATCCAGAGATAGTAAATTCCTTGAAAATATTTCTGCTAACACACAGATTGGCAGAATGACATAAATAAATTAAAAAGACAATGAAGATCAAAAGTGTGCATACTTTCAGTGGACATCAGTTAAAGTAGGCGAAGCCAGAGGCAGAGCTACACCTCTGATAACACAGAGCACAGGCAATAACTGCAGAATAAAGGATAAGTCTTGAACAACTTCAGCATCCTGGCGGGTGACTCAAGAGTAGTTTGCTTTGTCACTGCCACAACAAAATGAATAAATTACTAACACTGCTTTCAGCTGTCTGAAACAAGGGAGAAGGAAGTCAGCAAGTGATTCTGTGGCACCACTGCTGTATTAAATTCAAATCTGGGTATCCAAATTTTCAAACGTGCTTTGGAAGATTGAAGGTTGCAGAAAAGAAGCCACCATGAAAGAACTGAAAAGAATTCGAGGGTTAAAAAAAAAAAGTTTCTGTAAAAAAATCTTAAATGCTCTGTCTGCTGAGAAAGGACAATCATAAAACACCGAAACATAATCCTAAAGAACTCTATCTAGTAGGGAAGGCACAATGGGGCTCAATCCCAGAAGTCATTGCACAGTTCAAGCAAGACAAAGTAGAAATATGGTACGTTTAGTGGGGAGGCCAACTAATTACTGGAACAAAACTGAAGTGAGACAGCAAATCCTTCACTTGGTGTCATTAGATCAAAACTATAAACTTTTCAGAAAAAACATACTTTAATCAACAAGACACTGAGTTCATTGCAAGGATAACGGTAATGCTCATGGGTTACAGATGGAGAAACAAGATGATTACTGGTCCCTCCTAACTGTAGTTTTTTTGCATTTGAGCCCAATCCTACAAATACTTTCAGGTATACTCCTGGGCATGCAGGCCTCTATCATTCTACTAAAGGTATGGAGATGATGTAAACATTAAGTTGAGTTACCTTAAATTTGAGAGTGGAGAGAAAGACAGAAAGTCAATCAAGGCTAAGATGATGAGATACATGGGAGAAACATCAAGTAATTAAATTAATGTTGACATTTTCTACCCAAAACTAGCACTTGGGAACAACTGAATCAATATTAGAGTCTACCCTGAACATTACAGGCAAAAAAAAGGGATAAAAGCTAGTTTGTTATTATGTACATATTTACATAATCTTGCAGCCATTCTCTTAAACCCTTATCACACTGAACATTTAAATGTGAAGTTAAATAGCGACATGTTTTCCAAATGTTACATGCATTTGGAAAGCTTCCTGTACCACAGCCTCTTAATTATGATTTTGTTCTATTCATTGTATGCCTTCAATTAAGTACTAAAACAAGTAAGAATGAAACAGGAAGGGAAGCAAAAGTCACACAGAAGAACAACAGCAGAACTACCTGCACTCATTCAAAAACACAGCAAGGCAACTTTTATGTTTAGACTACTTGGCCTCAAATGTCCATTATGAAGTTTCAATTCATAATTCAGGAGCCAAAGCAAGGAGTCAGGTTTTGTCTGTGGATGAGCTAATTCCTAGCCTTGTCTTGGATTAGATCCAAACTCTAAAAAGGGCAAAAAAAGGCCATCTCTAAAAAGGGCAAAAAGACATTTATTCTATCCAGGAGCTTTCAAGACCTGTCAATATCAGAGATTATCATTATGTTCCCTGTGCAAGGCCCATCCAGTAAGCTTCCTTAAGGAGTAATGTAAAAGTTTAAAGCTCAAGCCTACTAAATGGGAACATTTACAAAGGAAAAAAAAAAAAAAGTTTAATTGAGAGATTATTCCACTCATATTTGCCCTGGATAGTCAGATGCAAAACACTGCTTCCCTCCATTTGCTTATTAAATCAGAAGTGGACTCATCATCCCATCAAAAACGGATGCACTAAGATTATTTCAATTTTTTCACTGCTCATGAAGCTTTAATGTCAAAAGCTGAAGTGACTCTGCATGTATGTCTGTGCAAGCATTTGTAGGATCAGGTTTTTTAAATTTATAGTTTATACTGCTATAGTCAGTAAACTTTAGAAATTCAAATTAATCAAGGAGGAAGGAGGAGTGGTGAACCAATAAAACAGCAAACTCAGAAACAATTTACTGGTGGAAAATTATTATCCATAGCACTGAGTTTAACTTCTTTATTTGCAATTGCAGATACTCAAAATGGTCACATTTGCACAAGTGAAATCTACAGACCCCCTTAGAAACTTAGATATTAGATGGTAGATACAATCATTTACAGTCCTAAACTTTGCAGACATAAGTCCTGATCCAGCTTTTTTCATATCCAGTCACGCCTTTCAAACAAAAACCAGAATCTCTGGCTAAGACATAGACTGTTTCGCAAAGTTAAGAACAAACATCATTTTGTTTCAAAGGTGGTGTGTGACAAACTTCAATCCATTTCTCTGCACAGTCTCCAGTTCTCATTCAAAATACGAGTGTGATTGATTAGCCCCTCATTTCCACAGATATTCTTTGATACGTGAGCATGACAGAAGAAGAAAACATTTGCCAAAGCTCCTTGCCTGAACAAGTAAAAGAGTAAGTGGCATGCGGCAGACAAGAATGATGCGCAACCATCATTCCTTTGGTAAAGGGAGGCAACATGAATGCTTTGCTCAGAAATTGCAGTCCTCCTCCTTGGCCCACGTATAGTACATATTACAGCAGTCCAGTCATGCAGGACTCCCCTTCTTCCTCTCCTCTGCTTCAAAAGGTGAGGATTTTCAAAATTCTTAAGAAAATAACATTTGTCTCATGTCAGAGCACAAGTTCAGCAGGCTCAGCCTCCTGTCTCCAACAGCGGCCTACAGCAGATGCTTAGGAAAAAGACCCATAAGAACTACTCATTCAACACATCTTATCTATTCTAGTGTTCTTGCGTCACTGATGGTAAAGCTCAGGGCAGACAGAGCTAGCAAGATTGTAATTTAGCACCAACAATAAAATCTTCCATTCACATTCAAAGCAAGACATCTAAACTATCACAAATTTGAAGTAGTTCAAGACACAAGATGAAGGACAGGTACATCTATCAACTGTGCTTTTGGCTGAATGGGCTTTTTTCATAGGGCCAGATTTGATGACCCATGAAGTTCCTCCCTGCAATAATATCAAATCACACAGCACTTTGTTTTTTTTGACTTCAAGCAGTCAAATGAGCCCCAGAGAAAAACAACCCAAGGATGATAGCTGTATTTCAGAGGAAGTTTGTTTCAGGTTTGAGGCAGTCTCTTCTCTGTCATTTAGTCCCATTTGACATTTCTCAGGTATTTCTTACAGCTCTTCACATACACTGTTATAGAAACATATGTGCATATATTTCATATATGGAGAGAAAATATAAGTAAAGGCCAAGCACTAAAGGGAAAAGATACTGCATGTCATAGTGTGTGCTAAGGCTATATGAAGTAGAAAATAATATTGCTAATGAAACAGTAATCAATGACACTTGTAGAGATTAGTCCATTCATGGATGGACAGAAGCAAGTTTCCTAAAAGCTGGTGTTAAAAAGCCGTGTGAAACAACTTCTGACTCAAAAATTATGTGTAGCTGAAAAAAATGAAAAATCTTTCCACATGCACAAGAAGGGAAAATAAGCAGGTTCTGTTAGCAAGCTCATTTCATAATCACGCTCTACGAGATCACACAGAACAAAACTGATTTACTTGGTTAACAGGGAAAACAAAACCAAACCCACAAATTACTTCACAGGCACAGAAGTGAAGAAGCTTAATTTCCTATTTGCAACCTTTATCCTCTCACCAATTCACCCCTTCCCTCCAACAGCCCCACACATCTCTACAGTAACTCCAGCAGGCAGAAGACAGTATGCACCACAAGCAGTCAGGAGCTCCACAGATGCAGACTGACCCCTGGTCCACGCTGGCCAATTCACTGGTAAGCTGCTGTCAGATGATGTGCAACAGTCGAATGATGCCCACATGCTGCTTTCTCCCAAGCAGAAACATTAATTTGTGTCACCCTTCTATTTCAGAGAGAGCAATGCTTTTCCAAGCTTCTGGCTCTCTTTTCAAGTGTGGTTAAAGCTGACCAATGAATTCAGAAGTTATTCAGCTGACAGGGCAATCACAGAAGCCTGGCATTTCCTTAGGAAGCAGTCTAAACAGAATAAATAGCCTTATATAGTATTCAGATTCAATCTGGGCATCTTTGGTTTGAATACCAAAAATAGTAAAGACAGATAAGAAGTTGCCCAATATAAATGTCTTTTAAAAAGCAATAACTAGGAGTTTAACATTTGCAGATATCTGGGAAGTTGCAAAATACTAACATCTGAATCACTGAAGCAGCATCCAGGCTCTAACCATAACATTTAGTGTTTTTCACTGTTAGACCTCTGGCGGACTAGTTCTGATTGCCAAAGGGTATCTAACTGGAGACAGCCTGCCCTAAGCTAGTAAGCTATTTCCAACCCCCACTAATATAACACCAGTTTCATTTGCCTTCTAAGGTGAACTTTGGTTCAATCTCTTCTGCAGAGCCAGATGATTAGAACTTGCTCAAGAAACATTTTTCAGGTTTCTTAGGCTTATTGACATTATACATAAAGCACACGAAAAAAATATAAACCAAAACTAGGCTTTCTAAAATACCACCACACAGCATGCCCAGGTATTCACATCTGTAGCTTTCTACTTCTTATGCAGTTACACAGTCTGCTTTCTATGTTACTAATNAGGCAACTTTCTCATTCTATTGTCATTTTATGTAAGGGCCACTTATGTAAGGTCTAATCTCACCAAGCATCAGAACTAAAAGCTCATTATTCTCAGGCAGGAAGACAATAAAAAGATTGCAGCAGACAAGGCAAAGCCCTCCAGTATCAACTGCTAGAGGCCACTAACCACGCACCTCCGCTGCTCTCCACACGCCCGAAACAACGCACAGCATTGTCTGGAAATGGCTCTCCTCATGAAGGAAACTCTGCAAGGAGTTCACAAGCTGACAGCTGCTGCAGGACCTCGGTGTATCACTTTGGCAGATGCTATTTCTATTCTTTTCACTGAGATGAAAGCGATTGATGGGGTCACTGATTAAGCCTAGAAACATTTTGTGCTGCACAGTTACTATCCCAGGTCGTCGTTCTAAGATTTATGGCACACAAGCAATAATATATTGACAAACTGTATCAAAGAAACAAAAATCATTCTTAGTGAAGCCCGTGATTAAGCAGCGCCAATCACTTGTCTAGAAATGCCAATTAAAATAAAATAAAGCTTGGGGTTTGCCATGAATTAGGCTATTGTTTGGCAATACTGAATATTTCCACCTTTTTATTTCACGAAGATGTATGCTCAGGAGAGAAGTAATCACAGAATCATAGAATGTTAGGGCTTGTAAGGGACCTCTGTGGGTCACCTAGTCCAACCCCCCTGCCAAAGCAGGGTCACCTACAGCAGGCTGCACAGGACCTTGTCCAGGTGGGTCTGGAATATCTCCAGAGAAGGAGACTCCACCACCTCCCTGGGCAGCCTGTTGCAGTGCTCCGTCGCCCTCAGAGGGAAGACGTTCTTCCTCATGTTCAGATGGAACTTCCTATGCTTCAGTTTGTAATGTAGGAAGGTATCAGACACTCAGATTCTACTTTACAGCTTACAGCTCAGCAGTTTGGGTACAGGTATGGAGGGAAGTCTGAACCCAGATGTCTGCTTAGATACCTCACTGTAATCTACATTTTGGCATTCTTAAAAAATTCTCACGGGTCTCAAATACCCACAGACACCAAGCACTCAATCTTGCCTTTCACTGCCTTCCTGCCAACAGCAGGGCACACCAGATCTGACCCCCAGAGCTGCTGTTTATCGTACCAGTTTTGCACAGTGGAAGTGCGAAGCAGTTGGAAATAGTTCCATGTTTTGACTTCCGTTACCAAAAGTGGAGAGACACCGTCCATCCCCTTTCAGTAGCCCTACTGACAAACACTGGCCTTGGAGGACAATGTCATTTTGTAGAGTCAACTAGGAAATAGAATAATCACCACATGATGAAACTTTGCATTAAGAATCTTTCCCACCTTCAAATCTACATTTCATGCACCGACACCAAACATTTTGGAACACACATCAGCTGCTGTACAGGGAATTCGGACTCAGTCTCCTAGCAGCATCACTATTAACAGAATCCATTTAGAATAATCTTCAGTTTCAACCCCACTGAACTCTACAGACTGAGCTTCAAAAACCAGTATTATACAGCTATCCATAACAGCTTTTTCCTCTTTAGTGTTCTGCATGTGTATATGTAATGTCAGAATTAGTCCAAAGAACAACATACTCATTAAGCAGTTGATCAGTCCAAGAGACAGGAATAAGACTATTTTACCTTGGTTACAAATTAAGTGAGCAAAAGGGGCTTATGGTTTTGCCAATATGCTTGTGCTATGGTAGAGATAGTCAGGGATTGTCTAGTTCTACAAAGCTGCTTCTAGAAATAAGGCAACTCTCTAACACTAGCGTGATGCCTTTGAAATTAAAAATATACACACACTGACATGTTTTCAAACTTGTCAGTTCCCATCTGGAGCAGCATTCACTCATCTCTGCCTTCAGCTTTGAAAAAGAATGCTGTTCATGGAATCACAAATGGAGAAGCACTGTGTGCACAACCCTGGGCCACACAGCCCAGGGATGGGATCCATTTGAAAAGTGCAGCAGAGACAGCAGTTGCAGCTGAATCACACTGAGGGGGACTAACATATGTCTGACCTCCTTCTGCCCAGGCTCCCAGACAAAACTCTCTTCCAACTGCTCTCTGATGCTCCCAGCTCCCAGAAGGACACATGCTCCAAGGTACATGGTTTCTAGGTCTTTGAGAAGAATACAGCTGAGAGGTACTACTAATTACAAACAGCCAGTTCCTACTGGTTACAAGAGATCTACACAGCTGCTTCTTTCCCCACTTAAAGTTCCCAAGCCACTAAACAGTCTTTGGTCCTTAGAGACTCTAAGTGTCTCCCCACAGTCTTAGCCATCCACGTATTGCTCACAATCATCTGTAATGTTTCATTTCAACTCCTTCCCTTTCAGTGCTACCACACTTGAAGACCATCGCTGGCAGCTAAAAATATTCAAGGATCTTACTGTTCTCTGAAACAATCTCAGAGCTGCCTTTTACCTGCAGTCAAGCATGCAGGAGACAATCATGAATCTTGTTATGGCAGCTGTTCTGTTTATTAAGCTACTTTTACTCTTCCTACAAAGAAGGGGTTTCTTTCTTCCATTCCTCTTGTATCCTGAACCTTGAAATACTGGAAGCCTCCGTGTCAGTGTCCCCACTCTCCTGGAGCCTCTAAACTTGAGTTTTCATGGAGAGGCAGATTCTGACCACCAGTATCTTACGGTGCAAACTGCTTTCATTGCATTGCTTCTTATGCAGACGGATTTTTCATGGTATCTGCAGTGCTCTGAACATCTTCAAAAGCCACCCATTTCACATGTTATATTAATAATTATATTCTTATGGCTCTCTTTGGTGCTTTACATCCAATGAGTGCTAGACAATCTTCAGGGCAAGGATTATGTATTGTTTAGCATGTTTTACCTCTTGTAACGCACAGGATAAACAATGCTTGTATTTAAAAAGGGACATGGTAAAATTCAGGTCCCCAAAAGTTGAATCCATTTTTAAATTTTCATGGGCTACTAATATTTCTTTTGCATTCTTTCACTGTTTTACCCTCTCAATATCCGACTGCACCAAGCCTACAATCACACATTAAAGACTCTCTCCCGTAAACCACCCACTGGGATCTCTAGCTTCTGTGATGCAGAAAGTCAAGCTCTTTGAAAACCTTATATTCTTTTAGCTAGCTGCTGGATCACAAATCTAGAAATCTGTTTATTAGTTATTTTATACTCATCCTTTAATGTAGAAGACAAGCCTTTCTGTAAGTCAATATTTATGTGAGACATTAAATAAGCTCCCTAAAGACTTTGGACAGGTCCTTCTAGCTTTTTTGATCGATTTATATAGCCAATATATGACAAATAGAAGTAATTAATTCAAATATAAGTTGATATATATAGCACCTGCATTTTAGGGGAAAAACGCTTAGTTCTATGAGACTGAAACTGCAACTTGACACTAAAATAAAGGTGTTTCTGATCACCCTCCAGCTAAAAGGCTTGACACTCAGAATTTCGGTTTAAGCAGGGACACAAATCGCTGGTAGGTTTAAGCACTATTCACTTGGCTGCCCTATGCAATCTAGGAAGTTACATGCTACGAACCACTTGCATGCCTGGTTGCATTGCAGGGGCATAAAGCAAGTGTTAGAGAGCAGAAAAACACCTCATTACAATCAATTCATCACGCACTTTCTATCCATTTAAATTTGCAGGGCACCACTTTGCTCTAAAGAGGACATAAAATAAATCACAGCCACCTATACAGAATTCTCCTGCTTCTGAGTTCAGTTTGAAGGCCAGGAAATCCAGAGGAGAGGAATAGTAGCATTTAAGCTGGATAGTGAATCTCACCCTAGATAAAGCTAATCTACCCTGGCAGGTCTGACTTTCATCCATAGTTGAAAAGATACTTTGAAGAGAGAATGTTTTGTATTTCAAATGCATCTCAATTTTTACGAAAGGCCATACAAGGCAGCATGTCTCTGAAACCTCTTCACAAGAGACTGTTTTTCTTTACAAATCAAAATGAGGACTGAACTGAACCCTAGGGTCTGGATAAATCTTCTGTCCAGACGGTTTTGGGTCTTCTTGCTCATGAGTAAATGATCTCCTGGAAAATTGGGGTAATAGTGCTTCCTATTTGCTATATTTTCACCATTAAGGGGTTGGGATTTTCTCCTGTAGTGGAGGGAGGAAGGGAAGAAAGAAGGAAAAAAAAAAAAGGTGGCAAGTAGTAAGAACTGTTCTTACTACTTATCTGTGGTCAGCAGGACAATTTGCTAGCACCTACTGTACCCACGTAAATCATTTGAAGGGCTTTCAGGTGTTTGCCTCAATATACAGTATCTATCCTGTAAACTCTGTCCACCTGACTGAACACTGCCTCCCTTTCCTATCTCCTTTTATCTTTCACTCCTGTGCTTTAAGAGGGGTAAAAGCAGATGAATGTTTCAGAACATCAACAGTGAATTACCAGAAGCATCTCCTTCAAAAGCAGAACACTTGGTAACAGCTAATTTTATGTTGAGCATAACCTACTTTATTAATAGAACTACAAACTTCAGCTTTCAGCTAGTAAGTAAACAAAGTATTATTTTGAGAATCTTGGTTTCTAAAGACTCACTAAACTTCCATTTTTTACCTTTACATTTAGACATCACTGTTTTCAGAAGAGACTTGGTGCAGACCACCTAAGGCTGAAAGTTTTCTACTTTGCTGGTATCATTTCTTGGGAATGAGGAATTAGGTCCATCACTGTCCTCACCATGCTGTCCTTGAAAGGAAACACCTGGGGTAAGCAGAAGCTAGGCAGACTGCATCTGACCACAGCTTAAAAAAAACTCAAATTGTTGCATTATTTTGTGAACAGGGAAATAAGGCATGCAGTTTCAAAATGTAGGGCAAGATTTCAATACTTCAATACTAAATTAAGGCACTCTGTTCTATATTGGCTCAGCTATAAACTCCAAAAGTAGAATATTCAGTTATGCATATGATCAATATTTAGTGTCAAAGAAGGCCCACTGGGTATTTTGTGGGTTTCAGAAACAGATTTACAGTCTTTTAGGAATGAAGTACAGAGATATAGATCCTCTTTGGAGAAACTGATGAACGCTCCGAGTACTCTACAAGACTGAAACACGGTGTTTGGGACAAAGTTTCAGAGCATCTGAGATGTTAAAGAGAATTTATTTAGCCCTTAAAGAGAATTTATTTAGCCTTTTTCCAGATTTCAAATCCAGTGAGTAGGGAGAGAGGAGGAGACAGTAAAAAACACATTTTCCATTTGTCATCTTCACTCAAACGCACATACAATATTCTATAGAATCTTGCCCAGCCATCCTGATAAGTGTTACTGGAAGATGGCCTAAAAGTTCTTCACTCTGATTTGCTTTCAAAGTTGAAATATCTTTATTTACCCATACAGTTAGATAAATAAGCGATAATTTCGGAGTTGTGACTCCAAATGTACCACCCATTCAGCTCTGCAACACCTGGGATCTCTTACCCTGTAGTCTGTCTCTCTGCAGTCAGAGGGCCTTTGGTCGGAACACATTGGCTGTGGCTGGTAGCAGTTTACTCTCTGATCAGCTTTTCCCGATCTAAACTGGTAATTTCTATTCAAGGAAGAGGTTTAAATCCCAACTGTTTGAAATGGTTTACAAAAAGACAAAGTAATAGCTGAGGTCTCAAAGAAGCAGAATTACTACAGAGACTCAGAAGAATATGCAAGATCCTATTTTGTTCAACTGCATTGTAAATCCACGCACCATCCCACAAAAATATCAGATTGCACTATTCTTTCTTGGATGAGATTTTCTAGTTGGCCAAAACATGCTCCAAGACTTTTACCAGCAATTTTTAACAGCAGAAAAACTGACACGCCTCTGGTAGCATTGAGACCAGTCCCAGTACGAGATGTGTAATAAAGCACTCAGTTTTTCAGCCATCCAGGCAGTTAAAACTAAACATTGCCAAATAACCATCTTGAATGAGTTAGCTAAAAAAACCCTGGCCAGCAAGTAATCTGCATAGTAAAACTGGATGTCAGCATGAAGCTTGCAGATTTTAAAAGTATTCACAGGTATATGTTAAAGTACTAGATTTCACTAAAAGCCCTTATTTTAAGTTTAGCACTCCCTGCAGATAAAACCTCCCACTCCTCTATCGCATGGTATATTATAAAATGAATATACAACTTCTGTTGTGCTAAATCATAAAGCACACATTTGATTTCCTGAACTCTAAGGTCTGAAACAGTGCAAAGCTGGTCAGCAGTCCTAAACCAAACCCTTCCCGCTATTACACCTTCCTGCGCTATTCTGCAGAACTTTGTTATGAGAATGAATACACACTTTCAAAACCACTCCTTTTTAAATGTATGGAGTACTAGCCTGCAGGATAGAGCTGTCTGAAAATACAGGAGTCCTCTCCCTCCCCTGAGCTAGTCCTTCAGTACTAAGCAGTGTAAACTGTAAACTTCTGCAGAAATCCATTAAGAAGTCCCATTACCTGGTACCTATCAGACCATGTATTTCCTGCTATTGAGTCAATTAAGCCTTGTTCTCCTGATCAAAAGGCAGCAGCTGGTTATGATGCTCTATTGACTGAGATCTGTGTCAAGCTTCGCACACTGCAGCCTCCACAGCCAAACACCTTCCTCTGTTTCTTTCCACAGTCAAAAGATTAATGCAGCACGCAGGGTCTTGCTAGGTTAGGAAGCTAGAGTAATTACCAGTCATTGACTGCTAATGCCTATTACAAACTCTCAGGGTACTTTGCACACTGTCAGAAAAGGTACTAATTCATCTCCTACTTTTTTTTGCTAACCAAAGGCCAGCAAGCCTGCCCTGTTATAGTAAATAGCCTGCTTAAATCCCACTAAAATTAATGGGTCTAATGCACACCAATGAGTTAAGCAAACTGAAGCCAGAGTTTACAAGCAGCACAGGTATTGCAGAAGCCTTCCATTAATGCAGTTTTTTCCTCAGGACATCATCAGCCTTCCAGGGCAATCTAAAAAGCCAACTACAGAACAAGACCTCTAGAACAACTCCCACCTCTAGAAATGAATATTTAATCTCAAAGCCTTGACTCTATCTTGGATATACAGGAAAGAATACATGGAGTTTTTGAGCCACTTCCCACTATCTGCCTTTTTTGCCAGTAGACCCTGAGAAGTTCATATTTGCTAATATCGTTTCAGATACTGCTTAAATAAAAGCACTCTTGCCAAAGCAGAAAAGGTAAAGCAATCATGCAGAAGATTTTTCTCTAGCAATAACTTTTCCTAGTATAACCATTTTAATTGCAGTCCCACCTAATATTACCACTCATGAAGAAATACCCTTTTGAGAAAGGCACTGTACAAGCATATCCAGTCTTGCAAGGATTTCTAAAACACTTCAAACAACTTGAATCATAGCCAAGAGTGATTCTTTTAAAAAGTCCATTGCTTACTTGTCCTGTAGCATCTTGCGTGCACGGACTCTCCTCACAACCATCAGGGGAATTTTATCACCAATAGAATATTGTAAAAATACTGAAAAAACAAAGCTAACTAAAGCCTGTGAAATAGCCTGAATGCAACAGCAAACTATCCACTGGAAAGTGTTAAGGCTAGTTAGCCAGAGAAGGGGAAGAAAAAACTGAAGCTTTTTTGTACTTCATACAAAATGCAGTTCATCTGGGTATACTTTGCTGCCAAGATTTTATCACAGCTGAGTTTGGGTTTTGTTTTTCTCTTCAAAAGGTTAGTGTCCAAGCATATGAATACACGGTATTTGTTTTACTGTCAAAACATAAATACCATGTGCTTCATCCAGCAACATAGTACACTTCAAAGATTCATCAGAAATGAAAGACATACCACAGGCTGAGCCATTTGTCAAGTAGGCAGCAGAGTCTGGGGCAAAGTTTCTGACTTCCAGCTCAATCTCTAAAGATTAGATATTTTATACTCCACAAGAAAATACTGATACATTCTTTGCTCTTCCGTTGTTTGAGATCCACTCAGTCTCCAATGCATGTGTTTTCTTTAAAATTTCATCCCCATCCCTAACTACTTACTCAAAGGGAAATGTCAATGTGAAGAGGCCCTTACATTTGCTCAATTTATAGCCTTTTATTAGCTCTCCATGCACGTGATGCCAAATGCTGTTTTTTTGCCAAGTCTCTTCAGTCCCTGCTGAAAGCAGAAGCAGATGCTGCACACTATCAGCGCAGAAATACAACTTCTGATTTAAGCCACCCCATCCCATTATTTATAGGTAATTTCAGTTCTTGCAGAAGCTTGAATTTCACTTTCTCATGGATAGGGCAAGAATTGCTTAGGAGTTTAAACTGTCTTGTTCACAGACCCCCATCTCACTATGAAATATTCCCTCCACATCTACTAGCAGCCCAAAAACAAGCCCTCCCATTTCAGAGTAGAGCTGGGCAAGTTCTTCATTGCAGCAGGAGAGGATTTCCCACAGCAGCACAGCCCAGATCATTGCCTCTTCCTGTGCTTCTGCTGAATGTTTGGCCAAAGCCCTGCCTTTTCACCAAGTACTGCACAATTAAATCACAAGGCCACTGCACATGCTGATAGCAGTTACCTGACAAAGAATATCACTGTGTTCCAGGTGCACATTTTACTCTTTCTTTTACATATATAAAGAGTTCCTACACTTCCACTACATGTTTGTGTTTGCTAAATTTCTTTCTCCTCCTTCAGAAGTCATTTCTCAGCCTTTGTACAGCACAGCCATGATAAACAGCATGTGTCACTCCTCAAGGACACAAGAAGAGCAAGTCCCATTCTTTTCCGAATGCTTCAAAATCCTGTTGCCAAGTAAAGCCTGCAGCTTCAGAGCCAGCAGCATGCAGCTCCTGGATTAGCAGTTAACTAGCTCCCAGCCACTGGCAGACAGTTTTGTGCACATACATCCCTCGATCCTTTCCTCAGCCATACAGCAAGTTCACAGCACTTGCCAACTTGTGTATTGTTAATTATTTCTCCTTCCTCCCTATATTCTTCTCATTCTATGATCCAACTAGCTCAACTCTTCAAGAATGAGTAATTCGCAGAACGATCCAAAATAAAAATGTTAAAACCAATTACTGGCTATGTCCAGTAACATCACGACCACGTTAGAGCTTTCTTAGCTGAGTTTCTTTTCCTGCATATTGTTCAGACATCCACATCTTCTTGTACTCCTTTGGACTAAAGTCAAATGGTACAATACAAAGCACGAGCCCCTGGACACACCTGTAACACTCTGGCATGGCCTCACATAAAGATTTTCCACAGGATCAATCATAGTAGTTCCAGTTGCCTCCGCATAAATCTCAGATACACATGCTTGATGCTTCAATTCAGAAAAACAGACCTCAGACATCAAAATTCACCCTAGAGATTTTATTATGATGAAAAAAAATAGTTTCCTGTTCCAAATCAAACAAAATTCTGGAATAGTTTCAATAGTCAAACACCTGAAAAAGCTCAAAACCACTATCTCCTGTGTGGACATAGCTTTCACTCACACACCCCTCATATGCAAATAATTTAAGAGACCATTTAGGTGCAGCAAGAGGAAGGAACAACGAGCTGTGCTGGGTCAGCTACAGTGACAGAGAAAGCAAGCGGAGAGAAATGCAGGTCCCTGCCTGATGGATTTACAACTGCACATGAGCTGAGAAAAAAAAAATTAAACTACTGACTTTTCTGAATCAAGTATAATTGTCCTACTTCTGTGCTGGGTTTCCTGGGTGTCTGTATAATATACATGCATGCATGCATATAGATGTATGTTTGTGAGGCGTGTGTCTATATACGTATGTTACTGCTGCATACACCATTGAAAACACTACAGAGAAGATGATTTTCCTGGTTTCCTACCCAATCACCTTAAACCCTTACTGAAGGGTCTTACAAGTCCCAGCAAACCAAAAGGCACCCAAAATGACTTTTTCTTCCTGATTTCCAAAATGTTAATGCAAAAAAGTGAGTTCTACTCATAGCCCATTTAAACCTCAACCAATAGATCTAGCAATTGTACAAGTGCCACGACGAGAGACAGGATCACTCATTTCTTAGTAACATTGAGGCTGCCTGGAATTGAGCTCTGCAGCAATGTATTTCAACTGATGTTTTATTGCCACAGCGAGCTATTTAAAGGTTTTGACAGTTACAAATTTTGCAGTAATTTTTCCCTGCAGTATTTTCTGATATTTTCCGCATTCCTTTGCCTTCCTTCCCACCCACCTCCTCTGAACATCCCAGCAGCTGAACAGCAAGCGTATCACAAAGCCACATTCATCTTAAACCTACCTAATAGACTGGCGTGCAAGTTACTAAGAACAATGAGTGGCTCAAAAGCAATACCCTTCAGCAATGTAAAGTAGCAGTGTTTATGCAACAGTGCTCCCTCCTCGAGCATTACATAAACACAGTGTTCACAGGCCCTCTGCATTGTGCCTGTCAGAAAAGTGAGGCATCAGCAGCTCTTAACTCCCCAATCCAACACATCTATAAACTAATTTGACACCCAAGACTGTTCAAATCAATAGTTATGACACATGTGACAACACACACTAGTGTTCCAGCACTGCCTCTGATACAATTTAAACCTTATGAAATTCTAATTTTCAGATGCACCTTGAAGACATGCACCAATTCAGACCCAAGCCTACGTGACTGCAAAGAAACTATTAGGAGTATGAAATTGGCCCGGTTAATCAGGCCTACGCAGATAAAACATTTTCGTAAAACACACGTCCTAAAAACATACTCCCATTTACAACATACTTGCATAACAATCTGATATTAAGAAAAAAGATAAATCATTCCCTCAACATCTTAACTTGTCAGACTGTTTCATAGCTTTTTTCCAGCAAGGGAGTAAATTGCCAGTTTTGTAGCTACATCTGTAGTGTTCTTTGTTAGAAACGCTCCTCCAGTACCTCAGAAAAACAGCAAATACTATGAGACACACAGGAGGCAGATGTTGGCAAAAACAAATTTAAGAAAAGCACACAAAGAAATCCAAACCATGCAAAGTCTGGCAAATCTTACATTTTATACACCGATACTTTATCATGCTTGCTTAATGATGGTTGTTCAAGAAGAGGGGAGGGATGGGAGTATGAAAAACAATAGAAGCCTGGCCTACAAGGAGCATGACTGAAGTCTAAAAGGAGAAGCAAGCTACAAGAGAATCCAGATGTGGCCTTGCTAGAAAGAACCAACAGATGCTTAACTACCACCCTTCATCATCTATTTGTTAAAAATATGGGCCAGATCCAGAACTCTTAAAAATGACTGGAATCGCTCCAATTAAATTCAATAGGCTTTGGATCAGATCTTTAATTGGGCTAAGGGCAAACTCACCATTTGTTGATCAAAATTACAGCTCAACAAGAGCTTTCAAAATATGTACTTTTCTTGGTAAGGGCAGACAATTTCTAAATCTCTTCGGAGTTCCTACTGGAGAAGCAACAACTAAAGCATATTGTTGGCTGACTCACTGGTGTCCCCTAACTACAGCTTGAGAACACACACACAAAAAAAGTCTGTGTATCTTTAAGGGTATTTATTGTAGCACTGTCATTAAATTGAACCGATAAATAAACACTTAATACAAATAATTTCTGAAAACCTAAAATTGTAAAAATCCTTTTTAATTAGTAACATATTTGGATTATCCCAATGAAATATTTCTCCAAGTAGTAACTTGGACAAAAGACTCCACTTTCTACATAGTATGGTTTTTTCATTTGTTTAGAAAGCTTTACAACTACGGTCTGTTGGAGATCTTGAAAAAACAGCCTCCCCATAATGCACCTATTCACTCAATTTACAGTCCTACTAAAGCAGGGCCTTTTTCCGCAAACACATTCTTTGTGCTCCCATATCTAACTAATAGGGTATTACTGTAAATCATGCATGCCCTAGGAAGCAACTGTTCCATTTCCATCACGAACTGAAATGCCAAAGACTACACAAAATATCCTCCCAAAAAAGAAAATACTGTTTAGCTTCCATAAGAACGCACAGTGAACTGTGCACAGCAGACTGGCTGGCACAGAGGTGTATGATCTCAGTGATACTAACACAACATCTTTAGCATGAAAATAAAGCTATTTCTTCTACTGGATATTAAACAGCAAACTATTCCACCACCTCTAGTCCTTCCCCTAGAAGAAGATAAATAAATGTTGATGTGAAGTTTCCCTCTACAAAATGTTTTTTCAAAGTACACTTTTTTCAAGAAGTGTGCTGTTAAGCTGTCTTATTTCATAGAATCACAGAACAGTTTGGGCTGGAAGGGACCTTATAGACCATCTAGTTCCAACCTCCCTGCCATGGGCAGGGACACCTTCCACTAGACCAGGTTGCTCAAAGCCCTGTCCAACCTGGCCTTGAACAGTTCCAGGGAGGGGGCAGCCACAGCTTCTCTGGGCTTGAGGATCCTTTTGAAGATACTTTTTTCTACTGGACATGCTTCATATAGAAGACAAATCAAGCTGCCAGTCTGTTTCACCTTGCATCTGTCTATGGAAGAGATCTGACCTATTTTTAACAGCTGCACAAATTGCGCAGGTAAGAAGCTCTCCCTCTTTTTGAGGCTGTCTGAATATTTTGTCCATGGGAACAAGAGCTCTATAGCAAGAGCTGTTTCTCTTGTAGATTATGCCAGTCTACTTTTGCCAACTTTTGAGGGGGATTATTTCACTAAAACCAGAATCAAATCCTTTCCACACTTATGCTGTTGAATAGCAATGCAAAATAAGACAGATCATTCCTTTGCCTTTGATCAAGCCCTTTACTAGGGATACACTGGAAAGAAGTAAAGAAAACAACATGATGTTCCTTTTTTTTGTGACTGAGGAATTCTTTTGTTGTTTCTCTAGACAAAAGGGTTACAATAAAGGGTCCAAAGTTAGTCATGAACCTGTATAAAATTGTCCAATTGCCTCCTAATAAGGCAAATTCACAAGTGGAGAGAAAAGACGAGTTTTTCTTTGGTCCACAACACTTTCAGTAACTTAAGGGGAAAAAAAAGTTGCATCAGTTAACCTATAGAGCAGAAATAAGCTAGAGAAGGAGCAGGGGACTGTAGGGTCTGTAAGCCACAACCCTTCCAAGTTTAGCTTTTTCTCGGTTTCAAAATATTCCAGTACTCCAGGGTTTTCACTGGAAAAACTTCATATTTCTTCATTTCAAATGAAGAATAGCATTCTAGCATTTTTATGGTCACACCTGCACACACATTTAGGAGGTCCATTTCCTGCCTTACTGTATACAAGCACAGTGAGGCTCCCGATTTTTTTATTGCTCTCCAGACAATATTTTTACACTGATGGAGAAATAAGATGTACAAAATTATTTAAAAAAAACCAAAAACAACAAAAACAAAATAAAAGAAAAAACTCAAAGTTATAAATTACCCTAAATGCCAGTAGTTCAGGAAATGTCTATGATTTACAGTTAGGTAGCACAAACACTTAATGTGAAGAGTGCCATCTTTGCCAAGAGTTAATTTTATAATCAAACTGCCTGAAGCTTAGACATTACAGGACCTGCAGCATTAAAAAAAGTGGCAGTCATCCAAAGTACTACACAGCACCCAACAGATCTTCTCTTTCAGACGTATGTAAGCATCTTTTGCTTAATTCCTCCAGCCACTCAAGATTCCCGAAGAGAAAACTGGCCAGGGAAAACACTGGTTGCAATCCTCCGCTGCGCTCCACTGCAGACTCTGCCTGGCAGACTCACACGCAAAGAAAGAGCCTTCCTCCTCCTTATGGAAGAAGTGCAGCAGAGGAGCTGGACATCGCCTTATGGCTGGAAGAAAGGGGAGGAGATGTTGGCTTCTTTTACATCCTCTTCATAGGAAAAGGGATTTTCCCATAGATAGGAACGCATGAAACAGCTTGGCAGCTGGGAACAACTGACTGCAAGGAAAAGGGAGACGTTACAGGGGTGGAGACCACTCCCTCAATCACAATGTAGATATACTTTAAATGCAGAGAACTCAACACCAGGTAGACACTACTACTTAGCCTCCAAGCAGTCCCACTGTTGCTGCCTCTCTACCTTTCCAACTATGATTTCTTAGTGCTCCTCCACTTGTAACAAAAATAGCCTTTTAAATACGCCAAATGTGCACGTCAAACCTATTTGGCTTCTACATTTCATTTCATAAGCAAAAAATGAGGAAATGGCACTGATGGGCGACAAACAGCAAGACGGTCCGTGTTAGCACGCTTTTTACCTCCTGTGTAAATTTTTTCAGGAAAGGACACTATAGCTATAAGAACTTGGTAACGGATATTCAGGATAGTGTCAACAGAAGCAGATGTTTGACAACAGCAATAAATGAAAGATATCCCCTCATCAAAGCTGTCAGTCTCTTCTGAAAAAGAAAATCATTACAAAGACACAGAAAATTCCACAGCAACACCAGCATCACAGCTCAGCTTTGTGAGACAGTATCATTCTCTTCTCATTCTCTTCCACAAACACAGGACTATCAAGTTGATTGAATTCTATCAGATGTGCCTCTATCCCCGACTACCTGACTACCACACTTTAAACTCAGTTAAGGTAGAGATCTAGTAAGGTTTCTTTAGGGAGATTCAGCCTCCTGCTGCCCAGCTACCCTGCACTCTTCTGGAATCTCAGCACTGGCTTATCAGCAACATGAGATGAAGCCCAGAGTAAAAGACACAGGAAAATATCCTTTGTGGGTGGCCATATGATTGACACGACCATCTCTTCACTTCTTGAAATTCTACGTTTGTCTCGTCTTGTTTTCCTCAAGTTCACAAGCCAGCTTTAAACTGAATTTTATGTCCTTTCCTACTTACACAGGAAATACACACTTCCAGCTGGTTAGTATTAACCAATTTCCCTAGTTATAGCCAAGGGAAATAATTTCAGTAGCATAGCTGCATTCACAGTAAGAAACTAGCACATCTTAATATGGTCTATCCCTTATACTATTCTAAAAAGGTCTTCCCTCCTAACTTAATTACTTGGAAGTGACTCTAAGTCCAACTCCCTCCAGCAAGCCTGAATTTAAAAACACCTCAGTCTGGTCATTCATCAGCTGCATTTCTGGTGCTCTGCAAGGCACAACAGATTTTTTTTATGATTTTTTATTAAGTTAGACGCTTCTTTTAACAGCAGGCAAAAAAGTTTTGTAAATTGAACTGATGTTCAAGACCCAATTAACATCAATATTCAGCAGAAATACATATGAAGCCTATTTATTCTTACCCTTCAATGTTGCTCTGTGCCATGAACAACTTCCCAGCCAAAAAGTAAAACATTCCCACCTCCAAAGCTCAGCAGTTTCCCTTCTGGATTGCCCACAAAGATGTTCACACAATAAAATGAGCCTTTCTGTATGCCAGAGGAAGAGAAATGTGAGCCCTCCCTTCAGCCATTCTACACAAGATTTGATGAAAACTCAGAAAGAACCATACAAACCAAGATAATTATCTAAAATATTGTGGTACACTGTTATTCAATGGAAAAAGCCATGCAACTATTTGTATATCTGGTACAAGCTCAACGATTATTCCAGGCCATGAAATTTTTGCACTACACATTCCTGGAATGAGTTCTTTTAGAAGTAGAGCGTTACCATTTTTTCTTCTAGAAAAGTGACGTCTCTTTTAGCTGAACCACTTCATGACTGCAATAAAACACTCCAGGGTGTGGTGACAAACTGTCTAATAATCACCGCACCTACAAATGAATGAAGTCAGTGTGTCCCAGCACAGATTAGGTGTGGTCAGATTGGACAACATCATAATATCCTGTTATGAATTATTACTTAATAAAAAAAGCATAAAGGGGGGCAGGGAGGGTTAAGCAGTGCTGAACTTTAAAAACAACTCTACATGTACAGCACACAACATAGAAAGGCAAGGAAGCAGACAGAAGGATCCATCTGCATGCTTGCATTTGCATGAGAATGTAAAAAAGTTTCTCAAAAAATCTTTTCTTAAGTGTAGAATCTGCAGACTTTTCCTGCCCTTTTCCTCCTCTTCACCATCAAAAGAGTAGAATAACTTTTCTTTGATGAGATGATTCAACACTAACTGGGCTTCTACATTTCAACAAATAAATTACATCAGGAGGAGGATAGCAAGCAATAAACATGAGAAACTATTCTAAACCCTCCTGAAGTCAAGGCAATGCTTAGTTTAGTTCAGTTTAGTATTGGAGGTCATCATGATGTTGACCAAATCTAGTTCTGTTTTTTTTTGCTGAAGCAAAACCAGGTTTTTAAGTTTGTATGAAATTTGTATTAAGACCAAGCTCCAGACATGCAGGAGTAATTTACTATCGAAAGCGTGACTTGGCATCTTACAGAATATTGTGCTTCATTCTGAAAGTTTTCTTTCCATGAAAACAAAAGCAAATCTTGAAACTGTCAAAGTTGTCCCATGGTAGAACTATCCTTCCCTGACTGTTCATCTAGCTAGAGTTCAAACAATCAAAATTAGAACTCTCTATCCATATTTATACAGAGAAAAGAAACAGGACTCCTACAAGAGCAAGCATGATTTAAAACTTGTGACTTTCACAACAGACATTCTTAGTCTAAATGTTCTTTTTCAATGTCATAACATTTTTCATATGTTTACACTCGAATCAATGAAATAGCATCAATTTTAAGTGTCAACTTTGAAACCTTGCTTAGAGCAATAATTCTATTTCAAAATAAATGGTCCAAACATTTCCTTCTGTCCTTTGGGGAATTACCACGCTTTAAGCACATGGTCTGTTGCTCACGCAACTAGGAGACATAGAGGCGACAGCCATCAGCACAGACAGAAACCCACGATTCTCATAATGCAAACCAACAAACAACAGGATATACAGAAACCTAAATATCAGGCAATTTAATTTCTTGTCTTCCCAAATTCTTTTGTGCAATAGAAGAACGAAATTTTGATTACACTATTCCAGACTGCAACAGAACCACTTTCCCAGCAGCATGTCCTCCCATTCTACTCCTGTCCCCCCTTCCCACTGCTGCCACCATCCCCCATCTGATTCCTAGAGGAAGAAAGTACTTTTCTTAGTAATTTTCAAAAATCAGAATTTCATCAAAACAAAATTTTTTTCATTTTTTTAACCCCTTTAGCCTTCTCATACACACTACATTTTTAATTCTAAAACTTTTCTCAAGTTCCTTATAAAATTTGGGTAATTATATTTAGGTAAGAATTTATTTATCGTTATCTCACAGCATGAGACACATACAGTTTGGCCTTTTTTGTTAATCCTTAGTTAAAAACACTAGAGGAAAAAAGATATCTTAAATCTGTGCAGTAGGACTTTTAGGACACAATATCCTCCTTGCTTTATTGTGCTATAAAAGCATGGTGATTACTCCTTCCCCTGCTTCCATCAGGGACTGATTTATTCAGTTGATAAATAGCTTTGCATGCAAGAGTTTGAAATCCCAGTTATTTCTGTCCCAAATAGTTGCAATGCTTGTAATTATTTCAAAGAATAATAATTACTTTCACCCAATCCATTTGAAGGTATAAAAAAAGCCATTTTTTAACTCAAATCCATAAAACCACAACTTATAAAGTCATAAAGGACTGCAAAAGAGTCAAACTTGTGAAATATTAAACATTCATGGAGAATGCAAGGAGGCCTAAGGTTTTGCTATTAAAAATATAAGACTTAAATTTATGATACCGATTACTGCTTAATACATCATACAATCCCCTTTTTTAGAAGCAAGCCATTGAACCATCCAACTTAGTCTTGCAGAAATGTGACCACAAACTGAAACCCATAATTCTATTTGTAAAAATAGGCTGTGCACTAGATTAGCAGACTTTACTGTAATTCCTGGGGAAGCAAGCATTTTTCCTAATATTTCTGCAGGCAGTAACATCTCGTTTGCTCCGAGATCCACTGTGATGATTTTGACAATAAAGAGGAAAAATGCACTGAAACAACCCAGATTAACCCAAGGCAACCCAAATTGCTTAATAACCTTTAAGTTTTTCCACTTTACAGATACTATATTGGATTTCTCACCTTTCTCAAACTAATAATTGACTGAGAGCAAAAAAGCCAGCCCCAAGCCCAGCTCTTGTTTTCGCAACTTGACACTGAATGTTCATATTCATCATCACATTTTTAAAATATATTAAAGTGACAGCCCTGGCATAAAGGCAAGTGCTCAGAAAATTGGACTGCTGGAGTAAAACAGTCCATGAATCTTTAAAGTCACTTGCATGTAACAAGAGGGCCAAATTTAATATCTTCATTGCCTGTATTCCCTAACAGACTGCTGCTACTTTCAGCATGCTCGCTGAGCAGGTAGCTGTTAAGTATTTCTTCTCACTGTACCCAGTCAACGTGTGGCCTCAGGCCATATTTGCTGCATGTTATGCACATTCTGTACTCAGTATAGAATTGTTCTCCTTCTGGGATGTTCTGTTATAATTAACTTCATATGAACATTTTGCTAACATTAGCCTTTATCATTGTAAGACCCTAGGAGTTGTTAGAATCTCTCCATCAGTCTGATTTTGCAGATGGGAACCCAAAATGTTGCGTGTCCCCCAGAACCTGACTTCTCAGGGACCTTGGCATTTTGCAGTCAGTGAAAGCTACAGTGCAAACATAACACGAAGCTGACAGCGCTCAGAGCTAAAAGTCCCCAGTATATTACACTGTTCTTCAAAAAACAAAGCCTGCAATCACCACAAGTCAATCTGAAACCAGCTAACCAGCTACCTTCAGGCTTTTCACCTTCCCCTGCCTTGCTCCCTGATTGCCCACCACAGAAGCATGGAGGAAACACATGAGGAAATGCTTCTGCTCTCATTTCTAATGGTAGCAAGACCCAAAGCCTGGGTGAAAAGCCCCACATGAGAAGTGCCCTCGCGGCCCCGTGTCTCCTCCACAGCATGCAGAAGTGCCTCCTCAGGACAGGGTGAAGCATTAGCAGGCTGTAGTGGTCAGTCACTGAACACAAACCCCACTGCTCTTTGTGGAGATATTAAACTTGGCCAAGTTTAGGAAGATCTTCACAAGGACAGAAAAAAGCCTAGCACAAAAGCCAACCTCTTGTCCTGTTTCAAGCCCCTAATGTTTACTCTCCCTGAACTTGAAGTTTCCAACAGGCAAAACATTTTTTAATATCATTCTGGTTTAGCCTAAGCACACACAAAATCGCTCAGAGTGAAGCATATTTCTTGACCCAAATGGGTAGTTTCACAGAATTAAGAACTAGGGTCTTGTAATGGAAGTGTTGTGGATAATTATGATTAAGGTACTTTGTCACCACAACCTGTAATTTAAATGACAAAACAGTGATTCCATGCACAAGAGAGGCTGAGGGCATAGTTTCACAGCAGCTTTATGCCAACACCAGTGCCAACTGCAGAGAGAGCAGTCCAACCCTCTTCGCTGCTGGTTACATAGAAAACCATCAGGGAAATGCATCTGGATGAAAACCAGCACCACTTTGCCACAGGAAGACTAGGGCTGGCACACAAACGAACAGCAAAGCAGGCATGGTACCTTTTCCAGAAGCAGTAGAGCTTCTGCCAATCATTAAACAATGTCCAACAACTGCTGCAGTTTAGTAATTTCAGTCCTTGCTTCTGTCTTCACCACACTCAGGCTGGTATCCGTTCCACTGCCTGAAGTCTTGCTTTGTTGTGTTTTTCCTCCTATTCACACACTATCCAGAGTGGGCAGGAAAGATTAGCAGAATATATTTTCTTCATTCGATTTCCCTTCTTCTGGAAGCTTTTCACACAGAAGAAAGGAAAGTAAGTGTAAGAGAGAGGAAAGACTGACTTGAGAAGCATCTGAAAGTACTTGCTTTTAACAGGACTACATCACAGTAATTTTTTTATTCCAGCAGTCAAAAGCTGGGCAGCTTTCTACTTCTAATGCAAGCCTTGGTGAAAACATGGAAAGCTCCAATTTGGAGAGATGATCTGCTCGACTTTGACATAGCAAAATAGAGACACTAAAAACAGTAAAAAGAGACATTAAAGCATACCTTGGAGCTCCTGTCTCTTCTCATGAGTTACGAATGTCAGATGGAAGGGCTCCCCCTCCAAAAGTATCCATTTAAATAGTAGTATGTAGAACAAATAGTGGCTTCCTACAGCTTTAGTCATCTCATTTCCAGACAAGCTTGCTACTCAAATGGAGGAATGAACAGCAGAAAATTAAAGTGTCACTTCACGCCATTGTTGTTCTCTGAGCCCCAGCTGGAGCTCTGTATTCTGCTCCCCCGTGCCTGCGTGCCAGGCCCAGGCGTCGCAGTCTGAGGGCCTGCCAAACGAAGCTGCTTTGTAGGACACACTGGCAATTGGCTAAGTCCTACCCAAACCAGTGAGTGAGGAGCCAAGGCTTTACAAAAGTTGCAAGCTCTTTATTTTAATTTAAAACATGCAGATCAATAGTCACTATAGATACACATGGCATTAGCTTAATTAAACCAGTTGGTTCTTTTCTTTCCAGAGCAATTAATGAAAACCATTTTCGTCAATTAACCCAACAGCATCCTGGCTCTTAAGATTTTAGTGTAACACTGAAGCACTGAGCAAGCAAGGCAGTATACATGGGAGAAGAAAAACTCCATGTTTTCCATCCATGGAGAGCAATTATTTAATTTGAAGTCCTACTTGCTTTCCAAACAAGGCCCTGCTGAAAATAACTATGGGCCATAATATTTCTTTTTGTTTGTTTTCAAAAGAACGCTTGGCACAAGAGCTTATCAAGGCCAAGTACTTACTCCCTTTCACCACAAAGCAGATACAAGAACAGACAAACTTCCAGCCAAGTGAGTCGCATTTTTCATTAAGAATGTCACTTTTTGAGGATGTGCATTTTCAAATTTTGTAACTAGAATATAAAAATCATGCAGTACACACTAGGGATTGAAGAAACTGCAGATTACAACACGGAAATCCCCAGGCCTGGTCTCCATCCATACTAGCACCCTCTAAAGAAGACCAGCTGTACACACAACCAGAGGAATGAGACTGGTAATCACTATAGTGCAGTTTATCAGTTAGTTTTCCTTGTGGTACTATAGATGCAAGAAAACAGGCCAAATATTTAAAAAAAATTGTTCTGTACACATTTGCTGTTCAGTGATGGATCTAGTATGCAAAAAATCCATATTGCAATTAGATCTCTTCTTTGCATTAAACACCGTGACAACTTCAGTCCTTTGCACTATTTCCTCATTCAAGACTTCATAATTCTTTCAGGATGACACAAAAACACATCAATTCCACTAAAATTCCAAATACTCCTTTGCACTACTTTAAATCAATAAAATTGCTTGTGTAGGGAAAGAATTTAAGTCAGCAACAGATGCATCAGTGTCACTTAATTTTTCTAATGTGTTTTAAAACAGCTAATAGAGGACAGGATTTTTATATAGCTTGGCACATGTGTAAAAAAAAGTTTAAGCCTTAGGATCTGAATTTTGATTAGCCTCTTCTTTCGGACCTCTGACATAGTCCACCTGTCTCTGGTCACTCTGGATCATATTTCTCCCCAGAAACAACACAGGATGCAACAGGATAGGCGTGCTCTCTTGTTGTCTGAGGACTTCAAAGAAAGGTCTCTCAGGAATCATTCCTGGGGAGTAAAATCTGCCTGCCAGCCCCCTGAGCCCCTTTCTGAAATTGCCAATGCTAAATGAAGACCCAGAACAGTGATCAAAGCATTCAGATTCACCGTACCTCTCGCTCCTCCTCCCTCCTATGCAGGTTTGTCTGATAGGCCAGTAAAACCAACTGGTGTGACGAGCAGTGCTCGGTAGCTCATTAAAAGAGCACAGATTAAATACCCAGTCACTTTTCCCAAAAAAGTGTTCATTTGGGGTTCACCTGCTTAAGCGAAACCAACGTAAGTGAAAAGTAGGGATAGTCCAGTGCACTCCAGAACGAGGTAACAGCCTTGTACATTGCCAGGTGCTCAAAAAAGGCCAGAAGCCTGAAGTGGAACTTGGTAAACAAGGGTCATGTCTAGCTGCTTCTAGAAGCTGCAATTTCTGCTTCTAACAGCAAAAGTTTCAGGTGCCTGTGAGTCATCCCTATGCAATACTACCCTCCCTTTCAGCAGGCGGTGCAGGGTGCCCAACCATCCGGCTGTGCCTCGGAGAAGCTGCTGCTCTCTGAGCAATTTCAGCATGTGTCCTGGGTGTGGCCAGGACAGGGTTAATTTTCACCGGACTCCAGGAAGGGGCACAGCCGGGGGGTGGGGGCTGACCCCACCTGGCCAAACAGAGCCCGGTATTCCAT
>Ga0065711_1029481_pt1 | contig 36030 bp, 24 predicted proteins | sample Hoacrofraction12_FD_59098 | JGI IMG/M metagenome (GOLD analysis project Ga0065711, IMG submission 59098) | Hoatzin crop microbial communities from Cojedes, Venezuela - Epithelial fraction 12 v2 (version 2) | ecosystem: Host-associated > Birds > Digestive system > Esophagus > Crop | place...
CAGCAGGGCCGCGGCCGTGTGCCCGGGCCTGGTCGGGGGGTCCAGGCCCTGTCAGCCGGGCCCTGTCCGTGTGTCCAGGCCCAGTTCGGGGGTCCAGGTCCTGTCAGCCGGGCCCTGTCGGGGGGTCCAGGCCCAATCAGGGTGTCCAGGTACTGTCAGCCGGGCCCTGTCTGTGTGTCCAGGCCCAGTTAGAGGATCCAGGTCCTGTCAGACGGGCGCAGCTCTGTGTCTGGGCCTGGTCAGCGGGTCCAGGTCCTGTCAGCCCGGCCCAGCTGTGTGTCCAGGTCTGGTCAGGGTGTCCAGGCCCTGTCAGCCAGGCCCTGTCCATGTGTCCAGGCCAAGTAGCTCTGTCAGCCCTGTGTGGGGCTGGGGAAGACTTTTGCTCAGGGGGAGGCCAGACCGGGGGTTTCGGTGAGTTTGGGGTGCAGGTGGGTGCTGGGGGGCAAGCGGTGGGGTTTGTCCCTCAGCGCATGGCTGCAAGTGCTTGGGCTGCCCTGCGTGTGGCCAGCCCAGGCCAGAGAGGCCTGGCTTTGAGGTGCTGTCACTGGTTCCTGACAGTGCAAGCTTACATGCTTATTTTGAACAGATTTATTCATAAAAGAGAAAATGAAGAAATTGTCAGGAGGATGAGCGTATCTGAAGCAAAGAGGACATAAACATTTGGGGCGGTCTAATGCAGCAGCCACAGGCAGACCCAGATGCAGCCTGACCTCTTGGCCTCCCCTCCCTACCCCGCTGTGGCACTGACGCGCACCCTGACAAAGCGGGCCCAATGTCCCCAACCCTCACCATTGCTGGAGCCCGGGCTTGCAAGCAGCCCATTGCTCCGTGTGCATGTGGGAGGCAGGAGGAGGCGTCTGGTGCCTGTGGCAGCATTTTCGTGGTTGCTGTCTGCCCCGAGTATCAGATGGAGGTGCTCTGCAGGCAGGATCTGGCCTGGGCTCTTGGAGAACTGACTCCTGTGGTCTGAGTGAGGTGTAGATGATGTATGTCTAGACAGTGACAGATCTTGGGATCCAACTCCCATCGTGCTGCAGTGATACCTTGCATGTTACTTCTCCTCTGCCTCAGTTTACCCGTCTGTAAAATGGGGAATGGCCTCTGACAGAGTGATTGTGAAAACAAATTGGGGTAAAACAGCACACGCTTGCAAGACTTAATCGTAAGTCTTGGCAAGCAAATGCCTGGCCCTTGAGATTCACTGCTGCCCCATGGTTCACCCTCAGTGCATCTCTAATCTTGCCAGTGGAATGTAGCATTAATACATTTTCAGCTCTTTGCTGGGGGATGAGAATGTTTTATGGGGGACAAAGTTTGTTAGCCTTTTCAGTTTCGCCCTTTGCTTTCTCAGGCACAGTGGAGCTTATGAAGGCCAAGCAAAGAGCTGAATGGTGTTTTGTGTGAGCAGAGACAAGAGGCATCCAGACGTGGGGGACTGCAGAGGCAGGTAACATGGCAGTCTGATACCTTTGAAAAAGTGAAGACAGGGGATGGGACTGTTTCTTGCACTGCTAAATCCGTTACCTTTGTTTCAGATGTGTTTGGTTTTAATCACTGGAGTGATTAAATAATGATAGAGAAGCTGTTTTAACTTTGTAGAGGCTTATAATTATGGCCAGGAAAGGAAAGATCACCTGTTAAAAGTTATAGGGGGACCGGAGTAAATGACTACCAAAGATCTGGAAATTTAAGACACTTTTATTGGAAAGTTTGTGGAGGATTTTTTTTTAAGTGATTTCTTATACTCTAGGGGTTATCTAAAATAGATGTCCTCCTTAATATGGGTTTTGTTGCTAATCTAGCTTTGGTATTGTTTTAATACTGCAAGCAAATCTTTCAACAGTGAGAGTACTTTTTAATTTTTATTTTTTTGTCCTTGGAAGAATCTCTTGCTAGGAAAACGGTGGCTTTTCAGCAAGGAGGTTTATTAAAAGGCAAAGCCTTGTCATTCCTTGCCTATTTAAATGAGACTTTCAGGCTCCTGGAGACAAAGCACAGGTCAAGAAAGGAAGCTGTGTCCTTATGAGTTTGTAGAAGTAGATTCTTTGCTGCTGGCTAGTCACTGTGTTGTTGCTCTCTGTCCTTTGTGTTTTTCCTCTGTCTGAACATAAATCACCAGCAATGTTATGCAATGTTACAGCAGCTCATTACAGAGGACAGACAGAAACAATCACTGTATAATGACGTTCAGTGTAGCTTCCAAACATGATATAAAACTATGAAATTTGTCCTGGAAATAAATCTGAGGTGTAATCTAATCCCAGTGAAGGCACTGGAGTCAAGATGCCAATTTGAGGATTTAGTGTATGGTTCCTCTTGAGCTTGATTTGCCCCTTGTGGTCTGGGTTTTAAAACACAGGGTACCTATGGGCAGACAGTCACACACAAATCTGGTGTGCTCTAAACGTCCTGTGATGAGACAGGCGGATGGTGGTCTTGGGCTGAGATTTTTACACCTGAATACATCAGATCTTGGTTCAATTCCTGACTTGGTCATGGCGTTGCTGTGTGACCTTGGTCAAATGATGTCTTCCTATGGCTGGTGAAATGGAGGCAGCTTTCCTGCCTTCCCATTTAGATGGCAGACATCACAGGGCAGGGACTGTGCCTCATTTTGTTTTGGCGTAAGACCGTAATGTTGCTTGGCGCTCCCAGTAGTTACTGAGGTGTAAATAGAATAAGTGCCTGGATAAGCAAAAAATGTCTGAGACTTGCATGCTATTTGCTTCTCCCATCAATGATCGGTTTGTGGGCATGGCTGTGAAATGAGCTGTGAAATGAACTGCTCAGAATAAAATACTGCGTAGCATGGCATTCAGGCGGCACAGAGCCTACCCACCTTGTCCTGGAAAGTGACAGCATTAAACTTGTAAGATCCCAGCATGTTCTTAAAAATGTGAAAGGAGTGGTTAGAGAACCGAGAAAGGGATTATCCCGCTTTGGGCACCCTTTGGAGATATGAGTGAGGAAAAGATGGAGACAACCTCTGAAGAGGTTCAGGTTACTTGATTTTCATGGGCTTTCAGGCCAGGCCTCCTCCACAGCTTGAACATCCTCTGCAGTCAGCTGGTGCCTTCCACTGCAGCCTTCGCTCGTGCCAGCACAGCAGCATGGCCTGATGCGTCACCGTGCGTGGTGCTCACAGCAGGCTCTGGCTATTGGCGGTTTCTGGGTAGCGAACTGAGAGGCTGGTGTTCACTGTAATGCCAAAGATACATTCAGTGCAAAACCACAGCAAGGGAGGGTGATTGCCCTGCGCCCTTGTTTTGCCTGCTGGTCCACTGTCCCACTGTCTTCCATCCAGCCTGTGCCCCACTGCTGCCTGCCTGATCCCAGCCGAGATCTGCAGAGCGTTTGCCAAAGATCTTCAGAGGACGTTCCTTTAAGCATCCCTAGTTGTCCCCTGGCAGTCACTCAGGAGAGCTCAACTGACTGTTCCTCGTGTTGTAGTTGTGTTCTTGCTAGGTGAACTAACATGCAGCCCAGAGGTAAATATGCCCAGTGAATGCATCCCTGCGTATGTCCTTGGGAGCAGATTTCTTTTGTCTGAGTTAATCTGATGACTAATCCACCATGAAATCCTGGGCTGTAGTGAAACTTCTGAAAATTATATTCTGAACTGGGCTATTTCTGGGTTCCTGACTTGCATGGCTTGCTCTCCCAGCAGCCTGTGCTCCTGTGGCATATAAGCCACAGTATCTCTGCTCCCAGAGTGAAAAGACTGAAAATTTCTCTCCGTGCTCGTGATGGGTGGGGTTACTTCTGATCTGTGGGTACTTGGGACTTTCAACATCACATGCCAAGACCTTTCCTGGCTGTCATAGGGCATGTCTGAGGTCCTCTGGTTCCTGGTGCTGTCCACATGCAGGAAGGGTTGGCAAGTGTGTTAAGCTCGTGTGTATCACCACTGGGCATGCCAGTCCTTCACCAGGTGGGAAAGGTCCTTTATAGGATAGACCAGCTTTGGGTCCCTGGCCTCAACCTGATCCCTCATTCTCAAGCAATGTGAGCAAAGTGACCAGACAGGAGAAATTCTGGGGTGAGAGGGATGACGTTGGCACAGTTGTCCTCAAGGGAGGTTTCCAGTGGTGACTGCCTCCAGCCTGTGTGCATGGGTGGCCCGGGACGGCTGGAGAAGCTCTGAAATTTTGTGCTTTGTTTTAGTTACAAGTAGGAAGATGAGTCCAAAAATTACAACAGAGCTGCTGAAGCAACTGCGTCAGGTGATGAAGAGTTCCAAGTATGTCCAGGAGCCTGTCCAAGCCTACATAGTGCCCTCTGGAGATGCCCACCAGGTATGCATGGGTGGATCATGGGAATGATTGGACTTTCCTTCCCTGCAAAAAATACAAGCCAGGGATAACTAAAATCATCATTCATTCACTCGCTTTAATGGTTCTAGCGTAAAAGCCTGGGTAACCTGAGAAACATCATGTTGGAAGAAGTTTCTGGATTCTGTTCAGGAGACTGAGGTTTTTATGTTCTTGTAACAAATCAGCATGGATGTTCCACCAGCAACTTCTCATCAGATTGTCTCCAGGGAGCTTACGCTGCAAAAAATGGAGCTTGCCAGAGCTCTTGCTGTCTCCATCCTGGCTGTTGGGAAGAGTGGATTTGCTGGGGTAGGAAAAGGCATTATCTAGGCTATAGTTTCTCCATTAGCACCTCCTGATCAACACATACTCTTAAGCGAGATGGGAAAGGATTAGTTGGAGACCTTTCCATTTGCTAGATCCAGTTCTTGCTGGAATTTACTGCCCTATGCTAAAGCCCTTCAGATTTCACACAAAAAGGCCTTTGGACAGGCAGGAAAGGAACAGGCCATAACACCACTTCCCTTTTGATGCTGCTCTGCATCAGCTTGTTCTGTGCGCTAAAGACAGGAGGGGAGTCTGGGCCCGGGGTGGTAACCCGCGGCAGTAACTGTGTTGTGTGCTGGTTCCACCATTAAGATTTTTGTAGTAAATGACAACAATTTTAAATTGCTGAACTGCATTTTATCTCCCCTATCTTCTCGTATGCTAGTTTCACTCTTCTGTCCACTCTGTTAGGAGACCCAAGAACTGCCAAGGGCTTTTCCCTCCTCAGCCATTTTCAGGAAACAAAAGACCTGAAGCTTTCCTGGCTCTCATCCAAAGCTCTCTTTTACCCCAGGGTGCACGAGAGCAAAATGCAACTGAATCAGAACCTTTGCCCTTGACTTGGCACTGGGGTGAGCTGAGTCCAGACTTGCCTGTGCTCTGAGGCTGTGTGTGCAGCATCATGTTTCCTCTTTGGGGGATCCAAACTTGGGCAGGTAGAGGGAAGGCGTTTTCTGCAGCTGCTATTGTCTGCTGCATTCCTGCCTCAAGCTGCCTCTGTCCATGTATAACTCTGGTTTCATTTCACTAGATGTTAAACGCTGTCATGTGAGTTGAAGAATGTGACCCTCAGGACTTCTGGGTTTTTCTGTTGCTCTCTTTTCCTTGACAGAGTGCAGTTAAGCAGAGAACCCCATGTTGCTATTTCCTGCCGGGCGAGTTGGTCAGGTTTCTCTGCAGAGCGAATCTATCTGAATGGAAATGATTACTAAAAGCTGCTGATTCTGGCGCCTCCTGACTAGCTAGTGCAGGATTTTGTCAGTGAGGTTTGGGAATTGGTGCAATTCTAGGCATCTGATCCCAGAACAGGCCAGGCTTACTGTTATCCGGGTAAATTGTGATGAGCTGTGATTTGCAGCTTCCCCATGTTCCAAGCAAGAGTTTGTTTCCTGTACGACAATAAGAGCTTTACAGCCCTGCAGTCAGATTTTGCTCTTAGGCAGCTCCATCCATGAGTCAGAAGACTGCGGTTTAATGATACCCAAGCTTTTGGTGGCTTGAGCCATTTCCTTCCCACAGCCCAAGCTAGTTACTGCTGTCCTTGCCTCGCTCAGCTGTTCCTGAGGCTGAACTGAGATCCACATCAGAGAACATGTCAACAAAGACGGCTTTCCCTCCTGTGGTGTTTACACAGGGTTTAGATCGGGGTAAGCTTTATTCCCTTCTGGGTTGCAAAGGAACCCCTGTATTGGACTGATGCTGACACACCCTGATGCTGCAACTTGCTGACTAATTTCTCTTTGTAACAATGGCAGTGTTTGAGCTCTGAGCTCTGTGATGCTTTTAATATTGGTTTTCCTGCCAAAGCTAGAAGGCTTAGATTATAATACTGCCAGGAGATTTGCCACCAGTTGTGTCCTTTGCTTTCCATGCTTAGTTGTGTAAGAAGCCAAAAGACTCGCAGAGCTTCTCAAACACAACTGGCTCTGACTCTGGCTGAACCAAGGCTGCTGATACCTTGGATTTGTGGGTCTTGCAGATCTTGCAGCCAGCCCTGAACATTGGCTGCTTTGATTTTTTAAACTTTTGATGCTGGTGGTAAGAAGTCATAAGAAACGGACTGTTTCCTTGGAGACCTGGGTGATCCAGAGGCTGGTGAAAAAGAAGGCCGTCCTAGCCAAAAGTGGGCTCAAGTCCATACGAAGAGCCCCACTTCCTTTCATGAGTGCTGGCTGGGTCTTGTGGCTGGAGATGTCAAAGGATCATGAAGGGGTGAAATGCTGTGCTTTTGGGAATGAGACACCCAAGTCCTGTGTGGTTCAGCTAAAAATGCTTGTCTGAGCTTTTAGGGTGTTGTAGTGGTAAATGCAGGATCCATTTTTATGTTGAGTCTCCCAGTTTACATTGAATCTGGAGTTTGCCCATATGGGAATATTCAGAGGTTGGAGGATCTTGCTTCTTAGTGGAAGGGAATGATGTTTGGATTAGAGCTTGGGTTTGGAGCCAGTGACACTTCAAATGGGGCTGGCTTCCACCCCCAGGCCTTGACTCAGGGAAAACAAATTTGGTCAGACCTGGCTGGTTTTCCACATCGAGGAAGCACCTGCCCAGCTCAGAGTGCCATGTTTGGGTTGGCAGAGATGCTGCCTTCTGCTCAGGGCTGGCTCCTGTGACACACGCTTATTCTGAGCTGAGGAATCAGCGGAGTTATAAAGCAAGAGATGGCCTGTGCACAGGTTGCACTGACCTGTTCCAGATCTTACCAATGCAGTTAGGTTTTTGGCAGTGAATACCGACCTCCCTCCCAAGTGCACAGCAGTGTTTGTTCTTTAATGGCATCAGAGTTGTAGCTCTGAGGGCAGAAAGCTGCACTTTTTATTGCTGACCTTGGTTGATGTTAGGATAGAATAAGCTGTAGCATGTTAATAGCCCAACCATGCAGGCTCTGGTGATAAAGCACCACTGATTTTTCTGAGTTCTTTGTGGCTTAGCTGAGGGTTTCTGTAATGCCGCCCGCAGTTCTGCCTGCGTGTCAAGGACTGACAGGTGTTGGGGAAAGCAGAGGTGAAGGGCCTGAGGAGGGCCAGGTTGAAGGCCATCGGAGCTGCAAGACAAGCCCCAGCGAAATACTTTGTTCTGACTGTGCTGTGGCCTGTACTTTGTGTGGCGTACACAGATGTCCCCCTTGTAATTTTAGCTTGTGCAAAACATGGGCTCATCTTCACACAGTGGGGATTGCTGCATGGAGCAGAACAGGTGGGTGTGCAAGAATTCAGACTGACAGATGAATGAACCATCTTCCCCTCCAGATCCCTCATACTCCCTCTTAAAGGCCAGGTGCCTCATTGTAAACTCTTAAAACATTCCCTGGATTTGTCTCTGAATGAGACAGCATGAGGTATTTCCCATGCAGTCAAGGTCTTTGTTAGCGTAGGTCAGCTTTTACCAGATCTAAAACTGATAGACTTCTTTTTTTCCTTTTAGATTTTTTTTTTACAAATTGTTTTAAACCATTTCACTGTTCTGTGCTGTTAATGCAGCTAGCTCAGTGTTAACCCTTCCTGTGAATGTGAGATTGCTTGTCGGCACCAGCAAACTAAACTGTAATTTCTACTGCATTAGTCAAGAGAAAGGAAGAGAAATCATTGGTATGATTTGAGATATGCTTCGTGATATGATCCACAGTAGGGAATTTCCAGCATCCCCTTTAGGTGTCAGACCCTGGAAGATGGTTTCCCAGCTTGGAGCTGAGAAGTGAAGGAGAGGGAGAGTCGTAGCAGTCAACAGGCTGAATAGTCATTAGGAAGTGTTGAAATGGGGAATCCTCCTCAGGTCCGGCATTGCTCTGCTGTCGTGTTCTGTCCTGCTGCTCTGAGACAGGCAGCCAGGGAAGTGGGTGCTTAATTCTGTTCCCTGAAAAACTTTGTCGTCTCTACCTGCTGATGCCTCCGTTGTTAATTTAAAGGGGGTTAGCAGTGATGGTGGTGCTGTGATGGTCAGAGGTGGGTCCACCCCGTCAGTTAGGGGAGTGCAGAGGGCAGTCATCCCTTTCCAAAGTGGGTATCCCGACCCCCTCTCCTCCCCACGTCACAGCCCAGTGGGGCTGGGCAGCAAGAGGCACAGGGAACCAGACTGGCTCAGAGATGAGAGCACCCATGGTCTCAATACCTGCCCCGCTTCTGCCAGCTTTGGTGGTTGGATAAAACACAGGATTCCTTGGGACTGTATCCCAGGAATCTTCCCTGGCAATTGGGAGCAAAAGCTACTCAGCCAGATCCTCTTTTGGGCCATGGGTTTTGCTGGCCCAAGGCTCAGTTTCAAAACGTTAGTGGTGAGTGGTTGGTAGCTGCTGCCTAGAGTGTCTCCCAGGAGGGGAGAGACGTAGCTGTTCTGGAGAGGTTTTGACCATGGGGTGATTGGAAGCAGAAATAAAGCGTTGGTCCCTACTGCTGCAGTTTGTGCTGCTCACTCACTCCTGTGCTTTGAACCCTCTGCCTTGTTTAGAACAGTGAAGAGTAACAGATTTGAAGGGAGTATTTTCTAACAATCAGGTGATTTAAAAACAGCCCTGGCCAGAGACAGGGAAATGCAGTATCTGTCACAGTAGGAACTAAAACCACTGGAGAATTGGGCTGTGATTTCTCAGCTCAGTCCCCAAAGTCTTTTGGCACAGCACAGCTGGGGGCAGACCAACTTTATGGGCAGAGAGAAACAGACTTTGGTTTCAGACCATTTGTAAGGTACAAATCCAGGGGTTTTGCAGCTCAAACATTGGCACTGTCAGCCTGGATTAATCTGATTTGCTGAGTTGCACTAGTTAATTAACAGGCCTACTCAGCAGTTCTGACCTCCGAACTTGCCAGAATGAGATCCCATAAAAATGGTGTGTGGGCCATTTCAAGGTTCTGTTAATTTTGGTAGCTCCTATGGATGTTGGGTAGCCTGATTCTCAGGCTCTTCTGTAATGCTGCCAACAGATGTGTCCACAAACACAGGTTGTGATGGGTTTAGGATGATCGTGGACTAGTAGTCTTCAATTCTCTTTCACCCACCAAACCATAGTCTAGCGGTTTCTGATCTAGTCGGGTTTTCAGTAGGCAATGAAGAAGTGAGAGGATCAGCATCCAATTGTGAAAGGTCCTAAGGGTTAAAGTTTTTACAGTTTTACCACCTTGATGATTTTCTTTCAATGTCATTGTTGTGGAAAAGAAAGTCTAAAGGAATTGTTATAAATGCCAGTGAGGGGACTTCACTAGAGATAGTGAATTTTACAGATTTTATGCACTGATTACTCTGGTCTCCAAGATCAAGGGGTGCTTCTGGTTTCTCTTCCATTCACATTGCCGCTTCAAAGGCAGCATTGTTTGTTGCCTAAAGGGGAGACTGAGTGTGAAATAAACATCTGAAAACTCTGAAGCACTTCAGTGTTTACAGAGGTTTGTGGGAGAAAAGAGCTGCAGCTTAAAAAAACCCAACCAAACAGTTGGACATAAATACAATATAATCAGAGAAGATTAAATGTTCCAGTGGAGTAGAACCCAGGATTTTTTAACTCATTTCTTTCTTTCTGTGATGTCCTTTAGGAGAAAAAGCTTATCAAAGTATGTCATCAGCTGATTTCTTTTTTTTCCCTGCTGCTATAAATAATTGCTGCCTCTTTTGTTTTCTAGAGCGAGTACATTGCACCCTGTGATTGCAGACGGGCGTTCATTTCTGGATTTGATGGCTCTGCAGGTACCTTTCCAGAACTTGGGCTCTTGCTAATGTACATAATTCCCATGTAAAGAAATAGTCTCATTCATGGCATAGAGGCAGGATGGAAAAGGAAACCTATCCAGCTTGTTTGGACTGTTTTCCTCCCATTTCAGCATTTGCAGAATTATGTCTTGGCTACCCACTGGAATTATGTAATATCAGCGCAATAACAAGATTTCAGAAAATGTTTGACCCCTAAATGAACCTCTCGTAAAGTAAAATCCTGTTAACTCTTTAAAGTGGTGCTTGTAATGTACAGTCGTTTCTTTTGATGTGCAGCCAGTATGAACAGATTTTTACTTTGCCCGTTTGGGTTGGGTGAGTAGTAGATGGTCTTTAGCTAGCCCTTCTGTTTAAACAGAGCCAGGGCCAGAAACACTGCATTTGGAAACTGAATGCTGTGGAAAAGTTTGCTTATCTTGCCGAGACAGGATGTTTTCTTGGCTGTAGGATAGGTCTGCATTTCAAGAGACCTAGTTTTTACCCTAGCTGTACCCTAAGCTCTGTAACTTACTTTGCTGTTCCAACTGTGATTGTTGGAAAGTCACTAAAGTTTGTTGAGGTTTTTTCCTCCCTCTAATTGTAAATTGATTTAATAAATATTGCTACCTATGTGTTTGGGGGGTCCATTCATCAGTTCCTGTGAACTCCTCTGGGACCTCATGTGGAAGGTGATAAATCCAGGGCTGTGGGCTGCTGTTAATGGATAACATGAACCCTGTATTAATTTCACGCCTTCCGCATGGCCTCTTCATAACCTTTCTCACTATTTTGGGCCCTTGTTATGTACTTGGAAGGTCTGTGTTCCCTGGCTAGCTCTCAGCAAATCAGTGAGGTTTCACACAGGGGCTCACCTTGTGATTCTTGCTTCATCTTTTCAGACTGAAGCAGCTTAAAATGAGGTTTGTGTTGGGGGGAGTTTGGTGGAAGACAATGTATTCAGATTTGGAAGCTCTGCTCTGCTAATCTGGGATTCAGTTTCTGGTGACAGAGTATGGTCAAGATGCAGGGACTCAAAAGGCTTGGATTCAGTTTCTGTTTGTGCCTTGTTTTTGTGGGTTTTTTTTTTGACTCGCCAAGGGTAAGGCAGCAAGGCACTCTAGCTGAGATGTCACTGCCCCTCAGCTGTCTGCTTGCATTCCTCCATCTGGAGTCAGTGGAATGGGACAGACACTGAAACCAGCAGAAATTTATGTTCATATTTCCTATTCAGCTGTGTCTGCTAGAGCTGTAACATTTGGGAAAGGGGTGCAGCTGACAGCTGGGAGTGATACCCACGTCTGCTAACCTAGTAACAGATGTTTCATGTGGATGGCCAGAGCCCAAGCTTTGTCCCCGTAAGAAGATGGGATGGAGTCTGGGGATGTACAATATGTGTTACTGTGACAACAGCCAAGTGGAGACCACAGTCTCTGCTACAGAAGGTTTGGAAAGCCCCATTTACCTAGTTCCACTGACTGGCTGAGATATACTTAAGCTGAATTCATCTGAGGCAATCCATTAAGTTGCACCCTTGTGCATACCGTCTCTGGTAGGATTTGGAAGGTCATAGTGCAGGGGAAACAGTGAATAGCTCCACTGAAACTGGACTAACTTCTGAACAGTGAGCAGAGGTGCCTTTTGGGGAACTGGGGTGTGTTTCAAACACTCCCCGTGCTGTCTGTGTCTCTGTGTGGCGGTTGTCCACCTCTAAATCGCCACATCGTTCTGCCTAGGTACTGCGATCATAACTGAACAGCATGCAGCCATGTGGACGGATGGACGCTACTTCCTGCAAGCTGCACATCAAATGGATAACAACTGGACACTCATGAAAATGGGTATGCGGGAGCCTGGGATGCTGCTCTGCTGGTAAACAGAGAGCAACCACAGGCTGTTTGGTCACTTCGCACATGTTACAGCTTGGGCTGTAGGGGTACCCCATCACGCAGGGGCTTAGGGACGTTTTGGATATGCTGCTGCTCCTGCCTTAGTGCCCTCGGCCCATGGGTCCAGATATTCATTAGTAGATGTATCTGATGTGTTATCTTGGATGTTTTGGGTAGTGTGGGACCACTTTGTAAGACTTCTTATTTGAACACCTTTTTCTTTTTTTTTTTAAATTTATGGAGGTCTCAAAGATACACCAGCTCAGGAGGATTGGCTAGTGAGTGTGCTCCCAGAAGGCTCGAAGGTGGGAGTGGACCCTTTCATTATTCCGACTGGTTGGTTTTACTTTATTTTATAACTCTGGGTTGGGAAACTAGATTTTGGTTCCTTGCAACTCTGGCTAAGATGTTGTGTGATGGTATGTAGCTAACCAAGTTTCAGCCCAGATGTGGTGGTGGGTTAAACTGTTACACAAAATGGGTTGGATTTTGGTTTTAGGTGTGTATCACGAGTGCTCCACAGCAGTACATTGACACCAAAACACAAGGGATGAGAACTGCTCTCTGGGCTTGGAGTGACCTTACCTGAAAAGCAGGGTCCTGATCCGCCTCCTTTTGTCTGTGCTTGGCTTGTCAGGGGCACTTCAGCACAAAGTTGCTGAATGCCTTGGCTAGCACGTGAGCCAGAAAACCCAGGCAAAACTCACACTGCTACTCCTTCTTAGTGGTCTCAGCATCTCTGCAGCTCTCCCTGTAGGAACCACATTCCCGGAGAGGTACCATTTATATTGGGTGGACAACTATCCATCTACCCATGCTTCAGAATATGGGGCCCAATCCAAAGGTCACTGGAGACAAAGGGAGACATTTCCTTGATTCAGGTGGGCTAAGGATCAGTCTTGTGATTATGTGGAAGCCCATCTCATCTCTTCTCTAGCTTAGATCTGGCATGGTTCTGCACTGGGGTAGAGGGCACCCTTACAGCAGCCTCTGGGTTGGCTTCTTCCAGTGACTTCTGCCTCCCAGCTGAAACAGTTCTTCAGCTTAAGCATGAGGCTTCAGGGTACCTGGTGCTGGCTGTAGCAGCTGCATTTGTGGAACTGTAATTGCAATAGCTTTTCCTTTGTATTTTAAGGGAATGGGAAGAAGGAAACGAGGAGACTCAGATTCTTGAGTTTTCCCCCTGTGAATGGGGCCGTTGTTGAACCAGTGTGCGTTCTTTAAAGCCGTCACTCTTGACTCTTTTCCCTTTGGCAGACCAGTGGAAGAGGATGTCTAAAGCCTTGAGAAGTGCTGGCCACGACCTTGTGCCTGTCAAAGAAAACCTGATCGATACAATCTGGACAGACTGTCCTCAGCGCCCCTGCAAGCCTCTCATCACACTCAACCTGAGTTACACAGGTGAGAAGCTTAACTCCTGATAGACAGGGACTGTTTTTACTGCCCTATCCCCCTTCGCTTTCCTCTTACAAACTAGTGAGAAAAACACCACTGCAGCACAATATGATCCACTATGAACAGGTCAAGAAGGTGATTGGACCTCAGCTAATGACCCATTTGTCCTCAAAACTTCAAATAACCATTTGTTAGAGGCTAGGTAACTTCAAAACAAATCCATGGATGTCTGGATGGCAGCTTGTTTGAGATAGATAGTTCATATCAGTTATTAGAAAGCAGTGATGAACACAATCTGATCATCCAAAATCTGATGTGTTGGTCTGTGTTTATGTCATCATCCCCAGTAAAGTTGTTGACTGTAGCTTTTCATATTGTGTTTTGCAGGGGTCAGCTGGAGAGACAAAATTGTAGCCCTCCGTTCAAAAATGGCTGAGAGGAAAGTCCTTTGGTTTGTGGTAACGGCCTTGGATGAAGTAGCATGTAAGTCTTTGCATCCCCTCTCTCAGTTCTTCCTACAAAACAAATGTCTTTCCTGCCTTGGAAAGGAAGAACCCTGCCAGGGTGAGAGGCACTTAATGACAGCCAACGTGTCTGTTAGAGGTCAATTAACCTGCATCAAGTGCAGTGGCAATAACAGGTCACAAACAGCGAGCCTGTGTTTCTGTGCAGTGTCTTTTTACACCAGTGCAGCTCCTGAGGACATTTTTGGCCCAGGAAACACAGCAAGTAACCACCTTTGAAAGACAGCCTAGGCAAAGGGAAAGGAATGTTATATATAAAGCCTGAGGCAGTTTGAAGGGAAAAAAAAGACCTGTGAGATTTTGTGGCTGTAAAGTATCCTGATGCTGCCTCACCCTATGGGAAGATGGAGACTGTTTTCTGCTGTGGCGGCTGGACTATAAACAAAGCAATGCAACTCGTAGCTTTGTATACAGAAGGCAAGGGTGGGGCACACGGCATTCACAGTAATCTTCCTAATTGTCACAACTTTTTAAGTCAGTCTCTACCTCTCAAGTGTTTAGAAAATGCTTTGGTTAAAACAAGTAAGTCAGGGCTCAACTTGTGTTTTGAGATCATTTCAACCCAGGGTCCCACTAGAGAGTCCCCTCCGTGTTTGGGGCCCCAGGATGACTAGGTCTCCATACCCTGGCTTCCAGCCCAGTGTGTGGGAAGGGAGAATGGCCAGAAACAGCAGTGGTTTCCCCGGGACTGTTGTTGCTAGTGCTGTGTATCTTTTGTGCAGAAATCACCAGAGCGCAGACTGGTGCAGTGGGAACACAGTGCTGGCAGGGTGTGAGAGCTGCTAATGCCTGTGCCCCGTGTCTGATCTGAAAAGGTGGAAACGAAGGTGGTGTGTTCCTGGCTCCAGCACTGCCCAGGTGTGTTCCTGGCTCCAGCACTGCCCAACGCAGTGTCACTGGCGCTGTGTGAAGCCAGCTTTCTGAGGTCTGTGGGCTCTCCTGGATCTGGGACACTGAGCAAAGAGCCTGTTTCGTGAAAGAAGTACTTCTGAGCGTGGTGAATATGACTCCTCCCTGGGGAGGCCTGTGTGAGCAGAGATTGTGTGTCTCACCTTTTCAGGCGCATCTCCAATTAAATTAATGATAAATTGGTGCCCTGAGGTGGTTTCAGATTAAATGTCTCCAGCAAAGCCAAGCTTGGTTGTGAATCAAGGATTTTAAGATGGACCAGAGGAGATCATGAGAGAAGCTTATTGATGGGTGCCTGGTTAATTTCCTGTGCTGAAGGGGGAGAAGTTGTCTTTAATTTTGTCTAATTCAGTTCACTGTATTGAACTCCAGACAAGTTTATGGGGACAGAAAGAGCCACAGAGGAGGCTGTTGCCTCCTTCCTGCACTGGGAGTCGGCTGAGTGAGGAAGTTTGTACCCATGCAGTAAAGAGTTCTTTGTGGCTCCTTCCTGCTTTCAAGTGACCTGCTCCTTCCCTGGGGAGAATCAAACTCTATTTTTACTTTCGCGGCAGAATTTGCACAGTTCGATGAATACAGTGTTGGGTTGTGATTTAGGACATCTTGGTTCTTTTCCCAGCTGTCCTGCTGGCTGGCCTTATTGCCCTGAGTAACTCATTTCAGCTAATTGGATACCCTGGGGTTTTTATTTGACCCTAAAATCAGGAATTTGGAGCTGCTGAAAATCTGCTTCCCCTCTTGACTTTGCCTGGAGTTGTGTGGAATAAAATCTTTGTGAAAAAACCCTAAGACTATGCAGTCGGAATCTGAGATGTTGGAGGCACCCAAATGAGAGGCCTTTTTGGAGTATTTTAGTCTTGCCTATTGTGTCTCACTCTTCCCTCAAGTATCAAAAGAAGGACTGGAATGCAATGATGACTTTGAAGTCTTCTGGCTGTTGAGAAGTGAGCTTTCATTGCATTGCACAGACCAGAAAGGGCAAACACTACTTTTTTTCACGTCTCCTTGTCTTTTTTGCCTGTATCTGCTTTCTTCTAAGCCAGCCCTCCTTTAGAAGTTAAACCCCGATTTCCTTGCCGGATGGGAGTGTTTAAGCTGCAGTTCTGGTGCCATCTCCTGGCAAAGACTTAGGATTGCTGGAAAAGTAGCAGGACGTGGGACAGCTGGGGGGGAGCTCTACCCACAGCCTGCACCCGTGACAACTCACTGCTTGACTGTGTTTTGCTGAGATTATTTTTGTCTTTTTCTAATGTTGCAAAAGATGAACTGTGATTCTTGACGTTCTTATTTTCCAGGGCTTTTCAACCTCCGAGGCTCTGATGTTGAGTACAATCCTGTGTTTTTTGCATACGCCGTCATAGGAATGAACACAATCAGGTGCTTGTATTCCCCTCTTCTGTCCCCCAAGATGCATTTTTCTGTGGGAGAGCTGTTCTGGCAAAGTATTTGTCTTTTCAAAGCGCCTACACTCAGGCGCTTTCATGTCCTTTCTGAGCACTTTTGTCTTCAACATTAATTACTCCGCTCCCCTGATCAGAGCTGGAGAGGCAGCCAAGAGTTCTGCTGTGCTCCTCAGCACCTCAGCTGACTTGCTGGGTGACTTTGGGCATGATGGCTGACCCCTCTGTCTGTCACCCTGAGATAACACGGAGGGCCCTCGGAGCCCTGGGTGAAACATGGGTTGGAGCCAGTGCTGGCCTGGACATTGGAAGACTTTCCTCTAGTGTCATTGATGAGTCCCGTCAGAACTGCAGGGACTGTGTAGAGAGGTCTCAGGGCTGGTTTATGACAGAAGGCTGCTTTCATGTGACTGCCCTGTATATAATGGCCCACAGCAAGCACGTTTTAGAGGCATCTCCAAGCTGCTAGCTAGATGCATCTGAGATAAAACCTGCCTGGATGAATGCAGGTTGTATGTGAAGGTTGAACTGAATTTCCAATTCAGTGGAAGCGCGAACAGTGTGGTACTTAGAACAACAGTAGCTTTTCCATTTCCAGATGTTGCCCTGAAAAATTAGAGAATGGGCATTACTTGTCTCTGTTTCTCTCTCCTGCTTGAAATGCAGTGAGGGGATGCAGCCATTTTAAATATCTCACACAAACAAAAATGCAGTCAGCTCCTTTCCTCTCAGCAGGGTGGTACATCTTAGTATCAAAGCAGGATTTAAGCTGTGTGAAGGCCAGTGGTTAAAACAACATAGGACAAAGTATAGCGCATAATTAACGAGCTGCTTTGTCCCTGTAATGTCACCAGAATGGTTTCTCCTTCCTTCCTTTACTCCAGCCACTGTCAGATGTGGTCCCACATACCTACTCTGTCCGATTTGTTTCTCAGGCTCTTCATCGATGGTGACCGGATGATGGACCCAGCTGTGAGGGAGCACTTAAAGCTCGACTCCACCCTGGAGCCTGAGTTTAAAATCCAGGTGATGCCCTATGGATCTATCCTGTCAGAGCTGCAGGCTGTTGGTGCAGGCCTCTCACCCAAGGAGAAAGTGTGGCTCAGTGACAAAGCCAGCTATGCTCTGACGGAGGCCATTCCCAAGGTTAGTGGCTCTTGCAAGGGAAAATACTTTTCTCCTCTCTGCTCAGCGTGGTCAGGAACGGTGTTGGTGAGGGCAGCTGGTCTCAGCATCCCCTCTGCAAAGCATGGTGCAGGCTGGAGCTTGTGCGGAGGGGATACAGCCATGCTGAGGTATCAAGAGCTTGTTAATCCAGGGGTTGCTCTTGCTGGAGCTGCCCTTCCAACTCACTAAGCTGATTTGCCCAAAGAATTGTCAGCTTGTGATAAGACAAGTACAGTGAGAGAGGGGAGGGACAGAGGGAGCAGGGTGAGCTCGGGTCATTCTGCCCATGGCTGGAGCATCAGCCTTACATGGATGAGCAGTAAGAGCTGGAAACTTGCAGAAACTGAAGCAGGGAGGTTGAGCAGGACTTTCAGGAGGGGGCATTGGGCTTGGTCTGAATGGCTGAAGATGATTCCCTTTATTTCAGTGGCTTGAGGATGTCAGGCAATATGTGATGTCTTGTACCGAAAAGAACAGGGACAGGGTGACAGAGTTGTTGCAGCAGGGAACCTTGTGTGGACACGGATAACCTGCAGGCACTGGTTGTCCATGCAATGAGTGCATCTGCTGAGGGACAGTTGTAGCATCAGAATAATTTCTGTGCAGCTGCGTTTGCTGTATCTTACCCTTGTACTTGAACTTGGCTGTCCGGGAGTCCCGCAGTCCACCTAACATTCCAATAGTCATGAAAGGAAACACCTGGGGAAGGACACAGCAGCAACTGTGGACAAATAAGCCGATTTCCATGCATCTTGTGTGCATATATCTGTTGTTTGCTAGAGATCACATTCTCTAGAATGCCGTCCACTTTACGGAGATATCTAGTACCTCACAGATACTGTGAGTAAATATGGCTGGGAGCCAGGGACCAGTGGGTATTTTCCGGATGTTGTCTTGGAAGACCAGACCTGCTGACAGTGCACGCTTCACGCCTGAGAATCATAGGGCTCATATGATGGGGTTGCTGAAGGAAGAACTAAATTGTAAGAAGTGTTTGGCTGCATGTCTTCATTCACCTACCACCAGGTTTCTGCCTCCACTAGGCAGGCAGATATCTGCTGCCTGTTTCATATACTGCATGTTTGTGCTGCAGGTGTGCGTATGATACAGCCATACCTGTGACAACAGAGCTAACTCATGGGGCCTGAAGGCTGCTTCTGTATGCAGGAGTTTTAGGAGTGGCCTCAACTTTGTGTCTTCCAAAAGACAAAATCCTAAGAGCAGGGTCTGTTTGTGTATCTGCAGGCTGCCACAGTTTGATACCACACAAATCTTTGCTTAAACGTGCCAGCTCTCATGGCCAAACTAGCAGGAACCATGCGTTATTTTTCTCCAGTGATGACATTCACTTACATACCTTAGAAGCTTCATTGCACTTGATACATCAGGAAAGATGGTAAAATCAAACAGGTCTGGAAAGTTTTGTTGCTTTCAACATACCCCTTTAATACAGGATGTGGCTCTCTGTGCCTTTGCACTGGCTTGAGGGAAATGTGCAGTTTGTTTTGTATGGTTTTGTTTTTTCTTTTAAAAACTAACAAGACATGTACATGAGCAAGGTAGAGAGTTTTTTGCTGCTGCTCAGGGTTAAATCTTCTGACACTGTCAATCCATTTTTAGGTGCAAATGGCCTCTTAATACAGAATACTGACATTTTGCCCACTCTCTTTTGTTCAGGGTAGCAGAAAGCATAGAGTCTATGGAGCATTCGGGGTAAACTGTTGTTGCTCTTTTGACTTCAGAATAGAATACCCCTTGCTGTAGTTGGAGTCAATGGACTAATCCCAGTTTGGGTAAGTTGATGTAGATGATTTACGCAGAGCATCCATATGGAGAAGTACAGCAAGTCTGGCCTAGATTAAAAAATGTAATGAGTTATAGTGACAGTATTTACTCTGTCAGCACTGGAAGTTTTGGCTGATACTGAGTCATTACAGTGCTGCATGCCCTCTATACACACCAGGAGAGTCCTTGCCTCAAGGAGCTCTGTGCAATAGAAAGCAGGAGAGGAAGGACTGAAATGTCTTGATTAAAATCCACTTAGAGAGTTGCTGAAAGAGCCAAAGGTTTCCCGGTTCCTCATGCTGGCTATTTTTCTCCAGCTCTGCAGCACTTCTGCTTTGAAGAACCTCAGTGCTGGAAGACATCTACTGCCTGTCTCCATCAAAGACATATTGACACTGTCAAAATTCTAGTCCATTATCTGCAAACCCTTTACAGATTTGCCTATAGCTGCATGTAAATATGCTTTTCACAGAAGATTAGTATAACCTACCAGTATTTGTAAAAGGCAAGCCAATCTAAGAATCTGACCGTTGAGAAGTTTCATCCTGACTCTAATAGAAGGACTTTCCTGACTTTCTTGTGGCTTCTTCAGTACTTTAGAGTCTGCATAATGTAGTGTAAATGTTTTGCTATTTTTAAGAATTTGGAAACTGTAAGCCTGTAGGATCTGTGTGAAATTGGACTTTGCTGAGAGTCTACCAGGCCTTTCCCATGAATTTTAGTGGTGTGTATTTGTATGCTGGTGCTCTGAGAACAGGAAAACAACACATTGCTTAGGCTGTACTGGTGTAGGTGCTCATCCCATCTCCTGATATACGATGGGTAGAGCAGAGAACTATGGGCCAAAAGACTTTGGTTTTTTTCCTTCTTCTGATGCCAAGTGTGATGAGGCTTGGGCAAGTCACGTCACTTGGTGAATTTCCGGAGACATCCTCAGAACCAGCCAAGCATTCCCGCTAATCTAAGGACAGTTGACTTTCAGGGAAGTGCACAGTGGTAAGGGATCAGTTACTGGTTCTTAATGCAGGACCACCCTTCCAGGCACAGGAAAGCTTTGTCTCAAACAGCTGGTGTAAGCACCTTTCAGAAGTGGACAGCATGTAAAGCTCAGCTTTGCAAAGGCCTTTCACGTTTCTTGGGGCCTTGATGTGTTTGTCAGAGCTGCTGATCATTAGAACTGGTGATGTTTAGTGCTGGAGGAGCCAGAGCCTTGAGGGGCCCGCCAGGTTCAACTCCTGTGCTCAGTACCTGGGCTGGGTATCCTTTACTCACTGCTACCTGACGGTGACCGTCAGGTAACAAGTCAAGGTGACTTTTTAAAGTCTGTTGCACAGCTGAAGTTCCACCTTAGTCCCTGGGATTGATGTTTCTCATTGTTTGTCTCTGGGCCTTTAGTGTACATCAGCAACAGGAAACCAGACACTGGCTCAGACATTGATATGTGTGGTATTTAGGATATCCAGATCTTCACCTGGCTTCATGATGAGCTGCTGACCCTTTAGTTCCTTGGATTTCCCTGTGGCTGTTCTGCATTCCGTCAGGGACTGTTTCTCCTGTTTATTCCCCAGTGCACTTAGCTGACTACTGGCAACCAGTATCTCCCAGTGCTGAAGGTTGAGAGAGACTGCCAAAGTACAAGATGTGGCCAGGCTGAGTTATTAAACCTGTAGGATTATGTAGTCTGACTAATCCACAAGTAATCCCTGTCCTTCTGCTGCAGGCTTACCGATACCTCACCCCATATACCCCCATCTGCACTGCAAAAGCTGTGAAGAACGCATCGGAGACAGAAGGCATGAGGAGAGCACATGTAAGTGAAGCCTTGAGAGCCTCCTTGCACATGGCAAGAGATTTGCTTTTCGTTTAGGGAAAGAAACTACATTTTCCTTTCAGTTCTAGTGTTTTGGCTTAAAAAGAAAATAAGAATTTGGATGGTAGCATAAAAATGGTTTTCTGTCAGACATCTAATGCTGTTGAAGCAGATTTTTGGTTGTTTAGCATTCCCATGGAGTGAAGAACAACATGTGTAGTAGATTGAGGAACCAACCTTGCTCTGTTGGAAGACCATGCAGACTTGAGAAGTGTTGTTTAGAATGCGGACCCTCAAAGGGATGTTCTTTCCCCTTTGCTAGTTCTGTTGTCTTTCTCAGTGGAGCCTTCAAATTGTTGTGACTTGAATAAACACAGCTCGAAGAACACAGAAATTCTTTGACACATGGTGCAAAACACAGGCCAAGATGCTCAGAAGCAGCCAATGTCCTCAAAGCACTCTGTTTTTGTGTCATCATCATGACACTCTGGAAATGAGGCTGATTTCCCAGGAAGCTTCATATTTTCAAGCAAACAAGCTGCCTGTGAAACAGGTTCATTGTGTGGCTGAAGCTTTCTCTTTTTTATTTCCTGTTAATTTTCAAGCAGCAGTTTTCACAACAGGAGAAATGTGCCAGTTAAAGCAGGTCTAGCAGTTCTGGAATTGTCCCATATTTTCTGCTAGCTTCTTGGGAACTGCTGCTCTCTGTTTCAATGCTTTTTTTCCCTGTTAGTTACGGGGAAGTAAAAATCCTTGCACTGAGCAGGGACACTTTGTCACCTGAGGACAAAATTGTGCCTTGTTCTTGTACACTTGTCTCCTGCTTCTTGCCCCTGCATGCTGCAAGCGTGTAGAAGAAAGGAAGAAAAATAGGGGTCCACAGGCAAGAGAGAAGCCAGAAGCTATGGGACAGAGACTGTGCAGTGCCCGTGTGCCCGTAGGGTGTGTTCCCCTGTCGCATCACCAGATGTGTTGTGTGGTTACCTTCCACAATCTGAAATGCAAGATTTTGTGTGTTGAAGCAATGAGACTTGAATGTCATGTGTGCGGTAAAGCCAGTGTTTGCTGAGTACTTGGTAATCCTTCACAGTAAGATACATCCGAGCAGTAAATCTTTATTAATGTTTATTTAAATATCCAGATACATTTCCAGTGCTTGTATTAATTACAGAATGCAGAACCTGTAAAGACCTCTTACATCATCTCTTAGTTTGTGTTTCTGAATCTTGCAGGTTGAGCTATTTTGCATCAAAACCTGTTTATAATGTGGCTTAATAAATCTTTTTTTCTTCTCAATTCCTTTTTCTTGTGCCTATTTTAACATAGATTAAAGATGCTGTTGCCCTGTGTGAGCTTTTTAACTGGCTGGAGAAAGAGGTAGTGTATTAATTTTCTTTAACTTGGAGATTTTACTGCTGTGTAAAATTCTTCATTAGCATGAAGTTTTTGGTAGTCTTTATAGTGCCTTTGCTGGAAGTGGGGAAACAATTGAGATTTTATCTGCTTTTTTGGGAGGGATTTCAATCATGCTTTCATCCAAGGCTGAATGATATTTTTTAAAAACATACGCCCATTCGTTTCACACAGACCAAAGCCAGAGTAGGTATGAAATGACCTGAACAGGCTTAATACTGTGTTAAAACTGTCTTGTGCTGGTTTGGTAGTGTAAACCATGAAATAATATCCTGTTTGCTTCAATAGTTTGGAGTTATTCTCATGATAATCAGTGTTGTCTGGCAGTATGGACAGATTTGGCATTTATGAATGGAGAGGTGCAGTCATGCCCGTGTGCAGTGAAAATAGGTTAAAGACAAAATGCTCCTGTTTTCTCTGGGTTGGAAGTACTCTGTGAAGGTGCAGAGTGCCAGGTGTTACTCAGCAGCTTACTAAGCTGTGCTCCTTCTGTGCTACTGCAGAGAATCATAGAATCATGGAATGGTTTAGATTGGAAGGGACCTTAAAGATCACCCAGATCCAACCCCCCTGCCATGGGTAGGGACACCTTCCCCTAGACCAGGTTGCTCAAAGCCCCATGCAACCTGGCCTTGAACGCTTCAAGGGAGGGGGCATCCACAGCTTCTCTGGGCAACCTGTGCCAGGGCCTCACCACCCTCCTAGTGAAGAATTTCTTATATCTAATCTAAATCTACCCTCTTTCAGTTTAAAGCCATTACCCCTTATCCTATCACTACATGCACTTGTAGTAAGTCCCTCTCCGGTTTTCTTTTAGGCCCCTTCAGGTGCTAGAAGGCTGCAATAAGGTCTCCCTGGAGCTTTCTCTTCTCCAGGCTGAACAGCCCCGACTCTCTCAGCCTTTCCTCACAGGAGAGGTGCTGCAGTCCTTGGATCATTTTTGTGGCCTCCTGTGGACCTGCTCCACCAGGTCCATGTCTTTCCTGTGCTGAGGGCTCCAGAGCTGGATGCAGGATTCCTGGGGGGGTCTCACCAGAGCAGAGCAGAGTGGCAGAATCCCCTCCCTCAACCTGCTTGCCACACTGCTGGGGGTGCAGGAGGTCGTAGAGTCTCCTTCTCTGGAGATATTCAAGACCCACCTGGACAAGGTCCTATGCACCCTGCTCTAGGTGACCCTGCTTCGGCAGGGGTTGGACTAGATGACCCACAGAGGTCCCTTCCAACCCCTACCATTCTGTGATTCTGTGATATGGGTGGCCTTCTGGGCTGCAAGTGTGCATTGCCAGGTCATGCTGAGTTTCTTGTCAACCAGCACCCCCAAGTCCTTCTCCTCACGGCTTCTCTCAAATCTGTTCTCTTCCCAGCCTGTGTTTGTGCTTGGGATTGCCCTGACTCATGTGCATGTCTGAGTCCTTTGACTTGACTTATGGAGATGGCTTGATGACTTCCAGGAGGTGCCTTTTTACATGTCTGAGTACCTCAAGAAGTCTGCCTCAGGGATTATGAAACCTAGCTCTTGCTCCCCTTTGCCTGTTGTCCACTCCTGGGGAAGCTGTGTCACAGGTTTTAATTTATCAAATGCCTAAAGTAAAATTTAACATCCTTATTTTTTTTCCTGAAACTGCTTCTGTTTCTGATTTAAAAGCGTAAAAATTCTGCTAATGCCATGGAGTGTTGGAGAGAACTGTTTAAGCTTAGTGTAACCTGTCTGTGAAGAGAGGTTGCCTTGTGAGATGTTACCTGTGTACAGATCTCAGTGAAGTTAATACCGCACTAACTGATCCCTAGTCAGGGTTCAGCAATCCTGCTGTGACCATCTATGCTTGCTGCTTCTCACATCCTGCACAATATTGCTAGGTTTGTGTTTGTCATTACTGAGGAATGAGGACAGAAAACCTGGAAAGAGGCCAGTTCAAGACTGGGGTTCATAATGCACAGATGAGGCCCAGTGCTTAACCGTATAGTATTTTCTTTGCTTGTTGGTGTACTAATTCAGTCTACATCTTTGTCCACCAGGTTCCAAAGGGAACAGTAACAGAAATAATGGCTGCAGACAAAGCAGAGGAGTTTCGCAGGTACAAAGTAAATCCCCTGTGAGGATGTTTCCTTGGTGGCGTTTTTATCCTTTGTTTTTATTTTATTCTTTAGAAATCCAGCTTACTCGCAGATATTTTTTACCTGAGGACAAACCATTACTACGGGATTTCTTTGAACACTTGAAAGAGTTGGGGAAGAATTGTGTCTCTTGGGAGATAGAAGTCCCAGCCCACTGGATCCTATCAGCTTTCCTTTTGAGCTAGCAATGAGGAGTGCCACAGGTTAGGACACTTAAATACGAGACAGTTGCTTTCTTACCACAGAGGAGTTGATGTAAGAGTTAGATTTCTTCCTCTTCTGATGGTGAATGAGCACTAGTTGTATTGAGAGATACTCCCATGTGTACATCAACAGGACCTCTAAAGATGCTTTTGAGTAAATAGGTAACAAACAAGAAATTGTTTAGGACATTTCTTCCCTGGGCGGTCTGGGTGGTGAACTTGCTGCTTGTAAGGAAAGGGTAGAGACAGAAGGCAGATTTCCACATGGTTGGGACGATAGGGCTTTGATCTGTACAGTTCTTCTAGCCAAGTGTGCTTCCCCAGATGGCTTTCAAGGCTAAGGGGAAGGCTGAGGTGTGTGAAATTGAGGATGGGCACTCCAGGTGCCCCAGGTGCCTGGTGTGCTCTGCTCACTTGTGCTGTAGTGATCACAGTCTTCTCTTTCAGCCAACAGAAAGACTTTGTTGAATTGAGCTTTGCTACCATATCAAGCACAGGTCCAAATGGAGCCATCATTCACTACAAGTAAGAGAAATGCAGCTTCTCCTTTCAACCTTCTGCAAACATAGCTGGAATGAGCTGTCTAGCTTCTCTGTGGAGTCACAACAGAGTAGTCCAGGGAGTTGTAGACAGTGTTGATTGATTGCCATCTTAACTTTATTCCACCAGAGCTTCCAGACTTACTAAATAAAAATCTCTCCCTGTTGGCAGCATGCATGTATTATGATGCTGATCTGCTCAGTGGCCATAGAATAGGGCTATTTTGGGGGCAGAAGTCTGGGAAAGATGAGTATGAAGTCAGACTGTTCTGAAATATGTCCAGGAGCAGATGTTGAGGGTTTTGCCGGAAACAACAAAGCTATTCTCTGTACTGTAGTGCTATTTACTGTAGACAAATTCACTCCTCAGTACGATCCCTGGCTCAGCATGTGTGGGATTTCCATCACTGCCACAAGAAATCGGAGTGAACACATCCAAGCTTGCACTTAATATGGTTTCTGGACTGCAGACGCGGGTTGGAGACCTTAAAACTGTGGAACAAAAAACTTTGTGTTTAACTGAACAGGCCAGTTCCTGAGACCAACAGAACGCTGTCTGTGAACGAGATCTACCTCCTGGACTCAGGAGCACAGTACAAGTGAGTGGGATGAATGGCATTGAACCGCTGTGTTTTCTGCTCCTGGTGACCACCTGCAGGCTCAGCTCACAGTTGCTGTGGCAGGCATGGCAACGTGTAGTTTTGAGTGCAGTGCCATTTCACGGAGAGCCTGCTTATTGTATCCCCTCTGGAGGGAGTTTGTGGGATTCTGGATACAGTCAAGTGCTTCAGTCAGTGGGTGACTGATCCATGACAGGAGGCCCTGAGCTGGGCTCAGGACAGCAGACCATGGCTGCTGACAAGCCTTGACAGGGGTAGGGGACAAGGTCTAAAAGTACAGTTCTCATCTGAGTCCCTTTACTAGTGTGGTGGTAGCTGCGCTCTAGCTGGTGGTGCATGTTTCTGTCTGTTGCAGCTCTGCTCACCTGGCAGGTTGGTGTTGGAGCTGCAGGGAACAGAGAGCAGGCCTGACTGCCCTGGTTTTGTCTTGGGCTGCCTACACAGCAGCCTGCACAGCCGAGTGAGGCGCCTGCCCTGCCAGGACCTGCCCTGTGGGCAATTTGACTGATGTTGATCAGAACAAGATGGGGCAAAGGAGCAGGACAGCACTGCCTTGTGGTGTTCTCTGCCTTTCCAGGGAGACTCAGAGGCAAGGTTTCTCATCCCAGTGGCCACTTGAGTCTCAGGTGTGTTTTTGGGAAGGTGTCGTGTCTGTTGACTCACTCAGTGGTGTTTTGACAGTGCCATTCAGTGGCCTCAGTCTCTGCAGCTGTTTACTGTGGAACTCTGATGCTGTGGAAAATGAAACAAGTGATGTTTTTAACCAGTGTAAATAGATGAGAAGTGGCTTGTTCAGAAAGATGCAGGACAGGCCTGGCTGCTCCTTTGAGATGAGCTCTTTCTTTTGAGCTGTGATTTTTTGTTATGTCAGTCAGGAATAGCTTTGAAAAAGAACTATACAGACATCCTTTGATAAGATTTTTACAAGGCGTTCTTTTTTTTCCTCCCTTTTGATGGCCTAATTAACGATTTCCTTAGTGCCACTATGAAAAGCAGCCCTTTGAATACAATATAAACTGGACATCAATGGCACTTACCACAGCATTGTGACAGGGATGCTCTGGTTGTCCCTGCTGAGAAGTTAAACCATGAGTTCTTTGTGACCATGGCTGGTGTGTGCTGGGGAAAAGCGCAGGCACAGGAGCAAGTGTTTCAAAGGGACCTCATTATTTCAAGAGCCTCTGTGTTTTTGACAGTAGGCTCAAAATGGTATTCTTAGGAGGAACGTAGAGCCAGTTTCTGATGTCTCAGACTAACCCCTATCCAAATGCTAGATAGCTTCTAGATCTCGTAGCACAAGACATCCCGAGGATGAAAGGGACACCATACCCCCTTGCACTTCCTTTTCCTGAGCTTGTAGCTGTCATTAGTGCATAAGTATATATTTTTAAGCTGGTATTGAATCATCTTCCATACAAATAGACTAAATTTGGCCTTCTCTGTTCTGTTGTCAGTGGGCAGGTACCAGTTGCTAAACCTCAAATTAGCTTCATTTTTGTGAGCAGTTTAGATTCTAATTTGCAGAGAGCTTTGGGATGCTTATGGATGAAAGATAACATTTTGAATTGTAAATCATTATTGCTACATCTGGGACGTGTATTCAGGAATTTCTGAGATTAAGAACTGTGACTTTACCCAATTATGAGTTTGGTTGGTTTGCTGCAGTGTGACTGAGTTTTCTGTGCATCCTCACTTTGATCTTTCTTTTTCCTCCTATCCTTTCGCTTCCTGCATCTTCATCTGCGTCTGAAGAGATGGTACAACAGATGTGACCAGGACAATGCATTTTGGCACACCATCAGCCTATGAAAAGGTGAGTTGTTAGCATCTCAGTGTGGTTTGTAGTCTGACCCTTCTTATTAGACATACTTAAACAAATTAGCAATGTGCCCTATTGCTGTATAGTCAAAGTGCTGTATCAAGTATCATTCATTCAATAATGTGTGACAGCGTTTTGATAAAGACTGAAAAGGAGGCTGTCAAACTTCCAAAATGTAAACTGATTTAGAGAATGACACCTTTCTATTTTAAAATGCACACCTCTCATCTGCAAAGTGACACGTCTTCTCTAAGAAATAATAAAATCGGTGGGCTGCGGATAAACATTACTGGCTGTCTGGCATGGGAGTAAAGGGGGTTTAGTTTAGCGCAAAGCTCACTGTCTAATGCAAGGCTTCACTAGTGGTTTGTGTCTAGTGTGCTATATCAGCTGTTCAGCCTGGAGAAGAGAAGAAAGGCTCCAGGGAGACCTTATTACAGCCTTCCAGTAGCTGAAGGGGGCCTACAGGAAAGCTCGAGAGGGACTTTGTACAAGCCCATGTAGTGATAGGAAGGGGTAGTGGCTTCAATCTGAAAGAGGGTAGATTTAAATTAGATATAAGGAAGGAATTATTTGCTGTGAGGGTTGTGAAACACTGAAACAGGTTGCCTGGAGAAGCTGTAGATGCTCGCTCCCTGGAAGTGTTCAAGGCCAGGTTGGATGGGTCTTTGAGCAACCTGGTCTAGGGGAAGGTGTCCCTGCCCATGGCAAGGGGGTTGGAATGAGATGATATGTAAGGTCCTTTCCAAGGCAAACCATTCTATGGTTCTATGATTCTGTCAAAAAATAGTCTCAGACTTACCTGAGAAGGTCTATGTTGGAAGTTCAGCAATTTATTTTTGTTTATTTTAAATTGCTTCTTTAATTAAAGCTAATTTCATCATTACAGTTCACTCAGTGATGAAAATACACTGTAGGATATGCTCAGGATACAGCCACAAAGAAAATCAGTCATGTAGGTCAGGTGAATCCTACTGCAGCCTGAGTTTGTGACACACTCCATAATTAGCGGAGAAGGATCTTTGGAGTAACCTAAACTCTTTCTTCTCATGGTTTGCTTTGGCATTGCCAGCCATAGGAGAGCATGAGTAAGTCCTTCCAGATCCTCTGCAATTTGCTACAATGCAGTCTTTCATTCCGTTCCTGGGGAAGACAGAGTTTTGCCTCGCCTTGTTTACTTATGGCACACATTTCTTTGACAGGAATGCTTCACCTACGTTCTGAAGGGACATATAGCTGTGAGTGCAGCCATCTTTCCAAATGGAACCAAAGGTAGGTTGGTGAGTTGCAGTGTTTTGACCACAGCAGTGACCTCTGAAGAACCACTAAGTGGTCTGAGAGCAAAGTTATGGTTGACAGGTCCAGATGTGTTAGGCAGATGTTGATGTAACAGTCTGTGTGTGTTTCCATCACAGAATTTGAGTTCTGGATTACTGATGCCTTCTCTCTCGGCATCAACCAGTGCTGAAAATTCTGAAGGGGACAAGTCTGAAGGGTGTTCAGGGTGCTCTGGCTCTAGGGTGACAGTGACTTTCATCAGTAGGGCGCTCTCACACATCTGTGGTCTTGCTGTGCTTGGAGGTTGTCTTTATGCTTTACTCATGGCGCTGTCAAAGCGAGAGGTCACTTTCCAGCTTCAAAAGGACTGGCTATTTCTCCTCCAGTTAATGTGGAATCTCTTTTATCAGGAAGCAGCATGGGAAAATGACGCACAAAGGAGCTGTTTTGATGTTGTGCAGGAGAAGCTGTGACATGCATTCACCCCTGGTGAATTTGTTGCAGAGCTATTTTTTCCCTGATCAGACGCCTTACACAAAGATGCCTCTTTTTAGAGTTTTCTGCAGTTTGCATTCTCTGGTAGATGAGGAAAAACCAGCTGCACAGTGGTACGAGAATCCCCAGCTGAAATTGAAGGGTGCCTGAACTTGGACATGTGGGCTTGGTGTGAAATCCTCTGCATTCTGGTTGAAACGATCTGAAATGACTGGCCATCCAGGCAAGAAGTCTGACTGGTTAATTCACCAGATAAATTGGCAGGTCTTCTACTTTGAGTTCACTTAGTGCAGCTACCTTTATAAAGGTACTAAATTCTCTGGGGGACGTTTGCTCACTGGATTCTTTCTTGAAAACCCCAGTGGAGCAAGCAGCAGTGCGATGTCTCTGTTGCACACCATCTTCAGAAGAGCTGTGTAACAGGAGACAGAGAGTGGCTCTTTAGTTGGGAAAGGGCTTGAATGTCAGACTTGCCAAATCTGCCCTGTAACTTCTAACAACCCAGGAACTTACTTTCTTTGGTTGTTGGTGCGTTTTTTTTTTGAGGGGGTGATGGTGGGTTTTTTTGTTTGCTGGGTTGGGGTTTTTTTGCATGTTTTCCAGGTCTGAGCCTTCAGTGTGATTATCAGCATCTCTGAGGGAGCCTGACTTGATCAAATTCTCTCTCCATGTCTGTTTCTTTCCCTTGGCCTGCAGGTCACTTGCTAGATTCCTTTGCCCGCTCTGCGTTGTGGGACTGTGGTTTGGATTACCTGCATGGAACAGGACATGGAGTTGGCTCTTTCCTAAATGTACATGAGGGTCCTTGCGGCATTAGCTACAAAACCTTTGCAGATGAGCCGTTGGAGGCTGGCATGATCGTCTCTGATGGTATTTAGCATTGGTGATTCTCTTTCATTGCTTGGGGAGGGACCAAGCTCTTCAAGATGCAGAGGGAATAAATCTGACAATGGTATAAAGGTGGGATTATAAGCTCTGGTGCTGCCTCCTCAGTTTGTTATTTTAATTATAATTTAACCTTTCTAGGTAAAAACCTTCATTTTAGCTTTTTCACCTTCCGTGAACCATCTTTGCAGTCTGGTGCTGCAGGCTTGCTTCCTGCTCTCTACAGTGTAAACCTCAGCAGAGCTGTGCTGCTGACCAGCCCAGCTCTGGCATGCTACCTCCCCTTCTGCAGTGCAAGAGCTGGCTACAGTACAAGGTGGACACCAAGCTTTCAGGAGCTAATCCTGTCTTTGCTATGGGCTATTTGAGGCAGCTATTAAATCTTTACATGCCTTATTCTTTCAATAGTAAAGTAACAGCCTGCTGGGGTTTGCCGAGAGACTTACATTCCTTCAGGGCTGCAAAGTCCTCTCAGGAAGTTGGAGGAGCACTCTAAAATAAATATTTTGGGGAAGGGGTGACCCACCTGCCTTTCATAAAGACATTGATATTTTCAGAGTTTCTGGTATTTGGAACACATGTACTCCATGCTCTCTCTTGACTTGCAAAGAGACTCTCTGAGCTCGAGGGCTGTCTGTCTTGTTTCTCCTCTCTTTAAGAAGTTCTGCTGTCACCTTGCTTGGGGCTTCTGTGCAGATTAAGTAGAGTCATAAATTTGCCACTGTGGATGCCTGATGTCAAGATTACTTAGTGAATTCAGTGGACTAAAGTTGTGGAGAGGAAGTTTGGCTATAGGGAGTAAGTATTTGCACAGTGCAGCTGTGTGGCTTAGTTAACTACTGTCTGTTTCTGCAGAGCCTGGGTATTATGAAGATGGGTCCTTTGGGATCCGAATAGAAAATGTCGTCCTTGTGATCCCTGCTGAAACCAAGGTGAATGACCTGCTCAAGATGCACCTTTGTCCATGACTCACTGGTTGTAAAACTTAAAGCGCTGGAACTTGAGGTGGGACCATGCTGCAGACAGTTGAATCCTACTCAAGAGTCCTGGTCTCCAAAACCCTGTTTTGGTGAAGACTGGTTCCAAGTCTTCCTTGCTAATGGGGGCACAGAAGACAGTTCTGCTTCTGCAGAGTTTCCATAGGTTGAAATGTGTATGTGAGAGTTGTTTTAGAAAGCTTTCTGTCTGGATGTCAAAGACCAGAAACATCTTTATTCAGCCCCCTGGAGTCATTGCTGTAGAGCTGGTTGATCTTCTCAGGTTGGGGTTTTCTTCCTTGATAAAGAGTCCTCAGGGGCAGTGGAAACGAAACTACAGACAGATTTTGACATTATAATTGCCAGTCTGGGTAGGTTATGCTTTTAGAAACGCCAAACTGAAAATGATGATATAGTCATCAAGCTGAGTCCTGTACAGTTGTGACCTGGGGCATGGCCTTTAAAAAGTGACCATTGAAAGAAATAACAAAGGTTTATATTGAGATTCTTTTCCTGAGCTCTAAGAGAAATGTTATTGTCAGTTGCTACCCTCTCATCTGAATGTTACATGGGTATAGTGATCATGTCAACCAAGGGGTAAGTGTGATCTGGCTAGAGCTGTTTCTAAAAATTTGTAACCCTGTTTTTTTTTCTGCTGCAGTACAATTTCAAAAACAGAGGGAGCCTGACTTTTGAACCCTTAACCCTGGTTCCAATCCAGACGAAAATGATTGACGCTAATTTGCTCACACAAAAAGAGGTAAGTGAAACAGTAGGTTTGCGTTGCTGCCTTTGCACTAGAACCAGCTTGTTATGTTCTGTTTACAAGAACCACTGGCCTCTGTTCCATTTCATAGATCCAGAGAGCAATCCTAAGCAGTCTGACTTAAGTTTAAACTTGGTCCACCTTTCAGTGGGGGGCTGGGCTAGATGAGCTCTCCAGAGGTCATTCCAATCTAAATTATTCTATGATGAAGGCAGTGAGGACCCCTCCGATGATGTTGTTTTGGTAGTTCCCTGGATATGATATTTGCTGCTATCATCTCTTCTTGTTTCCTACTCATTCCTTAATTTGCTTCTGTCAGACTATCATGCTGTCACCTCAGAGAATTATATGAATTACTGTCCCATGTTGTTGTCTGTATCTACTTGTGACCAAGCCCATTCAGCCACACCACATTCTGCAGTACGTACATCAGTAATACCTGCTCAGCAACATTTACTTCCTGAATAGCTTTGTACTCTGAACTTCCTGTTCAGGTCTCCCGCTACTTTGCTCCTGTTTTGCTACCATACTCTTTATTTTGCCTCAACCCATCCTCCTTTTCTGAATGATAATCCTATTTGCATTTCCTTTTTCTGAAGAGGACTGTGAAGAGTACCAAGATTTGCTGTAAGGTTACCTGTTCAGATCAGTAGGGCAACCGGTGTCTCAGGACTGCCTTGTTCAGTTACAAATTTGCAAAGCTATTTACTAGCCTGTGCCAAGGTAGCTATTCTGACTTGCTGGAGGCAGTGATTTGCAGAGACTTTAAATACTTGTCAGCTGAACTGAACCTTGGCTCCTCTGAAAACCCAGACGGATTGCTTCAGTTCCTCACCTCATCAGATTTACGAGTCACTTCCATGTGTTAGAGGTCTGTCTCTTTGGGACAGGATCCCGTCCCAGCCTAGCAGCTCAATCCCAAGGAGCCCAAGGGCCTACAAATGTCTTTGGCTGTACACAACTTGTAAGGGCACCAACTCTTCTGCGTTTGTACTGAGTGTCATACCTTCTCCCTTTCCCTAGTGCAACTGGGTGAACGACTACCATCAGAAGTGCAGGGAAGTAATTGGAGCAGAACTGGAGAGGCAAGGCCGGCATGAAGCTCTTCGGTGGCTCATCCGGGAGACGGAGCCTCTCGTCAGAGTTCAGTAGCACCACAGTTGTCTGCGGTGTGTTGAACATCGGGATCGCTCGGTGTCACAATAATCGATGTCGTCTTGGCCCTTGACACCGCTGGGAGAACCTTCTTCAATAAACCTTTGGAAATCAGGAGAGGATTTCACATAGTGTTTCTCTCCCCGCAACACATGCGGGTAATGTGGGGGTAAGGAGGGTTACTGCCTGAACAATTTTTTTGTTTTTGGAGGGAGAGGTTGAGAATAGAAAGCAAACGAAATAAATAAGCATGTTGCCTTTGAAACAGGGGTCTTACCGAAATAATGGTTCTAAGAGGTAATACTGGAATATTTTATACTGTCTGGTTTTTAACTGTGAAAACTCAGTATTTTTGCATACTTGGGTTCCAGTTGCTAAGATGCTGCCCACACAGCAGGACTGATTACTGAATAAAAGATTCCAACCCTCTGTTTGCTCCGTCTGCCTTCTCTTGCAGTCAGTGATGTGTTGGGTTTGACAGCTTGAAGTAGGGCAAGAACCAGGTAATTCCACCTTTATGTGTGCATCCAGCTCAGACAGCAAAGAAATGTGTATAGGGCTGCCCTGTGCTAGGCGCTGGGCAGATGTTGTGGAGAAGCCCAACACGAGCAGTCAATTCTGCCTGTGGTTGGTGACAGATCGTGGAAGGGTTGTGGTGACACTCAGCAGAGGTGCAGAGCACCCAGGCCAGTACCTCTGTCTATTGTTATGACTTCCTGAGGACTGTATAACGCTTGGCAGCGCAGGGTGCGTGGGCAGTGTCATGGAATTACAGCTCTTCCTGGAAACAAAGCAATTGTTAAGTTAAAAAAAAAAAAAAGCATGCAATGGACAAAAGAAGGCCTCTGCAACTTTGCTTCAAAATGAGCCTGGCCTTGGCCGCCCAGAACTGTGCTCTGGATTGCCAGGCGGTGCACCAAGACATCTCGTGGTTAAGCGAGCTACTGCAAGTTAAACAGGCAACGAGGGCTGCCCACCGCTGAGGGCGAGTTCTCTGCTCCGCAGCCTGCTGGAAATCACTGCGTGCAGGTGCATCAAAGCGTTGTCCGTAATGTTACACGGTGTGGTAGCAATATGTGTAGGAAAAGAGGAAGTTATTCTGAATATTTGCACTGAAAGTGTTTTGATCGAACTCAAGTTCAATGTTAGATCTAAAAAGAGCAATTGGGAAACGGCAGCTCAAGTTCCAGATATTTTAAAGAAATATTCTGTGCAAATTGAAGTGTTCGTATACCTAATTTTCTCGCCCCCTTCCCTCAAGAAATTCTGAGAGGGAATTACTGATCTCTGCTAAATGGCATAAAATCAGTATTTCCCTCAAGAGCTCCGTCTCACACACTCGGTGTTGTACGAGTATGTGCTACCGACTGAAACAGGTCAGGGAGGAGATCCCTGCCGAAGGTGGCTGTTGCCTCTGTAGGTGCTGACTGTGCCACAGGACCGAAGGACACGCAAGGGATCTCTGAGCAGGTCGTGCTGTGACAGGCTGGGACTTTCCCAGTGAAATGGATGCGCATGCAGCAAGGCTGAGCGGCTGGGGAGCTGTGAGCCGAGCGCCGCAGGGTCCCCGGCCGGAGGGAGCCCGGCGGGTGGCTGGAAAGTAGCCGTGCCCCAGGGTGACGGTGGATGTTCAAGCAGATGATCTGCCGGTTAGTGTTGACCTGCGGGGGGATGCACTGCTGAATCATAGAATCATTGAGGTTGGAAAAGACCTGTAAGATCATGAAGTCCAACTGTCAACCCAACACCACCACGCCTGCTAAACCACCTGACCGCAGGTGTTGCCAAGAGCCGTGTCCCAGATGTCCTGGCAAAGACCCAGCCTGGGTAGGTCTCTCAAACTCGAGGGCAGGTGTTTCCCATGGCAGGGCAGAAGAGGAGGATTTCTACCAAACAGTGAAACACAACAGCCAGGGAAGCTTTAGTCCTCCTGCCCCAAAGCCACTGTGGTTGCCTCAGGCACCTCAGTGGCGAGGGGGGACGTGGCACCGAATGGAATTGGTTGGGTTTGAATGACCGTGTTAGACCTTTTCCCCACCTCGATTCCCTCTTTACGGTCAGATGCAAACCCGGGGTCGTTCCCACCCAAATACCCGAAATTCATGGTCCTTTCCCATCCCAAAGTCCCCTCCAGTGCACAGGGCCGGAGGTGGGGCAGTCCATACTGGTCTCGTCCAGGCACCAGCTCAGGGAGCCTTAGCAGATACCTCCTGCCCTTCATTCCCCAGCTCATCTCCCCATGCCACCTTGATGCTGTGGGGTCTTGTTGCAGGGAGTCTGCCGCTGCGGCTTGGTCACAGCTTGGAGATCTTTACCCATTTCTCGGTTTTTGGCACCTCAGCAGAGGGAGACGGGGTGTTTTGCAGGCTGGGGTTGGCTGATGTGCATGCCTGACTCTGAGGCATTTGTCTCTCTCCCTACTCACTCCTTGAAAACACAGTGACATTTTATACCCTTTCCTGACTGAGCTTCAGGTTTCCAACGGAAATTAACTGGGCTACTTTTTATTTCTACTTCTTCCAGGTTTTGATTTATTCCATCAATGCCTGCTTTCCCTGGGTGGTCTCTCCCTTCTGCTCTCCTGAGGAAGGAAAAAGTTAATGGAGAGAGGAGCAAGGAAAAGAATGAAAGGAAAACAAGTTCCTGTCAGGTCTGTGTTTTATTTTTATGTGAGTGCCATCCACAGCAATGACCACAGAATTATGCTGTTCAAGTGATAAGTGTAACTTTATTTGATTTAAAAAAAAAAAGAAAAGATTTTTCCATAGAGCCTTTTTTGGTTGCTGTGGGAAGGAAGGGGCATCTTCAATAACAGCATGTGTAATGGTCTATTTTCAAGCCATTTAGTTTTG
>Ga0065711_1002165_pt1 | contig 36029 bp, 18 predicted proteins | sample Hoacrofraction12_FD_59098 | JGI IMG/M metagenome (GOLD analysis project Ga0065711, IMG submission 59098) | Hoatzin crop microbial communities from Cojedes, Venezuela - Epithelial fraction 12 v2 (version 2) | ecosystem: Host-associated > Birds > Digestive system > Esophagus > Crop | place...
CGCGGCAACGCTGCGGGCCCCCCCCCCATCCCCGGCAGCGGGAGCTGGGGGTTCCCCCCCGTCTGACAGTCGGTGTGCCCTGGGTCTCTCTGCTCCGCTTGCTAGGGCAGGGTGTGCAGGGCGGAGCGGAGCCTGGGCATGATCTGTTCCTTTTCGGTGCAAACTGCAAGCATCTTCTTTTCTCACTTGGAAACCAAGGGAGCCTTACTGCATGGGAATACTTGTTAGGCACTTTGTGTGTGCTCGAAGCGAGAAGGGCGCAGTGTGCAGAGTGGAAAGGTGTTTGCCCACCTGAGGGGAAATGGGGGTTCCTTATTTCTCCTACGTAACCTGGCTGCAGGCCGTTGCTGGGATACCCCAAAAGCAATTCTTGGCCTAACCACTTTTTCCTTGTGCCATGGTTCACTGTATTAGGCAGAATGGCTTTCATTTTGAGTGCTGGCGTTTCAAACTTTATGTCAGGGGTGGCTTTTTTTTGTTGTTTCGCAGTAGGTGCAGGTGCATGGCCAGGGAGAGTAATGGAATCTGCTCTGATGTTTTTTCTGGTCTCTAAGTTGTTTCAGCAGTGCAGGGTGGGATTTAGAAATAAATTAATTCAGAATGAATTTTCTGAATATTCTCCTGGAGGGAGGAGAAGATGGGAGGTCAGGCTGGCTGTATTTGGGCAGAGCACTGAAAGTACAATTTGAGAGTTGTGGTTGACCCTGAAAACCTCAGTGGGAAAGATGGAAGGATTTTTGTTTAAAAAGGATCACATGACATACTATAGATATTTGTTCCCTCAATTTCATTATTGCTATGGTGCTATACGTGATTTTTCCTGTTTTGATTTAACAGCTGTATTTGCCTTGGAAAAATATCAGTAAGGGAAGGTCTTTTCATTTCCTTCCATAAGACTGTAGAAAAAAGAAATGCCCTTGCAACTAATTTGGAATTTACGCCATTAATGATTTTTGTGATTGAAATTAATTTGTTAAATTGGAATAAACAACACAAAGGCATGAAAAAACAACCATAGATGTTTGTAGATATGTTTCATTTCTTTCTTACAAGAGAATAGAAGTGTTATGATGCGCACTTCTGATCACTTTGACAGATTTCATTAGTAGGTAGAGGCCATTTTTATGGTCCTGTGCAACAGTAACCCAACTTAGAGGCGTTACAGAAATTGTTGGGAGCAAAAACTAGGTGTGTGCATGTACGTACATATACCAAAAAATCTAAATAACATACATTTGTAAGTTAAGGTAGCTTGCAATTACTAATCTTATAAACTCCTTTGGAAGCTTAGAGTCTTTTTATCTCCAGCAGCAGGAAGTCTTCATTTTCACCATTTTGAGAAAAGCACATTGCTATGAGAAGATGTGGGTTGAAGTTTGCCTGTGGACAGAGCTTGATTAACCAGACCTACGTGTTTCATTAACTTTTGACAATAAGAATATTTACTTTCTTTGTTTTTGGTCTAGCAAGTTGGCACAAGTCAAGAGTTGTGTGTGGGAAGACACCTCAGCGGAGTCGAGTTTACTGTCACTTTACTATTCAATCGGTTTCTTTTATTGATGCATAAACATTATCCCAATGCAGTGCTTTTCCTGCAAATAAAATTGTTTCTGCTTAGTAGAAAGGAACTGTACATGATTGATCTTTGCCGTTTTTACGGTGAACCTCCTTAAATTGCATGTATATGTTACTGTTCCTATGTATGTGTGTCTCTCTATCACATAACCCAGAACTTATTTCCTCAGCCAAATGGCTAGGGGCCGAGCCTAGCCATGATTTTACCTCCAATGGACGCAAGTTTCTATGGTGAAGATATCTCCTGAGAGTTCGGGACTAGCAGAAAGAAGCGAGGAAATTTCGACCGTTTGGTTCTTACGGATAGGTATTTATGTATTCGGGTTTGTGTGAATGTAAGCTATTTGACTTTCCAGAAAAACGTATTTTGCAAGTGACATTGATTGGTTGGTTGAAGCACGTACGGTAAGAGCTGTTAAGGAAATGGATCCCACTTAAACTATTAAAGGATACCTTTGCCTTTAATTGTAATAATTTATTAGTTTCTCTGAGAGGAATTTAGACTGTTAAACAAATTTTCGGTAGTTGGTGACAAATGATTAGCAAAATTAAACGTAACTTCTAAAAGGAAATATGCTTTAACATATAAGTATTTTTTTTCATTTTTAATGGGTAAGTATTTAAGTAGTCGCATAAACCCAAGCCCTAAGTTTTTTGCATTGACCAGTTGCTTCATCTTGCAGGTATGATGGGCGTGGTCACCTACATGACCTTTCTGAATATGATGCTGAGTATTCCACGTGGAACCGAGATTATCAACTGTCTGAAGAGGAGGCTAGAATAGAAGCCCTCTGTGATGAAGAGAGGTATTTAGCCTTGCATACGGACTTGCTTGAGGAGGAGGCGAGGCAAGGTATTGCTAAAGGAAACTTCCTGAGTTTAGCAGATGTTTAAATAAATAATTATGAAATTAAATTTACTCCTAATTTTATACTCTCTTTTTCTGATGTTATCTTGACAGTACCCCAGTGGATTCGAAAAACGGGAGTCTTTGCGTATGTGAGAGGACCTCAGGATAGTTTAAATATTGATCCACTCAGAAATTGCCCAGATTCTGAGGGCAGACTGGGATTTCAGACCCAAAAACCCCCCAAATAAACACATTCTGCTTCTTTTTTAGTGTTGTATAAATGAAATTTTGTTCTTTTGTATGCATAATTACAGTAGAATGTTTTAACCCGCAGCCTTTATCTTTTCAGGAAGAAATAAATGGTCAGCATATGCATATGCTGCATTTTTCAATTTTAATGAAAGTTAAAATGATTAGGTGAAAACTTCTCATTTAAAAACTAAAGTAAGAAATTACTTTTTTTTTTTTAAGAAATTAGCTTTTAAATATGTTCTAATGATTGGTAATTGCATTTTTGTTGAAGAGGAGGAATATAAAAGGCTGAGTGAAGCTTTGGCAGAGGATGGTACCTATAATGCAGTGGGATTCCGTTATGGCAGTGATTATTATGACCCTTCAGAACCCACTGAGGAGGAGGAGCATCAGCCTGCAAAACAAAGAGGTAAGGGGTAAAAATATCAAGGGTTAATTGTCAGGAAGAACATATCATCCTGTGTCTCTTGCAGCTGAAGGTTGAAAATGTGTGTTTCGTTAAAATAACACTTAAAAAATCTCAAAGCATTTCAGCAAAATCTATGGAAAACAGTGCTACTGAGTTTTTACAAACTTCGCTCTTGATGTGCTTAAATCTTTCCCTGCTACGGCACAGTCCATACTGCAGTAGTCAGGGTAGGAAATTTAATTCTGCTCTCTTGCAGATTCTTATTCAGAAAAAAACTAGTAATTAGTCACATGGCTGTCTGTTACCACTGTATTTCTTGACCAAGAAGGAAAAGATCAATACAAATAAAATAATAGTAATTGACCAGAATGTATATTTTTTATAAGTTTAGAATATGTCATCTCAATAATTATAAACGAATCTCTCTTCAACATAGCTGCCCCCTCCGTGGTCTTAAAAAATGCAGAGTTCAGGTTCTCGTGTTCCCATCTTTTAATTATGGTAACTTTGCATTTTTAACATGAAATCTTAAGGAAGCTTTCAAGTGTTACTGAGCTGTGCCTCAGTAAAGTTAGGATTGTTTCATTAGCGATTTGGTTTCCTAACTATGTATTGGTGGGTTACTGTGGTATGAGATGTGCTTAACAAGGTGTGTGCTACAATGCAGGATCATTTTAGATGCTAAAGGGTTTTTGGTGGTTTTTGCCCCTGTGTGTGAGAGGTTGTCTCAGGGCAGTGTCCATGCCACTTGCATTCTACCAAGGGTTTCTCCTGTACTCTTCAGTACTGATGCTGAATTGTGTTGGCTTTTCTGGGTTTCATTTCAGTTTTATTCCCATTTGTCTGGTAGATTAAATAACCAAATCGTTTCTGGGTTCTCTTTACAGTTTGTGTTTCTTGTCATAGGGGTGTTTTTCGTGTTATGTGGATCTGTGTATATATAGGGATAAGCCTACTGAAAAATTGGGGATGATAAAGAAGAATATGTTTGTATGTTGGCTCCCACATGTTCCTCTGCTTCATAGAGATTAAAAAGGTGCATGAATGCCCCATGTCTGTTGGTCACTAAAAAGGGAATCTGCTGAACCTTATAGGGTATCTGTATTGTAGGAGGGGTTTGCAAAACTGGATGAAAATGTGCCATAATGTTCTACCTTTGATCAAGTGTGTAAGGAATAAATTAAAATTCCAGTTTCATTTGGTAAGAGAGCTGTCACAAGTTCAAATTGTGACTGGATTGCTCTACGTCATTTTTGTTTCCTAGAATGATGAGATATCTAAAATAATGTATTTCAGTCTTAATGAAGCCGTATTTTTAGGAATAATGTTAAATTGTGATAATATAGTCATTGACAAAGAGAGATATAACTACCCAGTCTTTCAACAAGTTAGTTAATTAGTATTTGATGCAGCGTGGAAGTGTCATGCTAGGCTATTGCAAAATCTTGTGGTGTAATGTGAGAATTCTCAGTGCTGCTGGCCAGAAGTAGAGATCCTTATAGCAGGTCATTGGAACATTGTCTCAGTTGTGAGCTTTCTTACCAAACTCTTTATCTTCTGGAAAATTTTTAGTAATGATGGATAACAAAGAGGCATTTTCTGGTAACACTTCATAGTACTTGGGTGAAGAAGTACTTGGTGCAAACATGAAATGGAAACATTGGTATTATGTTTTGCTGTAGCAGAACTGTACAGATTTTTAATAGATTGCTATATGGTAACATTTCCAATAATACAGGACTATAAATTCTTCAGATGAATTTTTTATAAATCATAATAGAAGAAGCCCACATATTGGAAGATTTAGATAACAGTAATGTGAATTACAGGCGGTAGTTCTGTGAAAACTTCAAGTGTTAGCTGAAGCTGCTGCCAAAAGAAACAGTCCTATTCTGCTTTGTCTGCTGCTTCTTCCTCCTTTCCTTGGTGTGAAAATTTCTGTGTGCCTTTGGAGAGTTAAACTGTTTGAGTTCATTTAAAAAGTAAAAAGGAAACCCACCAGACAGCAATCAAAAAAGTTAACTCTCTTTCTTGCATGGGTAAGATCTTGTGTGCAATAATTGCTGTGACAGCATGCATGATTAGACTGTTCTGCTGTGTCCAGGGTTCCCATAAGTCAGATTTTCATGCAGTTGTGCTATCTAATTTGTTATTATAAAACTGGAATACATTTTCTCTTAAAGCTAATAGAATAGCTAATACTAGAAGTTACTTTAAAAAGTAAACTTTCCACTGCAATAATTATAAAAATCTGTAAAGCAAAATACTTTCAGAGGAATGTTTCTGGTATACCAAATAACAGAATGTAATAAAAAGTGGCCTTTGTAAAAGAAAAACTATTTTAGATGAGTAGTTCGTGTGATAAATCTGTTAAATATTTGGATATGTTAAACTTGGTATGAAAGGAACCATACCAGCTTTAGGCCGAACTCTCAGATGAATGGCAACATTAATTTTAATCAATTATTAAGGCAACTCCTGGTTTATCTCTGTAGATGATGAAAGCTGATTTTAGCCTCCCTATTGCATTCGTGTGCAACTTTCATTAGGGTTAGGAAGCTGATGAAAGATTTGTTTACATAGGCTGAAATGGTTGATTTACAGGGACCTGAATTCAGATAGACCAGATGACAGGTCTTAACAGCGTTAGAGAGATCTGTAATATTTTAATCACTGTTAGGAAAGGATTCACTCAGTGCATTGAAAATGGTACTGCTTAATTTTTCATGGGTTTTCTTATAAAAAAAAATAAGGAATATTCATGAAATTGAATGTTTTCTACTTGATTTGACACTTGTTTGTCTCCAGCACTGTAGTCAGGGCTAACTTCCTGATACCTCTATTCAGATGTAATTTATGCAATCTTAAATAAACTACACATAACACCAGAGAGAGAAACCGCGTTTAGATGTCTTCAGTGCAAATGCTGGTTATAGTTTCATTTCAGAAATTCCGTGATTGCACATCCTTTCAGATATACTTTATTTTAATAATTTTTTGTTAAAATTTGTGTACTTTGACACATTTTGTCCTATAGTGTTTTACTCTGTCATTTCTTGTAGAAGCAGCTCAGTCAGAAAATGTAGAAGAAAACGAAGAACCTTTTGTTGCCCCTCCAGGACTCAATGTACCTTCTGATGTGGAACTGGTATGTGTGTACATTTAATGCAACCTACATTTCTGTCAGTTTTCAAGGAGTTGGTGGTACTTTACTGATTTTTTTTTTCCATTAACTTTTGTGTGGTACATTTTAAGTTAATCTAAAATAGTAGCTTAATTTCAAATGTTCTTTCTTGAATTCTTGAGTTCTATGAACTCTCTTGAATCTTTTTCACGCTGAAATTATTGCAGTGCTTATGCAAGTGCATTTAGTATCACTTGTGATGTTATTTTAGATAATGCAGAAAAAAGGCAGTTGTTCTTGGAACGGATACTTACTGAGATGTCAAGGTTGGCATTCTAAATGTAAAGGACCATTAAACTGAAAGATAGATTGTGTTCAAGACTTTTTTTGTGGATTCATTTTAATTGAGTCCCAACCTGAAGAGGGTAGGAAGTGATCAGATATAAAAGCTGTGTATAACACTAGCCAATTCAAGGAGAAAAGCAATAGTTGATTTCTAGAAAATTCTGAAATAATTTGAAAGTATTAGCATATAGAAGCTTCGTGTGATGTTACAGAATTTGCTACATTGTAAACTGTAAACTTAATTGCAACTTGTGTGGTTTTCCTGAAGGGAGCTAAACAGTCAGTTGCTTGAGTACAGTTGTAACCATGAGGATTTTCAATTTATTTCAAGTTTTATAAAAGATACTGGGAAGTCAGATAATACTTTCTCCGACACCATGGTCATGAAAGTGTTAATTTATATTTGGACTGCCTTCTCAGCTTGATAACCTTGGCCTGTAAAGAGTCAAAGGACTCTGTTAGAATAGCTAATAGTGAACACAATTATTTGTGCAAGTGTGTTTTTCTACTTCATTCATTTTTAATTGAAAATTTTTATCCTATTCTGGTTTTTATATAAAATAAGAGCTATTTAACAAAGCTAATATGCAACTCTTAATTTTACTTCCTCTACTTTTCTTTACAATCTTACAATACATTTAGTTAGTGAAGTACTTACAAACGTACTGTGGAATTCAAGGAAAGTTTTCACACATTATTGCCTTTAAATTACGAGTTATACTTTAGTCTTAGAAATAAGACCATTGAGTTCTCAGTGAGAAGCTTCTTATTTAGCATTTGGGTGCTCTTTTGAAAGAGTAACTGGTGGTGAAAGAATGTTTGCTGTTGTAGATAGCTACTTTGCTTGAATTGTGTTCTGAAACTTAAAGACACGTTTTATGTGTAAGTCGCAGAATGTGGTGGGGGGCTTATGAAAGTAATTACTCATATATTCATATACTCATTATATTCAGATGAACAGAAAGCAAATGTGGGTATATTTGGTTTTGATTTAAAAAAACCAAACAAATATGTCTAGACAGCAGCTCTGAAAACAATGTATACTTGACCTTGGATTGGGAATTGTGAGAATTTTTTTTTTATTTGAGCCTTAATTTGTTGTTGTTGTTCTAGTCAAGTCATTCAGGTTTTGCCACTGAATGTATTTATTCTGTATTTTTTAATTCAGTTGCTGTGAAGGGTAGAAGCCTGGTACATCATTGGTGGGCTTTTACAGGCATGTTTAAAAAATACTTCTCACTCTACCCTGTTCCCATTTAAAAAAAAAGAGAGAAATACATCATAAATTCATTGCCTTGCATTGATCCACAAGTAATTGGAAAATGTGTACAGATACATTGGTGATTTGTGGAAATGACAGTGGTGTTCTAGGTCTTCTGAGTTTACTGCTAAGAAACATTCAAGTTAAAAGACATGGCACTTGTTGATGGTCATGGAGAAGGGAGGACACCTGTAAACCTTGAATCATTTTGGGGAGGAAACTAGTGCTTGGAAATAAGATGAAATTTGAGAATCAGCTTGCTAACTTGGAGATGTTGTTCACAATCTCTAAGGTGCAGTTCAGTAAAGACAGATATAAAATAGTTCCTGTAACACAGAACAATCCAAAGTGCAACTGTTAGATGAAGGCTAAGTAGTTAGGCAGCACTACTGCAAAAAAGATCCCAAGGCTGTAGTGAGCTCTTGAATCTTGAGTGCATGGCAACTCGAGTTGCCGCAGTAATGGCATTCTGGAACTTAAAATAGAAGAGTTGTGTCAAGGATGCAGGAGGTCTTCCACTGCTAAAGACTGTTGATGTCAGTTTTGTTGACAGAGATGACTGTTCTTGACCATTGCATTCTAAGAAGTGTGCAGATGCTATGGAAGTTGGCCGTGAGAGGGTATTATTGGTTAAACTTCTGAGGAGAGATTGAGAATTGGTTTGTTTTTTCCAGATGAGAATATTGAGAGGCAACATAAGGCTTAAAATTATTTTCCAGGCTTACTTCAGATTGGAGGATAGTTGCTTAACTTGCAGTAAGGGACAGTCACTCATGAAAAACGTTTAATTACAATACTAAAAGGTTGGAACAGAATATCTGACTAGATGATAGCACTTATGTCACTGGAGTATTTTTCAGAAGGGTTTTTTCTGAGCTCTGGCAAGTACTCTTACTTTCAGAAGTTTTAACAGTTCTCAGTTTAAATGTTTAGTGGTTTTATTAAATGTAGTGGCAAACTAGAGTAAGTCTATGATATCTCTATTTGCCATTTACTGTTTTTCACTTTGTAAAGTTTCTGAAGTCTTGTAGATCAGTGATGTTGGTAATCTTAGAAGTCAAGTAAAAGCATATTAATATTCATAGTGCCAGTTTTCCAGAACGTAGTGATATCGGTTTCAAATTCAAGACCAGATAGTAATTTCAGATACAATCTTTTTTGAGCTTCCTTGCTGATTTGCAGCTTTGTTTATGAATCTCTTGGCCTTAGGCATATTTTGTTTTTCTGCGTAAGAACCACAGAAATAGAGAAACTTGGTGTATGATTAAATAGTGAAACTATGCACAGAATGTTATCAGTTAGTTGAGAACTTCATGGCCTCTAATTAAAATAATCTTTGGTAGTGTTTTAGAGGGACAAGTAAAACTTGAAACAGCTAATTATTTTCCGTATGGAACATGTTATTCTAGTAAAGGATCCAAATGACTGAAAGTAATTTCTAAAAATGTGCTGTTTGATCATATTCAGACTTTTTTCCCCCAAATAGAGCACCACTGTCTCATGTATTTCCAATCTTCTGAAAAAGATTTTCTGAGGTTTGCAATGTGCTTCTGTATCTGGACCAATAACAATGTAAAGCTAAAACGAGTCATTAATGTGATCCTTCAGTCTTTATAGGCACACACAGTATGTGTTTCTACAGTTTATTGAGCACAAGACAAAACAGAGCTATCTGAGTATGAAATGAGAGACAGTGAATGGCGACATTCATTTTTTCTTTAACTGTATTCTTGTTGCTTTCACTTCTTGGGTTTGATATAGCAGTGCTCCTTACAGGGGATTTCAGGAGTGGAGATGTGTGGATGCTGCTTAACTCTATTAATTTTCTTTTTTCTTCTATTGTTAAAGTGTTCAGCGACTCTTTATGGGAATGTGACAGCATATAGGAATGGCAATTCTTATGTTGGTCTTAAGATACATGTTCCTTCCGGGCAAATGCATAGTAACAGCCTTTTCAAGTTAGGGAACAGTATTTGCACGTTCAGTGATAACAGAATAAAGAACAGCTGTTGGGAAGAGGACCGTATGTTTTGAGTTTTCAGAGCACTTTGAGCTATTGTAGGGCAGGACCACTTTAAGCTGGCACTGCTCTGTCAAGAAACACGCCTCCTGTCTTGTGCCACAGAAGTGTCTATATGGCTGTGGAGTGTAGCTGGCTTAAGAGAATTTTTTTGCTAAATCAAACTCGACCAGAATTTGTTACCCTCTTCCGTTTGGTGTGCAATGGCAAAAAATAGTTCTGCTGATAGAAGGAGAGGATCTTGCAGGAGGAAATGAATGAGCAGCTAGGGAAGATTTGGACTGGTTTTCTTCAGTGCTGATAGGCTTTCACTAGTTGAAAGTGATTATGAAACTGAGTTGCTAGAGAAAGCTGAGAAGAGGGGCAGGGAGCTACTGCTCTTTCTAGTTCCCTCTGGAGTTGTAACACACTTTACAAGCTGCTTATGAAAATACAAATATATGTTATTTTACTCCCACAGCCACCAACAGCAAAAATGCATGCTATTATAGAACGAACTGCAAACTTTGTCTGCAAGCAGGGAGCACAGTTTGAGATTATGCTAAAAGCCAAGCAAGCACGGAACTCCCAGTTTGACTTCTTGCGATTTGATCACTACCTCAATCCTTACTACAAATTCATTCAGAAGGCTATGAAAGAGGGACGATATGCGGCTCCTTCTGAAAATAAAGCGGACGAGAAAAAGCGTAAGTTGTTGCTTCTCAAATGGGTGGCTTCAGGGTGTGAATCATTTAAACATCCACTGGTCTTTTTTGGTAGAATAGCCACATCTTTGTGGTGCATTTCAATGGCAATACTCTTATCCTGCAACTGAGATTGATGTGATGATTCAAAATTTTGCTTAAATTAGCTAAGATTCCTAAAAGATTGTTTTGGGAAACTGTCAGGTACAAGAGCTGCTGTGATCTTGGAGCTTTTAGAAATGCTTGTGTAGTTTTAGTCCAACAGAAAGCTGGTCTGTGCACTTAGGTTTTAGTTTTATTGATGACTAGCAATATCTTCTTGTATCTATGCTTTTGTGAATAAACAGATTTATGGAAACCGTAGTTTCTTAAGAATGTATGCGTGTCCTGTACCATCTTTCTCTCCCGATACAAATCCATAGCAAACCCAAATAAAATTCAGACATTACTTTTATTTAGACTCAAGAGTCAAATCAGAGGAAGAAGATGATGATGATGATGATGACGATGGAAATTATCTGCATCCGAGTCTCTTTGCATCTAAAAAATGCAGTAGGCTTGAAGAGCTCATGAAGGTACTTGACTCTATTAAAATTAGTTTCTACCTTGTAAAACATCTGATTAATGGGCACAGAAATTCTAATATGCAGATGTTAAGATCTTTTGTTAACAAAGTTTGTGGGGTTTTTTTTGTTTGGGTTTTTTTTTCCCAGACTGTGTCTTAATAATTTAAGTCTGTTTTGGTAAACTTTCAAGTTACCTTTCCTCTAGTACGTAAATTGTTATTTTTCTATTTGTAAGGAATTATGTTTCTATTTTTGATGCCCTCTGGTATTGGCATGAATCAATGATTTATCCCACAGAACCTGTACTGAAGCTGAAAAGATTAAGATACTTAATGCCTTCTGTATATAAGCTGAGAGGGAATGTTTTCAGATTTTAGTACATAAAATGTTGACATGGAAGTTATAGTTTCAGTGAACAATTTCAGCAGAATTAATACTGCTGATTAAATGTAAATTTTGCTGGATGTGTTATTTTTATTTTCTGAGTTTGATCAGTTATGAAGTAATGGGAATGACAGATGGTTGTACACATTTGAGGCTTTCAGAGGAATGACAGTGGTGCTGTCTGATATTTAGACAAGTCAGATTCAGTGTCTTATCCCAGCCTTGGCAGTAAACAAGTAAGAGTAATACTTTTTTTCCCCCCTCCCATTTCATGGATTTCTGTTCACATTAAAGTATTTTTAGTTTTGTTTTCCACAAATGTTAAAAAAAAAAAAAAAAAAGAGAAATTGATTCTGATGTGAGCACTACAAAGACAATAACTTCAGTGATTGGACAATATTATTGATGCCTATTAACTTAGATAAATTTGATTTCCAAATTGGGTTGATGCTGGCATGCTTTAAATATGTACTTCAAATTTTAATCTTTTTTTCTATTCTCAAAATTTTTTCAGCCTTTGAAGGTAGTAGACCCTGATCATCCACTTGCAGCACTGGTGCGCAAAGCGCAATCAGATAATAACTCATCTGCACCACAGTCAACAGACGGGGCAGCTGTACAGACATCGCAAGCAGAATATTCTGATTGTAAGCGCATTGTGATTAGGCAGCTGGTGGTGTGTTGTGATGAATTGTATGTGGATGCTGGTGGGAAGAAAAAATGTTAGCTTCATACTTGATTGTTTATAACTGATATTTCTTCTTTTTCAATCTCCTGAGTCTTTGAAGGTGCATTCTTCCACTGAGTATCTATCAAATTGTATGCTACTCAGGAAAACAGAAATAGGGTGGAGGGGGTGGGCAGGCAGGAGGCCAGGTCTCCAGCCTGTGCTTACGGTTAGCACAGGACCCTTCATGGGTTTTTTTATAACTTCCATCAGCTTCCACTAATGAACTCTAATGAATGTCTTCACTGTTGAGTATGAAATTGTCCTATAAAGCAATTCATGAGATTCCCATAAAAAAGCTTACTATATTAAGCAAAATGCAGATGATAAATCTGCTTTGAACAATTTTGATGGAGTGTCTAGCACTAAGACAAATCTGCAAAGGTAAAATAATGTAAATTAAAGGATCCCACTGAAGTCATAAAGCCAGGTTTTAGTATAGTATTCTGTTCTGAAGTTGGAAGTAGTTTTACAGTAAATAAGTAAGTTTTATTATACAGTCAATTCCTATAATTTTTCATTATTTCATCTTTTATTCTGTACAGTGGTGCAGTGTTCTGTGTAGAAAATAAAATTCAGGAATATGCAAGATTCCAAGTTAAAAATTGATCTTTTAAATTGTATTTCTCATTACAATATCTGAGAAGGAGTAGTAACTTTTAAGTTCCATAACTACAAGAGGCCATTCTTTATTCTATTTTATTTTTTTCTCAAAAGAACAACAAAATCAGTGATATATTTAAATTATAAGTGAGTAATGTGGAAAGTTGTATGCTTTTTCCATGCCTGATACTGAAATACCAAGACTTTCTCCTATCTCCAAATTATTATTAAATCTTTAATCTTAGATTTTTCTTGAACCATTTCAGCGAAATGTCCTGTGTGTAACCTCTTCTAAGAATCAACTTTGCTGTGAAATTCTTAGCAACATTTTCCTAACTTCTCTGGATGTGTCTGGTTTCCATTATCTTTGAAGCTACTTCATGCAGGCCTTATAAAGCTCCTGCAAATTTTGTAAATTCTGATACTCAAAAAGGTGAAGACAAACTTAATTGGATATGTGTGCCTCTAATTCTTTTCAGAATTCTGAAAGTCCTTGATTCCTATACAGAAATGTAATTTATCCTTTCATTTATGTGACTTACCATTTGATACTACTGAGATGAAAGAAAATTTTGTATTGCAGCCTTCACTACAGTAGAGTTTTATAATGATATAAATTTGTAGGTAATGACTAGTGTTAACTTCAAAGTGGTGCTGCTGCTGCTGGAGTTCTTGGTTTTTTGGTAATGTTGTTGCAAATAAGTGTCACCATAATGGTCTAAGTTGATTTTGATGCATTGTAGGTTCAGAACCCCTCAAATGATTACAGGTCTTGTCAGAATGTATTAGATGGAGAGGAATGTGCATGAAAGTGATCTTTATTTAAAAGTGTACCTTAAGAGAATCTTAACAAAACTGAAATAATGTTTCTGTGAACAAATTGAAAATTACTGGTCATTTCAAAAAAAGACTAAAATCAGAATACATATCTCCATAGAGGAATGCTCATCAGTTTTCTGATTACTTGCATGTTAGGCTTGCATCTGAATGTCTATGTTGCAAACTGCGCGATTATAATTTAGTAGCAGCGCAAGTTAAGTTTACAGCTCCTCCCTGCCTTTAAAACTTAACAGATCTTTATTCTGCTCTTCTTACCAATGACTTATTCTTTGAAAAAAGTAAATGCTGCCACACAGGAAGGTTTATGAACGTTTTTAAGAGGATAATTCATTATAATTGAATGCGTTGATTAAACTTTGCCTCTAGAAATGTAAACTCTTACTGTAAATCCTCTGAAATATTTTACCTGAATACTTTCTGTTTATATGCAGAAAATCTTTAGATTTACAAGAAATGACTGCCATTTAAAAGTGTTAAGCTAATTAAAGCATTATAAAATAATGTCTTGAAAGAAAGAAAGCAAGCCATAAGCCTTTGCACTCTCAAAAAATAAATATTTAGAGTTGGAGAAGCCTCTAGTGTCAAAAACTTGCTCAAATAAGTTGTTCATTCTATTGGTGATAAATTGGAAAACTGTCTACTTTTTGAGGTTTCAGCAAGTGAGTGTATGTCTGTATACAACAATATAGTGATTTAATATCTATATAGCGATATTAGTGGTTTAATTTCTCAATGTTAGTTTTGAAATATATGCGCATTTCTTTCTTAATGCATACATAGTTTTAACTGAGTAAAACTGCCAGAGGTGAATTAGATCAGGAAGAATTATTTCATATTAACTCAATTTTTAATAGGCCTTCTCTGGTTCACTTCTTTATTCAAACCCCGTCGTTGTCGTCCCCCCCTCCAAAAAAAAAAAAATTAGATACCATTTATTAGTGTGTTGTGTCTCAGTGTGTTTGTACTGATGCAATAATGTTATGGTTGGTTTGGTTTTTTTTAGTGGGTGCTTTTCTAATTATAACATTGTTCCTAAATATGTCTTTTTATAGCAACTGTGGCAGCCATGTATTATAGTTACTATATGCTACCTGATGGAACCTATTGCCTTGCGCCTCCGCCTCCAGGAATAGATGTTGCCACCTACTACAGTGCGTTGCCTGCAGGGGTAACTGTATCAAGCACTACAGGGGTAGCAACAGTACCTCCACCGCCTGGTACTACACCTCCACCTCCCCCAGACACAACTGAGAGCAGCAGTGCGTTGACTTCTACCACAACATCTACAAGGTACCACGTACAGATTTGCTGGTTGGGTGGAGGAGTCTCTTTCCTGTGCTTCACTGTGAAGTATTTAGGAATGGTTCTATTATTGGTGATTCCTCAGTAACGTTCCCCGGTGTTTATACAACTTTGATTACCTCCACTTTAGTCTTTGATGTTGTACATAGTTATTGTTATTCAGCTACTACAAAGTTTTTGCATGATGGAAATTTAAGTAATTTTGACTGCATAATGAACCCAGAGAGCAAACTGCTATGTAATGTTTTTTTGTTAAAACAAGAGTCTGAAAGATTTTTATGTCCCATTTATAAAAACGATGTACTCTTGATGTTTTCAGCACAATTGCTCCAGTGGTTGCCATTATACCTCCACCTCCAGATATCCAACCTGTTATTGATAAGCTAGCTGAGTATGTTGCTAGAAATGGGATAAAATTTGAAACCAGTGTTCGTGCCAAGAATGATCTCAGGTAAGAGAAAATGTTATTTCAACTTCCGTTTTAAACCTTGAGGTTTTCATTTTCAAACATATTGCCAGGACATACGGGTCTCAAGAAGACAAGTGCTATCATTTTTTTAACTGAAATTCGGAAACCTACTTAAAGGTAATGCCAAAGCATAAATTGCCCAAATCCTCAAAACAGCCAGCCTAACAAAAACGTCTCTAGAAAGCATGCGCTGAATGTATATCCTCTGGAAGTTCAGGCAGAAGTTACAGTGCTTCCAAACAGCAACTGGCATTCCATCTGCTAGAGAAAATTAGATGGCAAACGATTGTAGGTATTTACGATGTTCATGTGCATTTTCACATATTCAGTTTTCTTTTAACAGATTTGAGTTCCTGCAACCATGGCACCAGTATAATGCTTATTATGAATTTAAAAAACAATTCTTCCTTCAAAAAGAGAGCAGTGACAACTGTCAGGTACGTGTGTGTTTGTGTATACGTATATTAAAAATGCAGTGTGAGTGAGAAAAGGACTTGCTTATTTGTTGTGTTACCATGAGACATTTTAAAAATGTAACACTCTGAATTACGGAGAAATGTTCAGCAAAGGATATGAATGCTTTTTTTGTTGCTTTTGAGTTTTGTATAGTATTTAAATAGGGGTATGTGAGGTGGTGTGATATTTAGTTCTTGCTTTTTAGTATAAGCAACCACTCAGTGTAGTTGTAATATAAAATGGCAACCTGAAAACGTTTTGGCTTTTTATACAAGAGAATATCTGCTTTGTGGAGGTTTAGAGTTTTGTAGGGTTGGGATAAGTGTTGGGTTGTCAGAAAGGTGAGGTATAGCTTTTTAACAACCATACCTGCTCGTATGCCTCATGGTTCTTTGTAGAACAGTAGCACAATAGCGAAACTACTTTTCTGGCATGCTTTTTTCTGAGGGAGGTTTTGTTAAAGGAGAGTCCTGTCATGATTGACCGAAACAGTATTGGAGCTTCAGAATCTCACATCAGTTTCCTACTTGCTTTGCTGTTTCTAGTCCGTGTTATTAGAAGGTGATACCCAGACTTGGCATCCTTATTTTTAACTATTCTCATGTTAGCTAATCTCATTAGATTGTTCTCTTACTGAAAAGAAAATTGCAAATAGTATCAGAAATACATTATCTGATGTTAACTTTTCATGGGAAAGAGCTATTTTTTTTTTAGGCCCTATGTCATTTGTCATCTCAAGGCTTAGATTGGGGAGCCTTAAACTGAAGAAGGTAGGCCGGTGGGTAAACTCCTCAAAATCGCTTTGTGGAAAATGAAGAAATTCAATACTACTTGCTGTTTGAAACACTTGTGTCTAATATTTTGTTTTAATATTAAAAAATGTTTTGAAAACACTATTTTTAAAGATAAGCTGTGGTGAATAATCTTATTCAATTGATAAATTACATGCAAAATTGTCTTATACCACAAGGTACAGGCTGACTGTTATTCTAGAATTTCTTATTTGCAAACCAGTGGGTTGAATTCATAATACTTACGTAATTAATAAGGACTTGTTAACATTTATTTGGGGGGGAAATTGTACACTAACCAAAGTGCAGTAATAAAGGATTCGTTTTAAGCATTCAAATGAGTACAGCTAAGAAGCAAGCAGAAACTGGTTTAAGTCCCTTGAGGTCATGTGTAGCAATGCATATTTTCCTGCTGCATGGTTTTATAGATAATGCCATTCTCTTTAATTTTATAGAATAATTATTTCAGTATTAGCTGTATACTTTGGTAATGTACGTATAGGCAACTAATGCCATTGATTGTTCTCCTTTTGGCCATTAAAGTTAATAAGAAATTGTACTACTGGCTTCAGTAAATACAGGATGAAGTCTGTGATATCCTTGTGTTTTTTCCCCTCTGAGGGTTTTCAGAAATTAGTTCTGTTGGTCACGGAATGGCTGCAGGGAGCAGTGAAAGGAGCTCTTCAATACCTGATATTTCAACGTTAAGTATGTTTAACAGCAGCCAGTGGAAAGCAACCCAACTATTTACTGAGAGAGGCTCATTTAAATGTTAAATTACTTAATGTAATCCCCTGATTCACCATGTAAATATTTTTAATGTTGTATAATATCCTGCTTAAAAATTTTATGCTGTGAGTTTAGAGGTTATCTTGAGTTATTTGGTCATGTAATAGTAGAACCAGTAATGCCTTACTCTTCTGAAAATCTCAGCACATCTGTACTGCATCTATTTAATGCCACAGAAAACATTGATAGGCCCAATGTTCTTCAGCAAAATGTTGGAACAAAGCAAACAAGTTAACCTGTGTTGATGCCTGTAAAACTTCATTTTGTAAAAAAGGTATCATGCAATTGTACATTAGGAAAAAAATGTCATGAGCTTCCATTCTGTCACTGTGAATTAACTTTAATGCATTTTGTCCTGGACCCTGGAGATCAAGACCTAAAAGAATAAGTTTGGGAAAGAAGTATATGCTTTCAGGGTTTAATTTTAAAAACAATTTTTAAAACAGTTATTGGCAAAAGTGTATCAGCTGAGGAACATTTTCTTCGCTGTAAAATAACAACACATTCTTACTGTAGGGCGGTAGTTTTCGCAGCCTGTGAGTTTACATGAAGCAGTGCATTATTTCTAAGAAGCAGACTTTTGGTCATGAGTGCATATTGATGTAAAATGATCTGTTACATGATTAGCTGATAATGTGATTTTTGAAATGGCTGACACAGAGACTGCATTAATTCTTTTGTAAACTACCCGGTTAGTAAGCTTGCACATTTCTTTTGAAAAGGGAGTATCTTCATCTGAAGATGTTCCAGCAGATACCGCTGGTGATACACCAAGTGAGACTCAATTTGCAGAAGAACATGCACCTGAAGACACATCTGAGCCAAGTGCTAAGGGAGTTCCAGGAACTAAAAAGGATGTTCCTCCTTCTAAAACTGTCAGTGATGGTAAATTGGTGAAAGGTATGTTAGCACGATTTGTTGGACATGAAAATATTTATTGGCATATACTTAAGAAAAAAAATAAGGCTGGGGGAGAGACAGGGGGAAAGTAGGAAAAAGCATTTAATCAGGTGGAAAATACTGTCACTGGAAGCATTAAAAGAGGACTGAAATAAGTAATTTGATTGCTTTCATATTTCTTTCTGATCAGACTACCAGGTGTTCATGGTCTGATACAATAAATTGTTTTATTTCAGTTTTGTGCAAACTTGAAGCCTTTCATCAGTGACCCCAGTAGAATCTTATTTCTTGTAATTTCAAACTTACAAGCTCTGTTCCAAAAAGAAGTTATTCCTTCTGAATAAAAGCAGTAGTCTTTGAAACCATACATACAGAGGAAGTATGCTAGGCTTATTACTCAGTTTCTCAGTCCTCCTGTGTTGGACGTTAGTCATGCTGGAAAAAAAGACCCTTTTCGTGTCTAAGTGGAATGTTTTTCCTCGTGCAGTCATAGCAGCAGAGTGACAAATGGGAGGATCTCTTGGAAGCCAGTCAAACAAAGTCAGCTAATACACTATTAGCGTCCTGAGTTGGAGAAGCAATTATTTATACCTGGGGACTGATTTCCTGGCCTATCAGGAAAAGACATCTTAAAATTTCTTCTTTTCAGTAGAAAGCAGAAACTTTTAACTAGAACTGAAAGCCACTAAAAAACAACAAAAACGAAATAGGAAAATCACTCTTGACCTGTGTTCCCATGGATGGGTGCTGCCTTCCTGCTGCTTCAGTGCCTTTCATAATTGCTGATAAGTTTATCTACTACCTGTGCTCCCTTTGAATTCTTCTCTCTTCCTGGTCCTCACTGCAATTTGTTTCCCTTGATGGGCTGCAAGCTCCAAGCTCTTTGCCATGGTTGTCTGGCTGTCCATACTCTGCAGTTTCTTCTTTGGGAAGGTGGAGTAGCTTCCCCAGGGAAGGAGCAATCTTCCCTGTCTTTGAAGATGCTCTGTTAAAAGGATGTAATATACAACAGATGATGATACTGTTTCTTGTTGTTGTGTTATTAGTAAATTAGTAAATGACAACCTGGATCTTACGCTCCAGAATAATAATCTGTTGGAACTTAGATAATGGAATGTAACCAAGCAGTTGTTTCATGACAATCCTATTCCTATAAACTTATTTTAATTTCCTCTAATATGGTACAAATTCTGCTTTCTTGTAACCTAAATACGGTAGTTGGCTGCAAGACAGACATAACATCCGCACTGGATTTTTCTTCTGCCTCTGAGGGAGTAAAATCCCATTTTAGGATTTGTTTTGTCATACTCCTGAATTCTTTTTTCTGAGCCTATTTCCCTACCACAGAATTACAAGATGCAAAGTTTATATTTTATAAACCTTGGTATGTAACCTAATTATTGTATTTAAATTTCCCTACTTCAAATCTTATAGGATATATATGCAAAAGGCATCCTGAGAAAGACAAATATTGCAGCAGACCATATGGTAGTTGCTTTGCTTGAGATGTGTGAGAAATTCCATTCTTCATTCTTAGAAGTTGCATTTTGGATAAACGGTTTAGAGATTGATTCTGTATTTTTTCAGAAAATGGTTCTCAAAAAACCTTCCAAGGAAAATTCTGTGAGGCAAAAGGATTAGTTCAGACTTATATATTAGCTATGCCTAATATTTTTTGAAGATCCATGAATACAACCTAGCTTGAAATGATCCACAATTTCCTTTTTATTGTGGTATTCCATGTTTTTTGTAGGCGTTCTTTTTCCTTGGAGTGTGCAGGCATGAATGTGTTGTGCTGTCCTTTTGTGTTGGACTAGTAGGGGCTGCTTGAAAGGAATAGTTGACCACCTGACTTGCTACAGCAAGACTAGCTAAGACATTTGGGGAAAAGTACTTAACTTTTGCATTTATGTCTCCCGTAATGAAGTGTTGTTAACTCCCCAGAGTAATTAGTTTTCATATAGATGGAAATAAGTCTTTAAATACTGTTTTGCGAGCTTGCCAAATGCTATTGTTGCACAAGCCATTGAATTAGTGTGAAGGAAACATAGGGGACTGTATTATACAGCAGTGTGTCAGATAGGAGCCTGAGCACAAAACATTTTCATCTTAAGCCTGGAAGAGTAGATTGTTCATTTGGGAAAAGCAGAAGTACTGAAACTAAAATTTATTTGGGACTGAATATGAACTTATTTATCTCATCTTAGGAAATGTAATTCCTGAGATGGTTTAGAGTCTTTCTTTTTCCCTGCTGCTACTGAAGTATTAGAAAAAGACTTGGAGATAGACCTTTACAGGGCAAATGAAGTTTCCAACATTTGTTTAAAAAGAAAAAAGTAAAAAATAGATTGTGTTGTCCTTTTCCCCAAAATGAATAGCATAACTTAAGGATGATGCGAGGTGTTTTTTTTTTGTGGTGTAGTTCAAGTAATGGATAAAGTCAAGAAATTTGGCCCCCTTTCTACTGTAGTCTAATGATGTGTAAAATCTTATCCATTCATTCACAGCATCGTTTGCTCCAATAAGCTTTGCAATCAAGGCCAAAGAAAATGACCTTCTTCCCTTGGAGAAAAACCGCGTTAAATTAGATGATGATAGTGATGAGGAGGAAGAAGAGGGCAAGGAAGGCCAGGAGAATGCTAGTAGTGCTTCAAACCATACTCCAGCTGTTACCACTCCTTCTACTGCTGCTGAAGAGAAAAAACCTCAACTTACACAGGAGGAGTTGGAAGCTAAACAAGGTATCCCATGTTACACAGAAAACAAAATGAAAGATTGAGTCCTTCAGGCAAACTACAAAACTGTCATGTGAATAAGTATGGCATTTTAGGTATTTTGAACCTTCACTGTGTCATGTTTACAGGAATCAGAATTCTTTTCTTTTCCTACAGTTCCCTGCTTATTGTTAAGAGCCAAGTCTTCATTGGTTGCTCAGCTAAAATCAAACTTGTAACACATTGGAGTTGAGTACTTTGCCCTAATGCATGGTCTTTCTGAATTTTATTTGTTTTTCCATTACAACCTTGAGTAAAACACTAAAGTTCTAGTTTCCAGATTACATTAACAGAGCCCAGAAAAAGGCATGTCCGTTTCTCACTTTCTTCAGAGAACAACAAAATGCTTCCAGCTATTTTTCAGTTATATAGCACTCCCGTATAGACTAATGACACCTTGTTGATATTTTGTTACTCTTATAATACAATGTCATTAAGTCTTTGTATAGGTTTTTTCTGTTACTGTGTTTATGTACGTAAGGGCAGAAGGGATGTACTGTGTGAATTTGAATTAAATGATCTTTTAAGGGGATCAAATTTCCCCCATTCCTCCGCAAGGCCGTTTCACAACAGAGATTGTTTAATAAAGTGGAGATGTTGTCAGTGTTTACCAGCTTAGAAACTTAATATTTCTCTTACAACTATGACTATACCACAGGAATTAATTTTTTCATTTTCAATAAGTTGGGTTTTTTTTTCTCGTAAGGAGCAGTTCCTTGCTAAACGTTAGTAGCACAGAGTATGCTACGGTGATACATATCTAAAGCAAATATGAAATATTTTGTATGCTAATAAAGATTAAGTGTAAAACACGTTTGGAATAAGTTGTATGTTGGGAAAGGTGTGCAATTGAACAAAAAAGCCCATTGTCATATACATACACAGAATACAAAAGTTGAAAGTGTAAGATGAAAAGGGTTAGACAAGATATCCAGTAAGTGCATAGCTAAATAAATTGGGTTATTCACTTTCTGTAATCGTGTAACAATAACTGATGCTTGTAACAATGGTGAAACAGTTTCTGAAAATTTCTGAAGCAGCCTTTTGTTAAACATTTTTAAATATATGTGAATAGGGCTGGAAAATATAAGGTAAAGATCAGATAGGTGGAAAGAGCAAAATGGGAGAGTTTGCATTGCTTTAACAAGTAAAGAAAAAACTTCTGAATTTACAGTGCTACTTTTCAGATAGCTTTTGTAAATAGAAAAGGACAAAAATACTGAATTTCCAGGATTGGATTTTCAGGTCATTTTCTTTAAGCCTAAAAAGTTTTACTTCACTTGTACTGCTTTTCATCAAGCAAATGATATATCTATAAATTAAGATGCTTGGAATTTTGTAATTTCAAGCTCCTGTGTCCTTATTATGTCTTTGAATGGATGCATTAGAAAGTTTTGAGAATGATTGGAGGGATGTTTGGCTATTTATGTTGGGATGTGTGTGTTTGCTGCAAGGAAACCTGAGTTCCCAAAGCATGACTCACTCTAAACTTAATGCTTAATTGTCTTTCTTAGCAAAGCAGAAACTAGAGGATAGATTAGCAGCTGCAGCAAGAGAGAAGCTTGCACAGGCCTCCAAAGAATCAAAAGAAAAGCAGCTACAAGCAGAGCGCAAAAGGAAAGCTGCACTGTTCTTGCAGACCCTGAAAAACCCACTGGCAGAGGCAGAAACTGAAAAAATTGAAGAGAATTCCTTCAATAATGAGGTAAACAGGAAATAAATTTGTCTTTACCATGAAGCTAGCAGAAAACTGAACAGTACAGTGTGAATTTGACAGTATGTTATGAAGTTGACTGAAGAGATAGAAGCTTTTCTAAATGGGGAAAAATTTTAATTTTAAACACTGTTAATCTTTTTCAGTTATCTTACATATGTCTCTCATCTGTCGTTAAAGAACTGGTAGAGAAATATGATACATAATCCAGAGGTCAGTTAGCCAGTTACAAAAAGGAAAATGAGTTTACAAGTTTAACTCTGTACTAGTGGTCCATGAATTACAATGTTTACCTTTCAAGGGTATTTGGATACCTGTTGTGATATTTACTTATTCAATGTGGATTTTGAAGTGAGTAGACCTCTTGAAGTTCAGAAATGATTCACAGGCAACTAAGCTTACTTTAAGACTTATTTTGCACCTGTTCTGCTGGGTTTTGTTGTTTGATTATTGTTAATTTAACTGTCATGAAACTGAGGTGAGTGGTTAGTGAGCTGATCTGTGTGATTTCAGGTTTCTGGCTGGGACATCCTTAATGAAAAAAATAAATACATAGGTGGAAGAAAACTAGTCTATATAATGGTTGCTGTTCATCATATTTGTGTTAGTTGAGTATTTTGTGTAAACTCTTTAAAAGCTTAAAATGCTAGGATATTTTTCTCTCTTTTTTGGGCCCAAGTCTATAATGGGAGTTATAAATGAATTTGTTTTATTATAATGGTATGATTTTTAAAATAAAGCTAAATTTACAGATAGTGACACAGTATTAAAATATATGTATGCATGTTATTCACTGGGCATAGTCGATGAGGAGTCAAAACAAAAAACTCAGTGAAATAATCAAGGGGGCTAATTATTCTGCTAGCTGTGTTCCAGAGAACTGGAAGTAGGCACACTGCCTGTTTCTACCTGATCATGAAATTACTTAATCCATTGGGTTTGTTCAGCAGAATCTCTTACTTTGGAGAGCAGAAGCAAGTATCTTTCTGTAACAAGTCAATTTGGAGTGTTAGTATTCCTGCACTTCTTTCAAAGAATGATTTTTTTATAGTTATGTTAGAAATTCGAACCCTCTGCTTCTTTCTAGGAGGGTACTATCAAATAGTCATGTGGCAGAGACAAACTTCTTTCCATCTTTCTTATGCCTTGTAATTCTCTTGTCCATTTGCACCCATTTTCCTTGTCTAGATAGTCAACCACAATAGATAATAGTAAGATAAGGTCAGTTTGAGGGCTTTCAGAAGCTCTGTTTTGAATAGGTCATCGTGACATTGCACTGTTAGGCCAAGTCTAAGAGTAACCTGGATATTTATGATGATTTACTAAGTTTTAGGAACATGATAAAATTGCTAGTAAGTTCCCTTGCCATTTGGCTGTTCGGACTATTGTTTCCAAAGGAAATTAGAAGCTAATTTCTTGTAGTCATATGTTGGATTACTAGAATTTATTACAAAGAGGTAAAAAGGATTTATTATGCAGAAGTAACTGCTAATCAATTAGTTGGCATCATCTTATGCAGCGAACAGAACTATTAGTAAGTCAGTCTGATTAGTTACAGTAAAAACATCTTTTTGGGTAGAGCCTCTAGAAATCAGTTTTATGAGACAGCATTTTCAAGTAGGCAAGGTTAAAGAGGAATCTTGGGCCAAGAGATTTTAGTACTAAAACTTCAGTAAAGAAGTATATAACCAAACTCAAAAACCTATATTGGTCAAAGCCACACTTTTGCTTTTTTTCCTACTAATAAACAGAAAATGCGGTTTAAAATAGCGAAGAAATAATGTGTTTCACGTAAGCCATTCCTGATTGCAGTAAAGTAACTAAAAATTTAAAGGCCTAAATGAGGGATTTGAATTTATTATACAGGAAAATCCTTCAAGTATTGATTTGTTCATGTATCACAGCGCTGTCTTGAAGCTTTTCTCTCCATCTGCAGGTTTTGGCAGCAGAGCTGTGTTCTGTATTGAAGAGTCACTTTCCTATTTACATTGTATATTTTCCATTTAAGTTGCTAATTGATTAACTTCATCCACTGAGGAGAATGGGTATTTTCCTACTTGGTTGGTGTTCTGCATTTTTTTCTTTTCCCCTTGTTCCAGCTTTTTCACTGACCCCACTCTCTCTTTCTGCCAGTATGGTGCTTGTCCTAGCTTAAGAAATGGTGATTTTACTTCCAGGAGTGTCACTCATTTTTACTCAGCCTAAGTATCATTTTCTCATAAGCACATCACAATCCAGTGTGATCTGATGCGTGCTTGCTGAAAGGCAGTGGAGTCTGTGTTTCCAGCACCTGTATGGACACCTCCAACAAGTCCAGACAATCTCTTTCTTAATGGAAGAAAAACTGTCAAAATCCATTTTCAACAAAAGACTTCTTCACTGTAATAGCTGTAAACAGCTGTGGGGAAGAAGTAGGAAAGGGATTTGGTGTAGACTGTGTAGTTTTGTGAAACTTAACCTAAATAGGGCTGGAAATTTATGCAACTTGGGATATTGTTGCAGGATCCTTCGTAAGTCAGATTGAAGAACCTGTGATTGTCTGTATGCACTGCAGTCAGACCTTCCGTGTACATTGCAATTGCAAATACTGTTGGGAAGTAGAACCTCAGTTTCCTGGGTTTGGAATTACATTGCTTCCAGAAAGGCCCGTGAATCACTCTTGGATGCACTAATCAAGCAAAATTTCATCTCTGGATACTGATAGAAAATTCCTGATACCAGTTGTGACAGACTGGTTACAAGAATGAATGACATGGCTTTCCATTGTTTCCTTTGCCACAGAAAGAATTCCAGTACCTAACAAGTAATTCATTGCCCAGTTCTTGATTTTTCCAAATAAATTGGGAATTACACCTCAGAAAGCTTTCAAGAGAACAGACAATTGAAAGAGGCTTACCTGCAGCTTAGGTGATCTATATCAGTATAGATTAGCAAATGATGTGAATTGAGTGTGGTCACATCCCAAACGAGATCCTGTTTGGGATTCTCACTGCTACTGCTAACAATTTTTCCCCGACTGGCACAAGTATTCCGTACTTTTTTCCAGTTATGTATTGAAGAGTGAATGCAAAGAGGCAGTGACAATGCAAAACTCCCAGACTTGCAGTTCTGCTCTCCTTCTCAAGGGGATTTGTCAAGGACGTAGATATTTCGAAGCTAAGGTTCTTTTGAGATTTTTCTGTAAGAGAATGCCTGAAATAACCAGCAGCTCTTCAGTAACAGCTGACTCTTTTTCAGAAGAGCAGATGAGTGTCCTCACTCAAATCTCCAAGTGAACTTTTCAACAAAAACCACACCCTACTCCCACTTCTCAGTAAACTGGTTTGCTAAAAACTTCATTTTCCTTCTCCTTGATATGTACAGTGTCAGAGAAAGTATCTCTTTCTCACACAAAAAAACCCATTGTATTTAAGAATTCTAAAATAACCAGTTCACTGCTTCTTATCAGTAGAAATGGTTTGGAGATGCTTTCTTTATAAAAGTACTTATTTAGAATTTCAAGTATATATTTAAATGTTATTGATGTGACCTTTTTGAAATAAAATTGACTCTTTTATTGGGAATGCTAGTACTGTGTTAATGAACAGTCTAAAGTGCTGTAACGTCTTTGGAAGTAATATTCCTCCTAAGTGTAGTTTGCTTATTGACACGCTTATATATGTCTATATAGACATATGCATATAGATTTTTGCATATAAAAGTTTATTTGGAAACGTGTTTTTCAAGCTGCTGTCTTTCCATTTGCCTTATTTGAAAATGCTTCCATCTACATTCGTTCCAATACATAATCTGCCTTTTGCTCTACATGCCTGGTTTGCCTATTCGCAACAGCCCGTTAGATTCAAGAAGTTTCACTGGAGAAAGATACGTGAAGTCATATTGCAGATTTGTTAACCTCTGTTATACGTACACTGAGAATCCAGTAAGCTGCATCATGATGTCTAAATCAGTTTATAAATAAATACATAGCACAGGGGTTTGTTAAGCTTTTTTTCTGTCATGTTTCAGAAGCAAAAAGATGCATTTGAAAACACTGATTACAAAAGTAACAAGAAGTAACTACAGTGGCTGTAATTAAAAAAAAAAGTATATTTAAAAAGTCAAGAGACATGTAAAATCTGTTTTGTAGTTTGGTCAATGGAATTAATTGGGAAAATTTCAGGTATGAAGGAAAAAAAAAATACTTAAGCCCACCAAAAATGTTACTTAACATATTTCATCTCCCATTTTGGAGGAGGGAGCATCCAATGAGGAGTCCAGGAAAGAAGGACTGATATGTAGTGGTCATAGAGTTAATATAGTGGAATGATTTTTGTAGCCTAAAATGGTTCTCAAAAAATGGAGTAGTGACTGAGATGTATAATAAAGCATGAAATGGAGTTAAGAATGTCCATGGGAGGTGCCTAATTCCCATAGAATTAGCCCTGCCAAATAACTGTATAAAAACTAGTAATACTATTTATGTGTATACACAGTGTACATTTGTGCTGAAAACCTGCTTATCACACTGTGTAGATAGGCATTAAACGAGCAGAACTTTTTCACCCCCTGTCAGATTTGCCTGACACCTAGTATTTCTTGAAGGAAATGCTGGTACTGAGTATACATTACACCTTTGAACAGAATCAATTCTACTAACTGCATGTAAAGGACAGTTGATACCACAGAACATAGCGCTTTTAAGCTGCTTGGCTTCCACCGAATCTTTAAAATAGTCAGATCTAGCTGAATTATTTCTTTTGTATGGTTTCCTGTTTTTCCTTAAAGTGAAATCAAGCAAGAACAACAAAACACTGAAAAATGAGCTTGAGCAATGAAGCAGCACAGCTTTTCACAAATGGCTCCTCACCATTATTGCATGCATTACTACAGTACAGTTATGCATAATATTTCCTCCAGCCAGCACTTGGGAAACATGTAGCTTAGCTCAGTTTCCAAAACTGATCAGCTTCTGGAAACGTTGTAGCTGGTGAAGTCTTTGCTCTTTATCGGGACTTGGGTAAATGGTAACTGGGTGGCTTCTCACTTGTGGTATTTACATATATAATACACATAGACACTTTTGTAACAAGAAAGTCAGGCCAAGTAGCACACCTGTCAGGTAGTGTCAGTGAAGAGAAGTTGCAGTCATTCTGCAGTGAGCTTAGATGCTTTGTCCTACAGCAGCAAACAGTGAGTAGTTTCAGCAGCTGCAGTTCTTCTAGATATGCAGAGCTGCAGTACACCAGGTTATCTGGAGTGCTGCATTCCAGTGCTTTTTAATTTTTAAACAAATGAAGTAAGGTCGTTCATAATCTGAAATGCAAACCTTATTCTAAAATTACTAAAATTAATTTTGAATTTAAAAATTTAAGAGGACATTTATATTTGTATATATTTATATAGAAATAGGAAAAAGGCTAGCTGTCCATGTTCCTATATATATTTACTAAAACCTGAATTAAGTAGATTAGACACTGGGAGAGCTCATGTTAAGATGGTATGTTTGGTTTGGTTACCCACCCCCAGCTTAATAAAGAAAATGTGCTGGCTGTTGGCACAAATAGAACTCTGAATACAAGTGTCACTGTTGGTACGGTGCACCTGGTATGGTGGGCTTGTAACATTTTTGCCACCTTTTCAGGGGTTACAATGTTGTTTGTATGCAAATATGCCAATTCAAAACTCATGATTATTGGTAACTCTGTCCATCTGAGCTGGATTGTTCTTAGGGGCATCTGGGAGCAAAAGGTTGAAAAAGAGAAAGGAAAAGAATATGTTATGGAGTCGTGGTTCTCCATCTGTGTGCAGCCAAGCCTCACAGAAGAAAATGGGCATGGCTCAGTGTCTTGCTGGTGAACACTTGATTAACGATTTTGTTAACAGTGGTTGGTAATGGTAGCAGGTTATTGGAGTCTTGCAGAGGGAAAATCTAAGCTGCCAAATCATTGCCTCCAGCAAAAAGTTTTGGTAAATGTAATTTGTGTAAGTAAAGTCCCCTCCCTGCTTTCCCTGTGAAAGGAAGGCCTGCAGACCTTCGTTCCTTGTCAAAGAAATTGGTCATAAATGACCATTACAGTAATTTAATTGATGAAATGTCTCCCAGAATCTACTGGTGCTGGTAAAAACAGGAGAAGGGGCCAGCACTGGTGGCTGGCTAGACAAGGCACAGTGTATTTAACTACTGCAGAGAAGTTAACCTGGTGTAGTGACAGGTGTTCTGCAAGTGTAGTACAGTCCAATTTTTGTCATCAGGGCATGATTTAACTAATAGTGTGTCTGATGGGTTTCTAATGCAGTTTATTCTGCTAGTCTCTTGTGTTATATCCTGTGTCAGAAATGCATTGATATGCATGTAAAAAACAGTTGGTTATACCCAAACTGTTACCTGTATAAACCTTAGTATCTGATTTAAATAAGGAAAGAAATCCACAATCATAACGCTGCAAAAACAGACAGGCAGATGATTTGAAGGTAACTCTGCTTTAATGGCTTGTCCCAAATGTCATCTGCCGTTGTGCCTCTGAATATAAAGATTCTATAGCACAAAGCAGAACTTCACTTCTTTTGGCTCTTTCATCCTCCCTGTTTTGAAGCCCTGTTTTATCTTTTATTTCTTTAGATGGCTTGTCCTTACTTTTGTCCTGTATGGAACTATTATTTTTTTTTTTCTGTCAAAAGTAGTCTGTTTACAAGTGAAATAAAGTGTGCTGTGTTTAAAAATAAGATGCTCTTCAAGTTTTGCCAAGCATAACAGGATTATCAACAAATGTAGATAGTATATGTGTTTCACACTTACTGATCTAGTTCATCCTACTTCTTTTAGCAATGGACTGTAGATATTACTGCATACCTTTTTGGAATAATTATATATAACATGAGTTTGTATTTGCATATTTTCTTAATGTTAATATGTGAGCAAAATGTAATTGTCTAATGAAAACCGTCCAATAAGTATTTAAAGAAAAAATGCTTTAGGATATTTGGCCATTATTTTTTTTTTTTCCCCCAGAATGTAGGTATCTGTATCTCCTGTTTAGCATGGAAGGGGGGTGTTTGTTTGTAAATTTCTCTTGCATTGCTTTTTCAAAAGGACAGATAAGTACGTATAACAAATGTCACATACTAATGTGGTATTTGGGGGGTGGGTAGCTTGCTGGCATATGAAACTTTTTTTTTATTGCAAGAACCCACTATCAAAAACTACATGACTTGTAATTCCTCACACTGTAAATACTTTAATTAATATTTAATGGAGGGCGAGGTAAACATCAGGAACAGCCATCTTAATTAAGATAGGTGATGGAGCTAAGAATGTTCTATGCCTTGATTTGTAGTCTTCAGAGTACCTAAGATACAAAGGCATATTGATCCATACAGCAAACAGATTCACAGCCACTAGTTTCTTTACAGTTGGCCCTTCAAAACTGAGAGTGCAAAACTCTGTTTTTGAAGAACTTACCTTGATGACTGTACTGTTAATAGCTATGTTTCAGTGCAGCAGCTAAACCCTGATGAAACTGTTGAGTCTTTGAGTATGGAGTATTTAACTTGTTCTATAGGAACTTATTCTATAGGAAATGTTTTTATCACTTCTATTTTAATCATTTTGTGAGAATTTGTTGAGGCTGGGACTGACAAACTCATCCAAAAGCAGTAAGAGCTCACTTTGATGCACAGAACAATCATACACTTCCATCACTGGTAGACAGTTGCTTATTAATTCTCAGTCAGGGAATACTTCACCACAGGCTTTGGGGAACCTGCAGAAAAAAAGGTACAGAGGTAGAAAAGAATCTGGGGTATTTTCAGCTTTTAATGAAGTAAAAAGAGTTGTTGATTAACACTTCACAGTTCTGACATTCTTCACTCCAGTTTTGATCTCACATAGGATTCAAATTACTGCAAAATTCAGCTGTTCAGAACAGAATAAATATTAGCCAGTTGTAAAAGTGTTAGTAACATTATTGATAGTGTTCTTTACCAGTTGATGTTGTTTATAGTAGGAGCAATGCTAGTGTTTTGTTCTATAGCAATAAGTACTTTTCTGTTCACTTCTAATGTTGACTTTATATATTGAGTAAGTAGAGTAACCCCAGAATACCTGATGTGTGTTCTGGTCTGATGAATACTGCAAATGTGCAAATGTCTTGTAATGAACTGAAGTGCTCGTTTCTGTTCTTGTATGGCCATAAATTCTTCCTGATACAGAGCTCTTTCCTAACCCATTCCTGCTAAATGGGAGTTGTGGAATCATCTTTGTTTTCCAAAAAGGTATCTCTGAAACATTTTTTTGTACCAAGTGTTTACTGTAGGAAGCATTATTTTAGTTGGATTTGCTTCAGTCATGCAAATAAGATTCTGAAGAACAGCTCTGCCAGTGAAATTGTCTGACACTGAAGCTTTTAATAAGGGCCAAAAAAATGTGCTGTTACCCAGAAGGGACAAGGAAGTGAGATTCAGTGAATGCTATCTGAATGTTTGCAGTGTAACTTCTTGGAAAAGCTCTCAAAAAATTTAAATCTCTCATCCCTTGAGATGCATAATAAAATTCATCAGGTAACCAGTTTGTTGCCATGCTTTCCAAAACTGTGTTCTACTGGCCTGCAGATTTGTGGAGGCTACTCAGTAAAACAGAGTTTTTCTGCCTTTTGGAAATGCTTCATAATCTCCCATTACCTGTATGCTGAGTTTGTTTTTTTTTTTTAATTTGTTTCTTCCTCTGCATTCGTGCCTCGAATTTTAGTTCCCAGTACCATGGTATGACTGGATCAACTTTCACTGGCAAAAACACAAACCGCTGACAGCATTTTTTTATTTGCCAGACACTAAGACAGTTTAATTTTTTCCAAATATTTTTGTTCAGCAGCATTATTCATACACCGATGAAAATTTCTTTGTGACCTGGGAACTTGCTGTTGTTAGGGTCTTTCTCTGAGCTCTGTGTTCTGCTCTGATGGTGAATGAGGTTCATTTTGGTGATTTTTTTTTTTTTTTTCCGTGAAGGCAATGAGAGTTGCCACTTAGAGAACCGGCACATTTATTCCCAAGGTGATCGTGCTGTGGTGACCTGAGAACTGTCACCTGAGCTCCTGGTTGCAGTGGTGCATTGGTTTGGATGGGTAGGTGACTTCTCCCTGTGTGTTAGCTGTTGTCTTGCACTCCGGAACCTACATGTTCACCCGGGAGTAGCTAAAGTTACTTCTGTATGGCTTTCCAAACATGATTCATTAGCAACCTGAAGCAGCAGTGTCCGAATCTACAGCCAGACAGTCAGCCTGCAGCTCTGCTTTTCTCAGAGATACCTGGACAGCACTGTCACTCTTTAACGTAAGCATCGTGAAGATCAAGGAGAGCCCACATTTTCAGCATCCGATGCTTTAGGTGGATACATAGGGGTGCTTAGCATTGTGGGATTCTTCGTTCCGATTGCTGAGAGAATCTCTGTGTGTGAGCTAAAAGTAAATGTGTCATTCATTTAACAATTTCCTTTTTGGCAGTGATATGATAGCTTGTGTTTTATGTGACCAAATGAACTTGGGCGCTGCAAACCATTGCTTTTTTTTCTTTCCTCTCTTGTTTTCCTCTTAACTCTACTTTGCCTTCAGCTATTTCATTTCAGGCTATTAGAGGTGTCTACTTCAAGGCAAACTGGTCTATTACATATTCAGTAGTGTTCAAAGTAAAGACTAAGATACTGTATAAAGAGGTGAATAACATTGTCAAGGAACAAAAGTTGGCTGCGGTGGTCTCTTGGGAAACTCTTGAAGCCTGAGGATGAGGTATCTGCAATTACATGTGGATTGTGAAGTTAGTGGAATTGGAAATGGGCCTCTGGTAAACGAGTCACTCAAATGATCACGCTATAAAATGTATATAATCCTTGGAGCAAACTGTGTTAGTACTGCTTTATTGCTGCTTTTGTAAATATTCTGGTTGCAGTTACCAGTTAAAGCTCAGAAAAGTGTCATGGCTCTCTAACTTGAAGGAAAGTAATCCAGGTAACTAGTGGTAGGACGAGAGGCAATGGCCTCAAGTTGCGTCAGGGGAGATTTAGATTATATATTAGGAAAAATTTCTTTACTGAAAGAGTGGTCAGGCATTGGAACAGGCTGCCCAGGAAGGTGGTGGAGTCCCCATCCCTGGAGGTGTTTAAAAAATGTGTAGGTGTGGCACTTCAGGATATGGTTTAGTAGGAATGGTGGCGTTGGGCGGGTACTTGGACTTGATGATCTTAGAGGTCTTTTCCAACCTATGATTCTATGATTCAAAGCTGGATTTCTGATTATTCAAATGTGATCAGTTATTGCCTTGACCTGTTCACAGTAGGAGAAGGGTAAAAAGAAAGGAAAAGATCACCTGTTCCTAATTTGGTTATTTCAGGTTTTAATGTATTACTTTTTATTCCAATCACAGTAAGCATCCTTGTATCAAACGGTGAAAGTGTAAGACCGGGTGGAGTAGAAATTGTGACAGAGGGAGAGTGATTTCTCCAGTTGCCTTGAAATGGCAGCTGAGGGAATGACAGGCATTGCAATGAGGAGCGTGTCTATAGTGCCTGACTTGAGTTGTTCTAAACAAGGTATTGAGCAGAATTCTCTCAGGTACAAGCTGTTAATTTGAAAATTTCTTGGAGTATGGTATGTTTGTTTAACTGCATGCAGTCAGAATTATTCACTGAGCATGAATTGTGCGTGGAACCGTTCTGTCTTTGAGATTAACAGTATTGGCGATCTTCCCAACACTTACATGCAACACATTTATTTCACAAAGTACAGAAATAGTTTGTATCGGCACTAATTCATTTTGCTCTTTTCCTTAACGTTGTAATCTGAACAGCACAGTTCAGGGATGAAAGTGACACTGAAACTTAACTTTGAATGTCAGTAGTTCCTGACTGTATTTTCAGGTTGATCTTTTTTTTAAATAAAAGGGATAAATAGATGAAAATATTATCTGATAGTTCCCATTTTTCAGAACACAATTCTTCTAAAACAAAAGATGAGAACTCAGAACTATGTCCTAGTTAAGCGGACAGTCTTAGCATGCATGTGCCAACTTATGTATGTAGCTTTGGGGAACTGTATAGGCATCCATTAGATACTGCTAGGTGCATGTTTTTGGAGATGTCAGCCTTACTTACGCACACTTTACATAATACTGATGCAGCACTGTGAGGTTTTTAAGCATTCGCAGCAGGTTAGGTTGCTATTGATTGAACAACTGCTTTCCGAAGATGGATGTATTTCTCACACGCTTTCATGAGTCAGAAAATATAAGGTGATTGTTGGTTATTATTTTCCTCGCTGTTGTACTCATTAACCAGCATTTCTGCAAAAAAACTATATCGTATATTGGGAAGACTACCAAGCAGGATATCTGAAGTTTCTGTGCCAGAATGTGCATGTGTGTGGCATGCACAGGAGTAGATGCAGCCTTCTGTTTAGTATAAAGGACTAGAGATGCTTATGTGTTGTCAACACTTACAGGACTTTCTCAAATTAAAAATTTGCATGCAACTTTGACAACTGAACACTGTTCTTTGTTTACCTTTGATTTCAGAGTGTCAATAGTATACCATGTCCTGTGACTGCAGTCAGAACTTTACCCACCATAGAAGTTAAACAAGCAGAAAGGCCGTCAAGCAAAAGCAAAGATCCTCCTAGGGACGAAGAAAAAGAAAAGAAAAGGAAAAAACACAAGAAAAGATCTCGGACAAGATCTCGATCACCATTCAAGTATCATTCATCATCTAAGTCCAGATCTAGATCACATTCAAAAGCAAAGCACTCGCTTCCCACTGCCTATAGAACTGTCAGGCATTCAAGGTGGGTTTGGAAACCAAACATATTCTTAAGAGTTTGTGTGGGCTAACACTTAAAACATTTTTGCACTTCTTCCATTACATAAGCGTCTTTGTACGTATTACAAAGGGTATAGTCACCTTGAAGACACTAAATAAATATCATCAAAAGTGGAAGGTCTTTGAAAATAGTTTTAATGAAATAATGGATCATTAATTTGTAATTACGTAGTGCAGAATTGGTACCAGTAAATACTTTTTCAGTCTGGTCTGTGAAGTATCTGGCAATAACATGTAGGAATGTGATTGTAGCAGGAAGAGAACTTGCTAGTAAATCTACAGCTGTTGCTGGAGTAAAGTAACCAGTCAAGATAAGAAAGAGAGGTAGAGAACAGAGTGGTTGAACAGCAAAGCTCAGAAGGGAAGAGCAATTGGGTAAAGCGTGTGAAAAAAATGTGATGGATGAATGGCAGGAGAGATATGACAGGAATCCAAGAAGGGTCAAAACAGTTGATGAGGAAGGGAGACTGTAGAATAATATAGCCTGGAGCAGTTAATTCTATATTTGATCGTTAATGAGATTAAAAACACTATATTAATTATCCAGCTATAAGATGATGTATATTGTGTTATATCAATATTGTTAATTACATCTGTGCCATTTCAGTCTAAGCACCTTTAAAGTTTACTGTCTGTAAAACATATTGTAATACCTGACTGCTGTGCCACACAGCAGTTACTGTGGTCACTAGGAAGGGCTTAGTCTCGAGGTTGTGTTCTCTGGCTCATGCTATAGAACAGTGTTTTAAGTAACTTGTAGTTGAAACGACTTGTGTATGTAAATGCTACCACAGCTATAGAAGTATGTGATGCATACAAAATCGTGCCTAGCTTTATCTTTGTGGCCATGCCTATGACATATGTTTTTTCCTGAAAAACAGCTTCTGGCCCTTTGTGATGGTGTGACAAAACTTCTCGTCTTACATTTTCCTTGTGCTTTTTGTTTGTTTAACAAATTGTCTAATTATGCCAATATGAGTAAGTGTTAGCACAATGTAACTTTGTATTTTGTACAAGATTTTTAAGGTTAAATGCAATACTTTGCTGAAGACATCTCTGGTATTCAGAGATGCAAGGAACGAAATGAATGCTACTTACCTGGCTGCCTTTGACAATAGGTGATCATGATGCTCTGTGTTATAAGGCATATTCCAAAATACTGTGTGCCATTCGTTTTTTGTGCTTACTGGTGTGTAAGGGGAATCATAGAATCATAGAATGTTAGGGGTTGGAAGGGACCTCTGTGGGTCATCTAGTCCAACCCCCCTGCCGAAGCAGGGTCACCTACAGCAGGCTGCACAGGACCTTGTCCAGGTGGGTCTTGAATATTTCCAGAGAGGGAGACTCCACAGG
>Ga0065711_1002980_pt1 | contig 36023 bp, 20 predicted proteins | sample Hoacrofraction12_FD_59098 | JGI IMG/M metagenome (GOLD analysis project Ga0065711, IMG submission 59098) | Hoatzin crop microbial communities from Cojedes, Venezuela - Epithelial fraction 12 v2 (version 2) | ecosystem: Host-associated > Birds > Digestive system > Esophagus > Crop | place...
CCCCCCCCCCAAATTTGTCTTGCCAAAATCGAGCTTGTGGGTTTGTCTGCTTTATGCCTATGTGTACGGGAGGAGTAGGGGAACATGATTTCACTCAATTCTTTGATCAGTGAGGCTTTTGTTGGTTTCCTTCCTCGCTTGTTTAGTAAGTAAGAGCACACTGTTACATGCAGCAGTGAAAATATGCTGACAGAGAAAAGGCTGTGGTTGTCTGCCTTTTCATGTTTTGCATGCGAGTCACTGAAAAGGAAAGACCAAATTATGTTGTAGGTTGTCATTTTGAGTTGTAGTAGGGGCCCCATCCTTACTTAAATTCAGAAAAACAAACAAAAAACTCTGACTTCCTTATGGGAAATTAAGAGAATTCACATGAAGATTCTCCTGGGTGATCTTTCAAAAGTGATTAACAGCTGCAGTTGGTTTTCCACTTCTCATTTTTCTGCTCATCTGACAGGAATGACAGCATGCCAGACCCAAGGTCTTTAGAACCCAAGAGAAGGCAAATGAATAAAGATCAAGTACTTGATGCTATTATTATCTCTCGTAAAGCTTTTCACCAGAATCTCCCAAGTTGTGTTCAGATTGCTTTTGTGCCTCAAGGGGATGTTTCTCATAACGGAAAAATCTAAAAGGAATGATTTCCCAGTTAATCCATAAATAAAAGTCTTTCCAGAGAAAGATGAACACCAGTAATGATGGAAGACATTTTTGTTTTCTGGATTCTGCCCCCCCACCCTCCCTTTTTTTTTTTTAATTCAGGAAGTCATCTGACCACAGAAAGACACCTTTTCCTTAGAGATGCCTTCTGAAGACATTCTCAGACTATGACTTCAGGGCTGCAACTGGTCTTAATCTCTGTTTTGGGAGACAGACTCAGAAGGAAACACTGAAGAGGAAGTAATTTTCTGTTTGTTTTTTTTTTTTTAAAATCATCTTCGTCCATTCCACTATAGATTATGACCTGTATTACCTCTCTAGTAATCCAGAATATTGCAGCCAGAAGATTTTCCATGTCTGTATGATTGAGTTGGGTTTGCCTCCTGTGAGGATTAGGAACTGTTTTAATTTTATAATAGATGGCTTTCTTCTGTTTAGCATTCGTCTGTCCTTGGCCATCTGCTATTCAGACTTTATTTTTTAGTCTTTCTAAATAGCTGGAAAGTTGCTGAACTTAACGTGAATTACTGTAAAGGAAGGAAAGAGGGGCACACTTTCAGCCTACCACTTGATTTTTATCAGCCAGTCACCAGTTTACAGTAAGTCAGCCACGTGAAGGGTTCTCTTTAACAATGTTTTTTTTAATTTGGTCATCAGTTCAAGAACAGTTTTTGTTTTCCCATCTTTGAAACTGTTGAATAATGAATACCGTAGGTGGAGCTAGGAAGAGAGCTGCGTCACAGCTAAAGATGAGCACTGGTTCACCAGCATCATTAGGCTTTGTTAATGTCTGTGAACAACAGCAAAGCAGCCTGTTTTCGGGGGTCTTTTTGTTCAATGATATACTTTAAAATGAACTAAAATAATATTTAGAACAGCTTTGCTCTGACAGTAATTACTTACTGAAAATAAGAATTCAGAAATGTTTACATATTTGCCTTCTAGGTTTTGCCTTCTGATTCTTTTTTTTTTTTTCACATGAAGGCTGCATTGGGGTTTATTTTTAAAGATTGATTTTTATTTCCTCAAACACAAATATGGTGTGACTTTGTATTTAGAAGTTTCCTGTTTCATAAATTTTGCCTGTATAATATTGGAAGAGTCATGCTTAGATGTTGAACTCATCTTATTTGCCCCAATTTTTTTTTTTTTAACTGAAGTGGAGATGTGAGGCAAATGTCTGTATTCTTGTTTTTTTTCCCCCAGGAGATAATGTCCATTAGATTTTTGTGATCAAGGTGTTGAACTAAGTGTAGTTCATTAGAAAATGTACATGGTTTTTAGTGAAGGTAGAGCTATAAGTACTTTAGTGATCTTATGAAGCTTTAATCCAGACTTATGAAAGACTCAGTCCACTGTTGTCTTTCAAAGGAGGCAGGTGGTGTATCTGCATAACAACATCAAGAAGTGTACTGTGTATTTTTTAATGATCTCCTCAGTAGCTTGGTAAGACTAGATGAATTTCTGTCTCAGTTTGAAGAAACTAGTTTGTGGTATTTTTAGTAGTAGGCTCTAATTCTGTATTTGCTGAGCTGGAGAAGAGAATGAAATAAGTGTGTGTTTTTTGTGTGGTGTGTTTTTTTTTTTTTTTTTTTAATTCATGTGAGATGTGTGTACAAGTGTTCCGCTATTAGAGATGATAATTTTTTATTCTGAGTTTCCCTGCGAGTGTCAGATTGGGTGATGCGCATGAATGAAATGCATTGTCATATGGAAATGCTTGCTCAGGTCTGAAAATCCGTAACCAGTGTTCTCATGTGAGCGCAGCAGTCTGTCCAAGTGGAAGACCAACAGAAAGGAAGACTTTACACGTGGTTTAGGATCAGACAAATGTTTCTGTATCATTGCCAAAACTTGCAAGCCTGAACTGTAACTGGTTGGAGAAATTTTGAAGGCAAACCTTTTAGAAGAATCAATATCACTTCAGTATTGTAGAATCCTTATTCTCTATCCTCCTCCATGATTGTCTCTCCACTTTTTGTTCTAGTCCTTGCTTGCTCTTGCTCACGCAGCAAAAAGTGCAAAATGATGCATTATTACTCATCTTTCATCAGTCATACATCTTCAGTTACCTTTATTGTTGTGTAGGGGGAAAGAAGTGAAAAAAGTTTATGTATGAACTTTTATATTATGGTGTTCTGCAACAACTGTTTAATATTTCAGTTCTATTTCTAGTCCTGCGAACACATCTTAACCACTCTTACACAGTTAAATACTTTGAACAGCTGATTTCACAGGTGGTTGCTATTAGTTGTTATTGAGAATAATGCATACATCTCGGAGCAGAAGGGTAGAATGTATTTTTTTTTTTTTCTTTGGTCTAGCTAACTGAATGTGATTTTTGTAGTATTAGCTAATTACTTGTGTTTGGTAGGATTCACAAAGGAAATTGCAGGTTATTAACTTCATTTGGTTTTTGCTTCAGGAATAACTACCCCGCATCACTTACACCCCTGTGAATTGTAAGAATGAAAATTAATGGTAAAAGCTTGGACCTGCATGTCTTCCATTGATATGAAGGCTCTTTGACAGAGTTTTTTGGAAATATGTTTGGGGATAAAATAAAGCGAATTCAGTTGTCATTTGAAATGCTAAAAAAAGTCAAATGACTAAACTACAAACATGGAGGGATGGAAGTAGTTACGCAGCAGTAGTTATGTTAGAACAATAGCCGAAAGGTGGCCAGTGAGAACTTCAGTTTTATCTTGACGAGAGTGACACTTGACCTAAATGCAAACTTTCTGCATGTAATACAATGTGTGGACTTAAGTCTTTGTCTAGATGGCGTTTTGAAAGCAGGTTAAAGCATGTTTATCACCACATCTGAAAGGTCTAGTGTAGACAGGCAAGGCCAAATGCACTCCTAGCGCGTGTTAAACTGAGCAAGCAAAAACTCTCTAATCCAAAAGACAGGATATGGGCTTGGTTATGCATGCCTAGACCAGCTTTTAAATGGTAGTTGGGTAAGGTGCAACACAGAATCCGGTGAACACCTGGGTTACTTGCCTTTTGCACCCTTCACAGAACCTGCAATTCAGTGTTGCTGATAGCATAGCAAGCTACATAAAATGGTGTCTTAGGGCAGATGGTAGAGGGAAGATCTGTGTTGGACTTGAATAACTGTATTGTACGTGCCTCTTCAGCTAACGTGTTAGAGAGACTATTTTGTATAGTAACATTTGGTCAGATCAATAGTTGGAGCTTTGGTCTGTTGATTGAAATCAGGGTTTGCAAGCTGTCTGTCCTTGATGTAGTACCCTATTTGCTTTTTCAGCTTTAACTACCAGGGTATCATTCCTTGTGGTTGTAGCCTGAGGCTTGCTGAGGTTTTTTACAATTGAAGTAACTGCTGCACGGCAGACTGGATAGCAGAGGTGTTTGCTTTTGGTGTTTGAGGACTTCTGAATATAGTGAAGATGCGATTGACCAACTATTAGAGCAGTTACGTTTAAAATGTCAACACTTATTGTATTTTCTACAAATAAAGTAGCTCTTATTTTCTTTGCTGGTGACTGTTCTGCAAATGGCCACCATTTGGGCAATATTTAATTTTAATTTTTGAAATTATGTCATGGTTTTGACAGCACAGTGACTTGTTAATGTTGCATTTATGATACTAATGTAGGGCGCTCTTACTGAATAACTTGCACATTTGCTTCAAGCAAGCTGCCACACTGAGTTTTGGTCGTGTCGCATACTCATTTCACTTCATACACCATTTTGAACTTGCCTCCTTTGTTTTAATTTAGGGCTATTAGCATCTCCACAGTCAGCACCTGGAAATTTAGACACTGGGAAAAGTGGAGACATTAAAGGTACTGGGACAGGAGGAAGCAGAGAAAACAGCACGGTTGATTTCAGTAAGGTAAATAACATTAAATATCCTAATTTTTAGCACAAAATAACTATGTAACAAAAAATGTGGTGGTTGTAACTGTTCTCTTAGTTGCAGCAAAGACATATACCTGTACACATGTGTACGAGTATACACAAGACATAGGTACAAAGACATAACTTTTATGTATGAGTGTCAGAATATGGCATAGGCTAAATGTGTCAGATGTTTTGAAACTCTTCGCAGTGGGTCTGAATTTTTGGTTTCGTTTGACATCTCTTCAGTATTTTGGTAACTTAAAAGGTGTGCAGCCGCTGCACTTTCTCATGCAGAGGGAGATATTTTCAGATCTGGTATAAAAGACTCCTGTAAAAACAATGTTGTAGATGGTGTAACTTTTTTTTTTTTCCCTAGGACTGACTTTTGGGTTTGGTGTGTGTGGGCTGTGGGTGATGTGGTGTGTTTGTTTTTTTTTTTTTTTCTTCAAATCAGGCTTTTAAGGGGAATGTACTTTAAATGTTTTGTGAGTTTGCTGTACAAAAGTTACTGTACAACTTAATCCTTAGAAGTGTATGATACTGCTTACTGAAGGAAACCTTGTGTGAGATTGTAAATCCCTTGTATTTCTTTCATAACTTAAATTTGCTGGTCAAGTTCAATTATGGCTTTTACTATAAAACTCAGTCTGTAGTGTCATCTGTAATGTGAAACACTAGGATAATTGGTTTGCCAAGTTAAATAATTAGATTTAAGGACAGCTAACTTACATTTTAGTTCTCATCTAATCATGGCAGGTGCCATTTATTCCTGCTCCTTTGTCACAGTTTTTATGTTTTTACTTGGCCTGTCCTTCTGTACACCTGCCTTGTCTCCTGTTGGGCAGGAGTCAGCCTCCTGGCACTGTAGTTGTGGCACACTTGGTGTGGGACTCAAGAGGCCATCTGTAAGTTCTCTAGATAGCAATGTACGTGGTGCTTGTGTGTGTGTGTATGTGTGTGTGTATGTGAACGCAGAGTTCATGTGCTGTACCATTTTCTAATGCTGTACTGTAATCATGTCCAGAAATGAAAGTTAAGATTTTCAGCCATCATATTCTTCATGGATGAGAACATGAACATACAAATTATTTTTCAAAATTATGATGTATTTTAAATATGCAGCTGTGAAATAACTAATTGCATTGTAGAAACCATGTGTAATTACATGAACTCTCCTTAATTAATTGTGCATAGATTTTGTTACATCCTATCACGGAATGTTTGTAATCATAAGTAATATTAGAAAAGTGGTTGTGCATCTTGGAGTCTTCTATACATAGTAGGTGGTAATAATTTTAGCTTTTAGAAAATTGTTTATTATTCGTTGGCTGGCTGGCTGACATTTTATATATATGTTTGTCTTTCCTGTACTGTGGGATGTTTAATTTGTTTTTTATTTTTCTTTGTAGCATAAATGTCTAGTAAATACTGATAAACTTATATGTTATAGAATTTCTACTAACAAATGTAAGGGAATAAACACTTGTTTCATCTTTGTATAAATAGGTTGATATGAACTTCATGAGGAAAATTCCTTCAGGAGCAGAAGCATCAAATGTGTTAGTGGGAGAAGTAGATTTTTTAGAAAGACCTATTATTGCTTTTGTGAGGCTCTCCCCTGCTGTTCTTCTCTCGGGTCTCACAGAGGTTCCGGTTCCTACACGGTAAATAAATGCCTAGAAAGTCTGGCTTTACTTATACAATATGATAATAATATTTAAGATCTCAAATAGTTATAAAATTTTATACATACTCTGTTAAGCTCAAGAAATGTAGACTTATGTTAATGTGATGCTAGTGATTTGCTGCGAAATTTGAAGGAATGAGGTCTACCATAAAATGCTCTGGAGGCTTTAAATATGTGTAATGATGCTGTCTGAAGCAAGTGCAGAAGTTGAAACTGGTAGCTGACCTGGAGTAAAAGTAATGAGTCTTCCAAGCTTGTGTTGCCATTTTAAAGATGGGCATGAAGGCTGTTGTAGTTGCCTTCAGCGTGACACAGCGTGACAACGGGGAAGAGTCCACCAAGTCTGAAATCAGAAGCTCTGCTCTTTTGCCTACAAGTACTCTGTGTATGAATAACCTCAGTGGTGGAAAAACTTAACTTTTTTATTATATGCCCAAATTCAGATAATTGACACTGGGGTAAGCAATCTACATCTAATACATTGAATTGGTTTTCCATCTGCAATATGCTGTCTGGCCTGGTGCACCCACCCTCACTCCCCCCAAGCCACGGGTCTCGCCAGTGTGGGTGTATTTGCCACAGATGATCCAAATGTCAAAATGCAGGTCCCCTGATGCAGAGAGCTGGTCACTTCATCAGTCATTGTGGAGGACGCTTCATTGTCTGTGCACATTGATGTATTGGGCTATTCTGTGGTGTTTGGCATAAATTTGTACACTTACCTTTTTTTTGGTGTTTTTTAAATGTTTTAAAAGTGATCAGAGTGCATGTTTAACTTTGTGATTTTCATTGTATACTCTAATGAAAGGCAAAAATAATCTGGACAGTGTTCTTGTAAATAGATGTGAGAATTTTCAAAGGGTAGTTGATGTTAGCGCTCATAATGTTTCATGGGAAATTCCGAAATTCCTGCATACAGATTATTGTATTAACGTAGCTAAAATTATCCTGTCTTACATTTTTCAAGATGGTGTAGTCTTGCCGGTTTGGAATAGCATACCTGATTCTGAAGATGCAATCTCAGTTTGTTAGGACAGTCAACTTGCAAAGGAAAAATAACACTGAGCTTTCTGTGCTGTGAGGTGAAAGAAGGCACTACTTTTTACAAATGTGTTGTACTTAGGAACTTCATTTTCATGGAGTATAGGAAGATGGTTGTGAAAATAATTGCTGAGGTTCACTCTTTGGTTTGTATTCTTTTTGAACTTAGAAGATACTAGACCTGTTCAAGTGTGGGTTTTTTTTTTTGTTTAAAAAAAAGTTGTGATAACTATTATTGTGATTGGAAATGGAGATCATGAACATATGCTGTGACCTGCCCCCAGGTTGGATTCCCTTCCCAAAACACCAGTTTTACCTTCTTAGGTGTTCAAAATGCAGGTTCCCTTCCTTCCCGCTGACACAGGGTGGAGCATATGCCTGTAAGAGTTATGTCCAGTGTCTTGTTTAAAATGTGTCTGTGCATCTGTTGTGTGACATACCCAGTCACAGCACACGAGGGGGGTTTAGCTCCGTGAAGAAGTGGTCATCAGGGAGGCTGGAACAGGTCATAAAACTCCTCGGCCCTCACTAAAGGGTCTTTGCCAGTGAGAATGTCAGGCTTAGAATCTGGAGGAAATAATTGTGGAGCTCTAGCCTGTGGATTTCCACTACACTTACAGCTTTATAAGAAGCTGAAAAATTAGGCCTAATCAAGAAGATTTCAGAGTAATTTTGGTTCAGCATTCGAGTTCCTTCCAGTAATGACTTTGAGGCAAGTTTTTCTTATTCTTGCAGCAGTCTTTAAGATATGGAATGGTGAAGAGTATATTTTCATTTCACCACTACATTTTCTTTAAATGTGAATTCGAAAGTTCCTTCTGAGTGTATTCGAAGGAGTCAGTCGTATGCATCTCGATGGCTTTCTCCACAGGTTTTTGTTTTTGTTGCTGGGACCAGCAGGAAAAGCTCCACAGTACCATGAAATTGGAAGATCAATAGCAACACTTATGACAGATGATGTGAGTAATGTATTTTAAACACTTGTAGTGGAAGAAGTCTAGAATAAGGTATTTCCTGACTGTTTTCAGTAAATGTATTGTGGAGTGACAGGTTAAAGGGAAAAAAAACCCTAGTTAAACGAAGAACTGTAATCCTACTTATTTCTTGTGTTAGTGAATTAGGTAATGGTAAATTAATTTTTCCCTTTGAGTCATCACAGGTGTCTTTTTTTTAATCAAAGCTTGCTCAAATAATTTAAAATAGAATTTTACTAGGCATTTAAAGTCATACACTTAGAGCCCTGGTGGACGGTTTTAAAGAGCGCAAGGGAGTGGGGGCTTTTTATAAGACTATTGTCGTCTTACTGAGCAAAATGAGGATGCTTGAATTCTGACTTTGCATGGAGCGCCACCTGCTGAAGCGCTGATAATTATTTGGGTTATCTAGCAGAAATGCTAGTATTTCTTTAGAACAATTTAAAATTTTAGAAATATGAACCAGAAATTGGTCGTTATACAATTGGGCAGCTAGTCTGTGAATACATTATTTGTTGATTGTGACAACTGAGTATTAAAAGCTTTAGTTGCAGCTTCTAATTTTTTTACATAGGCTGATGTTTAGGAATACTGTAGATCATTAAAATAAAAAAATATGAATTAGTGGTCTAAAAAGACCTAAACAGGCTTAAAAGATCTAATTTACAATTAGAAGACTTAATGGTCAGGTCTCTGGAGACAAATGGTTCAGCTTTCAAATATAGAGAAGCAATTTAGGATCATCTTCTGCAGACTTTTTTTTTTGTAGAGAAACTAGCATTTTTTTCTCTCTGTGTATAAAATGTGTCTTGGGATTCAGGGATTGTTTTTTTAAAATACTGCCTGTGTGTCAGTTCGTAGTTTGTGCCGTAGAAGTCTGTAAAACAGTGTAGGGGGTTTTTTGAGTAGTAGGAGGATTGCTTTCATGTGCTTTTTAAGAAGTCTTTTAAAATCAGTTGAGCTAGAGGTATGCAAATGAAGTTCTTATTCTCAACAAAAACTTGTGTTTTACTTCTAAGGTTATTTAAAGTATTTTTATCCTGATTTAGCAGAGCATAGTGGTACAGTGGCTGTAGTGCAGAATTATTCAGGCAATAATACATGAACTTCCTTTAATGAATATTGAAGATTAACTTTTTAATTAATTTTAGAAATGAACTCAGTATTCCTTTTGAGTTTGAAGACAGAACTTCCTTATTTTGTGTTCCATGGGGAGGTGGATGCAGGTAGTTCTTAATGCAAAAGTATGCAAGTAAAGTAAAAGCCTAAGTTCTAACAACATTTAAAAAATTTCCCGTACCTTTTTAAAAGTAATGAAGTATTCCTTGTAATCAATTCTTCTTTAAAAAAAAATAAAAATCAATATTGGGTACATTCTTCTTGTAGGTTTTCCATGATGTTGCCTATAAAGCAAAAGACCGAAATGATTTATTGTCAGGAATTGATGAATTTTTAGACCAAGTAACAGTCCTGCCTCCAGGAGAATGGGATCCATCTATACGAATTGAGCCACCAAAAAATGTTCCTTCCCAGGTAAAAGGAGAAAAATAAAATAAAAGGTCCAATAGAGAGCTCTCCTGATTCTTACTTTGAAAATGCCATTTTTCAAGTAAATTTGTGTGCTGAGTACAAACTATAGTGAAGCATCAGGAAGGCCCCCACATCCACCTGGATGAAGTGGATTGTCCAGTTAAGTAAAGGTGTCTATCAATTTCCTGCTCTGCTGCTAAGTAAATAGTATTTACTATATTTCCTTTTGTAATACTGAAATGAGTTCATGTGACAGCTAGAACTGGTCTGAAGTTGTACCTGAGTTCATGTTACAAATTTTGTTATTAATCCAACAATGATCAGGAAGAATATTGTAATTCTTATAGAAACTTCTGTTTGCATGCAATATTGAAATGTTTTAATGTGTATTGGTTAGCATATAATGTTCACAGAATGCTTATTAAATGGATAAAACGGATCATACCGCTCAGCTGTGATACAAGCCTAGAATGAGAGCCAGGGGGAAGATGGACCTTAGACAGACTCTGATTTTGTCCCTTTCTGCCTCTTTACAACTGAGGGGAATTCCTGGCGCCGGGATCAAAAGCTGGGGGAGAGACCGGTGCTCTTGGTTCAGAAGGTTGATGTTGGTGTCGAATCCTGTGGTGGTTGGGGGAGTGGGTGGAAGGGAAGGGGTGAGAGCAGCCCAGTTCATTCATGAATAGCCTGAGGCTACCACATAACTCGTTTCCAAAATAAGCAGAGCTCTCGGGGGTTTCTGGCAGACAAGCTCAGCTGAGAAATTTATGAGGATCCGGTGAGCAGCTTGCTTAATAGGGCAATGACTTCTCATTTATACTGGAATGATTTCTCAGTTATGCTTCAGCTAAATACTGTGCATGCCATGAAGTGAGGTCAGTTTCTGTTAGAAGCTAGAGGCTTCTGCTCTGGAAATGATTGAGAAAAAAAATCTAAAGGTTTCTAGGCCTCGTGGTTGAGTCTCTACTGTGTCTTGAAAAGGTAGGCTTTGTTTCATCATGTCTTGGGGACATATTTGGTGTAGAAAGAGGGAAGATAAAACTGTTGTGCAAGGTACTAGTAAGTGCGATCTTTTTGGGACTGTTGTACAGTTCTAGTTGTCCATACTCAACAAAAGATGAATTCGGCAAGTCGAGGACTGCTGATAAGCTGGGAATATGAAAAAGGTTTGGAAGGCATACAGTCTCTGCACACTATCTTTGAATTATACTTTTTGGCCTAAAGACATTCTCAAAGTAAATTTTTTTTCTTTCCCTTTATTTCCCCCCCCTTGTAGGAGAAAAGGAAGGTACCTAAATTTCCAAATGGATCTACTTCTACAGGAGAGACTCTCAAACAAGAAGGGCATCATGCTGGACCTGAACTTGAGAGAACTGGAAGGTGTGTTCACTTCCCTAAATACTAGCTACTGTAAAGAAAGAAGTGATAAATCTTCACAGTTTTTTAGTGATGACATTTGAACATAAAAAATCATGGTAGAAGTGTCAGAGCGCATCCTTTTTCAAGTGTTGGATTCTTGCCTATAAATGCCAGTCTGCTTAAAGCATTTTCAAGCCTGTGGCAATGTTTCTCAACACATTTGCAAAGGATTTCGTATAAGATGCAACCTAATTTAACTAACTGACTTTTAAGAGTTGGGTTTTAATTTTTAATTGTCAAGAGCATGCAATTATCACAGTTATAGCAGGAATATACTTCTCAGTATTGGGCTATGTACTAAAAATTTCCATTAATGCAAATCTGTTATATTAAACGTACAAAATGGAGCAACAAGGAATATAAATTGGTTAGGTTTCTTTTAGATCTGAAATGGAATTGAAGGACTTTATTTCAGTTGAGTTGCATTGTTGCTCTTTGTTAATTGTGAAATACTTTCCAAAAAAGTCCACAACATCACAAGTACCTGGTTAAGATTAAACCTTAATATCTCATATGAGAGAGTAGAGATGAATTCAGCTGAGAAATCCTGGAAAAGATGTACAGTGTTGTTATCCGCAAAATGATAAAGTTCCAGATGAAATGTGTCTTTCTCATAACCTTAGCAAGGACTGTACAATATTTGTGTTTATTTTTACCATTTTGGCTTTATTATACTTAATTTTTGCCTTTTTGCAGACAGTATGTGGAGCTGAGAAGTTCATTTCTGCCCACAGAATTATCTCTAGATAGGACTATTGTTTTTCTTAGGAGCTAATTTTTTTTTAATATTTCAAAATAAAATCATTTTTTTGTAGGTGCAAATTTTACCTAGTATTTTTGAGTCTTGGAAATTTTTTTGGAAAATATAAAAAGCTTTTTAACTTCTTGATACTAACGTACCAAGTTGAACTGACTTATATAGGTTTGGTTTTGTATTTCTATTTATAGAATATCTCTGTGCTCCAGATGAAAACACTGTTATAAATAGTAGACCAAAATTTATTTATGAACCCAACCATATGTTTGTAGAGAATTCATATCAAAAAGCTACAACTAATTATTGAAGTAGTAATACTGAAATGTATCAGTGCAGTGGTCTTGGTTGAGGTTTAGCATGTTTCTTCTGTTCCTTGTTTTGAATATCGTAAGACAGATTTGATTTAAACCATTATTTAGGTAAACCTGTTTGCAAAGGTGTTTTTTCAGTATCTAGCCCATATACAAAAATACCTAGCCAGCTTTTAAAAATGTGGATAACCTACTTGATTGTATTTGGAATACTGCAGAATTGGAATGGATAAGATTCTCATTTACATTTTAAACTGTTATGCGTTAATCTGGATTATGAAATAGCTAATTTGTGCTGGCAATAGGCACCGGCAGTCATGTGTAGCCCATAGTTTTGAACTAGCTAGAATCCATTAGTGTACAGTTTGACGAGTTTCATCTCACCTATTTAGGCTTTTTGGTGGTTTGATACTTGACATCCAAAGGAAAGCACCTTTTTTCTTGAGTGACTTCAAGGATGCATTAAGCCTGCAGTGCCTGGCCTCGATTCTTTTCCTATACTGTGCCTGTATGTCTCCTGTAATCACTTTTGGAGGGCTCCTGGGAGAAGCTACACAAGGCAGAATAGTGAGTACAAAGAATGGTAGTGGCCAGGCTTTTAGACCTTCAGAGGCAAGTCACTGTGTGCATTTGTCTCATTTATTTATACTTGTATTTGAAGAATTTACCCACAGCACTTGATTAGCCTGCCCCAAAGCAGATCTTCCCCAAAAGGTAATTGCTGTGGAAAATGTGGGGAACCCATGTGAACAGGAGAAGATGCACAGTGGAGGTAAAAAATGTTTATCCTGCCTTACTGGATGAATGGCTTCATGAATTGAGAAAGGGCTTGCATTACCTGCTTTTTGGCTACTTGAAAGTAACCAATAGCAGTAAAGGTGCACCATCCCACTAGGCCTACTTTAGGCAAAGTCAGAGGCTCAAGGTGGGTAGCCAAGAACATGCGCTGGCCTTGAGTGGTAGGCCTACGAGCATGATAATACCTGCAGTGTACGGGTAGCAGTCTATTGTGTGTTTCAGTAACGGACAGGATATGTACCTGCTTTCACTAATGGTATGTTGTTAACAATAAAGTGGTTATGGTTTATGAACAGAAAATACTCTTCCTTATAAACGACTTGAGCATAAACCATACACGTACAAAATTTTGGTAGTGTTCTGTTGGGCAGTAGATAACAACAGCACCTTTTAAACCAAAATATCATTGCACTTTGTTTTTTGGGGCAGGGAAAGAATACTTGACATCAGCAATGTTAATAACTTAGTGCTTGTGTTAATTGGCTTCTGAGTTAACTAGTTTGAAGTGTATTTTCTGTTTTTAAATCCATCACAAAGAAACAAGGCTCTGTCCTTTTGGGGGAGGGAAGGATGTATTCAGACGTGTCCTCTACAAGTTTTAAGATTCTGGTAAAGCTTATTATGCTATAAAATTCTTCTTGATACGTAGATTGCGTTTTTAAGCTTGTACTGTATTAAAATTTAGTTAACTATTTTATCTCTTTCAAGTAATGCTATTGACTCAGATTTATGTTTATTGATATAGCACTTCAAGCTGATAGCAAACACAGAGATAAATGGTATCTTTTCTGTGCGGTGTTTTTGGCACTCTAAATGTAGGAATGGTTATCAAAATGTTCATGTCACTTTTGAATGCACGTCATGTATAATTATGAAAATATGCTTCTTCTAAAGCTTGATTCTTAAACACCTTCTTTCTTTTAGCTGTCTGGAATTGTTTGTGGGTTTGTTCCTGCCTTCAGATATTTGGTGTGCATCATTGAATATAAAATGTAGTTACTGCACACACATGTTCAAGCACAGTAGCTGACATTGTAAGGTACACAGTTTGTGTTTGAAACCTTCCCTCACATTCCCAGAGGTCATCACCTCCACAGTACTCCTGTCCCTGCCACCCTGATTGAGAGCCCCAAGGTTAATGCATTGACTAACCAAAAGCACTAATTCAAAGGTAATAGAACAAGAGGCTGGGATTTTACCCCTCCCCCCCCCAAGGAACAACACACTCATGTTTTCATGTTTAATATCCCCAGTTCAGCAAACCATTTTGCCAATTCTAGATGCTTTCCTGAACTGGAGCTGAAGTTTGCATAAAGATTGTTTTCTTAGGCTTGCATAGTTGCAAAATAGCAAACACTGAAAAATTCCACCAGGAACCCTTTAATCTGTAATCCATGACTTCTTGTAGTTGTAAACGGTGTAGTTAATTACTTTTAAGTAACCTTAATATTATTTTAGATTCTAGAAAGTCTTGCCCTTCTCTTTTGAGGTGCACTGTAACATTTTTTTTTAGCAGAAAATGCCATAGTAAAACCTTTAATTCAAGAACTGAAGTAGAGATCTTACTTCAATATAAAGAAATGCATTACCAGGTGGGACCTTGGTTTACTGCTCATCTATTTTTGGTGTCATGTATACATAAACCAATATTGTTCAGTAATTTCCCCTCCACCTCTGCCTGTCAGTTTTTTGTTTTTGTAATGCTTGGTTGACTGATGCAGGTTTGATACGGTACATCGTATCATGTTTTGGTACAGATATGTTGCAATATATATACATCCATTTTCTTTACAGATTTACAGAGACAGATAATTATTTCTGTAAACTACATATTGAGTAACTTTTAAATTTGTAGTAATTGTTGGTATGTTTTTCCTCCTTAGTTAGCAGGACTAGTAACTTGTGCTCATGGTGTTGGATGACTTTGTGTTTCTCAGGAGTGAAGTTCTCAAAACCTTTTGTCCGTGGTATTGTTACTGCAAAACTGTGTTAACTTATCCTTGTCTCAAACATCAATATTTATTGCAATGTTTTTACATCTTGTCTTGTTTCTAAGTTAATGTATCTTAAAACTGTACTTATGCAGATGTGACGCTAAATGCTGACCTGAAAGGCAGCACAGTTACAGCAGTTTCTTTTCCCCCAAACAGAGTGCAATAGAGTCTCTCTTTGGAGCCTCATTAACTGGGATTGCCTATTCTCTCTTTGCTGGGCAACCTCTTACTATTTTGGGGAGCACCGGACCAGTTCTAGTATTTGAAAAAATATTATTTAAATTTTGCAGGTAAGTGATGTTTGCATTGCCTTGATGCACTTACTAACTTTCTAGCCTGTTAGAATAGCTGTAGTTGAAAGCAGATCTGTGTTAAATGTGGATGTCCGTGAAGACGTAAATGCAGCTGAGACTGAGGTAGATGTGGTTTGCAAAGCTGTGAGGCACTGGTGAGCCTTAGTGAGAAAATCAGTGATGAAAGGTGACTAGGACTGAAATAAAAGATGTTTTGACTGTGTAGAGGTGTTGGCTTTGATTCTGCAGGGGTAAGCAGGGATTGATCTGCCCTCTAGGAGAAAACATGTAGGTAGTTCTGGAAAGATCATCCCCGTGATGCTTCCCAAACTAGGTAGCTCTGCCCTTGATTCTAGAAACACCTTGCAGTGTTGCTTTGCTTTGGTGGAAAATGGGACAGAAAAATTTCTGCTTCATTTGGAGCCAACATCAAGGATGAGAGAAGTGGTGAATATCTGTACAGCTTGGCCTCTATTTATTTTCAAATAGACTACAGCGCGGGTGACTTTTGGCTCAGCTAATACTTTTGTTTCTTTCTTCACACAGGGATTATGGTCTTTCCTACCTCTCCTTGCGAACTAGCATTGGTCTGTGGACTGCACTTTTTTGCGTAGTGCTTGTAGCCACAGATGCCAGCAGCCTTGTGTGTTACATCACTCGATTTACTGAGGAGGCTTTCGCAGCGCTTATATGCATCATATTTATTTATGAGGCATTGGAAAAGCTTTTTCATTTGGGAGAATTGTATGCCTTCAATATGCACAATGATTTGGATAAACTGACTTTCTATTCGTACGTACCAAGTTTCTGTCTGTTAGTAAAATACATAGGGAAAATGTTTGTGGTATAGAGACATACCAGTTACTAAACTGCAATGTGTGCCTCTCTGTGGAAGGGTAGGAGGAATGCTGGGGGTGGTATGGGCATGAGAAACCTCAGAAAAATTCTATTCAGGATGCTGTGCAATTGAATTTTCTGTGTTAGCTATGGGTGGTTGGAAGGGATGAGGGACTGTGACAATGCCTGCTTTAATTGCAGCTTTATTGAAGGTCAGCCTGGAGACTATGAGTCAGAACAGGAGTTCTGCCTTGCCACTTCTAGAAGTCATGATAGTTTACCCAGTCTGGATGCGGATTATTTCCAGGTAGCTGAGGCATTGAGACCTTCTGCAACTTTCACGTGCTATGAATAGGCAGTTGACATCTTTAAACAGTGTTGCTTTCTACTGCAATTATGGGGAAGACTTGACTTGTAAAAATTTTTTTTGAGAGACAGGAAAATAATAAAAAATACAATACAGACTTTTTTTTTCTTTCCCAACTAAGTAGAACTAGTTATATTCATCATAAAAAACAGCAGTAAAACTACAAAAAAAACGTTTTTTCATTTAAGTAATGTAATAAGCAAGCTATTTAGGTGTATGTTTTTTACATTTGCTTTATTTCTATGGCAGTAGTATATTATCTGCTTGTGGTGGGTTGACCTTGGCTGGATGCCAGGTGCCCACCAAGCTGCTCTACCACTCCCCTTCCTGAGCTGGACAGGCGGACAGAAAATATAACGAAAGGCTCGTGGGTCGAGATGAGGACAGGAAGATCACTTGGCAGTTACTGTCATGGGCAAAACAGAGAGTAGACTAATGAGAAGTAAAAACTCATTCTTAAAACACCTTTCCCCCACCCCCTCCCTTCTTCCTGGGCTCAACTTTGCTTCCGATTTTTCTCTACCTTCTCTTCCTTAGGAACGGCGCAAGGGGGACGGAGAACGGGGATGGCGGTCAGTTCATCCCACGTTGTCTCTGCCGCTCCTTCCTCCTCACACTCTTCCCTTGTTCCAGTGTGGGGTCCCTCCCATAGGAGACAGTCCTCCATGAACGGCTCTAGTGTTGGCTCTGTCGGACATAGGGGAAGCTTCTGGCATCTTCTCACAGAAGCCACCCCTGTAGCCCCCCTGCTACTAAAACCTTGCCGCGCAAACCCAGTACACGACATTTTGGTGTGCAGCTGTACCACTTCTGAATTAAAAGAGTTAGCTTATATGGTGAAATTAGCGTTGAGGGCTTTTTATACTATGTGTCTTGACACTATGCATGTTTTAGTTTTTGATGATGTGCGTGAATGCTGCTTTATCTTTTGCTGCTCAGTGTGGAGTTTCCAAGCTTACGGTATAGTTGCATGAAATATGGTGAATAGGGTTACCAGCTCACACCTGCTGGAAACAGGAAATCCTGGTAGCTGTTGCTGAGAGAAACTGCTCATTTCACATAGTTTAAACCAAATCAAGAGCAAAGCTTTCTTTTTGATTCATCAATGACAACGCAGTTAACTGTCAATCAGTGTTCCATATGTTCACCATCAATATCAGTAATGCAGCAGATCAACCACAATGCAAGACACTTAAGAAATACCAGTAAGAACCTGCACACGTTTTAATTCTCTTCTATTACTAATCCATGAAAGTTCTAACCATGCCTGCACCGGTGTTTACCCTCCAGCCCCAGGTGCGTGGGTTACAGTCACTCACCGTCTCTGAGGAGCATGGGTTTCTCTGCTAGTGCTCTGCTCCTGTTGCAGATGTGAGTCCTGCAGCCCTGTTTGTCCCTGCGTGGTTCTCCGTAGTCTGCGCAGTTGCGCACTGGTGGGGTCGGGTCCATACGCCAGCAGTGGGGGTCCCTGCTTGCGGCACCCCGCGGTCAGTCCCTAGCTGGAGGGCAGACTGCTCACCATCCCGCTGGGCAGCTGTGCTGCCTGGCTGAGGCAGAGACCATGGTGCACACTGTGATTTCTGCCAGTGTCTAACTGGGTTTTGACTATCATGTTTCCACCCCCAAGATCTCTCCTTGCTTTTACAAACATTCATGCTTCATTGATACTTCCTTTCAGGATGATTCCTTTTTTCTTTTTTTTTTTTTTGAAGTTCCTTTGTTACTATTCAATCAGGTGATGGCCATCATCTTGCTTTTCAACATGATCAGTTTTGGGCAAACACCCTCTCAGACTGCTTCTTGTATTCCATTCTCACGTGGCATTCATACTCCTGTCTTAACAGCTGGTAAGATCAGGCCATGTTGCCAGGAGCGGGCCATGGGAGTACGCTCACTTCCTAATTTCCCCCTTTTCCTGGCTGCTCATCCTTCTGTGTTTGAGTGGCTCTAGGACCTCACTGGACTCTGATGTGAGCATGTTAAATTCACTAATCTGGCAGAAGCTGTGCTGTAGGTCTGTAGGTTTTCTGATGCTTGCCACCGGACTGTGTTTTACTACACTAGCATAGGCAGGCTGTGAGGGTGGAGAGAGGAAGGTGTGACATTGCCTTGGTTTAGCTTTGTAAGGTGTCACACATCTTCCATGATGTGCCAAAGACTTCAGCTTTACTTTGTCCTGTGTTTTTTTCTATCACAAAGCTATAGGAGATGTGGCCTTTTATAATTGCTTTTTTTTGCCTTTTTTTTGCTTGCCTTTTTTTTTTTTTTTTCAATCTCTGTTCGCCCAGTGGGAAGAGGGTGCAGAAAAAGCATCTTCAGTTAATTGGGCCAGAAAACAGTTTCACAGACTCTTACAGCTTCTGGTTTTTTTCTTTTCTCTTCGTGGATTTTCACTTACCTGCTTGGTGGCATCGTTTATGTTCATTGCATTTCTTGATAAATTTGTCTGTCGGTCTTCCTTTGATGTGCTTGTTCATATTACTTCCTTGACCAACAAGTAAAGATGGTTTCTTCTCGTCTCATACTTACTGTTGCAACTCCTTTCTATTCTGATCATTCTTAAGTTACTGTGTTTGCAACTACCTTGTAGGAATTGCAGCTTTCCAATCTTCTATTTCTTTTTGCTGTTACTTAGGATTCAGTTATCAAAATAAAATATATTTACTTCTCATTTTTTTAAAGTTCCGTAAGCATTGTGCTTCGCAAATTAGATTCTTTTTGCCCATGCACATTTACTACTTCTTCCTTCTTCACCTTCACACTATCAGGATTCAAGTTCACTCTTCTGTGGTTCTTTCTTTTTGAGTATCTTGATGAATCTCATAGAAAAAGTCTTTTTTTTCTTGCTTATTATCGGTTTCTCCTCTTCTACATAAAGGCTTACATATTAAGCTTATGGTTTGGTGTTCTTGAATAGCTTTATATGAAAACACCCTGTTAAATCAATATACAATGTGTTGTGGTGTGGGGTTTTTTTTGTTTTTTTAAATTGATGTGTTGTTCTGTCAACCTCTCTGACTGAAGGGGTTCTGCAGTCCAAGTCTGCAAACCACTGCAGTAGGGACAGGCACTTTTATGTGTTCAAGAAGTTATTAAAATGCGTGTATGCAGTTCCTTGAAGTCTGAGCAATTTATGCGTTTGTATTTTTAGTTAGCCCACTACATACTCAAAAATGGTGTCTTAATTCAGGGTGACCAGTTTTGGTCTTGTGTAGATCGGAATGCACGGCAAATGCAAGAAAAATGACTAACTCTATCAAAATTTTCAGAAAGACCTGGAAACGTGCAGAAGCTAATAGCATGTCTGATTTGAAAAGGAGTTGCTGAAACTGTGTCATCTACACCAATTTTTTTAAAATGAAATGGTGTGTAAATTATTTTTTTCTTCCCTTCAGATGTGTGTGTTCTGAGCCTGAGCAACCCAGCAATGAAACTTTGCAAGTGTGGAGGAGAATGAATAAGTCTGTGGAAAATATAGCATGGAGTAACCTTACAGTTACTGTGAGTGTCTAAAAGCTACGTGTGTGTGCATATACGTATGTATGTATAAAAAATAAATACCCACATAGTACCAGTCTTGATTAATACTTTTCATCTGGTTTCTTTCTTGATTTGAACCTGGAGTGTTTTCTTTAAAACTGTACTTCTGAACTCTTTTATTCCTCCCATAATGCTTTCAACAGTCATTGTAGTGGTCTGGATGAGTTAGTCCCTGGCAGTAAATGCTAAGATCATATGTGTCTGCTTGAGGTAGCCACTTTAATCCTGGTAGGCTGAACAGTCTTCTTTCTGAAGTGCAGACAAATATGATGAGGTGAATAAACAGGAGGTTGCTTCCTTCAGTTTCCTGGAAGTGATGAACAAATATTTTTAAGAACATGTGGAAATGGAATCTGCAGTTAAAATGTGGTAACAAGTACAGTTGATTGGTCAGATGTTGGTATAGAACTACAGCAATTGAAAGCATTACGTTCTTGGCCTGGGTATTTCATACCAGTATCTAATTTTGTGGGTAAGTGAAGATGAGGAAGGTTATTGTGTGGAAATGATACTGAAGCCTTTTAGGAAGAAACTTTTTTGCTGATTACTAGTTCCTTGGGTGGGATTCAGTTGCCTAAATGGAGCCACTTTAAATACTCTGGCATCTGGTTTCTGCCTACATCTTGAATGATTTGGATCTGCTATAGATTTTTGTGTTGCATTTGCTAGCTGTGTGTGCCTCCTTTGGCCACCTTAGGCTATCTAAAATGGCAGTAGATATCCATGTGTGGGCTCTCCTTTTGTGTGAGCCTAGATGTTCACACTGAAAGTAGAAGATGTTTTGCACAGCAAAAATACTATGAAAAACCTCAGTGCTTTACCTGAGTTTTAGCGGTAGTGTTTTTTGTGTACCACCAATGGCTCCTAGTCTACCATAATCACCTAAGATGGCAGTTTCTCTTGAACTTAGTTTTTATATTTACTTTATATTTGCTATTTATTTTATATACCTTTCCATCTTCTTAAGCATCTTTAGTCTTCCCAGAGATAGAACTGATCCAGAATTTGGTGGTGCTTATAGTCAAAGTAGATTGTTAACAGGGAGAATTTTTGTTGCAGTTGAATTTTCAATAAATTAACCTGTTTAAAGACTAGGTTGTGGCAGTGCTGCTGCTTACAACTGTTTGACTTATTGACTTGTTCAGTGAGCCTTTTGGATAGGGATCGTCTGACTTGGGTGTCTTTTTTATTCAAATTCATGCTTTTCTGCTTTGCTACAATTTTTTTTTCTTACTGTTGGGTTAATCTCATTTTGTAAGAGAGCTTTTTCCTTAACTGTATTAGGAAAAAATAAAGTCAAGAATAAAGAGGTGGGAGACACCGAGGAGATCTCTTTTCTTAGTTCATCAGCTTGAAAGTTGATTTTGGACAGTCTGCTTTTCCTGGGCTTAGTCCTCAGTCTTTGTGTGTTCAGTCCTGTGATGCTTTGAGAAACAGAATAGAAATGAGGTGAATGTAAAGAAATTGTTTGTTCTTGGGCACCTCCCAGCATTTTGGCATCATGAAATAATCAGTGATGGATACTGTGGCTCTTCTGGAACAGACAGCACACGTATTTGGCATTTCAGAATGAGGTAGTGATCAAGGAAAGTACCCTCTTTTTTGGGATTGTGAATGTTCTCAGGTGTGTTTTATATCAAAAAGCTACAAGTTAGGTTGAATGTACTAAATGAATAAAACAGAAATCTAAGGAGTTTTAATTGAAGTTTTTTTCTTTGCAGCAATGTTTAGATTTTCATGGTGTGTTTCGTGGATCAGCTTGTGGCCATCGTGGACCATATATTCCAGATGTTCTCTTCTGGTCTGTCATACTATTCTTTACAACATTTTTCCTCTCCTCTTTCCTTAAGCAATTCAAGACCAAACGCTATTTCCCAACTAAGGTAATTCTGATTACAGACTGTTGTTAACTTGTGACAAATACATTAGTGTAACTTAACAGAGTTAACTTTTTTCATTTTGCTTCAGAACTTTTTATTAAAAAATTTCTTTAAAGACAGAAAAAGAAATTAAAAACAGAAAATTAGCTAATAATTCCAAAAATGAAGACATTAGAGTAAAGAAATTTGCTGTTGAAAATTCAGTGCTTTCTCTCTACTTTCATGTAGTTATAATAAGATTTTCTAAGCGTTGGAAGACGTAAGCAGTCTGTCTCCCCATATGAATGGGTATTGCCAGGTACAATTTGGAAAGGTAATTAGTATTGCTGCTGTTTTCCTCACCTACCTATATAGAACAGTTGATTGCTTTCCCCAAACTGCTGTATGTATGTACATATGAAAGGTTCTCAGTAGTTCCTCAGGGCATTACTGTTTCTAATAAGAGGCTAATATAATGATTATCGTTGGAGTGATTTATGCAACTTATTTCTGCTGGCCAAAACAAAGTGATGAGATCTTCTCTAAACCTCAACTCAACCCTACAGTGTGTTCCTAATGTTTAATAAAGTCACCTTTGATAACCTGAATCTGTTGCAAATTATCCCTCCTTCTATCAAAACGTCAAACATACGGATATTGATTTCAGAAGAATTCGGTGATGTTATTGAATTAAGCTACAAGAGACTAGCTGTGATGGCTCAGCCTCCCAGTAGGGTTGAGAGGACAAGAAGATGAGGAAGGAGTTATTTTAAGTAATTTTCTGCTCTCAGTAGGTCATTTAAAATGAGATAATTGGATGAACAGTTGTACAGAATGCTTACCTTCTGCAACTTCATGCTGTGCTGGCAGGCAGCTTAAATTTTCAAATAGAAAGAAAGAATATATATAATGTTCAGTGGTGTAGTATAATATAAATAGACTTCGCTATTCATAGGGGAGAAAATTGTCTTTCTATACATGCAAATTAGAATGATGAAAAAGCAAGAGGTAACACAAGTCTTTTCTTTATAGGTGCGTTCTACCATCAGTGACTTTGCAGTATTTCTGACCATAGTAATCATGGTTTTGATTGACTATCTTGTAGGAGTACCTTCTCCTAAGCTTCATGTTCCAGAGAAGTTTGAAGTAAGAAATAAAACCTTTTAAAAAACTTAACTTTTGAAATGCTTGCAGTTTCATAGACAGTAAAACAATGGAACTGTACAGAAAGAGATTTATGGCTTTTACTTATGATGTAGTTGATGAAGTAATCTTACTTTTCTGTTTCGGATGTGTGTCTCGTCTGACAGAACAGACTATGCGTTATATTGTATTAGGAATGAAAAGGAACCATTCTTTTGTGCAAATGTGCAGAAAAGGAATAGAATGGATTTGTTTAATTTTTTTCATGTAAATGTCACATTGACATGTAACAGCTATATCAGTCTTTCGGTCAAAGCCATTGGAGAAAATAAAGACATTTAAGAGACTGTTGATCTGTTCATTGCAACTGTTTGTAGCAATAAAATCTGCATTTTATCTTATGCATTTAATTCTTATTGCTGATGTTTGTTTTTTCAGCCCACTCGAAAAGACCGAGGATGGTTCATAAATCCTCTTGGAGTCAATCCGTGGTGGACACTCTTGATAGCTGCTATTCCTGCTTTACTCTGTACCATTCTTATTTTCATGGATCAACAAATAACAGCTGTTATTATAAACAGGAAAGAGCATAAGCTGAGGGTAAAAGTCATTTTCTCAAAACGCTAACGTTGTGCAAGTCGAAGCTATTTTAACTAGATTCATTCTGCAAGTTTGTGAAATGTTACCAACAGCTACTAAGTAAACGTGTATATTGAGTAACAAAGAGCAAATATAACTCTGTGGACACTCTCAAATTATCTAACTTGTAGTTATCTGTTGTTGATCAGCTAAGTTATAGGTATGCTATCATATAAATAGAAAGTTTATCAAATATTTTTTATCTTAATTTTACAGAAAGGCTGTGGTTATCATCTTGATCTGCTCATGGTTGGTGTTATGCTGGGGTTATGTTCTATCATGGGCTTACCGTGGTTTGTTGCTGCAACTGTCCTATCTATAAGCCATGTCAATAGCCTGAAAGTTGAATCTGAATGCTCAGCACCAGGAGAGCAACCGAAGTTTTTGGGAATCCGGGAGCAACGAGTGACAGGATTGATGATTTTTGTCCTGATGGGGCTGTCAGTGTTCATGACCTCTGTGTTAAAGGTAAAAGACAGTTTTTCCAAACTACTTCTATTTTCTTTGTACTTTTGATTTTGGTATTGTGATTTAGCATTTCATAATGTTAGGAAGTTTTATTATGTTAAATAAAATATGCCTGGACTTGTTCTCACATTGCCTTTTTAACAACAGGTATTAGTTGAACAGAAACAATGAGGAGAGATCTGAGAAAATTAAAGCTGAGCAAGCTAGAAGTGCAGCGAGTAGTGAAGAGAGCAACCTTTGTCCATGTTACCTGATTTTCTTGCCAGCTATTTTTTAGTTTCTTGAGTCCATGTTACCTAAAATAGTTCTCTGGTAGTTTTTATGTGAGCATGTATATATAGAGAGAAAAGGAGTGTGATAAAGACACAAAGTCACTTGAGCAGAAGTAATATAATATAGCAGAAGAAAGGGAAACACCGGGTTTAAAAAGTGGTCATCAAAAGTGGCAATGTTCACTGCTTGTTCTTCAGCTTATTAAACTTCTTTCGATGTTTAAAGTGTGAAGATTATCTTATGCATCATCACGGTGTAATAGACATTTTGCAGGTCATGTTTTAGCCTCGGTTTACACTTTGTCTCTTAATTTATATCCATAGTGCCATTCTGAAGACTTTACTGAAGGAAAACCAAATAGTTCGGCTGGCTTTTTGCTCAGATTTGAGTAAAATACATTCAATTTATGTTTTGTTGTTTCAAATCCAGTAGTTAAAAGGAGAAAGGAAAAAAACTGTCGTTCTGTTCCCAAAATGTTCCCAAGATGTGGCATAAATTGCATAGTTGTTAATACCTTTAAAGAACTTCTTAAAAGTTTGTGGAAAGACAGATCAGAAGTTGTTTCACAAAAAGGTACCTTGTAATAGCTGTTTAAGTGTAGATAATGGGAGGAAATTAACCTATGAGCACACAACTATAGTTTAGTAGTTACAGCTGTATACTATAAATTCTTAATAGCTGACTATTTGTGAGTGTTTAAAGAATGTAAAAACTCTGAAAACAATAGCAGTTATTAAAAATGAGTATGCAGATTTGACAGTCTCTGGTTGAAAAGCTACCAAGAGCTCAGCTGTATAGTGCAAATGGTCAGGATCAGAAATATTGAAATAGATTTTTTTGTTACTCAAAAGTAAAAGGTAAAGGTGCTGGTTGCTGAAGCTAGATGTTTACCTCACGTTTTATTGGCTGATTCTTAGAAACGAATACTTCCACTTTTTTATGGAACCAAGGGTATTGGGAATGGAATTACTACTCTTTGATCTTTTTGAAATGTTTTTATTTTTCAATGTAAATGGCTGTTATTATGAAGAGAAGGAAGGAGAGCAAAGCCTCGCATTTGCAGGTGGTTGTGCTTTTGTTCCATGTATGGATTTATACTGATTTTATGCAGTGCAAGTTGACATAAATGAAGTACTCGCATGTCAAGTTATAGATCTTACAGTAAAGACACTAGCTTTTAAAAACATATATACACATATAAATATGTATAAAAAATATATATATACACACACGTACACAAACACACATGCAGTAATGAATCCCTAAGGCATAGTTTTATTCCACACTATCTAAGTTTCAGCAAAGCCTTTTTTGTTCAGGCCTGATAGCAGCAGTTTTTAAGATTTTGAATTGTGTCTTGGCTGTCCTTTACTCAGAAGTTTCATGGGTTCAGGAACCAGTAAAGTTTCACTTGCTTTGTGTGCCACTGAAACCAGTGGATAACTTCCTTATCTTAGCAAGCTTTAAATTGATCATCTTATTGGAACAAAATTTAGCCCTGAATAATTAGCAGATTTTCATAGCTCAGTAGGTCGGTTTTCTGTTTCATCTGCTCCAGAAATGCAAGATTAGTGAGCAACAGTAAAACTTCATATGGCAATTTCACGAATTGTATAGTCTCAGTACGTTTCCTGTCAGATAGCAACATAAAGCAGCATACTTAGCATTAGTAGAAATCTTGGTTGCAACCTAGAAAAGCAAATGAATGGGCAGTCAAGACTGAACCATTTTTTTAATCTTGGTGATAGCCTTGTTGGCTCCAGATTTTTTTGCTGCTCAGTGATGCATGTATTTTCTCTACAGACAAAGATTTCACTTAAGTAAAATATAAAGTAAAAAATAACTCAGTCCATGTTTTTCACTAGTATGGACTGCTGTCTTCTGCCATGTTGATTCCACAAGTAACTGTGTGGGTGTTTTTTCCTCCCCAGTTTATTCCAATGCCAGTTCTATATGGTGTCTTCCTTTACATGGGAGTATCTTCATTAAAAGGCATTCAGGTAAAGTCTGATTTTAATGAGTAATTTGCTTTTGTTCAAATGAAAACGAGGCTAACGCATTGCTTTATGTGAGCAACAGTAAAGTTAGCTCACATTTTCGGACTAGTATGTGGGATAATGTTCTGAGTGTCATGTTCAGATATTTGTTCTTAATACACTGTTGTGCCTTCAGTTCTCAGTTCTTTTGCATTTATTCTTTCACTACTGTTGCTGAGCAACAGATTTTCTGAAATACTCTGAAATTTTATAGTAGTAATGAGAGGCGGGAGAAATACTCAACAAAATAAAACAGCCCCCAGCCCCACCCCCTTGAATGTTCAGTGTCCTTCATTAGTATTTTGTTTGAGATTAACCTCTGTTTCTGGAGTCCCCTAAAAATACTTATTTCCTTACAGAGGGGGAGAAAATAGTTAACTGATGGATGATTTTATTTTTCAATGCAGTTTTTTGATCGTATAAAATTATTTGGAATGCCTGCCAAACATCAACCTGACCTGATTTATCTGCGTTATGTGCCACTTTGGAAGGTCCATATCTTTACAGTTGTTCAGCTCACTTGTCTAGTTCTGTTGTGGGTGATTAAAGCCTCTGCAGCTGCTGTTGTTTTCCCTATGATGGTAAGTTATCTGTTTTTCAAGTTAATATTTTTCCAAGAGTACATGCATCATCCAGGATCCCTTCAGAACATATCTGCTGCCTTAAGAAAGAAGGGAGTGGGAAAGAAATAAAAGAACCCGTAGTACAAATTGCTTTTTTTTTTTGAAGCATAAGGACTTCTCATTTCTTGAAAATAAGCAATTCAGTTATGAATAGCTATTGAAAGTGGAAATTATTTAACTTTATGGTAAGATAAAACTAGTACTGCAAGAAAGGGCTTCAGTTAAAGATTCTAAATGTACTGAAAGTGTGTGCATTTTTCATTTAAATAGTTTAATATTTTAATATTAAAATTAATATTAAAATTATCCAATTTGTGGTTCCCTTAAGGTTCTAGCGTTAGTGTTCATTCGCAAGCTCATGGATTTATGTTTCACCAAAAGAGAGCTTAGCTGGCTTGATGATCTTATGCCAGAAAGTAAAAAGAAGAAAGAAGATGACAAAAAGAAAAAACAGAAGGCAGTAAGTATGAAAACAATCAAACTAAGCGTGTTGTAAATTACTAGAAAATACTCGGTAAGACTTAAAAGAATTGTAAGTGGCCTAAGCATATGACCTTATATACCAGATACGCATTTTGAAATTCTTTACTGATGAGGTTTAGTGTCAGAGGAACTATTACTGGCAATTAAGTTGAGGAAGAGTCAGTGTTTCAATGATGATATTGTGAACTGTGACTCTTATTTGTGATTAAAATTTGCAAGCAAACTGGAAAGGAGCAGTTTTTAACAAAAAATGTTGTTTTCTTTCTCTTTAATCAGGTTAAAAGGTGTGTGGGATGGGTGTGGATGGGAGAGAAGAGCGATGGAGTAGGGATCTTTACCCTGCTTAAATGAATCATAGAACTGTTCATCATATAAGGGATGTTTTGCTTGTGTGTGCTTGCAGAACTGTAGTTAAAACCAACTGCTAGTTACCAATAATATAGTAGTATAGCTTGTATAAATTCTCCATAAAAGTGTTGTCTAGTTGTACACCAGGTGGCTGAATTACTTACAAAACTTGGAACACTCTCTTTCCCCAATCCCCCACCCCTCCTACCTGGATAAAATGCTTCCAAGAAAAAGGTCTTAAACTACATCTTGTGCATTCAACACTAGTACCTACAGGGAAGTGCCCCTTACCCCTATGAAAATTAACTACCAGTACGAGATGATACTTGGATTTCTGCTTCATGAGTAATTTTGTAAACTTTTTACTTGGAATTTACAGGAAGCAGAGAGAATGCTTCGGACAGGGGACAGCGAAAGTGTACACCTTGCATATGGAGAAGCAAATTTGGATTTTCCTGTAAAAACCCTAAAATACAGGTATAATAGAATGTTGGTGTTTTAAGAGTTTTTGTATCACGTGCTGTAATTTGCTTTGCATTATGTTGGTTGTGTATGAGTTGAATTAACTTTTTCTCCCAAGCTTGTAACTCAGCCACGATTAGGAAGTATGAAGGTGTATCTCACGATGCTGTCATAGCATTTTTATGTGTCATTGTTCTTTAAAACTGCATCTTAATTATAAATTTACATGACCGTCTTGAACAGATCAGATGACTCAATGTCGACCAGCTGTACTCAAGGTGAAGAAGCTTCCTTGGTCAGTTGTCATGGAATACTTGTGTGTTACCATGCATGAAGTCCCGAGTATTAAGCAACTAGTAGCATCAGTTGAGCTGTGTGTTTACCAGCCACTTGGATTTTTCAGAAAAAGTCTTAAGCGTACAGTTCTTCGATGGTTTGTTTAAGTGTGAGGGCTAAAGTGTGTAATTTCTATGATATAAAAAAGCTTTTTACAGGCAGCTGTTTTTACTTTAAAAGGTCATTTTCTGAAAGTAAATGTGAGGACAGGGTTACTGGTCTCTTCCAGAAAAGGAAGTGCTGGAGTTTCACTGATGGAAAGTTCCTTCAGTACTGGAAGGTGTTTTGTCTCAGTATGTATCTCCATTACTGGGGCTGTATTCAGCTTAGTTGTCAGGTATTCTACAACTGTTCAACACACTCGAAAGATGTGACAGATAAATAGTTTGCTGGCTTTTTTTGCCTCTCTAATATTAAGGATTCCTAGGTTAAAAATTGGCTTTACAGTGGGTGTAGGGTAATGTCAGGTCTGCCTTGATCCAGGTTAGGAACAGGCAGATTTTTGGATTAAACACATATTCCTGCTGAGTTCTATTGTCCCCGCTAATAGCAGGCTTAATCACACTTTAGCAACTCAGATGAAGATGCTAAAATTTTTTTTTTTTTTAAATTTGAGTTGCTAATTGCTTTCACAGTAGAACAATGATTTCATCAACTGTGTGCATGTGTGTTTACTATATATTTCACTGTGTTGTATCTTGTGAGGATTCCTGAGGAAAAATAGCTTTGAAAGATGTCAGTGCAATTTGAAGAACCTTAGAGATACCCTGGGGTAGATTCTGAAGCTTAAATACAGAACAGAACAGAAAATATATCTACAGACATCACTCAAGTCTGCTGTATATAGAAATCTGTGGAGGGCAAAGAGGGAAATAGATTTTTGAGAGCTTACCATCTGTGAGGGTGAACTTAACCTTCTGCTGGACTTGGGCAGTTTGTGGCTAAAAAAATCATGAAAAATGTCCAATAAGGCTCTACAGGAAAATAAATTAACTTGAAATTGGTCTAGATATTAGGAATTCTAGGTTTCTACTTGTTCTAAATCTCAACTGAGTTACCAGTTTCAAAAGTTTATTAACATCTGCTCTTTTGTCCTTTACTATTTCCTGGAAACAGCTCAAAATCATTCTGATTTATGAAAGCCTTAGCAGAACAGTGTGATTCATTGCATTATTTCTAAGCATGCAAAATAATCTTCTGAAGTTACAGGTAATTTAGAAATGAGATCTCTCTCAAATATTCTCAATGTCCTAGTGTTATCTATATGAAAAACTGTTTTAAGATGCGATGTGATTAAGGCAGCACTAGTGAGTTAAATTTTCAGATTCTGGTTGAAACAAGTTTTTAAGAGATGGAACTCAACTTGTGGCTGTGTAAATATTGAAAGAAAGCACAACTGATGTGAATGGTGAGTGACAATAAGTATAATGCTGTTGCAGGGTATTGACTACTAACCAGAAAGTATGTTTGTTCTTTAGTGTTGATCCCTCAATTGTAAACATATCAGACGAAATGGCCAAAACTGCACAGTGGAAGGCTCTTGCCATGAGTACTGAGAATGCCAAAGTAACCAGAGCTAACCTGAGGTAGCTATAATTACTCACACGTTTTCTAACTGTGATCTTGTGTTTACCAGCTAATAACTGTACTTGTATTTCTTGAAATGTATCTTAAAAAAAAAAAAAAAAGAGCATATGTGGTTTGTAAATCTTTGTTGACTTTTTACTTTCAAGGAACTTGACTTTGAACCTTTAATTACTTTGAAGTTAAACAGTTTCTTTAAGGATTTCCAATTATTTTATTACATGTATTACTACAATTTTAAACTTACTCTTTATTTGCTTAATACAGTTGTATGCTACTCTGATGGGTTTAGGGTTTCTAAAAGCTTTACTAGAGTGTATGAGCATTGGAATTGTTTGATCCTGAACATTACAAATGCCAGTAGGAATAAAAGGTAAGTGCAGCCCTTTCACTGTTGCTTTATGCTGCCCTAGGATCTGCCCCGTTTTTGTGGATTGGTTGGTTGGTGTGTTTTTCCTCAGCTCATTTTTAATATCTAAAAACTAAACCTGGCTCGAATTTTACCGGCACTGGATATGAAATAAACAAAGTACTGAACAGATTAGGAGTCCTCAGTGCTGTGAACATTTCCTGTAAGCTGACATCTTCGGTGATGACCAGGAGCCTGTTTCTCAGTGAGCTCTCCACCAAACAAGAAATTCTGTGTGCAGTGAATCATTCTGCTGCTTTATCGTAGTTCCTACCCTCCTTCCCTGTCTGGCTGAATCTGTCAAGGGGAACAAACCAAATCATGAATATTTATGTGGAATATCCCCACCTTCCTGACAGGCTTGTAATTTATAGGGACTGGTATCTGTGGACTATTCCATCACAGTGCAGCTATTGCTTAGTAGTTTTTATGTAGGAAAGGAAGGGGAATGACCCCGGCAGACTTGGAAAACGAAGCTTATGCAGTCCTGCTTGTCTGTACATGCATCTTCTTTTGGTTGATCCCTTTCGGCCAAATCTGTCAAAGGAAGACAGGTTTCGGAGACATGATATTGTCATGTTTTGTGTAAAATTACATCTCAGTGGAAGAGCTGCTGGTGAGGGAGTGTTCATACATAATTGTGCAAACTATCGGGGACTGTTGAGTTTGCACCGTGGGAACAGCAGCAGCGACTGGTCACTCAGCCCTTGTGTACCATCCGTGCATTCAGCAGGTGCGTTGCTCTGAACTAGGCATGGAGAGAGGCTTTGTTTTGCTGAGACAGTAGGTCAACCAAGGGTGAAGGAGAAGACAAGGAGAGAACTTGGAGGTATGGTATTGTAACAGGACAAGCTGAAGAGACTCATTAGTGCAGGCACTAGTTTCAGTGAATCTTCAGCCTGTATTGTTTAAACTTTTTTTAAAGAAGTGTTTTAAATAAACATTTTTAAAACTTGAGTACTACCTAAGCTAGACTGTCATGAAGGCAGATAACAGAGGTATTACATAGAAACAGAGTACATTTCAGTATACCCTCATTTTTTTTATTTTTAATTTTCTTTCATGCTAAGTATTCAGAAACCTGTTATGTAATTTGTGGATGCTTCTAGTGCGTTTTATGATAGTCATTGGGTGTATAAGGGTTGAAGAGATACAGACCTGTACTTCTCTTTCCAGAAGAATTAAGATTTTTAGATTTGATTTTCAGGCAGTTAGAAGTTAGTACAACTCCTTGTGCTTTCCTGTTATCTGAGTAGATTAAGTTAACACAGAATTATGTGCAGCACTAGCAAATTAGGCTTCTGAGCAGTTTGCAAAGTTTTTTCATCTACTTAGGTCATATTCAATATTCCATCTATTTTTTATATTTTGCTGTAAGACATTTCCCTTTGATTCCATAATGTGCTTCACTTTAGTGTGGTAAGAATTGCACCTTGGAAGGAAACTTGCTAAAACTACAAATTGAAAATAAAACAACACTGGTGCTGGAAACTAGCTCTTTCAAGAAGCAATCTGATATTGCATAAATCTGGAAAATGTTAGAAGGCAGAACTGCCTTGAGCCTGAGCTCAATTGGTTGCTGTTTCGAGGTATTTGCTGCCCATTCTTGTATAGTGGGTGCTGGAGAGATTTAGATATGTCGCCACTGCTTAGTCCAAAGCAATTCCCAGTAAATTTTTCATCTCAGTTCTGTTAAGGTTTTTCTGTGTAACAGTCTTCATCTGATAGTGTGGACAGATGTTTAGTGCTGTGGTAAAAATCATTCTGTAGGCACCGCTATTTTCGGATTTATAGATTTCAAATAGGATGCAGTTTGAAGCAAGCAATGTCTTTTGGAATTCCAGACAACATACTGTGTGGGTTGGCATTATTGCTTAAAAACTTTATCTTTTTTTAAAAATTGTATTTTAAATTTTCTTTTCCTTTCCTGAACTGATCCAGATTACTTTTTCTTTCTTCCTTCACCATGTCTCATATTTTATAGACTCTGCAGAGTCCAGGCACACTTACATTTTCTGAGGAATCCCAGAATTTTTCTCTTTGCATGAGTCTCTAATATTTTTTTTTTTATTCCTTAAGGAGCAACTCCACAGATGTTTTGTGTATTCTAAAATACATGCTTAGGGAATCCTCCCTTTTATGCTGTTCCAGTTTCTCTTCTACAGTCCTGTAAGTGCCTCGGGACGTTCCTTTCTGCCTTTGGATAAGTCACTGGCAGCGGCTGGGTCCCTAAGAGTGTCAGTTGTTCAGGTGCCAGCCAGCCTTTGTCTTCGGGGTCTTCCACTTGAATGGACACTTACACAGCTTTCGAACTGTCCTCTACTGTTGTTACAAGTATGGTTCCACATTTTGAAAAGACTGAAATGTTTTCTCAGTCTTGTCTGGTGAACAAAATTGTTTTGCTGCCCAATAATTCATCAGTATTAATGATATTGCTTGTTAGTATTTTTGAGTATTTATGACTAGACAGTTTTGTGAGTTTTGTGTCTGTTCTGTGTGTCGTGTCCCGTCCCTGTCTTCCCCCCCTCCAAGTTCTTCTGCAAAACAAATTTAAATCAGTAGAATCAATAAAAGCAGTGTGCCTGGAAATGGTATTTATAGATGAGATCTAGGTGATTTCTCTCTTTAAGCTTGTACTGTTCCTGTGAATAGTATCTAATAATTACTAGAATGTAACAGAAATGCATCATCATAGAAGTATCCTTGCATAAATACTTTCAGTGTTCATTGTTAAGTATAAAATGTTTGAAAGTTAACCTTTACTAAAGTGAACCGAACCTTACATTTTCCTCTTTGCTTTCAAACAGCCCTGAAAAACCAGAAAGTGTGAAAATAAATGTGGAAGATTTGCCTGTTGTGAAATACGTGGATGCTGAAACGTCTTTATAGAACTGAATCAAGGGGAATTGCGTGTATTTGTGTGTGTGTATATATCACTGTAGGATATTCTACCATTGGAGTGTGATTTCCATTTTAAGGAGCAACATTTATTTAATTCTGCCATTCTTTAGGGCACTGTAGATATGCTTGCATAATGAGAAGATTTTCCTATGAATGAGTGGTAATCACACTTCAGCTATTTATTTTATTGGAAATTTTATTTTCATTTTTAAATAGGAAGATTGTAATGAATGCTTATTATTTTCAATAATCAATATGTGCATAAAAGTTAAATCAGCTTTCGCTGATGATTACTGGTCCACATTGCTTAAAATTCTGCAAATACCTCTGTTTGTAGTGCGCTACCGCAGTTTGTTTTCCATGCAGGCAATTACTGTTTGTTTATGCAGGGTATACTTTTTGTGATTCATAGAACAAATATTAATGTGCAGTTGACAAGAACTACTGTGTTTTAGGTCTCCACTACATGCTAGTGTTTTCTGGATTCTGTCTCTCCTGTTTTAGAGAAGTGGCCTAGAACCCTAAGTCAGGTGGTTAGATAATCCTTAAAATATAGATAAATGCTCCGTTCTGCTACTTTTTTTTTTATTTACTCTTGATTTTTTCACTATTGTCCAGTAGCAGTACGAGTGCAGTAATTGTTGTTACAGTCCCAGGTCAGTATTTCCCATTCTGAACGCTCCATGTTTACACAATATAAATTGGATTTACAGTCAGCAATTTGGTCTATAGGAAGTTATACATACTTACCACACTAGTACTTTTGAATTCTTTTGTTCCTGTTTGTACTTACATTTTTCCATCAACGTTCAGAGTCTGATTTACTCAGCTATAAGATTGAAACTTTAGAGTATTTCATGTTCTCTTCAAATATATTTTTTTCTGAAGTTATTTTAAACTTACTGTGTTCTTGATTAAATAGTAGTAGTTTAATTCTGTAATAGGTTTATGATCAGTATTATTTTATGAGTTACAAATTGCTCGTGGTATTTGTGTGTACAGTTCTGATCCTCTCCATTGTAAAGGGCATATATGATAGCACACCAACTTATTTTTAAACATTTTATTTATTTTAATTAGTATAAATTTTTATCATGTAAGATGAATTTTAAAAGTAACTATTCATTTATTAAAGTAAATGGGATTTTTGGGGGCTCACTGATAACGATGCAGTCAGTTCATTTATTGTACTTACATTTTCAAGTTCTAGTGTTTAGCATTATAGTGTTTGAAATAATGGGAATTTTATGTATAAATGAAAATCTTGGTCATTTACCTGTGCAGTTTCCATTATTAATTTTTTTTTTGCCTTATACCTTAGTTTTTTGGCTTTAATTTCTGAAATGATCTCTTCACATTCTGAATTGCCACCAGCCCTTTCTGGGCTGTATGTATTGCAATGGCTTTAATTAGAATCTGTGCTCATTTAAAATTAGAAGATGCTGTTTGCTTAATTCTACTTTTGGCAAAGTTGGGAGTTTTACCATGGACCACGTGGTAAAATTCTCAGCAACTGCAAAAGGAGCTGATTCTGGAGGAAGGCAGAGTTCATCTGAAAATACCACTTGAGGTAGAATTTTGGTGCTCTTCAGCCAAGTGTCACTTGGAGAGAAGGTAATTATATATTACAAAATTAGAGCAATCAGTGGGAATTAATAGAAACATTTAAAACAAATATTTAAGTGACATGGACTGTTACCATTCCCTTTAAATGTAATGTAATTAAATAATGTTTTTCTTTTTTTTCTCTTCTTTTTACATTTGGCTGAATTCTGAGAAGACAGTTTAAAGAAAGTAAATCATAGTGTACAGCAATACGAATAATGCTATCCAAACTGTCATAACAGAGGCTCAGGTCAGTGGCAAGGCAAGGGAGGTCTGTGTTACCAGTTGGACTAACACTGTGTAATGGCCTGTATGCATGTTCCTTTATCCTTGGATAGTAGCATAGCTTGTGCCTTAGCTTGAGTATGTGCTCTTTCAGGAAATACCCATATTTTCCCTCTAGTCAAACTGAGTTACAGTGAAACTGTAGCAGATGGATTCCAAAAACTTTCTGCATTATTGAGAAAAAAAGAAAAAAAAAAGTACACATCTGCGTATCAGTTGTTGACTACCAAGTAGCTCTTGCTGAATCAGAGGGCGAAGATATTTTGGGCAGTTTATGTAGCTTTATCCACAGTACATTACTTTTGTACAGTCCTCGCAGTAGTATTTTACATTTAATGTTCACAGTTCTGCAACAGTTTCCAAAGACCCCAAAAATTATTATATGCCTCTTAGATTTTTAACTCTTTTAATGCTGGAAATCAGGGTTCCCTGGTGCTGCACACCTTGTATCTGGCTTCTACTTCAGAGGGTTAAGTTTTGGTCAATATTAC
>Ga0065711_1029482_pt1 | contig 36022 bp, 23 predicted proteins | sample Hoacrofraction12_FD_59098 | JGI IMG/M metagenome (GOLD analysis project Ga0065711, IMG submission 59098) | Hoatzin crop microbial communities from Cojedes, Venezuela - Epithelial fraction 12 v2 (version 2) | ecosystem: Host-associated > Birds > Digestive system > Esophagus > Crop | place...
CTCAGTTTGTGCCCATTGCCCCTTGTCCTGTCACTGGGCACCACTGAAAAGAGCTTGGCCCCATCCTCCTGACACCCACCCTTCAGATATTTGTAGGCATTTATAAGGTCCCCTCGCAGCCTTCTCTTCCAGAGTGGACAACTAGGCAAAGAGCTATAGGTTTGATGATTCAGGCTCTGATCCTTCCCCTTATGATTTTCATGAATTCTTGCTTTCCCAAAAGTTGTCCTTGCTAAGGGGCATCTCCAGTAGTGCCCAGCCCTTAGGTGGGTTTCATCAGAAGCAAGAGCCTGTTGCTGCCGTGGAAAGCAATCCCAGTCCCTGGTATTGTGCTGGCAGACCTGCAGTTATATATCAGTGATGCCTAACTAGACACAGAAGTTTCTGAGATGGGCCCAAGTTGGAAAGTATTTTCCCAAATTAATATCTTTTGTTCCTCTTTGTGTGGGATTGTTGGGATCATATCTTGATATGCTGGATACAATGACAGTGTCAATAAATAGAAATGTGATTTTGTGATCTTGTCAATGACAAGAAAGAAACACAGTATATAATAATAATAATTATAAAATTATCACCGTATTGCCTCTGTTGCTATCAGATATCCAGTGTGGCTTCTCTTCTAAGAGTAGGATGACATTCAAACTATTGCTTATGACTATCCACAGTATAAAGGTTTACTTGGATATTTTAGTGCATGACACATTTTCATCCCTCTGTTGTGGCCTATGGAGGAAGCTACTGGCTGGAGTGAAAACATAAGAGTACTTTACAGAATAAGTAAACAATCCAGAAAAGACTGGACAATGCAATGCATATCAGTAAATGAATGGATTTTACTAGCAGACATTGTTTCTTATGTTCAGAAATGGGAATCGTGCATGCACTTGGCTCCATTATGTATGCAGTTATGTAATTGGGCCCATAGAAATCTATCTTCTTGATGTTGTTAGGCATTTGCAGTTATCTTTTAGGATGTTTCTTTATTCCCTTTTTTTTTTTCTTTTCGGATGCCAGGGTAGATGCTTAGACTTGTATACTTAGAGTGCTCTATTATTCTTTTGATTGCCTCCTCATGCTTCATTCACTATGGTTCAAGTTGGAAAATTACAGTGCAAACGCATTCTGCGCCTTGGGATTTACATCTTTTAGGGAACAGGAAGAATTTCTTGAGACAAATTATATTGTGTTTCAACTGTCACAGGTCATTTATTTGTTTGTTTTTCCCTGTTTGATTTATTTCAGTTTCTGGGAATGGTTCCCAGTCACCATCATCTCACAGAGCTGGACTAGATAGGAGGAGCTGGAGGAAGAAGGATTTTCAGGTGTACTAATGAATCCTGAATTTTAAGTAAGCAGTTGTCCTCTGCTGGTTTCGAAACCGCTTGGAACTCAGTCTTTTGTAGAGGTGAATGTAAGGAAATGGCTGATTTTGAGTTTGTATGTTGAGGGAATGCAGCTAGTAATCGTATGTAGGTGGTGATGCCTCGGTTGGTGGTAGATACTGGTTTGTATACAAAAAGCTTTATGAGGAAAGTCTCTGGGTGGTTTTACACGATCATTTGTCACAGATAATTAGAGTCAGAGCAGATATCTCGCAAGTAGCCTACTGGTTTCTGTATTTATATCCTGCTTGAATTTTAAAAATATTGGACGTATTGATAAAGTCATTATCTGATCAAACTTTATAAGTCTGTTTCAACAGATTTTTCCTCACATGGTGGAGGTCAAATTTAGGATTGATGGTGGAGAAGAAATTTAGGATTAAATGGCACAAGAAAAGTGCTGGGTAATGTTGTAATCTTCAGACAAGAAGAAGACAAAAGTTGCTGCCTAAGCAGATAAATTAAGGATCTGTGATGAAATAATTTCATGCTGAATACAGCCTTTCTACAGAGCAGAGGGAATGAAGTTGTTGGAGGTGTATAATGAGCGCTTTGCAGGATGTGTGAGATACAGCATCATAACAGATGTATTGTAAAGGGAAAGCAAGAGCTTCTGTTCATCCCCTTCAGCCCTCGGCTGTGTGGGGCTGTTGCTTTTGCCGTACATCCCTAGGGAAGGCGAAGAGGAAAAGTTATCCTGCCACGTGTTTCATGCACCTTGTTGCAGCCCTGCTCCATGTCATAACATCCATATCGCTGGCACTTTGGAAAAAGCATGGGTTCAGAGATCCTTATATTCTGCACCTTTTTGCTCCCTGTCTTCATAAGTGGCAACAAACCAGTCTCCAAAAAAAAGTCCAGGAGGAATCCAGTAGAATGCCTCACTCCATCACAGCGATATTTGACAGCCTCTGTCTCCTAAGCTCCCTTACCAATCCCTCTGCTTCTTCTGTGCTGGATCCTGGGTCAAATATATGGCCTGTGGCTGGGGTGCTGGTTAGGGGACTGCACTGGGCTTTGTTCCTCCTAGGGACCTCTGGCCACTGATCAGGACAGGCAATAACAAGTGCTCTGTGCTCCAGGCTGGAGCAGCTGCCTTTTCCTCCAAAGGAACTGGCTATGGCCAGGGAGGACAGGCTGTAAATTTAACCCATCTACTGTAGCAAGAAGCTGGATGCTTAGTCACACTTCAGTGCCTGGTAGGGCGCCAAGGCCCCATTTGATAATGTAATAGTTATTAGAATAGATATGGCTAAGAGGTATTCATTACCATGTAAACAGGGCTTGCAGGAGGCAGGTCCCACCTCTGCCCTGAGGTATGGTGCCTGCTGGCTTAATCCACCCCAAGGACCAGGACGGAGGCCACTGGTGCTGCGGGAGGCACCTGAACATGGCTAAAAAGCAAAAAAAAAATTACAAGTGCCATCGGTTTCTGTCACATTTCTGAAAAAAAAGAGGGTCTCAGTGGCACTTGCTGGGCCCCCATCCTTGAGCTGAGATCTTATGACCGTGGTCCCTCCATCTCCAAGGAGGAAGGGCTGGTGGGGTCACTCACTGGGGACCTCAGCTGGCTCCTGGCAGCAAAGACTGCAGATGACTGCACCCACCTGCAAGCTACCTCTGCTTGAGGATTTTATAATAATACTTAAAAACCCCTAAGTCCCAACTCACAACTGAGAAGAGAGGAGATGTCTGTAGGAGGGATCTTACCTTTGACATGGTGGGCTGGACATTTTAGGAAAGAAAAAGGAGAAGTGAGACCAAGCGGGAGGTGAAAAAAGGGTCTACCACCCACAGCAGTTAAGATTTTCTTCTTCCAGGAGACTCTTTAGGATTGTGCAGGAAGTAAACCCACTAAAACGGAAACATGGAAACACTGAACAGTGTGGATGGTATGGTGGGTACGCACATACCTGGGTCTATAAGCCTGAAAAATATTCCTCTAAAGAAGAACCTGAAGTGTACTCCAAACACAGGACACAGGGAATGCAGGTGAGACCATGTGTCCTGCTTTGGCCCTGATCCAGAGCCAAATGCTGCATGCAGACCCCTCACTCTTCTTATGAGTATGGTGTTGGATTAAAAAAACCCAGAAATGTGAGCTTTGTGACTGTTAGAACGGTTTGGTAGCATCCTGCAGTGCTTGAGTAGGGGGAGAAGGACCGTAGCCTTGGATACAGGAGTCAGGCAAGGGTGTCCGTGGAGCCTTGCTGTGGTTGGGATTCCGAAGGACCCACTGGTCACTCACCTCCCTGCGGTTCTTGACAGAGAAAACTTTCTCTATGCATATGTTTTCGTTGTTTAATCCTTTAGGTGATGTATGTGATTTGATTTGGTTTCTAGAGTGGGTGTCCCCACTGGTTTTTGATTATTTTGTCTCTTTAACCAGGCTGACTGTGATTGCAGGCACCACGAGTTTCTTCAACATGCTTTGTGAGCAAATCATTTCCCTTGCTCTGGTTATGGCTGCCAGGTAGTGCAAGGGAAAATAAAAAAAATAGAGCAAATCAGGAGACAAATCACTAGAATGGGAGGAGAGGAAGGGTGGAAAAAAAGGGAAATTCGGTGCAGAGCATTAAGAAAAACAGTGACCAGAGAGCAGCCAGGCACGTGGGGCAAGGACAAACAAGTTTGCTAAAGATGGTGGGCTTGAAGAGGGGGTGAGGGAGAGTCTGAGGTACATTTTTCATCAGAATGCATCGATTGCATCAATCCCTACCTGCTTCCCTGTGATGCAGGCAGAGGTGAGACCCACTGCAAGGGCTAAGGGCCTCTGTGGGGACCTTAGGGCAGGAGCTGGAGGAGATGAGCTCCCCATTCCCTTCTCCCCTGACCCGCTCACCCCATCTGAGGCTTTGCTCTCAGCGCGGGCACCGTGTGTGTGCGGCTGCTTGCGCACAGTTCCTGCACGGGAAGCAAAGCCTCTCGGCATGAGAAAGCCCCTCCAGACGATGCCTTAGTCTCTGGGAATAATAGATGGTGATTTTACAACCTCTCTGAGGCCTGTTCCTGGGTAGACGGTGAAAGGCAATACCTCAGGACCACTGGGTTACAGGAGGTTGTAAAATTACTCCTCCCCATATATATATTTTTGTCAATGCTTTCACTGAGGAGCATTTCCTCCCTTTTTTTTTTTCTTTGAGTTCTATTGGTGTGGCAATCTGTCTGTTTTTTTTCCCCCCCCCTCCTGTCCTCTCCTTTTCACTTTGACCTGTCAGACTGTAAGTCTTATTTCTAGCTGACGGGGAGGCATTAAATGAGCGACTGGGCCACCTATTTGAGGGAATTGATGATCTTTGGGGCTTACACTCTCATGGGTCAAATGATAATGTTGCCCTTCAGGTTAAAATCATACGTTACATAGACAAAACCAGGAGCTTTCACCGAACTAAGGGCCACTGGAAAGCAGAACATCTTTGGTCATAAACAATTATTTAAAAGCTGATTTTGAAGAGGACGATGCAGGGTTGGTTAATCTTTCATTTTTCCCCTCTAATTTTTGGTGCTGTCCTTCAGGCATCCAGTTTCTGTTTGTCTTCTGTGAACTTTAAAATGAAAATCATGGTCTTAAAATAGAGAGTTAGAGTTAGAGAGAGAGAGATATGAGATAGATAGAGGTAGAGGTAGAGGTAGAGGTAGAGGTAGAGGTAGAGGTAGAGGTAGAGGTAGAGATAGAGATAGAGATAGAGATGGATATGGGACAGGGACAGGGACATGCACATAGACGGGTATATGTATCGGTGTAGATGTAGATAGGTACAGGTATAATTATAGACATAGACACAGATGTAAATATATAGCTATAGATATTCATATCCATTTTAGTGTGTCCCCTGCCGTGGATACAACCAGAAGCCAGAGGCATGAGGTTCATGGGGCTTGGAGTCTGATCTCTAGGCACACCAAGGCAAGGCCTACAGATGATGACATGGTACTAATCAATAATAAGATGTTTCTGCGTTCAGTGTTTGTTATAGTCTGCTTTCTGCCCCATCATGTTCTCTTTGTGTAAATGCCTCCAACCAACTGCTATCTTGTCTTCCCTTTGCTTTGTAGCTCTGCTGCCAGGTACTAATGGCCAATTACATTTTGTTCAAAACCAAGTATCTCAAGTTACTCAATAAATGGGAATAAAATACTGCTCCGCTCCCTCTCTTTATTTTTTGGATTGCTCTGTGGAATCATAAACAAATCCTTGGTAGTGGACATGTATTCGCTCCTGTACCCATGACAAATGAGCTTGACGTCATGGGTGCTTAGCCTCTAGCTGTTACAAAATGGATTAAAACCTACTGGGTCCATTCAGAGCAAATTCTGCAGTTGTTTTTATGGGGGTAGTTTTTGATAAATCCATCCTTCTTTTTTTTTTCATGGGGGAAATTCCAATGATTGCACAGTTTAAAGAATAACCTGAAATTTTTGCTCACAGATGCAAAGAGGAATTGTCTGTAGGATGACTACATGGAGAGGAAAGAGAACTGACCCAGGTGTGTTTACAGTCACTTCTCCACCTTTATCCAGCAGTGGCTTAGAGGAACACTTGCATATAAACCTTTTGTAGAGCCTCATACCCAAGTTTACTCATGGAAGACAGAAGCAAGAAAGCTGCATCCTCACAGAACAGCACCTGAATCAATTATAGGAGTGATGCCCTGTAGCTTGGGCACAATCAGAGATTAATGTGGTATACTGCTTTCAAAACCCCTCTGAATGTCCACGCAGAGCATCTCCCAGCCCACTGGCTGCTGTCCTGGGGCAGCTTCTCCTGCCATGGGTGTGTGAAGTAGAGCAATGCCAGTGGGATTTTGAGGTGACCCTTACAGTCCTTCTAACGGGACGACAATGAGATTCATAGGGGAGTTGGCATCTGTTGGAGTGAGTTTGGCTTCTCTTCAGTGGTATTTTGGCTGAATTTACATCTGAATTGAAGTCAAAGATGAGGACATATTTGCATGCTTGGCTAACAAAAAGTGGACATCTCTTCCACTTAAGTGCAAAAAGTTTAGATCATGTCTCTCTCATCCAAGAAAATACCCAATTGGGTGAGCTTTATTGCAGGGGTAGGTTTTGTGCCTGAAACGGTGCCTGCCTGCAGGAGGACAAGAGTACTTTGAAAGATACTTAAATAGATAGCACTCAAATAAAAAAAAAAAAAAGACTTATGTGTGGAAGCTATAAACCCATATTTCTTCTAAATATATGGCTTGAAATAATTTGTAGTGGCCTCACATTTGAAAGCAATGAGAGCTGTGGAAAGAAGATACCAGGTAAGCGTTGCTACACTGACAGATCAGGGACATTTCCCCTCTCGACCCAAAGTGTAGGGTTAGCATTTAGCAGCTGCCTGTTCAGGACCCAGCAGGGACAAATTCCTCACTTTGTTACCCCTGGGAGCTCAAATCTCTGCAGATGAGACCACCATGGGATTGCTTGAAGGAGGCTGAGTGGCTGCTGGCGGTGTTTGCAGGATCAAGATCTGCCTCTGCCTGGTGGTAACCCTCACCAGAAAGGCTTTGTTGGGTGATGGGGCAGCAAAGGGTTGTGTCTCACTTTTCATACCTAGTATTTTGCAGTATTTAAACTGGAAAGGCCATCTGATAAATGCAGCAGTTAGGTGTGGCAAAAAAAGAGAAACTCATTGGCAGCAGAGACCACCCAATGTTCTGAGATGACATGAGCGGTTCTGTGTCTAGGACATTTTGGGGACCTTGATGATAATTTCTTCAGCTCAGGTTCCTGAGTGATCTTAGGGGAAATCAGAAATCAGCTAAACATTTTCTATGAAAACAATTGAGTTTGGCAGTCTTTACACAATCAGGCTTCAGATACCAGTGACTTATTTGTGAAGGTCGTGTTGGGTTTGTGGGACACCATTAACGCTTGCTTCCAAGGGAAGCAAACCTTCTGTCAAGAAATTTCTTTGAAAAATGGGTTATTATTGCTATTATTTTCATGGTATCTGTCATTCAGTGATGCTGAGTGAGTACTGGGTTGGTAGGTTGGATGCTTATGTTGGATATTTCACCTCTGATAATTACTGGCTCTGCATTAGGAGACCTTCAATGCAGACACATCTGACACGGAAATACATCAGAAATGTCCCAATAGCACTTTATAGCTGTTTCAAATAAATAAATGAGGACTTATCTTCCCCAGATCCTGATGAGGTAGTCAGCAGCTTGAAGCAGATAGATTGCTACCTACACAGAAACAACAAGTATCCTCCAGGCCCAGGAGAGGGAGATCACTTACTGCAAGGCGCTGAGATTTTACGAGTTAACAGGGAATAAATATTCAACACGGAGTTTTCCCAGGTGTTATTGACATGATGGTCTTTTGCCTTGATTTAAAAAAAGAGGAAAAAAATCACCTTGCTGATTATTGTGTTTTGTTTTCATTTTATTAAGGTTTAAATGTAGCTTCTTTTAAAAGCCAGTGACTTGTTTATTTTACTTTGAATTATCATGTTACGGAAACCTACCTTTCATTTTCAGGCAGAGCCTCAAAACTGAGTATCTCGATTAATAAAATATGAAGAGTTTATGCTATCTGTTTCTCCTGGTTGAAAGAGCAATTTTTCTGTTACTGAGCAGACAGGTAGCATTGCTAGAAAAATATATTTTTTTTTTGCTCTTTTTGCTAAGGCACTGAGCTAAGGAATGAGGTACGTGGACAGAAATCTCAGCTCTGCCAGAGACTGTCTGGACAGTGTTGGTTGAATTAAAACGACATAACTTTGCATGTCCTGAAATTATATCACATGTGGGATAGCCACTCGAGGTCTTTCTTAGAGAACTCTCTGGAGATGCTGGTTTGCTGGCTATAAATGGAGTCTGGAATCAGCAGAAACTTAGATGTCTAATTTAGATGAAATTAGCTCTTCTCTTCATAACTTGGTCCTTGTCCAGACTCCCTCTGTCAAGTGAGGGTAAAAATCTTTCCTTTTTACCCATCCTTCTAGAACTTCCTCAGGGCTTCTCTGTTTCAGCTTGTGCTGCCCAGTGCGATGATGCGGTGATCCTGGTACAGATTGTGAGGTCTCACTTGCATTTCAGATGATAATAGTAATAATAATCAAGTTTTGAGTCATTAATGAGAGTTTGTTACATGTAACACATGTATATCATATATACATACTATACATGAACTGTATACAAAGCTAAAATAAAATAGCCTGAACATCAGTTTCAATGAGTTTCATCCCTGAAATGTAAATTATAAAGTGAATGTGAGCATCTAATCAGAATCTAGACATTAGCATGGCATCCTGTGGATACTTTGAGAATGATGAAAACAGGGTTCTTACAGATATGTACAAACATAATGCACAAAAATATGACACATAGAAATTAGATGTGTTTTTTGATTCTGAAGTATAAGGTGTTAGGATTCATGTTGTCTAACCTCTTTCTGCTGTTGGAAAGACAAATACAGTTTTATTTATTTTTAAATGAAGTTCAAGTTTTTCAAGTAAATGAATGGCTCCAGAAGGTGTGAATCTAAGACAACAAACTCACTTATTATGACAGCATTACAAGGAGCTGGAAGATCTGCACAAATCTAGTATTTGGGCCCCAAAATACACAACAACAGAACAAAGCTTCCCACTCACTTTTTCATGGCAAACAGAGAATCGGGAGCATGCAGAGTTGTTTTTAATTTGTTTGTTTGCTTTGGACCTGTTCTAGTCAAGGGCTTTTCCGAGCTGCTCTTTTCCACCCCCTGCAAAACTTTCCAGACTCCCTCGTGCTTCTCTCCTCTTTCCTTTTATTATTTAATTTGTAAAAAGAACTGAAGGGGGTCCCCAACATCCCGTCGTCTAGGAGGGCAGGTTTCCCCACAGGGCTGTAGATGCTGGGCAGAAAGGACTCAAACAGGCAGCGGTGAGGCGAGGCAAGTGTTATCAATCATTCAGCATGTTAAAAGAGAAGAAGGAGCAAGAAAAAGCGGGAGAGTGAAGGCGGGGAGTGGGGTGGGGGAAAGAGCCTGGACTGAATTGGAGGAATTTCCTCCCCCCGGTTGCTGAAGGGAGGTTTTTTGGACATCTGCCCAGACACATGCCGAGTTAAAGAAGCAGGATAAATTCTGGAAGAATGAATGGAGGGAGAGGAGGGGTCAGGAGGACAGAGGGGATCATGGGCTATGGGGGGGTGATGGCAGCTACAGGGACAAAGGAGGTCTGTGGGGGGAGACCGCAACAGCAGTGTGCGTGTGCATGTGTCTGTCCATGTGTGTTTTTTTTTTCATTTTTTTCCTGCTGGATGTTACAAACACTCGTCCCTTGTAGGGCATTACCGTATAGCAGTGAGTCCTCTCTGTTAGATGGTGAGAGGCAACTTCTTGTCTCTTGAATCTACTTCTATATCACCTTCAAGAGGCAGGTACACAAACAAATGGAGGTTATAACCAGGCAGGCTGCATCAAGGCTGGTAAACACATTTTAAACAGTGTGGGCAATATGATGGTTTGAGCAAAACTCGTCATAGGCTCTCTCCATTTCCTGATGTCTCCAGGCAAGGTTGCGTGACCCTCTGAAAGATTCATTGAGCCAGTCAATTTCTGAGCATGACTCAGACTGTAGATGGGGGAAATTTTGTGGTCAGCTTGGATAACCCAGATGAAAGGTCAGATAAATTCTTCTGTCTGCAGGAGACCTGGGATGCGCAGGTCGTGCTCAGGACAGCTTGTTCCCATGCTTTCTCAGTCACCACAGTTTCAGGATGTCACTCCCTTGGCTTTCTCTGTTTAGCTGTGCATCCAAAAGATCTCTAGCCCTGCTGGAGAACAGATGTGGGTTAGCACCCACTCAGATGACGAGGCAGTCTGCAGAACTGGGCTGGGAGCAATCCCAATGCAGAAGAGCCAGCTGGACACAGATAGATAGCAGTAACTCCTTCCTCAAATCTGATTCAGCCAAAAAAAGTTGTCCTGTCCATCCTCTCAGGTCTCTGCTGGCTTTAAGAACTATGAATCTGTGAATTACTCTGAATTTGCTAAAGGGTCCGCACAGCATCTTTTATACTCCAGGTAGATAGCCACAAGATATTTCTATGAATGTCCTTCCAAAGTCAAAGATTACTAGCCCAGTTTCTTGAACCCTACCTGAAAGAGAATCGTAGTCTCATGCTTTTGAAGAAATTTCTTCTTGCAACTTTTCTGTGGATGAATCTCACTCTGGTTGTGTCATCTTTTTCTCGTGTTCCTTTGATAAGCTTCTGAATTTTTTGAAACTCTAGGAGTTCCCTGCTGTGCATATCCAAGTGTGACGAAATCTTACCTAGAGCTTGAATTGGTAAGACCTAATAAAGTACCATAGGGTAAAACCAGAGTCAGCTCAGAACCTGCTCTGATAAAGCTGTTTTTTTCAGCTGCTGCTGAGAAAGGACATCAATTTGAGCAAGCTCACTTTACCAACACAACACATAACTATGGAACAGCAGATGAGACTTCCCAATGTCAAGAGTTGAGTCTTACTAAACAAGCCTGGAGGCCTCACCTGGGTTGTGCTTATTATTCAGTATAGAAAAAAGTCCAAGCGTATTCTCTCTACCATCATACTACTTTCACGCAATAGCGATGGAATTTACTCATGCCAGTGCAATATTTAGATTTCTTAAATGATAAGTCTTTGGTAAATGCACTGACTAATTTACTCACTGAAAGTCCAGATTATCTGGAAGCTGATTTTGGCCAGATCCCAAACGGAAGTCTGATCTGCTGTGATACGTTTTATCACCTCTATGTTCATCATGTCGTCTGCTCTCTTCAGGTTCAAAAAAGCACTCTGATCTTCTGCTACTAAGTTTTACCTGCAAGTTTCATGTTGTCTTTTCCAGTGACTACTACAAGACTGTTGAAGTTAGAAATTCTCTCCTTCTGAGACTTTAGTAAGTGGAAGACTCAAGAGTATGCTTGGTCCATTTGTTATAATTGCTGTCATTGTCACCCCCTTGCTGTAACTAAAAATATTTCTATTTCTGTAATTCATAGGTAAATTGGCCTGAAGGAAATAGAGTATCCTTCTTCCCACCTCAAGAAACAAATAGACCAAGAGGTATCCGCAGAGCAGTCTAAAATACAGGATTTTGATTGTTCACATAGAAGAAGCATTGGTTTAACTCTCTTCTGAGTAGCTTGTTCTAACTCCTAAGCTAACTTCGGAGGAACTAAGTTTTAGAATAGAACAAAATAGATTAGGATAGGATAGGATAGGATAGGATAGGATAGGATAGGATAGGATAGGATAGGATAGGATAGGATAGGATAGGATAGGGTGAGTAGACAACAGTAGACTACAGTAGACTACAGTAGGCTAAACTAGACTGTTTAAGTTGGAAGGGACCTACAATGATGCTCTAGTCCAACTGCTTCACCAATTCAGGGCTGACCAAAAGTTAAACCATGTTGTTAAGGGCATTGTCCAAATGCCTCTTAAACACTGACAGGCTTGGGTCATCAACCACCTCTCTAGGAAGACTGTTCCAGTCTTTGGCCACCCTCTCAGTAATGAAATGCTTCTTAATGTCCAGTCTGAACCTCCCCTGGCACAGCTTTGAACCATTCCCATGCATCCTATCACATGTCCTTCTTATGCTGAGGGCTCCAGAGCTGGATGCAGTACTCCAGTTGGGGACTCACTAGAGTGGAGTAGAGGGGCAGGATCAGCTCACTTGACCTGCTGGCCACGCTTCTCTTGATGCAGCCCAGGATATGGTTGGCCTTCTGGGCTGCAAGTGCACATTGGTGGCTCATGTCCAGCTTTTCATCCACCAGTACCCCCAGGTCCTTCTCGTCAGGGCTGCTGTCAATCCCTTCATCCCCCAGCCAGTATTGATAGCAGAGGTTGCCCCAGCCCAGATGCAGGACCTTGCACTTGGCCTTGTAGAACCTCATGAGGTTCACACAGGCCCACTTCTCAAGCTTGTCCAGGTCCCTCTGGATGGCATCCTGTGCTTCTGGTGTGTCAACTGCACCAGTCAGCTTGGTGTCATCTGCAGGCTTGCTGAGGGTGCATTTGATCTTGCTAAGTCATTGATGAAAATGTTAAACAGCACTGGTGCCGGTACGAACCCCTGCAGGACACCGTTTGTCACCAGCGTCCATTTGGACATCAAGCTGTTGACCACTGCGCTCTGGCTGTGACCTTCCAACTAATTCCTTAACCACCAAACAGCCCACCCATCAAATCCATATTTCTCCAATTTAGAGAGGAGGATATTGTGAGGGGCTGTGTCAAAGGTTGTGAAAACTGTCCCATCAGATTCTGCAAGTTTTATTATTTTTGTTGGTAAAATCAGGTTGGTGAGGGACAATCTGTATTTGAACATGGAGATTTGCATATCAAGTTTATTGATTGAGCATCACTCCTTGGTGCTGTTCTTGCCAGTCTGCATAGAAGCTGGTCTCCGAGTCTGATTCCTCCTGCTGTCAAACTCTCAATGAGCAGGAGTTTAAAATTTGGTTTTGCTTCTATTTTAAATGGACTTGAGAAAAATCTTGCTCCCTCATTGATGGAGCTGTTCAAGATGAAAGTTGGGACGCACCTTGCAGCTTGCACAGCTGTGCACTACGCCCTACTGCAGACCTGGAAGAAGATTTTGGCCTCCAGGCTTTCTGGCCCTTTCATACTTGGCTTTATATTCACTTCAATATTTTAGGTAAAATTAAGTGAGAAAATAGAGGAAAGCATTCAGAAAAGGCAATTTAGCTTTAAAAAATCATTCATAGCAGCCATCTTATGTCAAAGTTTGAGTGCACCTGGGACATATAGTGGTTTTCACAGTTAACACTTGGAGGGCTGGTCAGTATAGATCTGTGTATATTTTGTGCCAGGACGACAGCCCATGTTTTATCAATGTAATATAACAATAGTAAGGCATATAATATCTAGATTACATATGATTCTGTGAATTGGGATACCTTTGAAGATAATTTCTTCCCATTCTTATGTAAGTGCACTCTGGAAGAATTTTAACCTTGGTTTAATTCTATCCATGCGGGAAAAGCAGTGCAGCTTCTGCATGGTGACTAATCCTCATCTATATAATTTTAAGGCAAAGATGACCAACTGCTGTCCCAAGGCCACGTTAGGTTGCACACGGTGTTGTTTATCTGGTGCCAAAGAATTCTGGGTGATCGGTGGGTCAATCCACCAAGTGTATAGTTATGTGAGTTACAGATGCAGATTGCATGTTCCTGAAGTTTACTAATTCATTATAGTGCTATGCATGCCCATCTGGGAATAAAAGGGGTCCCTAACATTGAAAAGTTGGTCACTACTTCAGAGCATTAAGCCAATGCACCTCCTCTGCCCAGAGAGGTGGAACAATACTGATCCTTGAGTAGAGGTGGGTGTTTCCAAACCAGAATGGTACTGTAATCATAAATGAGGGTATACATTCAATTTTCTCCATATTTTCAGATAGGATGGTTTTGTCTCACAAAGTCAGTATCCATCTCTATCTAAATAAATACACATTACATTATGGCCCACTCCCAGAATGGATCAAATCATACACACATCCCTGCTGTCCCTGTTTCTGGTGATGGTTGACTCATTGACTGAACCCCAAGCCCATGTTTACTAGCTACTACTGATATTTATCTCAGATACACGTATGCAGCGTAAGGAACGAGCTGGCTTCTTTAACCAGCCGGGAGGTTGACCTGCCTGCCCAGAGACTCGGGTTGACAGTGCCCTTTGTTGAGCTCCAATTACAACAGCACTGGCAAAGCCACCATTGTGTTTGGCGCTTGCTGGTTTCTGATCTGCTCTGCAGTGCTGTGCACTGAAATGAAAAACATCTGGTCGACTCACACACTCTGTTTAGACTGGTTACACAAATGCACGATATTATGCAACCCAGACCTGCGATTCTGTTTCTCCCTCTTCTGAAGCATTACATATTTTCCTTTTAATCACACTGGACAGACGGCTGGATGGTTTCCAGGTGCTGTTTCTCAGATGGCGAACTTTGTTGCTTGACCCGTCGGCACAGGTCAGCCTGCCACCACCTCATTGTTTTTGCAAGAACGCCTTGTGTCTTTTTTGCCTCCCTACCCATGAAGCTGAGCAGCACTAGCTCGTGCCAATAGACCAGCTGTGGAAGGTGGTGAAGTTCTTCCTCAAGCACAGTGAGCTGGGTGAGGCAGTGTGTTTAGCTCACTCACTTCTTGCGCTATTCCCATTGGACAGTGCAGGCTTGCCAGCAGGCAGGGAAGAGCTGATAACCCTCATCCCCCAGCTCCAGGCAAGTCTGTCTGTCCTGTGACACTTGCAGGGGATCATCCACCTGAGGGAAGTAGTACAATGCATCATGGCAGCAGGAGCTCAGCACAGGATTTCTGATGGCTTTGCTCCCGTCGTCCTCTTTGGTGTGCTTCAGGTAAATCACTCAAGCGTGCGTTTCACCAGGCTGTCTTTTCAGCTCCAAAGTGAGCAGGATTTCTGAACGGAGAGGTTGTGAAAAGCTCAAGAGCAGAAAACAGCAGCACTGCCCACTGGCTTTCCACCAGGCATTTGAAAATCAAGTTTAGTACCTCAAGCTCTCTGAGTTCAGCTTTTAATTAAAATACATAATTTAATGTTAGAGACCTCATTCTCTGAGAAGGATGCCGTTATAAATGCCCATATCCGACCTGAATTGCTGAAAATTGGCATATTGCCTCTATTACGTTAGAGATAGCAAACCCAAACTGGCATATCATTGTAACCGTTTGCCAAACAGACAGAGGCACTGTCTTCATCCCAGATATGAAGAAATGAACTAGCTCTCGTTGCAGTTGACTTATTTTGTGTGTAAACTGGTGCAATAGCATAGTGTGACCATAGGCAGAGCTGTTGAACTTGAGCTTCCGCTGTCATATCAAATCACACAAGGCTGTCTGCGAGGAGCCGGGTGGGGACAAAGCTCAATGGGCTGTCCTTAACTGCATCTCTGAAGGCTTCCCCAGGTTACTGCCACTGTCTATGAATTAGACGGTATCTGATCAGAATTTCTCTGTCTTTATATATGTCTATGCTTCTATGTCTGCACAAACGAACATATAAGCGACACTTAGTATATGGAAAGAAGGTTAATGAAAAAAAACTAATTAGTGCCTGTTCTCTCAGGAGCTCATGTTTTTTTCTACTGCCCATTTTGTGCCTCCTTTATAAGCATTTTCTCTTTACCCTGTGGTAGACTTTGCTATAATCCTGGGCTTCTCCAGCTGAGATGGCAGGATGGCTCCTTTAATTTGCTTGGGAGAGGTCAAGTCTTCGGAGTCTGGATAGCTCTGGTTCATATCCTAATAATTTTCAAGCCTTCATATGAATTTTTAAAGTGGGAAATACCCCGGCAACCCCCTGGATCTTTCTCTCTTGCCTGGCAACTTTCTTGCTCCTTTGGGGCAGCCAGGGAAACCTCATACTCCCAGCAACAAGGATCTCCTCTTCCATTCGGGAGAGAAGCCTGGCTTGCAGCTCAGGGGTGTGTGCACATACGTGCGTGCACAGGCACACACTGCTTGATTCACTATTTCTTTCGTCCCTCTTTCACCTATTAGTGTCCTTTGAAGGATCAGGTTACCTTGCCAGTGGAAATATATGAGCTGGCTGTGTGATATAGCATAACTGCAACAGAAGATCATATAATTTCCCCCCGAAGGCTTGTTGCAGACTATGTCGAGTCATTTGTATTTATGACAGCTTGGGGGTGATTTAGTGCGACCTCACTTTGATAAAAGCCATTTAGAGCTCATAAATATGGGTGACACACTGTCTTCTCGGCTGGGATTTTAAACAGAGAGCTGCATTTGCATTCCCATTGAGCTTTTATTGTTTGGGGGATAAGAAAGGGAAGGAGCAAGAGAAAACAGGGAATGGAACGAGTGTGCGAAATGCCAAAGGGCCTTTGAGAAACGAAGGATGCTGCTGTGCTTAGAGCACCCCTAGCTTGAAGAACCTGCAATACCCCCTCTTCTCTGCATTTCCCCCTGGGTACCGGGCAAGCTGAAGCTCCACTCGCCCCATGTTGGGTCAGCTGGTGGGAGAACTGAATTCTCCAGATTGGGGTGAACATGCATTTAGCACTTAGTTTACATAGTAATAATAAAAAAGTATTCCATGTGCCAGCATGTTTTCTTTTAGCTTGGGTCTTGTGTGCTGTATTTTTTACTTTATTTCAAGGAGACATTTCCTGAGTGTATTTATATTCTGTAACTAGATTTATAAGGAGGTAGACAATTTATGGTCAACAATAAAAGATACTTAAGCCCAGAACAAAGTTGTCTGATTTTATGAGCTATGGTTAGTTTGATCATTGGTGGAAGCAAGTAGGAAGATTATTCTAGGAAAACTGTATATTTTATAATTTAAAATGTCCCAAGGAACTTGAGCATCACAACCCATTGAATTTTCACATGGAGATGAAGATCTTTATTTTATGAATGACAATTCAAAAGGTCAAGTGTTTTTCATCTTTGTAGTCACCACCAGAGGCAGGACCTGAACTTGATTTTGTGTCTTGACTATCAGGTTGCCAGTTAATCCGGTCACTGCAGGCTTGACTCCTCACATTCTCCAATTTTCCTTTCTCTTATGCGACCAGTATCGGTCAATAAGAATGACTGGAAACTGTTCTTGGTGAAGGGAAACTAATCTAACATGTTCACATCTTTAACGGCATAATTATTTATTGCAAGGAGGTAAGGACCAGGATATTTCATTTCTTGCGTAAAGCTATCCTGCTCACAGGCTTGATGTTCAGGGATGTTGGATACCAAATAAAACTCACCACACCAAGGCTTTTTAACAGCATCTGCCTATAGTTCTAATATAGGTATTTTCCGGAGTTCTAAATGTGTTAAAGAGTTACATAGTGATATAAAAGCTTGAACAACATCATGGGTGAAAGTTGTCTCTGAAATCTATCCAGAAAATGCATTTTAGCATATAATTGTATGTCTGAAATACACCAAAAATATTTAAGCTGATCACTTGTTAAGCCCTTTTTCAGCTTTTTGGAGTGTTCTTTATAAATTATAGTGATTTTATTGAACATCATTATTAATTTTTGAGGTCTAACACGATAAAGCTTTCACAAAAGCAAAATAAATCTTTCCTACATTTCAAATCATTCCTATGGAGTGATATATCATTAGATGTCAGACACATATGGACAGAACACTGTACCCAATTATTTAATTTTATACCTAAACTAATCAATCAAGGAGTTTGCCTTTATTGTTGTCCTCTGGGTTGCGTAGTGTTTATATTTTGCAGTGTTGGTTCAGTCTGATGTTTGCAGCGGCAAAACAAATGCTTTCCTTAGACAATTGTATTACTAAAAATAGTTCATATCACAACCTGATTGGGCTTTATATATACTTAAAGAGTTTTCAGAACAGCATTTTGCACAGTTGTGGACTGGCATTACCCTGGGATGGATTCAGAGAGGGGGTTGAATACAGAGAAAGGCTCAGCTGGTTCATGCACTCCACACAGCACGGCTGAGCAGCTGTCCTCCTCCACGTTTATATCGGGGCTCCTACCTAATGCATAGGCAACTGAATCCAGAGGAATTAAAAGGCAACATGCTTTTGATTAAGCAAATGAAAAGAAAATCACAGTCCCTGCCCCGAAGATTGTACACTGTAATCAGCGGCAGCACTAATGGAAAACTTCACTGCACTCGGAGGAACAGTAAAACATGCATGATGGGACCCCGAAGACAAGGCAACCAGTAAACTACTTACTCTGCTTCGGCTTCATTAGTCATTAAAGCGGGATAATGGTACTTACCTTGCCCCACCAGAGATTAGCTAGTGATGGCTAACACAAAGTTTTGGAGGGGAAAAGAAGAAAGGGAAAAAAAAAAACCAAACGTCCCTCCAGTTCTTGCCTTAGTGAGGTTGGCAGTACATGAGGACAGGACCCAGGTCATGCCACACGGCTCTGGTCGCCATCCTGGTTCTGGAGTACAGGGATGATTGTGTGTTGGCTCTCGGCTAGTGGAAAAGCAGCGGCACTGGGTGCATGCAAGCTCTGGGCTGCTCTGACACATGCTGCTCATTACAAGGGGAAGGAAGGAATATAATTTCACGGCCTTGTCCTTCACTTTTGGGGTTCAAATTTGACTTAGGTCCCAAGCAAACATGTTCGGAGATTGCCGTCAGCTACCTTGCGGACATTTCCCTTTTCAGCCAAAAGCCCCACACAGCTGAAAACTTGCTCAGCACTGTGGGACCCATCGAAAGCTGACAAAACAAGGGTGTGGAGCAGAATTGACACTGCTGCGTGGGAAGGCTTGTGCAACACCTGTCCGCTCCGTGCCTGGCGCAAGCCAATGCCATTTATCTTTATAAGCATTTTTATTAAAAGTAGGTCCTAGAACAAACAGATTTTACAGTGTGGCTTTTTTCATTAAACGGGCTCATTCAGTCTCTGCTGACTCAAAAAGCCAATCAACAAGCACTCTGAATCTTTGATCCATTTTTCTACTTAGCTGTTCTCTAAAGGCTCAGTTTCCTCTCCTGTCATGCTTTAAAGAGGGCGAAAATACACAGCCTAGTCCCCATGTTATAATGCAATCATTTGGTGCAAGGGAATTTTTTTTTTTCACTTGAATAAATTAGTTGTTAATTAAAGGTTTTTGATGTAGTGCAAATAGAGTCATATTTGATAAAAACAGCTATATGCTGTTTGATTTATAGTGCTTTTGGGGTGTTGTTGGTTACAGCGATTCATTTCTCCCTCTTCCCCTTGAAACACACACAGTCACTTCAAAGACCAGTAACTGGTACTGTGTTTTCAGTTAGAAGGAGAATATTTTTGTTGTTGCTGTTGTTTTCTCTTTTCTATACATCACTTGAAAGCCGTGGTGAAAACAGATTCATCACCTTGGCCATTTCCCCCAGGGTAAAATCTTGTACCTGTGGCAGCAAAGACATATGCGACACCGCCAGAGTTGAGGCTTTGCTTTGGACTGATGGGTTGATCCTGAGGTGGTTCCCTAGCTTAGCACGTTGCATCTGAAAATAGTAGGCACTGGCAGAGGATTTCCTCCAATTTCCACATTAAGCAGATTAAACTGTTGCTGTGCGAACTGAGCTGAAATTTCAGGTAATACATGAGGTGTTTGGAAGCTGTGTAATGCATTTGGGTTGAAGTATCGCTGTAGTCTTCAGTCTGGGCAGGATTAGGGACCTGGACAAGTTGGAGGGCCTTGGGTTTGATTTCTAGCTGGGAAACTGGAGAAAACAACGGAAAATGGTGGCGGAGCGGGGAGTGAATTATGTACAATTCCTTTTCTTCTAATCCTCTCTGAGGAACAGATCAAATGCGATGTACATTTGGTGCTCTTGCTTAATTGATGGATTTGCCTACCTCTGATTTCTCAGAAATTACTCAAAACTCATCTGCTTAGCTATGACTCTTTCTCACCGGGCCGGATACTGCATGCCAGCGATATTTCCGGGAGGACAAGGTATCCCAAAGTGCTGTCCTATAATGCCCTCGCTCTCCTTCCTCACCAGCGAGGAGAAGAGTGTCTTCGAAAGAGGTGGCTTTCGGCTACTTAATGTGACAGTCACATGCAGGTTAGGGAGGAGGTTTTCCGTAAGTGATGCTGTTTTCAGTCGATTCCCAGCATGGTGTTCATTAACTGTAATGGAAGTGGTTGGGCAGAAAGTGTGTTTCTTCACATTGGTTTGCAGCGGGGCTTGTCAACCAGGGAAATGGCAGTGGGACTTCCCATTCTCGTGGACTAACACGTAGGGCACCTTTTAGAGATGATTCAAGCTCAGCTGAGCAAAGCAGTAGAATGAGCTTCCCATGCAGAGGAGAGAGAAAGCCCTGCTTCTCCAAGAATCCCTATCCCAGGCAAAGCTGTCCTACCGCTGCCATTTAATTTATTTTAATCTGATGGGGGTCGGGGGGGGGAATGGGTCTTAATTAATTGCCTTCTACTCCAGGCTCAAGAGGAATACCCACTTTGGAACAAATTAATGCAATCAAAATCTGCAGGTTGTGAGGCTGCTGGCAGAGTTCCCTGTTTGTCAGTAAATGAGGGCAGGTTTCCAGCTCCCAAGAATGGGAAAGTCATTTATGAAAGACAGCACCTGGAGATATGGGATTTTGGCGAACATGAAGAGCTGGAAAGTACAGTGGCTGCTTCCTGCTCCCTGCTTCACCCCAGGGAGCACGACTGTCACCGTAGCCCAGAATCCTTTCCATAACTGTTGAGTCAGAGTATAAGGAACTGGAGATCATCTCTGTTGAGGATGGGAGGTTGGAGAGGAGCAGAGATGGCTGTATCATGTCACCAGGTTCTTTCTCTGCTCTTACTGTGACTGTGTTTCATACCTTCCCTGCTTTGTGTCTATGTATTTATTTGGATAACTAGCATTATTTTTCCTTTCCTGATACTTCTGCAGTAGTGACAGGGACATCAAGGCCTGCCTACTTAACCCAGTTTCTGGAATCCCACGTGTATTACATTGTTGCTAATACCTTTTGGGTATGCACAAGCAGTGCTCTGTACGGTTGCAGATAGTGGACTTGCCATGAGGGGCTTTAGGCCACTGAGACTGGCAGGAGACTTGGGGAATGCCTGTACATCTCAATCTGATCGTAAATACCTTCCAGATTTAGTATTACGCTGCTTGTTCCAATGACCTGTTCTGGGAATGGCTTATTTATCTAAGAGTCAGTTTAATATTCTAGTTCTCAAGACTGTAGAAAATATTTTTCTGCATTGCTGAGGGACTTTTTACTTGTTCCATAATGTGTTGTTTTGGTAGGACCTACAGAAATACAATCTTTCAAGCTTCATAAATGGATTTGGTAGAGGAGAACAAAAAGAGAAAGAGAAGAGGAGTTTGATTTACATACCTTTAACAGTTATTTTGCAACTTTTGTCTGTTTTCTGCTTTGCCTATTTAGGGTTAGTTGAAGAGGGGAGAAAAAAAAAGGTTATCAAATGAGGAGATTAAAGTTTTGCATATATATATGAAAGAAAACATGTATTTTCAGTTGTGCGCATGTGATCTACTTCCTGGAAACCAGGGTGGATGTCTTATGGATGTCTTGATTTGCCTTATTTCTGTATTACTAATTGAGGACTTTGAACCAAGAGTTTCTGGCTTTAAGCTGATAAAAAGCAGCATGCGCTCAAGAACTGGAGTAACATCTCTGCCAAGCATCCAGAAAACAGCTTCTCTTTGCATGATACACTCTTGTGATGCTTTGTACAAGTTTGCAGCAAGGTGCTATGTTCTTCTGAGCTAGCTGAAGTGGCGATACTATTCTACTGTTGCTACTAAGCACCCATCCTAAAATATTGGCTTCTGAATTATTCAGAAATTTTGAGACAAAGGAGAAAATGGAAAACATGTAGTAGCTGTGCATGTTTCTGCAGGTATATGGAGCCATCAGAAGTGACAGGTGAAAAAAATGAAAGAGTGAGAGAAGTGGAGGAAAAGCAAGAAGGGAGAGTATGAAAGTCAGCAAAGAAGGCGGCGAACCCACTAGCCCAAGGCAAGTGCAAGAGAGGATCTGGCCATTAATGGCCACTGAAGGGGCTGGTGAGAAACTGTTGGTGTAGTGTGGAAGGTGACAGGGGAGGTCAAGGAGAGAGCCAGAGAGGAGCAAACAGAGATGGGAAGGAAAAACCACACAGTAAGGACTGGGCCAAACTGTGCATATCCGTGTCCACACAAAGCCATTGGATGGACTTACTTGAGGAGAAACATCTAGGGTCTGTGTTCTTTCTCCCAATCCTGAATAAATAGCAGAAACCGTTAGTAAGGGGGGTGTGACAGGACAGCAGCACTGACTCCTGTATTTGGGTTATTCAGCAAGCTCCACCGTAACATGTTTTCACAGAGTTTTGGAGACCACCTTGTTTTCTTGTCTACAAAGACCAGCATTTTTATATTCCTAATGTTTTCCATTATCAAAGGTTCTCATGGCCTCTTTTTTAATTTTTTTTTCTTAAAAGAAGCTGTAATATCTCTATTGTTTGAAAAAGAGCTTTTGAATTTTGGCAGGGACAAAAGCTCTGCAGCCGAAGACATGCCTTTCCTTTCTCCCGTGAAACTCTCCTCCATCCTGACTAAGTTATGAGCTGTGCAAGATCGCTGTTCCCCATTTCTCACTCGTGTTTCAGAGGAAAATGTTGGCAGTGGGTCAGAACAAAAACTGAACATGAATATTCCACAGAGCCAGACCCAGAGCATTGCCAAAGCAAAAACAGCAAAGAGAGAAATCCCTGGGGACTCTTGGGGCAGGTGGAGCTGGTGTCTCAGCCCTTGAAATCTTCTACTAGCAGTGGTTGTACCAAGTCTTGCCAGCCAAAGCAATGCATATCTATCTCTGATTATCCTCGATAAAGGAAGGGATGCATCCACTTTTGGATCCAATGTAATTCCTGTCTTCTGTGGTCAGGCTGCTGAATCAACCAACTAAATAATTAGGAAGCGCTGGGTTCCTCTTTGTAGGTGCATCCATGATGCGGCTGGGGCACATACTTGTCAATGCCACAGCAATGTGGCCTTTCCTGTCCCATGCAGGACCCTGCCTTGGTCACATCACCAGAGACACCCATCAAACAGAAATAAGTTTGTACAATTAAATATAAAGTTGAGAAATTCCTATTTTTTTGGTGCTTAAAATGTAAACTTCTTTCTTATTTCAGTGGCCAATGTAATAAACACACCAAAAGTGTGTGTATCTACACATATATATGCACGCTAGATGACGTGCATCTGGGTGGCCCTGCAAGAACCACCATATGGGACGTATGCATGTTCAGACTTGGATAAATAGAAATTACATTTCATAGAATCACAGAATCACAGAACAGTTTGGGTTAGGAGGGACCTTACAGATCATCTAGTCCCAAGCCCCCTGTCAAAGGCAGGGACACCTTCCACCAACCCAGGTTGCTCAGAGCTCCGTCCAACCTGGCCTTGAACAGTTCCAAGGAGGAGGCAGCCACAGCTTCTCTGGGCAACCTGTGCAAGTGCCTCGCTAACGTCGGAGTAAAGAATTTCTTTCTTTTATCAAATATAAATCTGCCCTCACTAAATCTACCCTCTAAATCTACTACACTTTTGCAGTGATACAGTGCAGAGCAGCAGCAGAATCCTAGCCCTTTTTGAGAGGTGAATTGAATAAAAATGTGCATTTGCTGAAAAATGTACAAGAAAACTCCATGTTTACATACACGCACGTGGTGCTGAGCAAATGAGTGACGCTCATCAAGCAAAGGCAGCCACTTGCATCCGTGTTTGCTCCGATACCACCACTTTATTTGATTTTGAATAACAAGGAGGCTCCCCCCTCCTTCCCCAGAGCTGCAGGCTCCTTTTCTGACAATGCACAACCGCGTTGCTCATTGGAGTGCCTGTCATTAAGCAATGCGCTGATTATTGTGGCAGCTCCACTACTCAAGTCCCCGTGGACAGAGTCAGACATGGAGAGAATTGAATTTCGCCAAGGACGGGGCTAAAGGTCGTTCCATGCAGTGGACAGCTGTGTCTAGTCAAATCGAAACTATTGCTCCGAGTGTTACCAACAGAATAGCTGATAGCTCTGTTGTCAGTTCATTTACACTTGCATCCTGTTACAAATTAAACTGAAATTGTGGTGAGCCGAAGGAGCAGAAAGTCGGTTTTCTGCCAAGTGACAATTGCTTATATCACCGATTTCCAAGTGCAGCCATTATAGATCACTGCTAGGGTTTTTTTTAGATTTCCAGCGATGAAGATTTAAGATCCTGATTTTCTGGCATGGGCAAAATTCCCATTAGCACCTGCTCTCATCTTCTAATCCCATAGGTTGAAAAGGAAACACAAGGCTCTGATAACTGACCTCTTTTCTCAGCTCTGTTCACGCAGAATAAAGGAACACACAGAATTATTCCTTGACTGCTTCCACTTACTTTCCAAGTTTTCTTTTTGTTTTTTGTTCTTTTTTTTTCCCCAATCAGGACATTTGAATTCAGACAAGAGGAAGAATATGAAGTATCTTGATTCTGCTACAAACTCTTCTGCGTGGAGGTAGAGTGTAGCAGCAGAGCAGCTTAACAGCAGTGCTTATATGCCAGTGTTCATCTCAGCCCAGCACAGAATCTTCTACTGAACCCACTCCTAAGCTGTCAGCAGGCCAGCAAATGCCTTCTAGGCAGAAACATGGCCTCTCCCAGGATCCTCAATGGGTCCTAGCAACAAAGCTGAAAGCCTGAGACTTGACCACATTTGGAATAAACTTGCCCAAAAACCTCAATGCTAATTAGCTCATGTTATGAATGGATTAAGTGAGACACCAGCTGCAATGGGGCATTTTGATTTGGGTTGCAGCTCGGTAATTAGATGCACAGAAGCTGGCTGGGGAGCTGTCAGTCAGCAAGCAGCAATTTCCTTTGCAGTGTTAGGAAGAAGAGCTTTTCTGTGTCCCATCATCTGTTTAGCTGTGAACCTTTGGATGATGTACCAGTGATCAAACACTGCACCGAGAGTGAACTGAAATCCTCCCCTGAGCCACAGCTGCGTGACTGAGAGACTTCAGAACTTCACTTCTCATGCAGCTGAGCAATGCTAATTTATATATAGTGCAAAATGCTCCTCGTATGGTGGCTCCTGAGGTTAACACCATCCTTCCCTTTGATCCATGCCAGCCTTCCCCCTGTTTTCTTATATACTGTTGGTGCTTAGAATGGAGTTTGGGGTAAAACGTGTCCGATGCTGTCATGAAATTACCTAGAACAACACTGATGACAGAAAAGGATACAAAATTAAAATTATAGATGAGTGAATGTGTGCAACTCTGATAGTGTGGGTGTCTGTGCTGTTCTCACCTACTGTTGGGCTAGTTGTCCTGGTCTCCCTTTCTAGCCAATGGAGAGAAGTAGATAACGCCAGGGAGATCTACCTATTTCAGACATCATCTGTATTAGGAGTAGAGCAATCACTACAGAGAGTCCCTGGTGATTTGTTTGGATGAAGTTGCCTGGTTTTTAAACCTCTATTTTTAACAGATGAGTGAAGAGGTAAATCCTGCTTTTTGCCCCAAATCTGGAGCTTGCGTGAGAATAAAATAACCAGACAGCAATTTTCTTTAATGTGAGGAAAGGCAGAAAGTAAAAAGGCAGCTTGACTGCTCCTGACATAGGGCCTTTATCAGCTCCATAAATAAAGGGCATATGCATGTAATGGCTGACTGCATCTCAGATTGCAATACCAATGTTTTAAAAGCCTGCTGATGGAGCATCTGCTTATATCATTACTCCTCCAATGTCTTTGCAGGTAAGTCATGCATTATACAATACTATCTCTAGCAATGCATGACCGGAGGGGACAGTCTGTAAAAATTCTGGATGGTCCATCGCTTTCCCGTACCTTCCAGGAGAAAGAAATGTAAGGAGTGATGTATTCAGTTAATAGGTAGAATCTGCAAAATAAAAACCTATTTGCAGTGAACTAGGATTTGCATTTTTTTAAAGAAAGAACACCTTAGTCTCATTACTCTGTGATCTGGCTGTGTGCACAGCAGAGCAAAGGTCATTTTCAGTAAACTCCAGCTCAGAAAACACACAGAGGGTCTCAGTATTAGTCAAGTGAAAAAAGAAGTGTCATGCTTTACTGGAAAACAGATACGGTGGTGAGTTACAAGAGCTTATGGTGAGCCTTGACATTGCAACAGCATTGTGAGGAACCCAGGTTCAAATTCAGCCTGGTCCTGACCACAGACTAACCTGTCTTGTGTCATTATCAGTAGCGTGGCAGAGGAGGTTCCCAGTAGTTCCACTGAATTACAGTTTCCCTTTAGGAGCAGAATTTAGTCCAGAGTTTATAAAGTACAGCTCACTGAAGAAGAAGAGCAAACTATCTCCCTGCAAGGGTTTTTCAATGGGCAAGTTCATGTTAACCTTCTGTGGTGTCCTGCTGCCGTGCATCACAATTTCATCCCTTAGTTGTTGTTAACTAAAACTACTGGATCTCAATGCCTTGGGTTTTTAAGTAGTGTTTGCACTTGGTAAGAGCTGATTTTCTCAGGCATGAACTCCTACTCACCTGCGTGCTATTGCATTGGCTCAGCATCCATAATTCACCTTCCTCAAGCACCCAGACATGTAGCACCAAGGGTGTTCCCTGCCTTTCCTTGCAATTCTCCTCCCTTCCCTGGCCGTGTGCTTTTGAGCCAATGTCCTGTAGCAACATGAGCTTGCTGTGTTTCTTTGGGTACCTATTGGGCTTGCTTACAGAAGATGACCCAGTCCAAAAGATGTTTTGTCACTGAAGAAAAAAGCCTGAAGAGAAGATCTACGGTACTATGTAACACTGTGGTGACTCATATTGGGCAATGAGACATATTGAACAATCAACATATATATTGGAATCTGTTGTAAGTCTGTTTTTGGTCAGAGACATTAAAAAGCTGTCAGCCATCGAGCTGCTTATGTGAAATGAATTTCTGGGCCTCTGTCTAGTTGTTCATATCCTCACCCATCTGACACAGACACAAAAAATTTTAAAAAACTGCTTCTGGATCCAGCAGATGTAATGGGAATGAACACAGTAAAGACAGCCATGGAAGCGACATTCGGTTCGAGAGTACATGAGGAGTTCTGCAGCAAAAGAGTTTTACCGTTACAGGCTTTCCTAACTAACTTCCGTAGCTGAGGAAATACCGAAAGACATTTTCCACAAGTATTCATTAGCTGTTGAGTTTTTATAAGCTTGGTTAGACTTTGTACACTTTCTCCCACCATCCCGTCTTGTTTGCTCTTGACAAATATTCCAGCAAACATGTTTGCGCGTGGGAGTGTTTGTGGAGGTTGCGAATACTGGAGAATATGCGTGAATAGAGCCTATAATATTCCCGCTGGAAACCTGCTTCTAGGGATTGTGATGTCCCTCTGTTCAGGAGACAAACATCACTGTGTCATACAGACATTTAACAGCTCATGAGCTGGGAAGAGATGAAGAAGAGTTTTTAGAAAAGAATTTCAAATACATATTTTTAGGCAAACAGCAATCTGCTAATAGTTCACAAATCAGCATGCTGAATGTGTGAAACGCCTGTCTCTTCAGTAGTGCCCTATTTCTGGGATTCAAGGTCACTAACAAATTTCGAAAGCAAAGCCAAATATGTTATATTTGCTGTTCTCAATTTCAATCTGTGGAAGAAAAGACGTTTTTTTAAAAAAAAGAATATCTAGTCTGTTTAGAAGAGCTTCCACAACATTGTTTCTTATTGACCAGTCTCTAAATAAGAGACCCTTGCTCTTGACTCCTGCTTAGATGAATGATTTCTAGGTCTTTTCTTTTTGTGACAGCAATGAATTAGTTGATGTTTGTATTAAGCTTTCCTAAGTGCACGATTAAATGGGCAAAACTTCAACAACAAACAGGTGACTGTCTCAGTGATAAATTGAAAAGAGGGGGAGCTGTGTATTTTTAGACAGAAGAATCATCATGGAAGTTGTCCAATTGCCATGCATTTGGAGAAGGGCTACGTGGAAAAATGCTTCAAATAGGTACCAGACATTAGCTGCTCTTAAATCAGTAAGACTGTGCTTTGGAAAAAAAATACGCATTTTGTCAATGCTTATCTTTTCCTAAGGCTTGCCAAGGATCTAAGCATTCCTGGTAGTGTTGGAAGAAAAAACCTTCAGGCTTTCTTTAAAAATCCTGTAAGTTCCTCTTGACATCATGACTTGTAAGCAGGCTTGAATATTTTCCCTTTCCATTACATGAGAAAAAGAGAAGGGCAATTAAAGATGCAAAGAAAAGGAAAGAAATCCTCCTGGACCTTTGCATTGTTTCATCCAGTGTTGGTGGCGTTATTAAAAATCAGGTAACGACAAAGGAATTCCCATTTTTCTATCCTGTTTGCAATGTCAGAGAATCATACTTGTGAGTGTTTTTTTCAGGTGAGGACAGACGGCATATTCATGGTGTTTCTGTCCAACAGGAAGTGGGACCCAAGTTCCCTCTACGGGTAGAAGTTCAGCCCTCTGTGTTTTCAGCTTGTCAGACATCAGGGCACACTGGCAGTCCCAACAGATAATTATAAGCTTTAGAAGTTGCCAGGCAGATCACCACATCCATTGAAAGCCTAGAATTATTGAGCTGAAGCTGAGGTTCAGCTTCTAGAGCGGCTTCCCGGCTCTGCTGCTGGCTCGGCAAACCTGCACCTCTTCTCTGAGCTGTGCAAATGAGATAGTAGTATCTGTCTCACAGGGGGTGTTAAGAAGCTTAATTCATTAGTGTTTACAAAGTATTTCTAGATCCTCAGATGGAAGGCTTTATAAACAGACAAAGTATTACTAATTGCCAGCTTACACTGAAATGTAAAGTGAAAATAAGGATGGGTGGAGGAAAGAAGAGGTGAATTCTCTGCTGAGCTGCATCAGTCTAGTGGCTTCAAGTTAAACAGTTTAAAATTTGGTTTCCCATTACCATCATCTTAAAAATCTCCATTCATTTCTGTTGGTGTAATATTTGACCTGCAGTTTACTTTTGGGAAAACCAAGGCACGTCTGAGTCTGTGAGTGGGGCCTCCTTGACTAAAAAATAAATCATAGGCTTAATTTGAGTAATCATTCCTGAATGTATACCATGAGGTTATGTTGCTTTAAATAGAATGAATCCTGATTTGCAGACTACGTCTTCAGTGGTGCTGTTCGACTTGCACCAAAATCTATTAGAAAAACGTTATTAGAAAAAAGATCTTGCACATCTTTACTGCCGAGGAGCACACCATGGCACTAATGTTCAGAGCATTTTAAGGCATATGGGTGTGGTTTCTTGTCTGTATGGTTTAGTTACATGACTTGTGTCCTCTTCATTCAGCCCCAGCAGGAAAAAGCAAACTGTTAATGCAGTCCTTTCCACTTTCTGAATTTCCTGCAATACCACAGAGATGTCGTTCCTAGGTTGCTAGTTAACCTTTGTTGGGGTTTTGGAAGGTATCAGGAATCAGAATAAGTTGAGTAAAGTGCTTTGTTTGTGTTTAGAAGTTCTGTTGTTTATAAGCCTTTTTCTGCAAATCCTGATTCTTTAGAACCAAGCCCTGTAATAGGTTTCTTGAAAAATTAAGCGTAGAAAGGGAAAGAAACTTACTTAGAGCTCTTTCAGTCTTTAAAATATATCACATTTTATTTTTTTCTCAAACCACACAGTTAAAAAAGTAGCGGATAGCCATTTCCCACTTGGCCTCCAAAGGGTGAAATCCTCATCTGTTATAAATTGGCGTAGCTCTATTCAAATCAGAGAGACTGAATTAATTAATTCCAGCTGAGGCTCCAGCCCTTAAAACGCCAGAGAGGAGACTGAGTTTTGCACAGGGTGGATTTTTGGGCCGGGTGGAAGGTTTTGCTGTGTAACTTAGTTGTGTGTCTAGGCTCAGGGCTGTGGGAAACTGTCTGTTTGACATCTGAAGCATAAACAGCAAATGCTTTGGCAGTTCGAGTTGATGCCTTTTGAATTTGCAGGTTGTTTACTTTCAGCTTGAATGCGGATTTGCTTTCAGCCTCAAAGGGAAATGTAACGTAGGAAGTAATAGGACCAGCCATCTGTCCGAAAGGGTATGAGAATTCCTGGTTTTGAACCAATAATGGAGATCGGGGACAAGTTCACCCCATATGTAATTCTTGCAAATTATTGGCATGCTCCTTGGATTTCCAACCTGGGACCTAATCCCACCAGTGCAGTGTGAGCAAGCACAGACTTAGGAGATGAGACCTGTAAAATGAAAGCAGTCGACAGCCCTTTCCAATGGTCACTTCTACAAACAAGCATTGTTCCAGCCGTTTCTTTCCCTGCTCTGATTTACAACCCGTTTTGGCATATAAAATGTGCACCTGTGAAGTGGTCTGCTCCATCGTCGCTGAAGCCTGTGGTCTCGGGGGAGCAGTAAACAGCACAAGTGAATGGGAACCCCGATCTCTTGCCAGCATTTTCTCCAAATAAATATCAATCCGTGTGTTAGTCATAGGCAAGAGAATGGTGTAATAACTAGATCGATTTGGTCACTTTTTCAAAAAATCTGAGGGTCAGATTTCTCAACCATTCAGCACTCTTAAAAGGGTCCAGATTTTTTACTTTTTTTCTTTCAAGCCAGAAGTTAAACCCACCCCTCCCATGGTCTTAACAAAGAAGCTGCAGAAGAGCCAAGTTTTGACAAAAATAATCGGCATCATGCAGCATTTAGCAGGATGCAATGAACAGATTTTGCAAAGAGCAGGGCATGAGATAGGTAAGGGAGCTGCTCTCCATTCACGCATGGACACGAATGGGAATTTGGGCCTCCTGTACCTGTCTTGGTCACCCACAAGAAGTGCCATCAGCTTCAGTGAGAAAATACTTAGACTATACGTACTGTGCAGTCTAGAAGGCTGTGCCGTTGTTTTGGAAGCCTGTATAGTATAAACTCTTGGTCATACCTTTTCCACTGACTTCATCCATCATTTCTGTTGACTTACATTGAGTTATCCTGATTTGTAACAACTAAAGACCCAAGTCTTGGTCTCCAAACTGCTTGGATGAGCTGAAGATCATTGCCTGAGTAATTATTAAATAATAGGAAAGACAGGAAAAAAGACTACAAGAAATCAGTTAGGAAGAACATAATCTGGTCTTGAACAGCAAAACATTCATTCTTGACACAGAATCACAGAATGTTACGGATTGGAAGGGACCTCTGTGGGTCATCTAGTCCAATCCCCAAACCCCTTTACTACATGTAGAGTGAATATATATGCTTTTAACCTTTCCACGTTGAATAGTCCAGGGACATAGGATTTCTGGCAGCATCCTTAAAAGCACACTGACCTGATTCTGATTTGCCTTCCACACTGAGCAACATTACTTGAGATATCCCAGTGTAATTCCTGCCAGAGATCAATACCAGTCCTACAACAGCCCTGCTCGTCCAGAGGACTTACACAAAACATACCGCTTTCATCCCAACAGCACCACCCCTGGGCTATTTTACCTCAATTACACTCTGATTTAAGAAAACTGGAGGCCACCGGCTCATGTTCAAACTGTTTTCTTTCTTTCTTCTCTGTCAAATTAGTGCTAATGCAGATCTGATGAGTTTCCAGATTGAGCAGGGAAAAAAGACTCTCTTCTAAGTCCTTATTTTGTTTATTGATTCAATAGTATTTACTGACTAATAACCGCCCAAGGCTAACAGGCTAATTTGAACTTGGAATGCTGTGTTTTCACACATTATCTATGGGAAAAATAGCCGTCTTACAGATAAGTAGTCTGCTTAAGGTGGGAACAATCAAGTCTTGTAGTTCTCTCTTAGGGAAGCCGGCTTGTTTTTATGCTGATTTCCAGGGAGTCTTCCGTACGATCACAACACCATTTTTCCTTATTTCCCTCATATGTGTGCAGCCATGAGAACCAGGATGGCTTGACATTAAATAAGCACAGTCCAACCTTTAAGTCAAAGACTTGTGGTTTTAGGTTTTCCTTGGAACCAGAAGCAGAAGAGCCAAAACACTGCATAAAAAAAGCAGAAGAAGAAGAAGAAGAAGAAGAAGAAGAAGAAGAAGAAGAAGAAGAAGAGGAGCTGTTTTTGTAGTATTTTTGGCATGGGCAACTGCTCTGAGAGATACTGGAAATCGTGTAAGAAAGGTGTGTTTTAAGACATTCCCAGCCTTGCTCTGAAGACTGAGGGCTTTAGATAAGCATCTGCATGTGCGGATCTCTATCCAAAACAAACCACCCACCTTTTTGTAGTTCATCCACTCACTAATACTGATTTCTCTCTCTGCATCTCTCCCCATGCACCTGCACACACACACACGTTCTGTGAGGCATCCTGAAAGCTTTTCTTGCCCATAACATTTTAATTGTCTCTTGAGCAAGATTTTCTCCTCTGTGAAGAAAAAGAAGAACGCAATCACAGAATCACAGAATGGTAGGGGTTGGAAGGGACCTCTGGGGATCATCTATTCCAACCCCCCTGCCAAAGCAGGGTCACCTACAGTAGGCTGCACAGGACCTTGTCCAGGCAGGTCTTGAATATCTCAGGAGAAGGAGACTCCACAACCTCCCTGGGCAGCCTGTTCCAGTGCTCCATCACACTCAGAGGGAAGAAGTTCTTCCTCATGTTCAGATGGATCTTCCTGTGCTTCAGTTTGTGCCCATTGCCCCTTGTCCTGTCACTGGGCACTACTGAAAAGAGCTTGGCCCCATCTTCCTGACACCCACCCTTCAGATATTTATAAGTATATATTAGGTCCTGTCGCAGCCTTCTCTTCTTCAGGCTGAACAAGACCAGCTCCCTCAGCCTCTCCTCACAGGAGAGATGCTCCAGTCTCCTCACCATCCTTGTAGCCCTCCGCTGGACTCTCTCCAGTAGTTCTTCATCTTTCTTGAACTGGGGAGCCCAGAACTGGACAGAGTACTCCAGATGAGGCCTCACCAGGGCAGTGTAGAGGGGAAGGAGATCCTCCCTCGTCCTGCTGGCCACACTCTTCTTGATGCACCCCAGGATCCCATTGGCTTTCTTGGCAATGAAGTGCCCTGTGCTGCCCGAAGGATTTCCTCTCCTCAGCCTCCCCGCACACTCTGAGATTTCTTTCCTCCCCCTTCTTCTTTGCCACATCTCCGTGTTCTGGAAGATTGTTTGCTTTCTTTTCCAGCCTGCAAAAAACTAACATCCCTCCCTTCCTGGCAATGTGGGTGACATAGATCGAGAAATCAGCACAGAATCAGCAAGAGTTTAGCCCTACAGCTGGGACCTGAACTTTCAGCAGCGGAGCACAGCGCTGGGTCATTGCACTAAAGCAAGCCAGATTGATACAAACTGCTTGCTCACCCTGGGAAGAGAAGCATCAGAAGCCAGTTGATAAAAATCTTTAGTCGCTTGTCTATGGTGAGCTTACAGCGGTGAAGGCTGAGTTTTTCCTGGGAAAGATCACCGCAGAGTGTATGTTTACAGTTGTAGCCCCCCTCCAGTGACACAGTGTTTGGATGCTGGCTGCAATGGGGTTATATAGCATTGGGGCAGTGCAAATTTAAGAGCTGATGGAACTGAAGATGAAGTGTGTGGACTCAATGTACTGCGTACTGTGTGAAGTTTTCAACTCTGAAGACCCGAATAATCATGTCTGTCAAGAGTTAATGCGCTTAGAAATAGGATGCTAAAACATTCTTTCCCACTCCAGTTTGCAGATGAGAACTTGTTAGTCTGTAATATCTTTTACTTATAGCGCCTTTTGACTCAAAGGATCTGAAAGCGCCTCTGTCTGGGGGTCACTTCAACGAGCTACAGATACCTGCGGGTGGGGACGCTCCTCTGCCAGGAGCCCCGACTGAGGTTGCAGGGTCTGCTTTGCTGTGCGCACACGTGAGGGACCCAGTCTGCCTTGCCACGTGCCAGCACTCGGTCCTAAAGGCTGGTGGGAAGGCAGAAACCCACCCTAAGCCTGAAGAATAATGAAGAGAGAGAACAGATGTGTGAACCGGCTGGGAGAGGGGATTCCAATGCATACCGGCTGACTTTGGAAGAAGAGGTTTGGAGGAAACTTTGCCAGTGATGGATGACATCTCTGTGCAAAAGACCGAGGACAGTGAAACCACGTTAGAAGAGGGGATTTAGTGGCCTTACTTGCAGAATCCTCCATCCAACCCAGCCAGCCCTAGCCATGCTGTGGTGACCTGCAGAAAGTTCCAATGTGTACCTTGCACACATTGGAGGACAAATCCCAGAGGCAGAGGTGCCCCTAAGGGCACAGGCCCGAAGCTCGGTTTAACTATGGAAACCCACACATCCCTTAACGAGTGCTGTCACAGCAGGACATCTTCTTGTTTTAAGTCCGATTCAGCTCCTGCCCATCAGCTGCTCCACAGGGAGCAGCTGGTGGTGGCTGAAGGACCAGCTCCTCTGTGAGGCTCCTGGCAGCTAGAGGATGTCACCCAGCCCTCCGCTTTCCTCCTGCCTTAGGCGTGCAGGCCAGGGAAGCGAAAGTCAGACCGACTGACAGGTTTACAATTCCAACCCGCGATTTCTGCTTCATCCACAGCCAGGCGAGATTTTGCCAAGATACATATTAGACAGCTGCTCAGGACACTGCTGTTTTGTCTGTACCACTCCGAGCATGCTGTCTGTCTGTCTGTCTCCCGGTCTGTCTCTGTGACCCCGCTTTCTAGCCGGTTGCTCTGCTATTTCCCGGGGTGTCCAGAGCGTGTTCAACGAGAATCAGCCTTTTCCTGGCACTTTTGGTGGGCCTCCCAAGGGACTCATTGACACAGTGAGTGGAGGCACTGGGCCTGAGACACAGTGAGTGTCCATCTGTCTCACCGCCCTTTAACTCCTGTGGCTTCCGAGGACTCCTGATATGTCTCAGTGGACAAAGCCGTCCAGCCAGCCTCACAAAAATTCCCCAGCACACCAAAGGTCTCTTACAGAGCCGTACCCTGCTCTGGGTTGCCAGCCTGGCTTGCAGTTTAATACACTTGTCCCACTATGCTTGAATCCTCAGTGCATCTTCTCTCCTCCCTTCATCTCATTCCCAAGCCATCCCCAGCATCAGCATCAGCATTATTATATTTTTTCTCCAAATCCCTTTGCTCCAGGCACCAGAGAAGGTGCATTTTACACCACTTTATCTCCGTCATGCATATGTCAGTGTTTCAAACTCCGGTTTAATTGGAGTCACATCGCTGGCTGAAAGTTGGCTCTCTTGGGTCCTTTCCATGGAGAACGTGCATTTTACCTCAACCTCTTCACTGCCTCCCAACCAAACCTGTCTCCTCCCTCCTTCGTGGAGCGGACTGCGGCTTGCACGTCTTGGCATGCACAAGGGTCCTTCTGCCTGCTTTTAGGGCATCTCTCACTCTCTCTTTCTTTCTCAGAGAAGAGCATACACGTTGTGTGTGCGTATGGGTTTTTTTCACCCCTTCTTGGTCCATTGTGTGTTACATCACATTTCCGTCCCTTTGGCACTGCTTTCACTTTGGATTTGTGGGAGGGAGCCCCTCTATGGATGAGCTAAGAGGGAAAAAGGGAAGAAAAAAAGGGAAAAGAAAAAATATAAGGGAATAAATATTTGAGAAAAGGGCGTTTAAGAGGAGAGAAAAACAAATCAAAGCTGGTGCCAGGCTGGAACCGGCAGCTGATTACTGGCACAGCAGGCTGAGAAGTTGTTGGTGGAAGCACTCAGGGCCATGTTTGGGTTGCTTAAAAAAACACACCCTCCCTCCCTCACTCGTTATTCCACCTCTGTTTTTCTCCCAGCCCCACAAGCGGGAGGAGGAATTCCATTGCCAAATACAAGCTTGCAGGATGCTTGTATTTACAGCAATGCCAAGGGATGCGAACAGAGCAGGTCCTGCCCCATGACACGTGTGTGATCACACGTGTGTGTGCCCATGAGCACTGCAGCTCGCCTGCGCTTTGGCAGCTGTGAGCTGGATTGGACCTGCCGGGCATGTTGTGGGTGCAGTGGCTCTCCGCTCTGAGAGGATGCCAGTGCATTGGCAAGCATGGCACGATTTTTTTTGCCGATGTGAGGGGAGGAGGTGGGAGGGCTGGAGATGGAGAAGAAAGGGGGGGGGTGGAATGTTGTAACGCTCGGCTGGAAAAATTTAGAGGAGCATAAAGGAGAGAGCCATGAAAAGGGGTTGGG
>Ga0065711_1029483_pt1 | contig 36020 bp, 19 predicted proteins | sample Hoacrofraction12_FD_59098 | JGI IMG/M metagenome (GOLD analysis project Ga0065711, IMG submission 59098) | Hoatzin crop microbial communities from Cojedes, Venezuela - Epithelial fraction 12 v2 (version 2) | ecosystem: Host-associated > Birds > Digestive system > Esophagus > Crop | place...
GGGCACATTCTAACTCTTCATCCAGGTCGTTGATGAAGAAGTTAAACAAGACTGGGCCCAGTACTGACCCCTGAGGGACACCACTTGTTACCAGCCTCCAACTAGACTCAGCGCCACTGATGACGACCCTCTGAGTTCTGCCATTCATCCAGTTCTCAATCCACTTCACCGACCACTCGTCCAGCCCACACTTCCTGAGGTTCCCTAGGAGGATATTATGGGAGACTGTGTCGAAAGCCTTGCTGAAGTCAAGGTAGACAACATCCACGGCTCTCCCTTCGTCTACCCAGCCAGTCATTTCATCATAGAAAGCTATCAGATTGGTCAGGCATGATTTCCCCTTGGTGAATCCATGCTGACTACTCCTGATAATCAAGGACTTTTTCCAGTTTCTTGCATTCAGCTAATGAGCAGGTGTGCAGGAGATGGGAGAGAGCATAGCCAGGCAGCTAGCTCAGGCTGGCCAATGGAAATATTCCATATGATAGATGTCATGCTCAATTTATGATTGGGGTTTGGCCAGAGAGCAGGAAGCTTTCTGTCTTCTCCTCTCTGTGAGTTCAAATTCTCTCTTATCCAGGAGTTCAAAGTTTTTCAGGAATTTTATGATTTTTAGGTTCTGCGATCGTTGCTCAGGAACTGACTCCAAATCAGTCATCAGGTGGTGAGAAAATTGTATATAGTTTCTTTTGCATATTCATTATTATGATTATTATCATTAGTATTATTACTAGTATTATTAGCATTGGTATTTTCTTTGTTGCCTTATTACACTGTTTTTATCTCTACCCACGAGTTTTCCTTTTATCCATTTTTCCTCCCCATCCTGCTGGAGGGGGGAAGGGGTGAGCAAGCGGCTGTCTAGCATGTAGTTTTTGGCTACCGGGTTAAACCACAACATTATCACCTCAGGCAGTAAGGGATGCCTGAAGCTATTTCAGAAGTTACAAATATAAGGTAATTGAATGTACTACTTTTTTTCATTTCTCCTACTGAATTCTTTAAAAGACAGAATAAAGATAATAATTGTTGTCAAATAAACCCTCTCTTGGATAAATGACAGTAAAAAGTGTGGGAATTTTATATGGTTAATTTTTTTTTTTTCTGACCAGACTTTAATGGTTCACATTTCAGAGCCGACAGCTGCTGTTTCTGTATCTTATGTTAGCATGATGATATTGCATTTCTAAGTTAAAAATGAAAATTTAAAAAGAAAATATTTCTACCCACTCCTTCCATTAAACAGTTCTCACTAGCAATTCATATAGTACAGATATGTGCCAGTTTGTGAACTGATAAAAATAGAAAAAGGCAAGACAGAGACGAGTAAAGTTTTACAAGTATGGTTAGTAAAGAATCCACTAGTTTTAGGTTTCTTCACTAAACATAACCTGAAGTTATTGCCTTGCAAGTTATCCATTGTAGTTGTGTAAGCATTACTTGTCTGTATCGGTACAGAATCAATTCAGGTTTTGTCAATACAATAGGTAATCAGCCTACTTCTGTGCAGTGAAGTGATTTATGAAGGTGCAAAAGAACATTTAAAGCATCTTCACTGTGAGGTCTTTATCCAACAGCTGAAAGGAAGTAATGAACAAGGTCATCACTTATTGAACAATTTTCAGTTTTATTCACCCAGCTTGTATGTAGAGGATTTTTTTTTAGTTTAAGTAATTTTCTGTCTGTGTGACACAAAAAACTACCCATATCCAAAACACTACTGTCAAGTACTTTGAGGACTGATTCAGACATTACACTGTGATCATGTTTGGAGTCATACCATATGTAGTCTTGTGACTACTATGGTTATCTTAGATTTGAATTTAGCAGAAGTCGTTTTTAATCTGATCCTCTTGTATAACATGTCATCACTCACTCGTCACCCATTAACCAACCTTGTGAGGTCCCTACATCTTCTCCCATTTTCTGTTCCTCATCCATTTCCAAATTTCTTCCCCCTTTAAATTTTATCACATTTTACTCTGAGAATTTCACAATGTAGTTTCTTTGCCAAAAAAAAAAAAAAGAAGATGAAAATATGTGCAAAGAATTTAACTTGGAGAATTAAGCTGAATAGAAGTGAAACAAAAATCAGGATACACTTGTGAAATCCTTAGTAAAATAAGATCTGTCTCTCTTGCTCTTATTCAAAGAGTGCTCCTGAGCCACTACCATTCAATTCCAGAGTCCTTTTCAGCATCTCCTTTTTCAACAGAAAACTTAAAATTGAGCTTGAACATACTTGACAGCAGCTCTTAATCAAGTAAGTAATTAGAGTTTTTCTCTATAGACTACAATTGTTAATCAGAATTAAGACTCATTTGATGGATCACTTCACAATGATATCATCCAGTCTTCAGTCTTCAGTATCATTACTTCTGTTTTGGTGCTACATTTCGAAACAAGGCATGTTACAGTAAAAGCTGTGAGAATATTTGAAGTGCCTTAGTTTTATAGTACATATATATTCACTCCCTCTTGCTTCCACATTTTCACTTGTTCTTTATGCAAATTATTTATGCTTTTTGTGTTCATAACTGTTTACATTCCTCACAGCAATTCCAGAGCCTGCCTTAGCCTCCTAGAAATTATAAAGCATAAAAATTACTATTTTATATTTTCCACATTGCCAAAAATAAATATATAATCTTTATAATATCTCTATTTTTAAAGTGCTAGTTGTTGAAAATCCAGTGTAACTTGATTAATTAACTATGATGCAGTCCTTGCGATCAGGGACAGACTGTAGGACAAGACAGCATGCTCCAATGGACTGAGATTAGTGACACCATAAGGAAAATGCTCTGTCTGTGCTTTTGCCCTTCCTGCTTGTACGTAGTTTGTTCTGGATTTCCCAAGCCGTAGAGTAGTAACCTAATTTTAACATCTAGGAAGCCCACGCAATCAAGAAATGTTGCATATTAAGATACAAAAAAAGGTATCAGTAATCTTTTAGTTGTTGCTTTCTGATTCATTTTTCCGTCTAGTGTAACTTCAAATAAGTAAACTCGATGCAGAATCTAGAGCAATTCTCTGAGTGTCCAGACTTGAAAGCCAAAAACTTTTTCTTTTAGACCTTCTTTCCATATGAGTCTCAAATGCCTTGTTGTAGAAGGCACCGCTTCAGTTTCTGCAATTGGTATTACTCTATTGCTGATCCTGAAAAATCTTACTGCTTGGTCAGAAAAGATTACTATCTCCATAATTTAGCAAGACCTGATGACCAAATGTTGAAAACACCCTTACCATGGTTTCAGTTTCTCTGCTGGGGAATTCACTTTTATGCCAGCCAGAGGTCAGAGAATTTTTTCTGATCTTCTTTTTGATTGTTGTTCTGTCCAAAACTTTTCTGCTTTTGTAACTCTTGTTGGTTTAAAGGAAGGAGATACTCTGTGTCTTTTAAATCTCAACATTGTTTCTTAGTTCATTTTTATCTTACCAAGAAAGTGGAAGTACAGTGATAGCAATATCGCAGGTAATAAGCTAGCTGGTGTTTGAGAACCTCTTCAACATTTGTGAATAAAGTCTCCGTTCCGTTTTCAAATATCCTGTTTTTACTTTCTACGAACTGAATCTTGTCTGTCTATTTCTGGTATATCTACGAATGTCTTATACTGTTTTGATACCTTACGAAAATGTGGACTTATTTTACTAAACACAAGCCCTTAGGTTTCTAAGGGGTATATCAATAAAGAAGTGAAATGTGACCAGTCACACCTTAGTAAATGTTATTACTAAGTGAATTTAATGTGTATGACTATGTCAATGGATTTCTTATTTAAGAAATTTTTACATAAGAAGAAATAAGAGAAAAGATTTCCTCTGTAGTTACTTTCTTGGGAACCACATTTTTCTTCTATATTTTGTTTTGTTCATGTTTCTCTTTTATTTATTGTCACCTATTCTTAAAAATTCTGTTGTTCTGTCTTATGTGGTGGTTTTGTCACTATGGAACCAAAAGCTACTAGTCATCTTACTATACATCTAATGTTGAACTGAAAATATCTAGAAAAGAGATATCCTGGAACCTTCCAGCATTTCTGTCAAAGGAGACAGAAAGAGTACAGAATAAATTTCTTTATAAATTTTCAATAATTTCTGGCATTTAGATCAGAATATTGCTGGGAGTACTAATACATACACAACACATAAACAAAAGGGAAGAAGATCTCATTTTTCTGATTTTTTTTTTTAATTTTGAAGAATATCACACATCAAAAATTGTGGTTTATTGTTTGTATCAAATTGTTTTTCATTTCATAAATTATAAAATGATTTCTAATAATAGATCCAAAAGTGCAAAAGTAGGTTTTTAGTTGTGCAGTCCTACACTGTAATAGGTGTACTTGAATAGATGCATTAATAGTAGCTGGTCTAGAATCTCCCCCCCCCCAGCCTACTAGAAGTATATCCAAAAATTTTGAGCATAGACATAGCTTTTGTATTTTTGAAATGAATTCCTGATCAAATTGGGACTTACTGAAATACAAATCACGGTAATAACAACAGTAATATGAATACAAATCTTAAGTAGCTAATATACTTAAGTGTATTTTTGTACAACTAGGGTTAGATAAGATCTTCAACTCCCTAAGTTGTCTGAATGTAAATCAGGCTTGGATAAAAACTTCATAGCTGTGTTATCACAAAAACATGAGCTAATCGAAATCCCTTCTAGTGAGCCCTGAAATGAAAGATAAAGTACAGCACTACGCTAACGCAGCTGTATGAGAAGAGATTAGTTTCATCTGTATATATATGGGTAGTCATGCTCTCGGTAACAGAAAAGAATACATGTGCACAACTTTAGTCTTTAAACTCTCATCTAATGTACATTACAACCTTCATCTACACATGGGTTTACACTGCTAACACAGTTTCTGAGCAGTGCTACATTTTGGCTCTGGGATTTGGAAATTGACCCCAGAGACTATGATATACAGCTGTTTATTCTACGTAAAACTGTGCAAGCATTTGATTGCAGGACACAAAGAGTTCTGAATTTCACAAACCAAACGTATTTTTGTTCTTTCATTATCTCAATTATAGTAGGATGCTTGAAAAGGTTTCATTTCTTTGATTATCTACATAATATAAATTACTCACCTATAAAAAGCATTGTGTGATTTTACTTCTTACTACAGTACATTTCAGCGACAGCATTTTCTCATGATAAAATTTACTTCAAAACCTTTCCATTTCCCCAGCTGCATCCTGCTTTAAATCAAAGAAAATTGCCCATAGATCTTGGAAGCACAGGTGGCTGGTAAACTATCAGTTCTGGACATAATAACAAACTATGAAGGAAAAATCTACTTCCCTTTGATTACTGTATTTCAGACAGTTTTACTGGGTGGGCAAGAACTGTGAATCCATACCACATGGATAATTTACTTTGCAGCAGTCTTCCTTCCTAGTAAATTTTCTTCAAATTAATGCTTCATGTCTGATACACTGCAATAGAATAAGACAGCAGGTGCAAAGAGTTTCTGCGATTAGGCTCACACATCTTTGGATTGGGCTCTAACTGAGTTTCTTGGAAAAGGAAAATAGCTTCCAAGGAACTGCAAGTTCAACTTGTGAGATATCAACAAACACAACCACACTCAAATAACACTGATTCAAGAAACTTACAGTTTACAGTTTCTACCAAGAACTGCTAGTGGCTTATGGGAGAGTGTTTTTGTGCTAGCAAAATGATTTCTATCAGAAATTCATCTTTCCAGCTTTGCATGATCAAATTTAAATAATTACAGGGCTATAAAGTGTTTATTTCAGTCTTTTCTAGAAGTTGCTAGCCTACTTAATTTCCCAAACAATATCATTTTCAAACCCTTTCATTGCAGTCATCTTTCACCATTTAATATAATATAAAATTTAAGTAATATTTTTTCTTTTTAAGGCAGGCAGTCTTCACATTTTTGTAAAAAGTTTTTTGAGAAGACCTCCGTTTCCTTGTTCATACACATGGAAAACAAAGACAAACTAGCTTTCATATTGAACTACTTACTCATCAGCCCTATATAACAAAGCACTTCTTCCAAGTACTGTCTTGGCTCAAGTCTGTCTAGTTTGTGAAATTTGAGAGATCACAGCAAGTGTTAATTGTAGGCGATTCTGGGATGTTTACCTTGTATTACTATACAGAATAAATGGAAGAAACATAACCATGCTAGACATTTCCAGTCTAGTAAGCCAAAATTTCAGACCATCTACCTGAAGTTCTGTGGCTTTACAGCATATTTAGAGCTCTCCCTGAGGTTAGATTTACATATAAAAGTTCTCATCTTTTATACAGCCATTGTAGCTAATTTATGAGAATTTAGTGCTGTGAGCCCTTTGAAATTACTGTTTTGCTTTGTCCTGTGATTGTAGTGTTTTCAAGGCAAGTTAAATGTGTTATATGCTAAGTCATTTGTTTTTGATGTCATGTCAGACCACAGGAAAAATAAACAGAAATTATGTTTTTCTAAGAGATTTATAATCTGCTTCCATTAACCAGAAGCTCTTTGTTTTCATTTTCATTTAATTTATTTGATTTCCTCATTTAGCAAAATCTCATATTGCCCTTTCCTTAGAAATAACAGAGCAGCCCTTAGATGTTCCGACCCATCCTCAGCAGTACTCAAGGTTATACTATCTGCCCAGAAAACTCAAAATTAAGTTTAGCAGGGAAATAAGGAAGGTCATAGCAATTTGAGCTTTGTGCCTTTAAAGAGAGGATATACAGATCCTAAATAACTTCAGAAGTATTTGAATACTTCCACAGTCCCTCTTGCTTTCTTGGGAACATGTGTTGCAAAGACTTTCCCTTACGGAATTCCATACAGAGCAGCTCTGCTAAACATACTCCAGAGGAGACACTAAAAGACAGAATGACTGTTTTTTATATTCATGAATACAGAATTATATATATATATATAATATATATATATAGTTTAATTATAAGCTAATTTCACTTCCCTTGCAGTACTTTTATTTATGTCTTTAATGCTCCAGAAAAACAGAAGATATGGGAGGCTCCAGTACTGAAGCGATGCAGCTTTGACCTGTGACCTTCCCTGCTACACCAGAACAGTGTTACTGATACAGTGCTCAACAACACAGTTTGTAAAAACTGTTTGGCTTAAAATCATTCCTTTCTTCTTCTGTCAGTGAACTTAAAGACTCATCTCCCGAAATATGTTCAGCAGACGCAACTCCTGTGAAGTCAGGAGGAATTTTACATTTTACAGGAATTTTACAAGAATAAGATGTACCAGAGGACAGCAGCTTCCTTTTCCTGAATCTAACCACAGGAAGCCTCATATATTATGCTTAAATGCAGGATGGGTGACACTCCTGTTATTTTTCTTTGAGCTTTCAGTGTTATGTTCTCCTTTTCTCTGTATACCACTAAAGTGACATGACCTGGAAAACAAGAAGAGAAAGGGTAAAACTATTTCTGATTTCTGAAACATAAGGATTCCACTACTACTTCCATAAGTAGTGGAATCCCTATGTTACCTCTATATTTCTAGTATAAAATATGAGACTTTTGACTGCTAAAATCTTATTTAGGGCTTCAAACATGGTGAAAAGTTTTCTGGAGGCACAGGAAGAATGAGAAAGTAAAGGTTTCAGGAAGACATGAGTAGTGATTTTCTGTGTGATAGTGAAGTCTATCCTAGATGCCTGAGTTGGCCCTTAGGAAATCTACTCCATCCTGAATAAGGAAAACTTCTAAAAACTTTGAGTCTACCCTGACAGGAAGTGTGGATTTCCTGTATTTCTTAACATACAGCTTCATAGCTACTTTTAGGATATCTACTTGATGAAATGTGCTCCTAAAAAAGATAAAGGCATAGATGTCTTCATTTGATCCTGGAGCCAGCAGGCTTTAAGGGGTATGACAGAACAGCAGGAAGCTTCTTTCCCCAGTGCTGAACGAGAATGGATTTGGTTGCTTAACGGATCGCCTGGCGTCGTTTTGGGATGTCCTAGGAACTATGCTATTTTCCCTTCTTGAGGACACTGATGATGCTGAAAATGCTGCTTTGGCTCAACGTAAAACACAACTTCCACTGACAAAATCTTACATTTGTTTCATTTTGCCTTTTTGAGAATCTAGAATTTCATCTGTATTTCATATACCCAAGAGTAATGTTGTACTTGAGTTCTAACAGGATTTTAGAATTTCAGTGATCTCTTTCCTGACAGAGATCTAACAGAATAGTATTTAAAGGCAAAGGCAATTTTAGCCTGTCTGAAAAACAGTGCATTTCACAGCCTCTCAAGTAAACAGAATGACCCTTTCTTAAGCAATATACTCTACACATAGTTGAAAGAATATTTACTAAACACCAGAAACAAATTTACTCTTTAAAGTAACTAAAAAGGTTACATAAGATGAACAAAAGAAATCTTTAAGTTATCTTTATAACAACTTTTAATGAGTTTTAGTGAAATCACACCTCCTTCCCATGCCTGTGAATTGTCAAAAAATTTTCTAGTAATACGATTTCTATCTCAGTACCACTTGTAGTGTCTTTGGAGAGATAGTAAAATAACTAAAGATTCAGTAACCTATGGATTTTCTTAACACTATTAGTTTCCTAACATACAAGATCTTAGGACATTAAAATTAGTTTTTAAAGAAGAGGTCCAAAAAGACTTCGAAAGTCTCTCCCTCTTCCTTCTCTTTGGATACAAATGCTTCAGGTATAGGCTTGGAAAGGTTATAAACTTTATTAGGCTTGTAGAACAAAACCAAAGTAATAATGTATTTTTAATCTAGGTAGCTATTGGATAAACCGTGAGAAGATTTTAATATGGAGGTAGTTATGCTGCAGAAACTACATTATTTGCTGCTGTGCAGAGATTCTGACCAGAGATGTCTCAACTGGGACAGACCCTTGTACAGATTTCTCAGATGACCCGCATAGATTTGTCCTGGGGATCAGGAAGTCACTGTAGACAGAGTTTACCAGTTCTAGCTCCTCTCAGTGGTGTAGGTTTTGCATTGCACTTCATTTGTGAAATTCAAAGCAGCAGGACAAATTATAAAAAAGCTCAATAAATGACAGAAATTCAAAGAAAGGAAAAAAGAGTAGGCTGCATGTAAGAGTGTTTGTGTAAGTCCAGTTAACATTCCTGAATATAAAAGCAAAATTAAATCATTAGGCAACATTAATACCTCCAATACTTCTTCCACATGCTGTTTCAGCATTCAAACATTAGATGTGACAATCTGTTCAGACAGCATACGGTTCAAATACAGTACTTGAAGCAAAGCTTTAAACTTAAATTTTCTCTTTGAAGTGAACAATATCTTCATAAGTGTATCTGACACATATTCTGTGAGAGTTTCTGAGCAACCCTCCATGTTTAGATCCAAAGTCAACATTCCTACAAAGTTTCATCTTTCCATCAGAGAGGGAAATGACGTGCACTTCAGCCATCTAGATTGTGTTATCACATCCTGAGTTCAAACCATCGAACAAACCTCTTTGTATGACACTTCAGAAGCATCTTGGCCTTGCTAAATATAAAGACAAACTCCAAATTATGTCAAAATAGGATAGGCTTAATCTTTAATATTATAAACCCTTGTTTGCTGAATGTTATATTCTAAAATTCTAGGGATGTATTTATTCATCCCCCAACACACACCCCTCAGGATCAATCTGATGGTGCACTCTAATAAACAAACCCATACGTCATAATGTGAAGAATATAGTATAAAAATCCTTGAAGAGAAGCAAGACAATATAGATGCAAACCAGAAAAAGAGAGAAATGTGCCTCTCTAGCAGTCTTCCTACTCTTTTTTTGTTATTCATTTTGAGAAACAAAATCTCCTTCCTTTGGGAGGGAGATGTTTTCTCATTTTGTGTACCACATCTATAATTATATGACCTAGGTATGTTGCCCATCAGGCACTACTGAAATTAAACTAGTAATGAATAATGAGATAAAATTTTCTGTACATTTACAAAAACAGAAGTCATGAATACTAAAGCAAAAGCAGCCTTTTTTTAGGCCCCAATAAAACTGTGAATTGTTCAGCAGTCTATATTTTGCTTTAGCTTTCCCACCATAGTAGGATAAAATGTCCAGGGACACAGATTAGTACACATGTGGAAGCACTGAAATATAATTTATTTTTAAAGCAACTACCTTAGTTTTTGCAATTCACTTAGGAATCTGTCTAAAGGCTTTGCATGCATTAAATTATTTTTTCACATTTCATTCAACCCACAGTGGGACAATCAGCTTCGGGTTTCAACTATGATTCAGCCTTGATCACAGCACATTATTATACCCACACAACCATCATTTGCTTTTCTTTCTCCAGCTAGAGATGATTGGGTTGCTTGCAGCTTTCTTAATTAAAAATCTGCTTATTTTGACTGGACTTAGGTTAAGAAGATTAAAGGATATGGTGAATACACAATTTATGGCTGAAATGGAAAGTTATCTGGGAAGTAAAATAGAAGTGAAGCATAAGATTTGAGTTTAGTCTTCCCCTTCTGAACAGGCTAGATTTTCAGTGGAAACTTTATTGTTAGCTGTAGCCACCCACCTTTCTATTTGCATAGCATGATGACCATTTTCAAGTTGTATATGCACCTAGGCAGGCCAGAAAATAGCGTGGATACCAAGAGACAAATTGTACACTTCAGCAGGAGATTTTGTAAAACAGCTTCTGCATGCAATGTAGTTACAAAATCAGCCTAATGTGCTTTTAAGAACAACTGACATTTTGCAATCTCATTGTCGCGGTTTGGCCCCGGACAGCAACAAAGGAGCAAGTGGTCTCTCTATCACCCCTCCGCCCGCTGGGGTGCAGAGGAGAACGGAAACAAAAAGGCAAAACTTGTGTGTTGCGATAAGGGCGGTTTAACAGAACAGCAAAGTAAACAAACAGTAACAACAGTAATACTGATAAGTAGAATTTACAAAGCAAACAGTGGAATGCATAGAGCAACTCTCACTGCCCGATGCCTCGTGCGCTCTCGAGCTGCGACTGCCTTCCCCCCAGCCAGCTCCCCACTCAGAACCCAATACGACAGCACATGGTATTGAATACCCGGTTTGTTTGGCCAGTTCGGGTCAGCTGGCCTGGCTGTGTCCCCTCCTGGCTTCTTGTGAAAATTAATCCTGTCCTGGCCAAACCCAGGACACTCATCCTCTTGCTTTTATGAATTAGTTTAGATAGTAGTGGATTAACATTAAGATATCTGTTCTGTTCTGCAGATTGCACAAACTGTAGACAGCATGCCTTCTATGCAAATAAAAGGAATTTTAAATTCGTAATCGCTTCAAAAAAAGGGAAGTCTCGAGCGTGGGTATGTTTTTTATTTGGCATACCTTGTGTATCCACAGGAACAGAGGACAAAGCAGCAAATTACTAACAAGACTCTGAACACGCAGACGAATGGGATAGCAAGAATTGATCCTCTCTGAAGCCACATGGAGAGATCGCATGGAAACAATGAAAAGACAGTCATATCTCCTCTTGTTAAGTACTTTTTGTGCAGGTAGGGAGCTTATGTAGGGCAGATGTGAATTCACACCTCTCTTCTGCTAGGAAGTATCTAATCTGATGAGAGCACTCAACTGAACTCTTATGTCCTAGAGTAACTCAGCGACGGATTGTCTTCACCCGTTCTGTCCTTCCTGTTGTCACTGCTGTAACGTATATGAAGTCTTAAATATTTCTTCTAGAGAAAAACAGTTTTGTTTGTTGCTCAGTTTATTCTTTTAGAATCTATTTTCAACTACAGCTAGGAAAAAGCAGAGTTGGATTTGGGATGTGAAAATACTAAGTCAAGATATTCTTGATAGTCTGAAAGGTGCTGGAACTACCCCAGGTTTTCTGCCTGATGTTTACATCAAAATTTAAGAAAGTTGCTTTATGCACTTCCTTTCCATTACTTTTTTTCCTTAAGTAAGTGGGAATGATATTGAAATGTTTTGTTGTGGAGGAAGGAAAAAATGCTGCTACTTGACACAGAAAGTCGCTTGTTGGATTTTTTTTAGCTAGGAATAAAAGCTATGTTGTCTGGATCAGATATAAATATAGCACCATTCATATCATTGGTTCAATTATCAAATTTTAAAAAGTAAAGATTCGTATAGCCTTATGTCAAGTACAGATTCCACCTTTATTAAGATGAGAAGACAGACTGAATAATGAGACGGGCATTTTATATTTTTGTGACCTAGAGAAGAAGAGGGAATGGATATTTTAAAAAGTCTCTACCTTGGATCAGAGATCTTGCATATTCAACAGCTGTGAATCAGCTGTTTATTAAAACAACAGCAAAAAAAGCTGCTGATCTTGACTGGAAAGAACAGGATGGTGTGTTCAGCAGCAGGTGCCAATTTTTGGACTGCCACGATTGCATCATTACTGTGCTGTTATGACAACAGCTGATACAGTATGAGATACCTGGAAGAACTAGGGTTAATCAGACTTGGGACAACTGAGAAGACCCTCACCCCCTCCCTGCCCCCTCCTCCCCCCACCATGTGCTGCTAGTTGCTAGCTTCTGTCTGTGAAAAGACATGCTGCATTTCTGGATTTTATGTGTCCTCTTTTTTTCTTTGTCCCTTTGAATTTGAGTAAACAGACAGATGGAATTGTGTCATGAATCACTAGTGAGATTGCATTGACCTACATCTACAGCACTATATAGAAAGTGCTAGAAGTATTTGAAGACTCAAGCACACTACACGTGCTGTAGAACTGGTGACATTCTTTAAGAAAAAAACTGGTAGGAATGAATATGAAAACTAAATAGCTAAAATAAAGAGATACAAAAGCTACGTTGCAAGCTCTAACCTATTCTACATAGCAAACAGAAACAATGTAGACAGAATTTATCTGGAGAAAACAGATCATTGAAGGTGGTTTCTTCTTCCTTCAAATTATTCGTAACGCATTTTATTTATTTTTAAGTTGTAGTATGTTTACTGGGTACAGTTAATCTTTATTTTGTTGTGAAGACCCAGAGTATTCTCCCTTTGAGAATTCTGCTGGCAACTACTGAAACACGCTGCAAGGCAGTTTAGATTTATACAATTTATGCTTTTAAGCTTTCCTCCAAAAGATGCAGTCCCATTCTCCATGCACACACAGCAGCTTATTGCTGCTTCTTCACAGCTCTCTTGCTTGTGCTACTAAAAGCTTTCACCATCTATGGCAGGTGAATTGGTTGAGCACACTGCTTTGTGTTTAAAATGTCCCTACAATGCTAGCAGTTCTTAGAAGCAGCACTGCAGACAATGCTGCAGGTGCAGTAGTTAAATTGCTGTAGCAAGACTGATGAGACAGCATCAGAGTCCACAGGTGACATAACACATGCAAGCATTCTATGCACGTTTCTACAGGTCAAAAGAGTATTTGAGGAGACCCATGGGTTTCAACTCTCCTTAATCTTGAGGTGCGAGAAAAAAACAAGAGCCAGAGACTGATATAACAGATTTTCAGATGGTTACTGTTGGCAGATTATTTTGAGCTTTGGGGCTCTGTAGCTGGTAAGTGCTCTAGATCATTACACCAGTCAGAAACAGCCTTCTTGTCATATTGAAGTTTTACTTATTCAAGAATCTCCCACATGTCGAAATATAATACTATCCATGGAAAAAGAAACTACAATCTCATTGAGCAGAAGGGCCTCCAGGATGATGAAGTGCCAGATATCTCCTGATCTTTGTTGTTTTTAGCCCTTAAATGGATTATGATCAGCTGTACTCTGAAAGAAATAAATTAAGATACTGATGAATTTAAGTGTGTCTCAGCATCATACTTCATTTTGAAAAAAAGTCAGCATAAAGATTTACATCACGAGTTTTCTGCTCTCAGGCTGGTGGTGAATGAACTCACGTAACACTGCTGAAGGTGGTTCATCTCAGCTGTGAATGTGTGTACAGAATAATATTTGGGTAACCCATTACTCTGTTACTTGCAGAGTATTAAGCTAGATGGAGGTGGCTGAAAATTTTAAAAGCAAAGGAATGGATTTATTCACTTTATGAAAGATCAAATGTGTGAAAGATATTTCTTTTAAAAATATATGAAATATTCTTTGATTCCTAGCAGGGGATAAACCCAACATTTTAATTATAATCTTTTTATGTCTTTCACATATGGCTTCCCAAAGATTAACAATGAGACATTTTTTTTCCAAAATTTCAGTCTTTCACACGAAAACGTCAAATCTACAGAAAAATCTCTCTTCTCTGAAAGACCTCAAAACCACTTGAAGACCAGTTCTAACGATGTGTATGTTCAGTTACTGAAAATCTGCCATGTACCATAACTGTAAAGTTAAATGTGGGCTTTTAAAACTAGTTTAAATTGAAAATTATTTATATTAAATTGTTTGATTCTAGCTGTTCTGATGATCTCCTGATATAAACTAAAGTTTAAAGTTGCAATTTTCACAACTTTTAGGGGATGTAGACATGAAGTTCCTATAATTTTTAAACTATTCCTGTGGATATGACAATTTCACAAATTTGTAATAAAAAGATTTGCTAATATATGGAGATTGCAAAGGAAGCACACTTTGCAAGATTTAAAAAAATCCCCAAACTTAAACTACTGAAGCACTTCCTATTGTCTTGATCCTTGGCTATATAAAAGCCTTTAACAATGTGTCTCCAAATCCCTTAGCCCTTTCTAACACCAACATTTAATTCTCCATTTTTCCATTTCACATCACAATTCAGTCTTTTAAGATATAAAAAATATATATAAAAATACATAAAGCAATCCCAACCCTAACAGAAAAATCAACAAATTATTCTTCTAAAAGCCTTCAGAAAACCTTCTCACTGTGCTTCAGAGCAATCATAGCAGTTTATATCCTATCTGTAATCATAACTCTTTATTTTCATATTAGTAAAGTGGAATTGTACGACAATTCAAACTTTATTTTGAGAATCTTTGCAATATCCTGAGATCTCATTCTAATTAATATAACCAGAATAATAACTAGTATTCCTAATGTAATAGTAGAAATAATTTCTTCTTTATGAATCTATAACATCTCAAATCAGTTTTCCTGGTCAGCTTTGAATATGCCTTTTAGGAATTCCTGCATGTGACAGCAAAAATAGTTGAACATGTAACAGAAGTCAAATTACAGGCTATACATAAAAAATCCCAATCCATAAACATGTTTTGAAAGAGCTGTTCTACAAAATTAAGACACAGCGTGTTATGTTTACTGGAAGCATATGTTTATGTTTTCTTCCAGTACTGGAAAAAAAGTTTGAGAAATTCAGATAGCAGCTCTTTCTTCTCTTGTAACACATTGTTGCACCATTTTTTGATGTCATGTTTTTTCCACACCAGAAAATTTTGCTGCTTGCAACAATATATGAGAGGTTTTGTGGCTGGCTGCCACAAATTCTTTTACTTTATCATAATATTAGCATGGGTAAAATTAATGGTCCTTTATCGCAAGCTCCAAGACAAACAGACTTGTAATGGCAAGTATTTCAATTAAAAAAAAAAATTATAGATTACACTTCTGCTGTAATTCTTTGAAGAGAATTAAAACCTTATTTAGAAGAAGACCACAGCTTTTGACAACTGCCTGAAACCAATTACTCCTACAATGTCAAAGACTTTCATTTCACAGTAAAGTGTTCTCTGAAAGATGCTTCACTGATAAAGTTTCCACTTCTCTGGATGTTTTAGTCTACTTGATATAAGCTTGACTGTATATTAAAATGCGAGGTATTTTATATCAGTTTGATAACAAAACAGGTATTGTTAATTGTATAGTGAAACATTTAGCCAACTTTTCTTCTTTACTTAGATACTCTGAGGGGGAAAAAACCCCAACTGTTTTCTATCCTGTGACCTCAATAGGGAATGTCCCGGGAAGCCTAGAAAACATTGGAAATGTTTTACCAAAATCAGACTGTCCTTTGAGATGGACCAATAAAGCAAATCAACTCCATCAACCATATTTCAGTTCTAAAAAGCAAAAGAAACCCAGGGAAACCTGAGATTGTCTTAAGGTGGGGGCTGCCATGATATACTGACTGAAGAGGTTATTTTCTTGTGCAGCCCTTCGTGTTTTATTCAGAGGTTATGTTACTGGGATAAGAGAATGATATGTGTGACTATCTTTGCTTCTTATTGCTTACAGCCTGGTGTATTATGTTCAAGCAAAATGGATGGCAATTTGCTTTAGTATGCTGGGCTATGAGTTGATTTATCCATTTGTTTTCACAGAAAAGAATCATACACTTCTGCAGTTGGAAAAGACCTCTAAGATCATCAAGTTCAACTGTCAACCCAACACCACCATGCCTACTAAACCATGTCCTAAAGGGCCACATTTACAAGTATTTTGAATGTTTCCAGGGATGGTGACTCAACCATCTCCCTGGGTACACTATTCCAATGCCTGACCACTCTAACAGTAAAGAAAACTTTCCTAATATCCTATCCAAACCTCCCCTGATGCAACTTGAGGCCGTTGCTTCTCGTCCTATCGCTAGTTACTTGGGGGAAGAGACCAACACCTGCTGCACTACACCCTCCTTTCAGGTAGTTGTAGAGAGCACTAAGGTTTCCCCTCAGTCTCCTTTTCTCCAGACTAAACAATCCCAATTCCTTCAGCTGCTCTTCATAAGACTTGTTCTCTACACCCTTCACCAGCATCATTGCCCTTCTCTGGACACACTCCAGTAACTCAGTGTCCTTCTTGTAGTGAGGGGCCCAAAACAGAACACAGTACTCCAGGTGCAGCCTCACCAGGGACGAGTACAGGGGCATGATCACCTCATTACTCCTGCTGGCACACAATTCCTGATACAAGCCAGGATGCCATTGGCCTTCTTGGCCACCTGGGCACACTGCTGGCTCGTGTTCAGTCAGCTGTCAACCAGCACTCCCCGGTCCTTCTCTCCCAGGCAGCTTTCCAGCCACTCTTCTCCAAGCCTGTAGCATTGCATGGGGCTATTGCAACCGAAGTGCAGGTCCCGGCACTTGGCCTTGTTGAACCCCAAAACTGAACCCTGAGGAACACCACTCAGGTTGCCAACTGGATTTAACTCCACCACCAGTCTCTGTGCTCGGCCATTCATCCAGTTCTTTATCCAGCAAAGAATACACCCATCTAAGCCATGAGCAGCCAGTTTCTCAAGGAGGATGCTGTGGGGAACAGTGTTAAAGGCCTCACTAAAGTCCAGGTAGATGACATCCACAGCCTTTCCCTCATCCACTAGGTGGGTCACCTGGTCAAAGAAGGAGATCAGGTTGGTCAAGAAGGACCTGCCTTTCATGAAGCCATGCTGGCTGGGCCTGATCCTCTGGTTGTCCTTCACATGCCCAGTGAGCGCACTCTGGAAGAATCACTCCAGAATCTTGCCCGGCACCCAGGTCAGGCTGACAGGCCTGTGGTTCCCGGGATCCTCCTTCTGGCCCTTCTTGTAGATGGGTGTTACACTGACGATCCTCCAGTTGTCTGGGACCTCCTCTGTTAGCCAGGACTGCTGATAGATTATGGAGAGTAGCTTGGCCAGCTCCTCCACCAGCTCCCTCAGCACTCTCGGGGGGATCCCATCCAGTCCCATAGACTTTGTAAGTGTCCAGGTGGCATAGCAGGTCATTAACTGCTTCCTCCTGGGTTATGGGAGGTTTATTCTGCTCTCCATCCCTGTCTTCCAGCACTGGGGGCTGAGTATCCTGGGAATAACCTGTCTGACTATTAAAGACTGAGGCAAAGAAGGCACTAAGTATCTCAGCATTTTCCTTATCCTTGGTGACAATGTTCACCCCTGAATCCAATAAAGGATGGAGGTTCTCCTTGGATCTCTTTTGGTTGTTAAAGTATTTGTATAAGCATTTTTTCCTATGTTTTACAACCGTGCCCAGAATGAGTTCTAGCTGGGCTTTTGCCTTTCTAATTTCCTCTCTGCAAGACCTAACAAGAACCCTGTACTCTTTATGAGTCACCTGCCCCTTCTTGCAAAAGTGATAAACTCTCCTTTTTTTCCTGAGTCCCAGTAAGAGCTCCCTGTTCAGAAAGGCAGGTAGTCTTCCTTGTTGGTTCGTCTTGTGGCACATGGAGGCAGCCTGCTGTGTTGCCTTTAAGACTTCCTTCTTGAAGAATGTCCAGCCTGTTTGGACCACTTTGCCCTTCAGGAGTCTCTCCCAGGTGACCCTCTCAACCAGAATCCTGAACAGGCCAAAGTCTTCCCTCTGAAAATCCATGGTAGTGGTTTTGCTGGCCCCCCTCTCTACTTCACCAAGAATCGAGAACTTCGTCATTTCATGGTCGCTAAGCCCAGGATGGCCTCCGAACAGCACACCTCCCACCAGTCCTTCTTTGTTAGAAAACAGCAGATGAAGTGAGGCACCTCCCCTGGTAGGCTCACTTACCAGCTGCGTTTTATGTGATTACCTCTGGCATCAGCATAAAGGTTAGCAGACGATAGTAACATCTTAAACCACTATCATTAAAACAGCTTGATAAAGGGCTTATAAGAAATACAAAGTTAATCAGGCTTATAAGTTAGAAGTCTGCTTATTCTTTTCTGCTGGTATACCACTCACACTGATGATACATTGATATTTTTTATGAATCATGATTTCTTCTGATTTCTGTGGAACCTGTTGCTCCTTTTTTCCAAACTCACTTTTATGTTATTTTTTTTTATTTTTGTCTTGTATTTATTGTTCCTGAGATTTATTTTACTTAACATTAAATGTCTCAAATATGTGGGTAGATCTTTGAGCTAGTTTCTAGGTTGCTATCCTGGACCATAGAGAGATAACAAGAACTCTGAAAGGGAAGTATCTGAGTCATAGAAAACTATCTAGATAGATATGACTGTGGATATATGGGTGACAAATGCCTTTGTGGGAGGCAGCTGAAAACTTTGTCAGATATCCAAGGTTATCTCGAATGGCATTAGACTAACATGAGTGATAAAAGATTTGAGCCCAGACTCCCTATCTTAATGGTTATGGAACATCAAGAAAATTCTACAGGGTTCTCATGGGTTTGTCTCAGTATTTTGTGTTAAATATTCTCTTTAAAAGAAAACAAACCAAAACCAACTTCATCTTGCTTTATTTTGCATAGTTGAGTTCAGGGAATATGAAAAGTTAGGTCTGAATTCTCTCAAAGAACAGAGAGAACAGAAATTAGGAATGCCATTTTTTTGAACAAGTGCTCAAAACCCTGAGTATGAATGACAAAGATGTGAAAAGAGAGGAGGCAGCCTTCTTCAACTTATTGTTTACACCTTGTGAAGATCCAGGTCCCAAAGATGTTCTTCCAAACTGATGGATCCAGCAGCAGTTTATCAGGGAACATGATGGTTTCTCAGATTAAAAACTCAGGTAGTATGATTTCAGGATTCTTTTAGGAAGGTAGATAGATGGATAGACAGATAGATAGATAGATAGATAGATAGATAGATAGATAGATAGATAGATAGACGCCTGCTTGTTTATCTAGATATTTTTTGCAGGCAAATACCATTTGTCTTGCTTGTCTCTGAGCACAACAGCTGCCAGCCAGCTCCAAAAGTATTATACTGAGGAGAATTCTGAGCCTGTATGAGAAATCCTTCCTCTCCACTTTTTTTAAATACATATTTTCCAGTCTCTTTTATAATGTAGTGGTGTTGGTTATTGTTAGAAATAAAGAATGAACTAAATCTCATTTTAGCACAGTGGAATATTCTGTCTCAGTTGGCCTTATACATTCAGCATAACTACACAGCAAACTAGTAATAATTCTTAAGAATGCCTGTATTCAGATATGACTTCAGGATAGTTTCATGCATCAAATAATTTAGTAAGTCTTCATGAGAAAATGTGACAAACTGTCAGCTGAATCTCATCTTGATGAATTTTTCAGTTAATTTCCAGCAGGTTTCTAATTCTGTCCAGTAGCATTACTCAAGTCTTCTATGTTTCGTTTGATCTTCCTCTCTAATTTGATGAAATTGAGGAATTTGAATTTATAAGTAAAGATCAGTATTACAGTTTATGCTGAAAGGTAAGGAGTCTATAACTGTGTCTTTAAATATATACACAATAGCTCCCAGGGACTGAAATTTATATTAACTGAAACATAGACCTATGGATTCAGCAGATGTTCTCACAAGGTGTTTCCTCATGTGGGTGCAGGTATCCATTTCCTGTGTGCGCTTTCTGAGCTTGTTGTATTTGCATCTCGGATCCTCTTAGGCATGACTTTCAAAAAGACATAGTAGGTTGGTTAACCCAGCTATGTGACATCCAGAAATGTCTGGGGGTTTCTCCAGGCTGCTTGGAGGCAACAAGAGCAGCCGAAATCTTCCTACATAAACATGAACATGGAGGAACAAACTTAGACTTTCATCTTCTCTGTAGAAGTCATTCTTTACTTTGTCAACTTCTTTCAGTATCACATAATTGCTGTACTGGGATTGTGTCTAGTTTTTGACTTCTGGTTATATACTACTATTCCTTGACAAAATGAACACAGGTTATGCAAACAGTGCAAAAGAGATTAGTTTAAACTTGATACAAAGTCATGTCCTCCACAAGCTGCAACTGTAATTACAGATACAAATTTTGGAAGCTGTCTCCACTGGACTTTTTACAAACTTGACTGTGCTGCTCTGATATTTAAGCTCTTCCCACCACCAAAGCAAAAGATTGATTTAGTTCATGTTAAAATCTCTTTGATATATATCTATGAGTTTTTCTGTGGAAGTTGCGAGAGACTTAATATTTGTTAAAGGGATATTGTTTTATAATTGATACTCCATTGTGTAACTGTTAGTAAGAGATGTTAACATTTTATCTTTTTTTCATTTCACAGGGTCTCTGACATATTTCTTCTTATTTTAAGTGTGTTTCAAAAAATCTTGAATAAATATATAATTGTAATATAAATTTTAATTGAAACTGCAAAGTTTTATTTATATATAATAATCTCAGATCTTAGATCAGTGTGACTCAAGCAAAATCAGGAATTCCAAAGACGGGAATCAGTTCCATATTATATATTTTAGTTTAGATGCCTACATGCATTATATCTCAATGTATGTCTCTGGTATAATTTAGGATGCCCTGAACTATTTGAAATATCTGCATGGAGCTGATAGGTAGAACATAGGCTTTATGAGAAATATATGTTCTTTGTAAGAGACATCAACTCAAATATCGGTATGTTGTGGGCAAATGACTGAAACCGTTAGTCAATGTCAGTAACAACTTGAAAAGCTACACATCTGAGCAGCTATGAAGTTTCTAATCATTTATTAGATTTCCGTTGTCTCTACTGGGAGTTTGGACATTTGTGTACCTCCTAATAGATGCCCTCCCATAGTCACATAATTTGAAGCATTGTCATCAGGAACATCTTAGGTAGGACTTGATGTCTACGTTTAGGTTACTGAGTCATGCCCCAGATATCTATAGTCTCAACCATTAATGAAAAGTTTTGCTGTGTAAGGAATCTGCTGAACCTGACACCAAAAGAATGCTATTTGTGTCATTTTCATGAAAAATTGTAGCTCAGTCCTTCACCACTTCTCACTGATGTCTCAACTTCGCAGCAGCAGTGGAACAAATGAAGTCTTACACAGACTTTTTCATGTGTCTTGGTGTTCACCAACCAGTAGGCTGTGATACCTTAGCTTATTTTTATATCGCAGGAGATTTTTGTGTGGTTTCCAGAGCTGTTCATCTTCCAGGATCAAGCAAGAACAGATGCATCATCCTGGCATAAATCAGACTGAATTGATTCAAAAGGATAGTGAACTTCTTGGCAAAACCACTTTTTATTTTAGAAATGCAAACTTCTCATAAGTGAGATTTGACCAGGTTGAGGCTTCAGTACAGGCTTTTTACAGGGTACCATACAGAATAGCTCAGTAAGAAACAGAAAGGAGTCAATCATTCAAATATGGAAGAAAAAGGAGATGAGAGACAGTTGCTTCAGAAAGAAAATGTTGAAATTATTTTTTTATCTTATTTTTTACAGATGTAATAGATCATTAATTTACTCCCAGCTACAAATCCTCCTGGATTTTCTTTCATTAGATTCATTATGTACATATTATTTTGTGCAAGAAAGACACACATTCCAAATAGTGAACTGGAAGTGAAGGGATGGACTGCATAGAGAGCCTGCATGAATGTGGGCAGGCAAGAGATGATAGCAGGTTAGAACCAACAATTTTAAGAGTACCTCATGGCCTTAATTACTGAGGTTCAAAAAGTCTTCAAAAGCCAATTAGAACTGCTATTTGTAATAGCTAAAGTAATTAACACGAAAATATAGCTAGAATGAGCCTTTTAGTTTGAGAACCCCAAGGAATTCTTTGTTACGGGTCTTTCAGAAATTTGGAAAGAAAATTGAAAGGGTATATCCTGCTGTTGTGTAAGATAAACAGAATATTTTTCTGTATGGGTAACACGTTGTTGCAACACTTCATAGTAAAATCTCTTATCTGAGTGAAACAAAAAGTTACAGGAAAACTATAACAGAAGACTACTAACATTAGTCATTAGTTAACATCACATTTGAGAATCATTTACACCAGGACATGATTATTGTTATTTAATAACCTTATTAAGGCATATCAGACAGACCAGGGCTCCTAAAATGGGAAAAATATAACAGAACATTTCATTCCATCTATCTGGAAACTCGTTTTACTAGAGGTAATGATGGAAAGGTATGTTTTTGGTGTATCTAAGCAATAACATGAAGTGTTTATTCCTTTGTCCACAGCAAGATCATTTTTTTTTTAAAAAGTGATAAAGAGTCTCATTATTGTCTTTGTAACCTGAAATGTATTCCAAACTTGATGTCTGTTGCACTATCAGGTACTGTGGCAACAGAAATAGAACATTATTAACAGAAGTGCATGTAAGTTAATTTCAGAAAAGGGCAGAGGTCTCTCCATAGCTGTTTCTGTCTTTCTTTTGAGATTAAAGTTCAGTACATTCTTTGAAGAACTCTGTGAAAGACCTTCCAGCACTCTGTTGCAAAATGAAAACAGAAGGCATGCCACAGTGTGTATTTTGTCAGGTATCTCTTTCAGTGAATCTATTGGTTGCATTGTCTGCATAAAATCTATCAGCCTCTGTCTAACCTATGGAAGCAAAGGCAAATTGTAACTTTCACTATAGTCAGCTAGTATTTTCCAGTATAATCCATAGATTTTGTCGTTTACGGAGGTCTACATGAGACTGCAATGGCACGTGCATATATCCAAAGGAACATTTACAAAAAAACACTGAAAGGGATTGATAAAGGTGCACACCCGGAGTGAGAAATGCTCACTGCACTGCAGTATTATTTCAGTCTGTGCTAAATACAAGGATTGGAAGTTCCCGTGTAAATCACATTCTGTCAGGGATATGATTTTCATGGTAGACATGCATTTGAATCTTCTAATTCTGAAGGTTGAAACACACTGCAAGACAAAATACCTAACCAACCGAATTACTAGATAAAAAAAAAAAAAGAATATTGCATTTTCATTCAGAAGGTTCCCGTGAAGAAAAAGAGCTGATTCCTTGTTCAGTTTGCAAAAAAAAAAAATCTTACAAGCCTAAATAAAGGATTCAATAATTTCTGTGCTATATGGAGGGAATCTCTAAATTAGGTACAGAAATATTTTGTATTCCTTGAGATGTTTACCCAGTACGCTAGAACTAACGTCTTCTATGCATTTTGAGTATCTAACTCTCTTCATTTACTACATAGCTGGGTTGGCTGTCTTCTTGTGGGTTATGAATTCTTCCAACTGCCCACGTCCCATTGTTAATTTGTTTTCAGTATGGATCCAGCATTTACTTCTCCAGTACTGGTGGGAGCAGAAACAAGATATGGGGATGTTCAAAAATATAGTTATTTCTCACACTGAAATAAGGTTTTTCCTCAACTTTTCTATGTTGTCTTTGTACAAGCATTCAATGGCCCTACCTAGCTGCTATAAATATAAACCAGACACTGAGCTGACTCAGATTAAAATAAATCTCAGAAAAGATCTATTTTTTAGTAGGGTTGTTCTATTTTAACTCAAGCTCCATGAACTGCTACAGTGGTACAAAAGTGGTGGCAAACTATACTCCAGAGTAAGAACAGAGAGTCAAGGGGAAGGAAAGAGGTGGGAGCTTTTCATCTGATATTCCAGCCAAAGTCAGTATTTGGCAGAACTGTGGCAACAACTTCTTCTCTGCAATGCGTGGGTGCTATAAAAAAATGTCAATATAAAAGAAATTTAATCTATAATCCTTATCTTTCACTAGTGATGACTTCATATACATCTATAGAAGATTTTGATGTATTTAAATTGTGCTGTGGTGCACCAAGTCCAATTCATATTAAGATAAATTTGTACTTTTTTTATAAACACTTCAGATATATACGGAAGTCCCTTTTGTCAGCTCCGAAGATTTACTTGATTCAGCAGGTAGTATGTGGAAGTAAAGGACTGAACAGTTGTGCATATTTGGGATTACTTTTCTAATGTTTTCTATAAACATGAAATCTTGTCTTTCTCGGTAATGGTCAGGTAGTTCGCAAATCTTAAGCATATATATTTTTTTAATTATGTATCTGAAAATCTCATATTGTTCTAAATTATTGCAGCAAATAATTGTCTGAAATCATTGCATGCACATAATTAAACATGAAAAATAAGCTAATAAGATCTATGAAACTCTATGTTGTGAAATTGCTATGTCTAAAGGAACATCAATAACAAGTCAAAAAAAAACCAGGCTACATATCCTTTTGATACAGTTTTCAAATGGGCATTTTGAGTGGGAAAAGTCAGGCTGCAGTTTAAGGGAAATACTGCACTCTAGTCCTATATTATACTGTTCTCAGTATAAGAAAATCTGGACTGTCCCATCTCTTATCCTACCATTATACAGTTTGTTTGACCTATATTTGGCTCAATATTAATTCTTGGCACTTCTGGTCTCGGTTATGCAATACAGTATGCTGTCAGAATACGGTAAGAGCTTACAACATCAGCTGCACCTGGGATTTGAAGAAATCTCAGTAGTGGATATTATAACATAGTTTTATGTTTATAAACTGTAACGCAGTCTAATGTTTCTAGATGAGAGCAGCTAGAATATGCCAGACAAAATTTGCAGAAGGAATGGAAACAGCTTAAGCTGATTGTTTTCCAACACATTTCTTGATCTTAATTGCCAAGTTAACCTCATCAGTTTTGAACCATCTCTAATACTCTGTCTGAAGGTCATGATCTTCCCTGATGAGATGGTGGAGCAGGTTAGTTCTAACGACTCCAGTGGGAGAATACAGCCAAAAAATCACTTTGGAAATTCACAGATATTTTCATATTCTGAAGCCACTGCAAACTCTTCTGCTTCCTCCTTACCTCACATTAAATGGCGTTCTGAAGAAAGACATTTCCACCTGTATTTACAATGAAATATGAAAAGTGAAAGTCTAGCCAAGCTGTCAAAATATACATACAGCAGAAGGATAAGCCAATCTTTTATAAAATTAATTACACCTATTTTACAGTTAGTGAGTGCTAGAATATTAAAACAAAAATTCCTTGTCTCATGAATAGTCTTAGGAGAGTGAATATGTATTATTGTGTACAACAATACATGTGGAAAAAAACAATCATATCATTTGGTGAGATGAAGCGAAAAAGATAATTTCTACACTACCTGTTCCTATTTTCTGTAAAAAAATCCTCTTTGTAGCAAATGAGGTCACGTTATCTCAGTTTTGTTGACTTTTGCAAATTTAATTACTTACAATTTTAATAGATCATATCCTGATCATGGTTTTATATGGAAGATGGAAAAAACTGAGAAGTTTTTTTCAACAGTGTTGAGAACATCCACAAATGTTTTAATACTTTTTCTGCTAAAGAGTAGCTTTTCTGAAATTAAAAAATATCTTTATTGTTATTTGGTTTCTGGGATGCAAGAAAACAGTAACTGTGGATATAAAAATATATCAGGCATGAAGAAAAGCTCTAATTAGGTATTCTGCACACAGACAACAAACCACAAAAGAAACCTGTATGAACTGTGATGAAGTCACTCATCAATGCAATAAGCTCCCAGCGCCCAATCTTTAAATTAGCATGTATGTAATAATAAAGCAAAACAAAGCAAGTGGATTACAGGGATTGCTTCCTTTTATACTCTTTCTTTGACTTAGTGACCACTTCCTCCTATTTGGAAATAAGTCAACTGTCCTCTTTCAGAGGGCACTTAAATGAATTTGGAGTAATATGAAATGAGAAGATGGATTGTTTTCTAACCCTCACAAGCAGTCAGCTTAAGCGCTGAAGCCTGAAATGTGATTACTCACATCATTGCCTAAGCTTGCATAGCAACATATTTTACTAATGGTTGTAAAGCTATCCAGTCACTTGTTAAATCTAGCCACACAGATGACCTTTTGTGGAAAGTTTTCTCCACATGTTGATTATACTCTGGGTTAGGAAAGATTTCCTTTTCTTCGTATTAAATTTACAGCTGTTTAATTTTATCACATGTGCCCTTCTTCCTGTGATACAGTCAAATTTGCTTTCACTAAAGTTAATGAAATCTTTGCCTTTGAGAGTACCATTTGTAAGGATTATGCATTTATTTCCAGCTGCTTATTATGAAATCACATATAAACCTGTCTAGTACAAAGGAAGTTCATTTCTCTGAGCTTGATTAACAGACTATCGAAATGATTGATTTCAGTAGGGGCCGGATTTTTCAGGGAATACTCAAGAAAGCTTCATGTAAACATACTTATCTATCCTTTTCCTGTCTCAGCTAAGACGACATACTGTGGAGTTATGAATTTAAAACTGACTGAGGAACAGCAGCTTCAAACTTCAGATACAGAAAAAATGTGGTTTTCTCTTTTCTGAAAACAGTCAAAAATAAAGAGACAAATCAGTTCATGGATGTGGTAAAACATTTCAAAGACGGTTGTGAGGTCATCTCATGTCAGAGTTTTCTGCTTCACAGAACAAATTGTAATACTTAATCCTGCTTAGTATGCTCAGTAACTTCCACCATGTGAAGCCTATTTCTGTCTTTAGTCAAAGAAAAAGAAACAGGCGTATCCTGTTAGTCACCAAAGTAAAACCAAGCTGAACATGACTGAGTGCCTCCACGGTGCACCAGAGAGTGATGTGACAAAACACAGTGAAATCATTCAGATACTCTTTATTTCTCCTTAATGAATGACATTTATTTCAGAGACATGGAGAATAAAATCAGTTTTCTAGCTGAAAAGGGCTGACATGAGCTAGTAGAACCAAAATCGAGACAGACAGCTGGATACAGACTGGACGTGTGAATGAGAATTCCCACTGAATTTAGTAGCATCCTGCCAGTGTAAAGAAAGTACATTTTACAGAATAAGACTGCTGTGTTGGTGCTGAGTTTTAAACGATTCTTCATGGAGGAGATCTGCAGAAATACTATTGAAGCCAGGGCTTGATTCCTACCAGTTCAATCACTGTCTAAAAGTGACTGTCCCAGTACTTACTCTTAGTCTGTGACAACTGAACTACGACGTGATTTAGTTGAAAACTCTTTCACGAAAGAAATTAATTGTCATTTTCTTGAAACTGGAGACTGCTAAGCTGTAAAGTCCTAGTAACATCTTTACATCTTGCAGATGCAATTTTAAAATAATTACCTACATGATAATAAAGGTACAGAATCAAGGTAAGTAATTATTTTCTTTTTCTCTTCTTGTCTCTTGCTTATTCTCTTTCTTTGCCCCAACATATTTAGTTCTCTATCTTATTTAAATGTAGTTACACCTGGACTGAGCAGTGGGTGATTGCTGCAGTAGATGTCAGGCTCTTGGGCCCTTGGTTGGACACGTTAGATCCCTGTGAAGCTTGCTCTGTGGTTGCTCACTGGACTGCAATGGAGTCTCCTGCTGTGAGGGAAAACTGTTCCACCTCAACATGGGATTGAGACAAATATGAGATACATGCCCAGACCAAGGAATTCAAAATTAAGAATCATATTGGACGTATCAGCTTGCTTAAGAAGTCTTCAGGCGTGTAGACATAAGCTAATGATAATAATATCATGAGTTAATATTACCTACACAGGTTTGAAATATTTTGTCTGGTATTAAAATGGCAACATTTATGATAAAAGATACCAAGATTAGCTTTATGCTAAGGCCACTTCGGTAATAAAATCGTGGTCTTTTAAAGATTTTATTGCTTAGAACAGGGTTCAGATGATGAAAGGACATGGCATCTGTTGCTTGCTTATTTGAAGAAGTGGCCCTCTGTGAAGTGTTAACAATGCAAAATTCTTGAGTGGTTTTGAAAACTACATTCTTACCCATGAAATCATTCGTGAAGATAATTTTTCCCTCCCATTAGATAAACTATTAGTGTAGTTTACTGCATAAATAAACTTTCCTGAACTTTCATTTGGCCTAGAGAGACTAGGGAATCCTTATAGACCTGTAGTGATGAAGTCTCATTGTTTTTATCCAATGCTTCAACACTCCATGGGCTTAATCCATATCCTTTATAGTCACTGGGAATTTTTCTAATACCTTAGATGTATCTAATTACATCTTTTCCATAAAATTCTCAGTATATAAAAATTATTATGATGACAGGACTGTACCACAAAGGTGACACCATTCTCATCCTGTAGTTTAAAGACGATACCCACAAAAATACCTGAGATCAATTGTAAACCTCTGCTTATTTCATAAAATAAATCACTGCAAAAATAAGTAAACCTACATCCAGGCAAGAAATAATCTCAATTTAAATTGAATTCTATAGCTAGGCCACTATAAATACTTCGTTAAATATGTAAAACTGCTTCATTTTTCTTCTCCTTTTTTAACTAATGAAACTGCATTCAATACGTTTGAATAAATAAGTTATATGGTTTAAACCAAAAATTTTTAAAATTAAGTTCCTCAGATTGTATAAATTGTCCTAAGTTTTTAGACTTCAACAGGGCTTTGTAAATTTATATTGACTGAGTATGACCCCTAAGATGATGAAAGATTCAATACATTCCTTTTCTACGTGATTAAAGTTTACTGTCTTGTAACTGCATATAATAATTTTGCACTTAAATAAGGCTGAAGAAACAAAATGAGGGCTTCTACTTGTTCTGGAAAAGGTTTGATTTTAAGTTAATGATTCAGTGTCAAAACCTTTTTCTTTCATAAAAATTGTTGTTCAGAAATTAACGTGCCCAGGCTCACAGGGATGCTTGGTGAAACCTGTGATACTTGGCAATGCTTTGCATCCTGATTCTAGTAAAGAATCATTATAAATAGATTTCCAAACCTTGGTTTAACAAAGAAAGCAGAATGAGAGAAAACGTGAGGTTATGACAAATGTTTTCCTTTTTATTTCAATATATTCTTACTGTTTTCTAACAGACTCAGACATGCTCTTTTTTTTTTCAGTCTACACAATGCATTCAGTAAAAAACAGAATAAACTAAACTCTTCATTTTTTTAAGGGGACAAATGAATGATACTCTTTCACATGTTGCGTTGAAAAGCAAGCGAATGGGTAGCTCAGTACTTCAGTCCCAGAGGCTCTAACAAAGTTTACTTTTACCAGCAGGAGTTCTCATTCATCTTCTGTAACTCACAGCTATGCTAAATTTTAGAAGCGACCAGCTAAGAGCAAACAAGTTGACTTGCCTATTAGATGCTGAGTCTTGAGAATTTCCTCTATGAGTATCATACTCTGAAAAAGTGTATTGCAAGACCACAACAGCAAGTTTAGCCAGTAAAAACTGAAACTGTGGTGTGCTAATGGCCTTGGTTCACCTATGGACTATTTAACTTTGCTTGCTTTCTGTTCTGATAATTAAGTGCAGGCATTCATAATTTGTTTCCTAAGATGCAGTGAATCTGAATTGCTCCAAAGTATCTTTGCTTTGTTTTTTTTAAGGAGCGTTTAGAGGAAAGCAATGATCAAAATAAAGGAGTTGCTTGATTATATTTCTTTCTTATTTTATTTATTACCTTGTTTATATTATTTATTTATTTATTTATGGTATACATTTATATTATTTGGTCTTCAGCATAGCAGATTATGGTGCTTTTCAGGAAGAACTTATATTTTACATAGTTTAATTCAAGTTGTACATGTGGTTCTATTGGAAATTATGATACTAATTTTAAATAGTTCAGAACCGTTGATTATAAAACAAAAAGATTTGGAAAATTCAGTTAAGTAGTACTTACAAAATATTATTCATATTCTTACTTTCCGAAATCTGTTCATTTTTCTTTCATATTATTGACAACCTGTCATAACATGAGTCAATAGGGCCAGTAAGTATTCTGTTGAAATTAATCACTTCTGGGAAGTCATGCTTGCCCAACGACCATAGCATTAATTTTAGCAAGCTCAGATTCAAAATGCAGCACCCATGGTATTTTCCAGTACATTTGACTGAATCCCTTACGTTTTGACACACTAGCCTCTAAACCAAGGTCTGCATGTAAATTAGGGTTTCAAAGCCATCCTTCAGGTTTTAGTTACCTATTCCAAAGGCTTAACACCCTTGGGCACTGATTGAACAAATAGTCTTTAGTATTCTAATGATTTCTCACTGACTAAATAGATAAAGCTGAGTCTACCACCCTCCTGAGTTTGGAAGCATGCTTTATACCTTCATAACCTCGTGAGTGCAAAGCTCAGTAAAATCCGACTGTATGATATTCTGGTACACACATTATTCAGGGGGCCTGAACAGTGCAGAAATTGAGAAGAGTAAATGGGCAAGTGTATTCATAAATGTTGCAGTGCAATTTGACTCCTAAAAGTCCATGTAAGTAACTTCACGGGGTTCCATGTTTACTATGTCTCAATGGTTTCCAGATTTTTATGAAAATGGTGTAGGTGGTATATAAAGCAAAGTCCTGATACACTCAGTTTTGTTTTACCTTGGATGCTTGTAGAATGTTGCATAACAATATGATACACACTTAAATCGTGGTAATAGATTCATAATATATATGAATTTGGATTTACAAGCAGAAGACTGCTGAATAATACGGATAGTTGTCGCAAGTTTAACAAGAAAATGTGAAAAATACTAGAAAAACACTGCTTCTTGCTTCAAAAAGCCGCCTCCAGAAAAATGAAAATCTGCAAAGAGGATATAAGGGAAAAATTGTTTACAAAGATGGCGGTGAAGCACTGGAACGGGTTGCCCGGAGGGGTAGTGGAGGCCTCACCCCCACCAATACACTCCATGATTTTCAGAGAAAAAAACATCGCATCTTGGATGAATAATGCTGTTTAACTATAACCTAGGCTGTAAACTGATTTATTAATGAAACTGTGACAATGTGATAAATATCACCCTTGTAATTATTGAAACTGGACTGACATAAGTAAACAAGTTTTAGGCTTCTTTTGTTACTAGTTGGAGATGGACAAATCCTTCTCACTTTATTAAATATCAGAAAAATAAAATTTGTTTTCCAGTCCAAGAGGTTTAAAATACAGTATCATAATGACACAAGTCGGAGCACACAAAGTATACTTACGATAAGTCTACACAGGGATCACAAGAAGACCCAAATGCTCTATTAGTCTGATCCTGTTGAAATCATTGAAATATCATATCTTAATAACATATCTACAGATCTGAAGCAAGGAAAATTATAGGCAATCTCCAGACAGCAAGCTTTGGATCCAGAAACACCCTTCCAAACATGATATTCCCAATTTAGCTGAAATCCATTCATGCAAGCAGGCTGACAAGTGATAGATTGTTATTTGAACAAAGGGAGGTGCGAAGTCCTGCAGCCTGGGAGGAATAACCCCAGGCACTAGTACATCTGGAAAGTAAGTTGGCAGAAAAGGACATGAGGGTCCTGGTGGACACCAAGTTGAGCAATAGCCAGCAATGTGTCCTTGTGGCAAAAAAGGGTAATGGTGTCCCAGGCTACATTACACAAAACATTAGTGGCAGGTCAAGGGAGGGAATCCTTCCCCTCTATTCAGCACTGGTGAGGCCACATCTTGAGCACTGTGTCCGGTTGTGGGCTCCCCAGTACAAGAGAGATACAGAGCTACTGGAGAGAGTCCAGCAAAGGGTCACAAACATGATAAAGGGAGTGGAATATCTCTCCTAGGAGGAAAGTCTGAGAGAGAAGAGATGGGGCAGGGGAGATCTTATGAATGTGTGTAAAAATCTGATGGAAGGCGCAAAAAAGACAGAACCAGGGTCTTTTCAGTGGTGCCCAGTGACAGGACAAGAGCCAATGGGCACAAATTGAAATACGGGAGGTTCCCTCTGAACTTCAGGAAGCACTTTTTTAATGTGAGGGTGACTGAGCACTGGCACAGGCTGTCCAGAGTGGTTGTGGAGTCTCCCTCATTGGAAGTATTCAAAAACCGTCTGGGCAACTGGTCCTAGGTGGCCTTGCTCAAGCAGGGGTATTGGACAAGATGATCTCCAGAGGTCCCTTCCGGCTTCAACCATTCTATGATTCTTTAAGACTACACTGTTACTTTAGTTCTTTATAATAACTGCCAAAAGGACTTATCTAAAATTCCTCTAATATCTAATCAGGTACAAGCTTCAAATTTTCTCTGTTTGTGTTTAGTGTAGTTCAAATAACATGCTTTCCTTTTATATGTCTCATCATTTACAGACTAATTATGGAAGTTGCTAGGAGTAACATCTACCACAAACAATACTGTTACTCATTGAAGTTATCCTCACAGAAAATACAAAATTACACAAGTGTTTAGCCCTTAAGGAGCCATTTGGAAGCAGTTGTCTTCCATTAAGTTTGTAAGAGTCATAGGCAAAAGCTTTCTATGCAACATCTATCAGTTTACTTTCCATCAAAGATATCAGCTGCTGTATATTTTTTCCTATATTTTAGTTTGCTATAATAAGTTTCTCAGACATCTGCTAGCCTAGTGCAAGGACCTTCCCCTGGACCTGGCTGTAATTGCTGCCTTAAATATTCAGCAGAAAAAGAAATTCTTACAACAACCAAACTTCTGTTACTTTCTGGCTTTTCCAAAATTCCAGACCTCAAGTATATTATTTTCTCAGATTATTGTTGAAATTGATTTAAAGTTTCATTTGTTTTTTCTCTTTCTCCTTATATTTTCCACTTCTAGTCTGTTAACTATTTGTATAATGTCAGCAATACAGCAACAGCCCTCGGCATTAAGGCAGTATTTTTCACATCCAGGAAAACAAGAGTAGTCGGCAAAGAAGCACTCTTACAACTAAATTGTTTTAGACTGTGCTGTTTAAACCTTTTCTGTATATGATGGCAATCCATAATTTTGATTGCACCTGTTTTCTTCCAGGATAGTTTTGCATGGTTTCTTACAATGAAATCCTTCTGATTTCACACTGTTTTTGTTTACAAACTAAGGAAACTGGAAGAGCACTAAAAAGCAAATTCTAGGGGTGATAAACTAAAAATAGAAGAAGATTATTTAGGCATGTTTTTTTTGGTCTTGCTTTTCTTTTTCTGCTCCTCCCACCACCAATTTATTTAATGCATCCTTTAGCTGAATCCAATGATTACCACTGGGTAATTAATATAACTATTAGTATATTTCTTTGTTCCATATGTGAGAATATGCATTGTCTGCTTTCCATATATTATAACCATCCCCCCTTTTGATTAAAAAACACATTTTCCTCCTCTAAATGGACTGAACAATGTCTGTATTTCCATGAATATAAAGCTTAGACAATGACTTATGCAATAAATTTTAATACTAATGCCTCATTTCTTTATGATGTTTCTTGTCTTCTCATTTCAGAATAACCGTGAATATTCATATTGCATTTATCCCCAATATGAAAGCTTACTTTACAATCAAGAGGAAGAATAACTCTGTTTTCAGTTTTGAAGAGAAGTTTAGATCCTGGTCAGCACAAAGCAACTCCCTGAAAGATTGGAATTCCATGGTTACCGGATGTGAAATGACCTTGTTAGTGGCTTTTGAAGCCATGTTTGGAGAATTTATCTACCAAGGCAGTACACTGATACGTGTGTGTTTGTCTTTTCAGTCAAGACATTATTATTATCATACTATTTTTCACATTTAGCTAATTGAATAAGGATTTGGAAAACTGACAAGTGTTTATGCACTGCTGCCCTATCCTGTGGTTCAGAGAATAATTTCACATATCCTTCAAAGTATGTCTGACCAACAATAGACCAATGTTAAGTCAGAAGAACAGGAAGATGGAATGCTGACCATATATACATCTAATTGAATGAACAGATGTTTTACCATATAAGCAGGAGGGGAATTTATTTTCTAAACCTACATCAAATGATCTAGACAACAAAACTTGGACTTAGAATTTGTTTAATTCTTGAAATGTATTCAATTTTTCGCATGGTAAGTACACAGCAGGTCTTTGCCAAGTCCATTAGCAAAGGGGAAGCGTCAAGATTTCATGGGAATTTAATGGGACTCATGAAAATATATTATACTGAAATCTAGAGAAGTCCAAAGTATTACAACCAGCAATGCAGCAGGTTAATTGGATAAACACAGTGATTCATATCATTAAAGGACATATTCTGTGCAATGAAATATTTATAATTGGATTCAATATGAAAGGTTTAGCAAATTGCACAATGAGCACAGACTTTCAAAAAATCATGGACTTTGGCACATATATTCGAGAAAAATAGAAAAATTATATTTCTTCATGGAATTCAACTTGAACATTCAGTGACTCCCAGAAGTGAAATCTTTGCACCACATATTTAGTGTGTAAGATTGGAAGATGAACAGATTTGCAGTCATACTTGGAGTAATACAAAAAACACTGTAGTCTCGTATTCATGCCTGATATATGAAACAGCTCCTGTTTCAGAAATTGAAAAAATTATTCTTCTTTGCTTTGGGTATTATGTGTTTATGTTATTTTGTCTTCCTGTGTATTGCACACCAATTTCTTATTTGTTATTTTGCATTTTTGTAAACCATCCCTGATACCTTTTCATTCCAGAACTCTATTAAAACATTGAATTAGATCCCTTGTTACTGTTAGGATAAACAGATTTAGCTCCTTAAGTCGTTCACTGTAATGCACATTTTCCAACGTTTTAGTCAATCTCATGCTTCTGCTGTGAGCTCTCTCCAACTGATCAATATCTTTCTAGTTCTCCAAAAAGTGGATAAAGCTTTGCAATTGAGGTTGCTTGATAACCAGATACAAAGTCTATGGGACCAGATGTGTTCCACGCAAGAGCGCTGATGGAGCTGGCAGAGGAGAAGGTGAAGCCACTCTCCATAATCTATCAGCAGTCCTGGCTAACAGGGGAGGTCCCAGACAACTGGAGGATCGCCAGTGTAACACCCATCTACAAGAAGGGCCAGAAGGAGGATCCTGGGAACTACACGCTGACCTCAGTGCTGGGGAGGATTATGGAGCGATTCATCCTGAGAGTGCTTACCAAGCATGTGCAGAACAACCAGAGGATCAGGCCCGGCCAGCATGGCTTCATGAAAGGCAGGTCCTTCTTGACCAACCTGATCTCCTTCTTTGACCAGGTGACCCACCTAGTGGATGAGTGAAAGGCTGTGGATGTCATCTACCTGGACTTTAGTGAGGCCTTTGACACTGTTCCCCACAGCATCCTCCTTGAGAAACTGGCTGCTCATGGCTTAGATGGGTGTATTCTTTGCTGGATAAAGAACTGGCTGAATGGCCAAGCGCAGAGAGTAGTGGTGAATGGAGTTAAATCCAGTTGGTGTCCTGTCATGAGTGGTGTTCCCCAGGGCTCAGTTTTGGGGCCAGTCTTCTGTAATCTCTTTATCAATGACCTGGATGAGGGGATTAAGTGCTCCCTCACTAAGTTTGCAGGTGACACCAAGTTGGGTGAGAGTGTTTATCTGCTTGAGGGTAGGAAGGCTCTGCAGAGGGATCTGGACAGACTGGATGAATGGGCCGAGGCCAACTGTATGAGTTTCAACAAGGCCAAGTTTCCGTCTGAACATGAGGAAGAACTTCTTCCC
>Ga0065711_1029484_pt1 | contig 36016 bp, 15 predicted proteins | sample Hoacrofraction12_FD_59098 | JGI IMG/M metagenome (GOLD analysis project Ga0065711, IMG submission 59098) | Hoatzin crop microbial communities from Cojedes, Venezuela - Epithelial fraction 12 v2 (version 2) | ecosystem: Host-associated > Birds > Digestive system > Esophagus > Crop | place...
GGGCGGCGGGGCTCCCTGACAGCCCCCCCTCCGGCGAGGGTCGCGGCCGGGGCTTGTGACACGGCAAAAACGGGGCTGCGGAGCTGTCGCCTTGCGCTGCGCGAGGGGTGGGTGTGAGCTGGACGTTAATTCATTTTTTAAGCGAGGCCTTAACTCGCTGAAGGCTAACATGTTAACTTGCTGACATGCCTTAGGCTCATGGGTGGAAGCCCTGGCGGGGGGAGCTTTGCATGCCCTGATGGGAGGGAGGGAGAGGGGGGAGTGAAGCCATCCCTGAAGGAACCTCTGAGCTTACGTGCAGCTAAAATGGAAATTTCTGGTGAAAGCACCCTCACCTGCAGAGATCGTCACCCTTGTCTGCAGCACAGGATATTCCAGGTGTTGGTGTGCTCCTCGGTTTGTGGAACGGGGCTCCAGAAACGAGAAGCTGCTGCTCACAGCGCAGTTTAGTGACTGTTCATCGCATCTCTTGTTCTGTGTCTGTCGCAGGTGTTTGGTCCATCTCTGAGCAGGTTGCACTTTACTTGTGCCTAGTTACTGCACCTGAACAAGATGTAATACAGCAAAATACCAGGACCACAGCCCAGCTGGCACTTAAAGACCCTGACTTTATTCTTTCCGATGCTACAGGCCAGGAGGGAGAAATCCCCTTCCGTTACCCAGACTGGCTTTTCTCATTTCACTGAGAAACTTCTGAAGAAGCTGAGCTGGACTCTTAAGACCTTTCAAGCGATCGCTCTAATGGAACTTAAGTGGCTTACCATTGCTCACGGCTCGCTGGGGGATCAGGATGGCAGCAAGTCTGTGTTCTGCGCGGTCTTCAGCGACCTGTACAGAGGCGCTCGCTGTTGTAGATGAACACCCTGCACCTTCCCAGAGGAGACCACGAGCTAGTCTGCTCTTCGGTCGTTGATTTCTTTTTTGGCATAAGTATTGCAGTAGGCATGTTGCATGTTAGCTGCCTCCCGGATGAGGCCACGCATCACACTTTCCAGTGGCCCTGATGGTTTGCAATGTCTGAAAGCTTTGCTGTTAGCCCAGGGTTATTTGCTCAATGCAGTTAAATTGAGAGGTATTGGTTGTTATCGAAGGCCTCTTACTGCAAGAACATCTCGTTGAATATCTGATGATAATATCGCCTGCTGGCAGTTGAAATAAGCTTTGAATAACCGGTTTATGTAGAAGATGATAATTATTTGCTGGTCAGTTGCAGCATGTTGGAATTATTTTGTATGTTGAAGCACCGCAGTATGTACCACTCAGCTGATCGGTAGCAGGTTAAATGTGAAAGTGGGGTGCTTCGGACGGTATTAGACTACTACGTGGCGCTTACTGAAAATTGGTTGCTTGAGTCGGTGCTGTGTGGTTGCTGTCATCACGTTTCTAGGGTGAATCTGTGAGGCTCCCTAACCCATAAGTGTTGTTGAGAAATACTAAATAATTCTGTAACCAGCTGTGTTCTTACTCTGACTTTGCTGTTCTCAAGTTTGTTATACCTGAAAGAATATCTAGGGTTTCTGTGAGCCTATGACTTGAAGTTAGTCTGAACTGGAAGATTTTAAACTCTTCCAAGCTGTCAACTGCAGGTCAGGCGCTGCAGCGTAGCAACTTCCCTGCTATCTTTCGTGCTGGAAACAAGAGTGTTGAGAAATGTGCACTCTGCGCGTGTTGGTGGGAGCGCAGTGGCCTGCATTTTTGTGCAGTGAGTTGTATGCTGCCTGTTGAAAGTGATTTTTTTTTCAGTAGTATTTGTGGGATGAAAAGAATTGTTGTCAAGTGCTACAATATTTTCCCCCCCTGCAAAAGTACTTGATTTAATCTAGTTCTGTAGAGGCTTTGTAAGAGAATAGGTAGTTTTCTGCACAAAACAGCAGGACTGAATTGTCACTAGTGACTGGTTACCAAATGTGAATGAAGATGGTTTGAATTGCTCAGTGGATGGATATTTACCTCCCCACCCAAGCAATTTGTGATGCAACTTCAAATGGGATATAGAGGCCGTTACAGCTAACACTTCTCTGGAGGCGATGGCAGAGCTGTCACCGAGCATGTTTAATGTTCTGTGCCTGAACTATACTGATCTGTTACGCGTATGTCAGCTTTTGTACTGTTTCTGGCCATTGCCATAGCCTTTTCTGAGTATTACTTTTGCTTTAAGGGCATGAGGGAGCAGAGGAAAAAAATTGAGTCATCGTTCTTGCGTCATGAGTTGGTACGGCATCCCTAGCTTGACAGTTGAACTCGTGCAAAGTTTAATCTTACACTTAAGACTGGTAATCAGATTTACTAAATTCAGTTCTCGTGAGGGCCATAACACTAAAATTGGGCTGTGGAATACAGTGCTTAGGTATTAATAACTGCATAATTCAGGGCAGGGAAGACTTTTCTCATCAATCACAGTAACTGCATTCCTCAAAGTCACTGGGATGAGAGATGACATAAGAGTAAGAAGTATGGAATAGCTTCGAAAGAAATGACTTGTACGTTGCTTTCGATGTTTGTGCTGGACTTGGGGTTTTTGTGAATGCTTAAATATTTTGAGATGTATCAGAAATTACTTCTTTAGAGTGCTGGAGCTTTGAGATGGTCTGTCCTGCATCTTCTGCACCGTGCCTCAAGCGAGTGGATTAGTCTGTGGGTCGTGGGCGGCGCCTGATCTGTCTGTTGAGGCGGCTGCTCCAAGGCAGGGTGGCTTTTCTTGTGTGGCATTTTGGAGTGGCGGGGAGAGAGAGAGGATGTTTGCTCCCCTTCTGAGTAGTGGCATCAGAAAATAAGCAGAGCTGCCTGTACTTTGGACAAAAACGTATTTCTACCAGACTGTCCTTGAGTCTTGTTCTCATTGACGAAATAGCGTCTTGCTTGGTTCTTCCCCTCTCCTGTTCTCCTTGGCAGTCTCATTTTCAGTACAACACAGGCGTTTGCAGCACTTGTTCCCTCTTCGTGTGTGCACTGCAGTTCTTGTAACCTGCCATACGTACTGTCTGAATGCGAATTTCTGGGAATGCTATGGAGAGGAAAGGCTGTGGCTTGGTAAGCCCGTAGCGTGCCATCTTGGGTACCGTGAAAATGGGTGAATATCCTGAGACTTCCTGAGAGTCAACAGGCTGTATGTTTAAAATCTGTTTCTAGTATCAGGCTCTAAATGCTAATTTCTGTGGCGATGGCAGGGGTCTTAAGAGTTATTTTTCTTTATGCCCTCGCTAAGTACTTTTTCAGATGATCCTCAAACAGATTTAGGTCTTTGCAATTGCGCTAGTATTTGGCAAAATCACCTGTGACATGAAACTTAAATGGTTGTGGATGGTTTTGCTGCTTCCTACAGAGCTTTGGGGAAATGTCTGTCACGCAAACTTGAGTATTCTGCTGGACGAATGGGAAGGGTAGCAGAAGCACTAGAGTTGTCTGAGGGGTCAGATGACAGCGTTGTTTTATATCCTGCTAATACCTAGAACTGGTGAGTTTATTGATTGCTGTTCTTTTGCAGGACAGCATCGAGAGATTCTTCCTAGAAGCTAGGCCATTTCTCTTGAAAGCTGCATTCTGCAGATACTGTTTTCCGAGTCCTGATGTGCCTAGCAAAGAAGCTTCATGTTTGAAAGTTTTTTGGTATTACACCATTTTTTAAAGGGTGTTAAAGGAATAGGAGGACAGAAGTGCCAAGGTATAGGAAAACATGTATCCCTCACACAACTTTGTGGGTTGTTTGTTTTTCTTGGCTCTGCCGTTGCAATTTGTAGCTCAGGTTTGTGCTGTGTCCTTTAAAGTGTTTGAAGAGCTTGATTTTGGGGAAATCAGGTGCAGAAACAGTTCTGTGGTAGTGATGCTTTTCCCCCAGGTATTTGAGCTTATTAAAATAGATGTGTTGAGTTTAGGTTAAAAAGGGGGGGTGGGGGGCAAAAAATGAAGCCTGACATACAGCAGGACAAAAGCACTGGCTAGCAGTACATTACTCAAGGTCATTTAGTCAGATAAGGGCTAGGTCTGCTTGCTTTTGCTGTATTCTAACTTTCGTGCTTATCTCCATGCTGAACCTGTAGTAGATACTGAGGTTCTCATTTTAAATTGAATATAAGAAGTTAAAATGTATTTGAACTGCTGCGTGTACTTAAAAAGCTCAACTCTTAATTTTGCAGGGTGTTTTTTTCCTGCTGTAGTGAGGTGGCATGTTGTCTGCCTGTAACCTGGTCGCAGCTGGGAGGTTTTAGAGATAAGGGTGCAAGTTTAAATAAAGGAGAAAGAGACCAAAAAAAAAAAAAGGAAAATATCCCAAAAGCTGATAATGTAAAAATTGCTTTGACTCTCTTATTTTGCCCTTTACTTGGAGTGTTCTGTGCCAGGGTGATAATTGTGTGCTAAGCACGAGCAGGGGTTTGCAAAGCTCTCCTGCTCTGGGAGCAGACAGCCTTAGTGCTGGTGACATGTTCATGCACAGCTTTGTGCTTCGCGCTACCCTCTTGTAGACCAGCCTCTGCTGTCCACAGATGTTTTTTTTTCTTTCCCGTGAGTGTGTGGTGTGTGATTTCAGCTCCAAACTATCAGCTAGCAGTTTCCACAGCATACAGATTTTTTTTGAGTAAATAACTACTAACAGAGTTCAGAAAGGGCATGTTATAATCAACTGTTCCAAAACATGCCACGATATGTTACACCTGACACTGTTCCTTTTGGCATATATTTGTAAGTTATTATGTGAAGCTGTTAAGAGATTGTTATGAAATATATTTTTAAATTTATTTTTTGGCATTGAAGTAGTCAGGAAACATCTATACTCTTTGTACCTTCATTAAACATAAGGGGAAAGCATGCGGGCAAAGGGCTGGAACCATGGATGCAATGCAGTTTTCAAGAAAAAAGCAAGGCATCACCTGGCACTCCCTTGGAGTGGACAAGGGGTAGTCTATGTTAATGCTTGCAGAGCCCGATTTCTATGGGCTTATTGGTTTTTGGAGACATTGATGTACAAGATGCTTGTCATCAAAGCTTTGCTACGTGGTCACTGTGCTGCTTCTGCAGGAAGACTTCATTCTGTAGGATCTGGCATTTCTGACACAACAAAGTTGTTGCCTTTCTAAAAGAGGACAGGAGGGAATGGATTGTGAGAAGAAAATAGTCAAGACTTGGAGCCCGTTTCATGGAAGGGACTGAAGAGAATGCTTTCTATTCTCTTTCCAAAAGCAGTGCCCTCAGTCTTTCAAGATTATTTCGAATAGCTTTTTTTCAGTACCCTGTGGTTCTGAATCTTGGGCAGTTCATTCCACTGCAGCAGTCCATAGCACCAACAACGAGAGTTACTGTAGGTGTCTTTCTGTTGCTGTAAAACTCGAATTTTAGAAATACCTTTAGTTATATTTGTCATTTGCCTGTGTCGTCTTTTAAAGACATTTTTACCCATATCTGTGTAAAATGCTCTTTCATCTGTTCCTGTTGCTTATTCTGTGGCAAGATCCCAGTTATAATAGAGTGAGATCAGACTCCTAGTAAAGATCCTATTCAATGGTTTTCTTTTTCCTGGAGAAGGAAGCAAATGCTGTAGAATACACTGTGCTTTGTGTTTCTTCTGTAATTACTTAGTTCTGCACTTGCTTATTATAGCTAAGTACTTTATGTAGGCAAGAGGTGCTGCGAGACTGCAGTCTGCTGTCACTGCAGGGGGTAGTAACTCGGGTGCAGCACTGAAGTAACGCACCGGTACCTTTCCAGAGTGGGCTTGCATCAGTTGGCTTGGAGAGCAGGGGAAAGAGCTCGCTTCTGTCAGCATCCTTCTGCATAGATGTCTCCTAAATGTCATTAGAGATGAGCTTAACTTTTCACTTTTATTAAGTGGTGGTTAGGTGTCTCTCTCACCTAGTCTATTTGCTTACCTTAGTCCCCTTACTGTGATACCTGGAAGTATCCTCCTTGCATCATGGCTTGGCAGGGAATGGCTGTTAGCCCTCTGTAAGGGATGGAAGGAGAGGCACAGACGGCATTAGTCATGTTCGTGCTGTAGGAAATTGAAACTAATTCTGGGCTAATAGTTTGCCCACTGGCTTGTTCTTCGTACAGTAAACACAGGATGATCCAGTCTCTTTGACAAGGCGGTCCCAAACCTGTCCTTATGCTGTGTATTTTCGCATTCTTCTCCCTCCGCTCCCCCGCTGATGTGCGGGTGTGCATTTCTATGGATCTGGATATGCACGGATGCAGGAGGAAGCACGTGTCCTCCTACGCAGCTATGGTGGCGGCAGCTTCTGCAGGACAAAGTTGGTGAGCTAGTTTGAGCTCTCTTCTTTGCAAGTTTTAGCTTGCCGGCTGTCCACTGAGTGAACGAACCTGAATCTAATGTTTCAGGAGTAAATATCTGCTTGTGATCAGGAAGAGGAACTGGGTGAATGTGATCTTAATTAAATATTAAAAGCAAGCAGAAAAATGTTTACTTTACAAATGAAGCACTGCTGTCTTGGAGCTGTTACAAAGCCATCTATACAGAAAGTAGCTGAGAGAAGATTGGACTGGGGTAAATGCCTTATTGGAAGAAAGAGTGTTTAGCTGTGGTGGCTGAAACTTCAGGTATGCTAATCATGCTTTTACCCGGTGTTTTTATAGATTGCTGCTAAAATTGGAGATATTCCTCACTTGAATAATTCTACAACACTTGTGGACCCATCAGTCTACGGTTATGGAGTGCAGAAACGGCCCCTGGATGACGGAGGTAAGCTGGCTATGATTAGTCAATCTCATGGATGCACCTCCTGAAATTCATCTGTGGAGGCAGTTGTCTGCTTTAAGGACAGAAATCAATGCATCTTTCTGTGTACAGAAATTTTATACCAGATTCCCTGTGCTGTTTAGTCTTACCTAGATAGCACAGGGCTCCTAGGCGTTAGTATTACGGATGTGAAGCAATTCTTTCTTAGTTCATGAACTTTGGGAATTAGCAAACAAACTCTGTAATTTAAATCTTGTCCAATGGTAGTTGGGGGAGGGAGGAGGATGTGCTTACTGGAACTGTGCTGGAGCCCATATGTAGGTTACCAGATGTACGTAGTAAGGCTGTTCTTCCCTGATGACACTTATTTTCCGAGAGCCAGCAGTGGGTAGGGACAGCATTATGTGTGCTCCTTTCCGTGTGTAGCAGTGGTCGCAGTGCAGTAGCTGAGTTGCTGTCAAGAGTTCTCATGGCTTTGTACATGAATTTTAAGGAGAAAAGGTATTGATGTAAGTTGATGCAAGTTGGAAGGAAACTTCTCTGATTAGGCTTAGCTTTTTTCATAATTATGCTTTGAGAGTTCTTAAATCTCTGAAGCATTTAACACTGGCCACAGCCAAAGAATTATTTTCTGGGTGGGCCGTGTCTGGTAACTGTAATGAGTTAATATTGCATGAAGTGTCACAATTTAAAAATAAGTTACCGGTTTCTTTTCTTTGGTGGGAACAACAAAAATGTTAGAACAGGTGTTTTCTATTTTATGAATCTGATGATGTGCACTGTTACAAGACGTGTTTAAACTGTATTATCTGCTGCTGTATAGATACAAAGAGCTCACCTTTTCCTGTGGTTGGTTATAAAAAAAAAATCCTCTAGTATTTTTACTGGTGCAGGTCGCCCTGCAGAGTGGTTCTCTCCCCCTCAGGTATGTTCAGGATTACTAAGAAGTTAAGCAAAGCTGTTGCCTAGCACTTCATTTTGAAAATTTTTTCTATCTGATACAAAGGCTGAAAATACCGCATGTCTGCTTCTCATTCTGAAAAAAACGTGCTGGAGCACGGGGAGAAGTTTCTTTCATGTGGCTCTGGCTTGTTCACATTACTGTTTTCTGAACACATGCCATGACGCACTGTTCTCTGGTGTTGGCTCTATTTGAGCAAGAGGCTGCTGCTCCTCTGGTTTGGTGTTTTAGGAAAGAATGGGTTTATCTGGGTGAGCCCCTGTGCCTTCTGTCTCGGGCTACAGCATCACTGTCTGAGAAGCCAGAGGCCTGGTATTACTGGTATGTGTTGGTTTCTGCATGGGAAGGCACTCGGCTGTCAAGCAGGCTGTGCAGCATTGAAGAATGCTGAGCAACTTTGAGCTGCGTCCGAATAGCTTAGATAAGTGAAAAAGAACAGAAGTAGCCTTCTAGGAACTAGTCGTTTGTAGCAGTAGTCCTGCCTGTTTCTTTCACTGATTCATCAGGCTGAACTGAGAAACCTGAGCTCTGGACAAAACGTTTTTTTTATGAACTTTTAACACGTGAAATGGTCGTAGCGCTTAATGACAGCGCAGGTTAGACTTTGTACTTAAACTTTTACTGGTGAGCCCTGTTACTTGCTGAGCCTTGTTTGTGTTGACACAAACCGTGTCTATACAGTTGCAGTCTGGGCTGTAAATGTATGTCACTGCTGGTTTCTTGTGATGTGATAGATAACTCCATGGAGCAGGTAGCGTTCCCAGGGGAGCCTTCCAGAGTGGCTGGGCTCCTGATTTTTGTATTGGCAGTGGCTCTGCTGATGTAATGACTACGAGTGTTTGCTCACCCTGTGGTTCAGCACTGAGCCTTGTCTGTAGCTGCCTTTTAAAGTAGCTTCAATGCTGTATTTGTCCTTGGGTTGTTCATATACATCTGTGGGTTTTACAACACTGTCCATCTTCCTTTTCAAAAATCTGATCTGTGAGATCTTAAGGGAGAAATGTTGGAAGTAATATTTTTGAAGGGCTGTAATTTCACAAAGAAACAGGAATTGTCGGGGTAGGAGCAAGGGTTGTATCGCTTCTTTCAGCTTTTCGTCATCTCGGGTTTTATTTCTAACGGCGTTAGTAACTCCAGCACCAAAATACAATTGTGTGGCGAGTTCCCCACCGAACTGCGTAGTCCTGCGCAGCTCTGGAGCTGCATACCAGAACTGCAGCCTGGCGAAGGAACTCCTGAAGCTGCGAGTGCTTCTTGCTCTGGATTTGTTTGTGGTATGAGCCATACCTTAGTCTTAAGCTACCTGCTCTTGCTGCCATGGCGTTAGAAGTCTGTGATGCAGCTTTGGCTTTAAGCATCTAGAAGATGGCAGCTGCTTTTAGCAGGACACTGAAATCGGGAAAGCACTTCCCATTTGGATGATCTTTTAGTTCTCCGGTGGCTGCGAACAAGGGGTGTCGTCGGGACATGCATGCCCACACTGTTCTCCATGTTCTGCTTGTCTGTGAACCAGAGTCTGGAGACATTGCTGTCAAGAAGTGGTTATTTATATTGTTACACATGCTCTAGAAATTTTATAGTGCGGGCATTTGGGTACATTCTTCTGCTCTGGATAGCTTGGAAACAAATCTGGTGGTAAATTTTTTTATTGTTTACCTCTGTGTACTGCGTGTTCGTGGCTGGATATAGATCTCACTGCTTCCTTATCCCTGTGTAGCTGTTAGATAATTACTTCTGTTCCTAATACTCCTGAAAAAATTGGGTCCAGAGGAAGTATTTAAGGTGACAGGAGAACTGTCTGTCTTCCAGGAAAATGTAATTCTGCCTGTCTGTTTTTGTAAGCAGCTGCTGGCGTGGCTGATTGTCAGCTTAGGAAGTGGTCTTAAGACAGGGTGACAGGGTGCTGGTCAAAACAAATTCAGCTGCTTTTAGAGCATTTCCAGGAAGAATAGATTTGTTGTAGTATTGGAAAACAGAATGCGTGAGTGCCTTTTGCACTTCCCTTAACATAACCTTCATCTGAAACGAAGAGCTGCTAGGGTTGGCCCTGGTGACCTGGCCTATTGGTATTAGATGGAGCTTGAGACTGATTATTTCTCTTTTCTGTGACTTCTTTATTTCCCCTTTCTGGAAACAACTTTAAAGTAATCCTGCAAATAGCTATAGTGCAGGGAGGACATCAGGTTTATTTGCACTGCTTGCAGTAAGTCAAAGCCGGCGTTTATCTGACCACTTGCAGCAGTTAATGTGAGGTGAGCGTTAGAGATGGGGTTAGCTCTGAGCTGCACAGAGACCTGCTGGCAGCTGGCTTGTGGCTGGCTGCTCAGGATAGATCCCAGCCCTCCTGTTAATGGCCAGCGGCTGCTTCTGTCCTCCATTCTAATTAATGGGTCCCTCTAATTACCAGCACAATTTAAAAAGTTTATTTAATGCTGAATAATCCTTACAGAAGCAGCCTTCTTGTTCAAAGGAAGCAGGGATCTAGTCTGCTGGAAAGAGACTGGTCGCCAGAACGTTGGCCTTTGTTTGCCCTGTTCTGGACTGCTTTGAAGAATTTTCTAGTGATATACGTAGGATTAAGCAGCAGTGTTGCAGCTGAAGGCTGAGGCATGCTTGGAGACTGGGGAGACAAAGATGGGAGACCTTGGAGAAGCCTCACACCACCCCCCTCTCCACCCCCTGCTTCCCCAAGCCTCTGTGGTGCATCCAGATACAACGATGGCCCGTTTTGGTGAAAAAAAACTGTATTGTCGTAGAGCTGAGGGGCTCAAACACAATGTGATCCTGTTGTACGGAATACTTTATTCTTTTGCTCCAGTATATTTTTGACGAAAATAACGATGGGCAGTAGGAAATCTTACACCTGTCTTACTGCTGCTGAAAGTTGGTAGTGATACTCCTTGACACGTCGGCAGCAGCAGTAGGGCCAGGGCAAAAGTCCAGATCTCTTGGCAAAAGGTTTAGTGTAATACACAAAATGCCATGTTCTTCAAAATGGCAACTTTACAGATCATAATTTTTTAAATAAGGCAGTTTAAGGGAGGAGAAAAAAGCCTGTAAAGATTTGCAGTGAAGACCGACATGAAAATTACTAGGTTTTGACCATTTAGTTAAAGAAAAACCTAGCAATATTTAAGGATGAAGAATTAGGGTAACTAATGTCTTCCTTGTAGCTTTCTAAAATTTGTGATGATCTGATTTTGATTCAAAAGTATGAAGTGCAACCCTGTTCCACTGCTCTCCAGGAGATGCGTCACTCTGATTTTATTCTAGCCATGAAGATATTCTTGACGAGATTGTATATTCCCATCATGCACATTAATTTAGTGGGAGGCACTGCTCTGTTTTATGGGGTGGAAGAAAAATCTACATTTGTTTTGAGTGTCTGTTAGGTAGAATTCAGTTAAGGTGAAGCCTAAAGGAGAGTGAAGAGTTATCAACCAGCAGGTGCCATTAATAGGAAATGGTGCTGATTTTATTCAGTATTTTTCCTGATTTGCAGTAAAATGACTGCAGTTACAGTTAAATTGTACTGAATAGATGTAAAAGGGGGAAATAGTACGTGGCTTGTCAGAGTTCAGCCCCCTCCCTGGCGCGAAGAGGGAGATGGTGGAACAGAACATCAGCTTTTGGTATTGCAGCGAGCGCGGTCTGCCCCAGCCCTGCCTCTCTATTAGTCCCTGTCTTTCAGAGTGAAATGGGCATGTCGGAGGAGTGGACCTTTAGGGAGCCACTTTGTTTCTTCCCCCCACCCCCCCAAAAAAAACCCACAAACAGAATTCATAACTGACGTCCAGTAAATCACTCCCAGTTCTCTCCATCTGCCTTCTGTCTCAGCTCTTGGAGAGGTTCTGTGAGAAACGTGGCAGGAATGATCTCGCACATAAGTTATTGTGGCTTAATTTTTTTAACTGATTTGTACAATAAATAGACAGTAGGGCTGATATCTGCCTGGGGTGGTGAATGGCGTACGGGGTTTGTTTAGTACTTGGAATGGGTTGGAGACATTATGTTACGTATGTCTGAAGCATTATTTCCCCAACTGATTTAACTTCTTGTGCTTGTACAGTTTTCCCTTAAGAAGTTGTCTTTTTCAAGTGTAGGATTGTGTTACAAAATGAAGGCTCTTCCATTCCTTGCGTGAACTTCAGAAGTTGATTATAGGATGTGCATCTGTCTCATAATTTGTGGGCAGCGGCTGCAGTGGAGCAGACTGCTAAGAGAACTGTTATGGTGAATTGAAATGCGAAGCGGGTATTTAAATACAGCCTTGTAGTGTTACCACCACTCTTCCTGGCATCTTGGGATAATGAGTGGCTTGGTCTGTGGCAAGGGCAATCCCATACGACAGCAATAGCCACCAGACATACTGTGCATAGTAAAAATATTCAGAGAACAGTTTGGGGCAACATGGCGAGATTCTGAATTTGGTCGTATTTGCTCAGCTCTGCAGTAGTAGCTTATCAGCTAGAGCAAATATTCCCCATTACATCACCCACCTTTTTCAGCTGCAGTATTGAAAGTTATCAAATTAGAGCTTTTTATATTCAGGGTGAGAATATGCAAAGGCAAATCTAACGGAGTCAATAACGCAGCAGTTGTCTTATCACTGAGCTGGGGAGAGTAATAAAATATATATGCTGTCGATATTTTGGTCCTGAACTACTATGAAGGTATTGACACGCAGCAGAAATACAGTATTGACTCTCTTTGTCTGTTTTATTTGAGTAAAGTGTTTGGCCACAAACTTTATGCATTTTTCTACCGGATTTAGAGAGTGTGGGATGCATCCGCTTTCTAACCTGCCAGCTGATTGCCAGTTTATTTCAGGTCAAAGAATGTGCAGGTTGCTGCAAGGTAGTTTGAAACAGCATCTTTATTATCACAGCTCACATGTTGGCCAGTTTCATTTGTTTCGATGCTTGTGCCCTCCAGGCATGCAATATAATCTTTCAACTGGTTGTTAGGACCAAATGGCCTGGTTTTTAGCTGGTTTGCTGCAGGCAAAGTCCAGTGGGAAGCCCAGCAGGGCATGTGTTCCCACTTTGCATGAGTTGGTCTAATGATATTTTCCCCATTAACATTTGGAAGAAAGATCTAATCTGGTGGGGTTGGGGGGGAGAAATCTGTTTGTGCGTTGTCAGCTGGGGAGATAACTACTGATCATAAATGGACCACCGGCTAACATCGCAGATAGGCCTGGAATGTGTGTGTTCAGTAAAATGTGGTGTGCTTTTTTTAAAAAAGTACTGTTTGGGTGCCACAAGGTTACTTAACAGAGCTATTCCTTTAACAGGTCTCCGTGTAAGCGGGCTCCATGGAGCACAGATAAGAGACACAGAGAGAAGTATGTGCCGAGCGGTGTTTAATGCTTTTTGACTAGACTAAATCTCTGACTCTGCTCAGCTGTGCTTTTTCTTGTAATACGTAGCAGTCTGCTTGAAATTTCTCTGCTCCCGCTCCCTCCCCCCTGTTTTCCCTTTTTTTACTACTTCGGGCTTAATTTGGGAAGGTGGGAGGTTAGTTGCAGGGATTTGGATTTGGGCAGGCAGGATTTTCTCCCATGACTCTCAGCATGGGGAGACGCAGATCAATTCCCTATCCTGTGTTCAGCTGGACACTGGGCTGTGGTGTGTGTTGATCAAGAAATCCCCTCCTGTTTTGTACCACATAACACATTCATTTCAGCCACTGAACCTAAATTACTGTTTTGCTTTTCTTTCTTTTTTGATGAAATGGTAAGAACTCTTTTTCTATAGGGATGAAGTTAGTTTATCCGTGCTAATGCTTTGATTTTTTTCCTTTTTTCTCTCTCTGCCACAGTAGGTAACCAGTTAGGGGCCCTGGTACATCAAAGGTAAGCAGTGGGTTATGTTTTATTATTTATTGATCAATTCTAATTGTTTATTGATCCACCATCTGTAGTAGTGTTAGGAAGTCAGAGGTTGAGAATGTGGAGAAACTGTCAGCTTGGGTTTTCTCCAGGCTGGGGTTTCTACTAACCCTTTAAGGCTGTTTGTTGTGATGAGGAAAGAACAGTCGATGTGAAAGTTGGATTTGGTTCCTGAAAATCCGCAGGCAGAATAAATTCTCTTTTCTCTCTCTTCTCCCTTCCCCTGCTTGAGACTGATTCTTTTTCTCTCACCCCCCACCCTGGGGGGAGAGGAAAAGTAGAAAAAGCTCTGGCATTTTGACAAAAGTGGGAAGTATTAAATGGGCAGCCAGATTTTTTTTATTTACTTATTTATTTTAGTTTTGCTGGTGTAATATGACCTGGGATGACTACTTTGTCAAAGATGGTTTTCAGAGACTGAAGCAAGTATGAGTTGTTGTGTGGCACATCTTAGCATCTCAAACTAAAGTAAAATTATCGGTTTTTCTCAAATCCTGCTCTTAAGGAGTTGGCTGTCTTGTTTTGTGTAGAAGGGGGAGAGCATTTCTAAAGCTGGGTTTACCTTCAGGCTAGTGTAGTGTGTTTCCATCATAACCAGCTGTTGAGGGCCTCAGCAGAAGGGATGAGCAATATACCTAAAGACTGTAGAACCTTGAATTTTTAATCGTTAGGTTAAAGTTAATGTCCAGCTAGGGCAGTGCAGTGAGGGATGGGCGTTGTTGTCTGCTCTGCTGCTGCCTGCCACCTCTCTTCTGCCGGGAGGGGTGTTCATGCAGGGAACTGGTTAGGCTGAAAAGCCAGAGATGGTTTCTTTCTCGATTTGGTGGTTGGTTTTCTGCTGGGTTAGCCTCTTTGTGCAGCTGCAACCGTTCCTCCAACACAGGGTGGTTAACAAGTGATGCAGGATAGGACATTTTGGCAGCAGACTGGGTGTATTCCAGGTTAAACCAACAGTAATTGTGAACCTCCCTGCTCTGTTGTGGGTATGGATGACACTGTTTGGTTTTGCATCTCTGCTGGTGAGCCTCACGACAGTGGAGAGAGCTTTATCTGCAGGTTGGCTGGTGGAGTCTGATGTGTATCTTATACCTTCCCTAACTGATCTAAAGCAAGAAAAAAAAAGGATGATTTTAATATACCTCACCACAAAACCTGCATTGAACTTCTTATGCAGGTGTTTCATTGCTTTTGAGATCCTGGACGAATTATGTATAATGCATATCTAAATATATGGAGTTTGCAAATCCCATATTCATTGTGTTGTATTTTCTGTGAGACAGAAACAGCTAAGCAAAAAACCATCCAAGGTAATTCCATTCTACCTGACTGTGGTCAGATCTTAGGAAATTGCTTTGGGTGCTGTGTTTTGAGGCAGAGACACACTGAAGAAGTCCAAAGAGCAATAGATAAGGAAGTCTCAAGGTAATGAGACTTCAAAGGATAACTGAAGACAGCTTTTATAAATTCCAAGGAAAAGAGTGATAAGGACAGGCAGTCAAAAAAAAAAATCTGTGAAGATCAGAGGGTACATTCATAGCAGGGTTGGCGTTCGTTAGTGTCTCTTGGCAAGAGCATATCCAGAAGTAGTAGGCAAAGACTGTGGCTTGGATGGTCTAAGTTAAATATTTAAGAAACTTTGTTGTTATTCTGTTAAATCTGTCTGGAGCAAGAGTGACAAAAAGGTTTTTCCATCAGCTCTGTTCAAGATAATGGGGACTAGACTGGAAATGTATCCAGCACAGGAGAAATTAGGTGACTGTGAGAGGTCCCTTCCAAAACTAATGATTTGTGATGGTGAAGTATTGTTTACTTGTGTGTGCAAAAGCCTTATGCTGTGCCTGGTTTCCATGGCTGGGACATAGTTGTCTTCCAAATTGTTCTTTGTAATGATTATTTGATTTTTTTTTAATTTTTTTTTTCTTTTTAGGGCTGTAATAACAGAAGAGTTCAAAGTGCCTGATAAAATGGTTGGATTTAGTAAGTACCTTAGATGCTTTTGATTTGTTTCTTGATATGTTTTCTGTGCAGGAATGCTGTTTATTTTGACATGCTCACAAGTTCTTGTGCTTACTAGCCTTGGATAAGCCTTGTCTAGTGCTGTCTTCAAGGGGAGCAGATGAACTGTGTTTAAAATCGGGGTGCAAACTGCATGGAAAAGCTTGGGGTCCCAGTAAGAACAACAAGATTGTGTGGTACAGGTTACTGAGAGTTTTAGTGATTATCTCCTTTAAATTCCCACTAGCATAGTACATAAATGGATCAAAACTGAATTTGTTTCCCCTCGTTGAAACATGTAGCTTCTTTTGAGTATGCAAAACTGAGAGTTGAGCGAGGAAAACAACATTTAAATGTTAAAGTAAGAGTTAACTGAAGGCAAGTTACACAGAATTTTATCTCTCTTGTATGTTTGCTGCAGGGAAACACAACCAGCATGCGTTGCTCAGATGAGAATTTTTCCTGTTCTCTTTCAAGCTTGATCCTAATTTCTCTCTGCCTCTTGATGATCATTACTCTTCCTTTCAATGGCACCTCCTGCTGTTGTGTTACTACAGTGATTGCATTGACTCTTCCACTGCTAGATCTCTGTGTATCTCTTCCAATTTGATATATGGAGAGTAAAAAGGAAAATAATAGGCCATGATAATTTACCCCTTAGTGTGTGAAGTTTTGTCCCGACTCTAGAGACACTATAAAACCGTAACTCAAATTCACATGAAGGAAACGCTCGCTCTTCTCCTGCCAGACCTCTTAATTTATCAGTCCTGATACCAGGCGTGGGGGGGGGGTGTCAGAGGGAAGCTGTAGCTCTGTGAGAAGGCAGCCTGCGTGCTCTGATGGTGCAGCATCTCTGCGTTAAATCTAATCCTGGTGCAGGGGCAGACAGATGCAGGAAGGTGGCAAACCTGCAGCGGAGAGATGCTTCTGTGGGAGCATCTTGAGCCAGGGGTACCTGTTTGACAGTTTTGCTCTTTTTTGCAGCCTGAAAAGGATATGAATGGTGATTGTCACCTAATCTCTCCCCAGCATGTCTTGTGAAACAGCGATTTGCTGACTCCAAGAGTTAAGGGAGATGGGTATTTGTTTTCGCTGAAGGCTTGATAGAGCGTTTCAGTACGTAGTAGTTTTGTCTGGGCGCAGACCAGCCAAACAGCATGTCCTTTGAAAAGAGGTAGTGAAATATGAATTTTAAAGAAATAAAATCAAAAGTCTTTGCTTGCTTTAGTACCCCAGATAACTGGTTTACTGGTTCAGGTTGAACAAGATATACTCTTGTAGCAGCACCCAAACTAGTGCATTATTTCTTGCATGCTAGGTGTTTCCATTCCAGTGCAAGACAGGCTTTTTTGTTTTGTTTTTTCCCCAAGCAAACAGACTAACTTTCAGCAGTATCTTAATGTTTTTCTACTATGATAAATTTGATCATGCTGCAGATGCCTCTTCTGCAATCCTAGAGTCAAACTGTTCCTTTATAGATAGCTGCAGTGGAGTAAAAGGGGGAAGGTGCTCTGCAGTTACTCAGAAAAATGGTATGTTCTGATGTGTTTTGAACTCATTTCAGTAATCGGCAGGGGAGGTGAACAGATCTCACGGATTCAGGCAGAGTCTGGCTGCAAAATTCAAATTGCTCCAGGTAAGAGCCTCTCTGTATGGCAGGTGAACAGATTGTAAATGTTGAAGGATGTTGTGCCCGTTAGATCAGGCACCTTGCCACGCTTATGACATGTTACCAGCGCTAACTGATGTAGTAGGCTAGCATGCGTGGGAGAGCTGTTGGAGGACTGACCTCCCGACTAGCATAGAAAACAGCTTGGAGGTGGTTTGAGGAATGAAATAATTAAGGAAGTGTCTTTAAGCAACAAATGGGTATAGTGCAAATGGACAATACATGTTGCATCGAAAAGATGGGACAGTCCGTTTGCTTTGTGCTGGTGCCTGTTTGCTCTGGGGAAGACTGTACTATGGTGCTGTACAGGGAAGCGGTGATGAATGTAATCTGAGGTCTTACCCTTCCCTTTAATTGGTGGGGAAGGCTTTGAAAGAATGCAGATATCCAGCAAATCATTTAAAATATGTTGACCCTGGATGTCTTTGAATTCATTACCGTGCTCTGCATGCAGGAGGGGGGTGCTTCCATTAGTGCTTGACAGTTACTGAAACAGCTGCTGGTTTTTTAATTCCATGTATTAAAAGTTTCCCTCTTGTTTCCGTTGTAGACAGTGGTGGGATGCCGGAGAGGCCCTGTGTACTCACTGGGACGCCAGAGAGCATTGAGTGAGTTCTGATTTCATTTCTTTCCTTTCTCCTTCTCTCTCTTCTCCCTAATGCTGTGCTCTGTCAGTGGTGCTACTTGGTTAGCCACACCAACAAATGTTGGCCTAGAGAAACTTGAGGGTCCCTGGAGCATAGAACCTCTTGGTCTGATGCTTTAAACTGTGCACCTCAAAGGCTTTTTTCCAGTTGTAGTTTGAACCCTCTGCAGAGATTTCCGTGGAGTTCCCTTCCGCAGGGCAAGGTTGCTCTCAGGGCACCTAGGATGCAGTTTTCTGACTGCAACTTTCCAGGATACTGAGCTAAGCTGTTGAAGGGCACCTCTCTTCTCCCCTTTGCTTCCCAACTCCTATTGAGATGACCATCCTTCCAGCTGAAGAAGGGCTGCATGAGGCCTCCAAAGCCTGTCGGTGCCACTCCAGAATAATCTGGAGGTGTTGGAGTTGTTGCAGAGCAGCATGAGGCCCATGGGTGTGCTTGCCTCTGCATTGCTGCCAACAAGAAGCAAAGGACTGAACCAAGTCTTGAATTCTGATCCCTGCATGGTAGAGACACGTGGCCAGCCAGCAGGGATTTCTACTCTTTAGACCTATAGAAACTTTAGGGACAGTGTTTCCTCCTCCCCCTTCCCAGGAGCTGAGTTTGAGACTCTCACAAACCAGTTGAGGACCTCCTGCTGGAACTGGATCCAGGATCCTCAGGCTTACAGGAACACACTTAACATATGGAGCTGCTCTTTCTCTCCCCAGCCTTTGGGTAGGTGGGTTTTTTAAAATCCATCTGGAAATCTTTGAGTTGCATTTGATAGTGAAAATACATGGGCGCAAAGACTCTCTTGTCTAAAGAGAAGACACTCATCATTCTTCCATTCCTAAGAGATCTAGGGGTACTTATATCTCCTTATTCTGCCATAATACTGCAAGCAGTGAGCCAGAATAAATATAATTGACAAGCTCACATTATAGGGCAGGCAATGTGTTCTTGCTGATATTGAAGTGCTTTTCCCCCTTTAGCAAAGGATATGTCAGAACAAGAGCAAAATATTGAAAACCTGGGATGCCTCATGAGATACAGTTGGGGGAAAATGGGGGAGAGGTATAGTTAAGACTTCATGGTTCTGAAATAAGCAGTTAAATGTAGTCAAGTCCAAGGCTGTCTTTAAAAAAAATATAAATGAGTGAAAAAAAAGAAAAGTGAGAATACTCAATTTGTGAAGCAGAGCAAGGTGTTGAGCACATGGAATTGTGCAAAACTTAATTTACTTTTGTGCTAAAATTCTTGTCAAGTTGATTGTTTGAACTATTTTTTCAGGCAACTTGTAGAAAAAGAAAATGAAGTAAAGAAACCAATCTATCAAACTTCTTTATGAAGGGTTTTGTGAGGAGTGTTTCCATTAGTTATATCCAGAGGCAAACTAATAGGGTTAATTTCCAAATGACCCCTCCTCATCTGAAATACGTTGTGTATTAACTGTTGTAGTCTCTATGTTGTCACTAAAAGAACTTTATGTGAATTATGAAGGTAGATAAATAAAACTCTTAAGACTCTTCCAGAAAATTTGAACTGGGCTTCCAGAAATCCCACTTTTTGCCTTGTTTTGTGAGGAAAGTCAAGAGAAAGCAGTGCTCTGATCTGTGTGCAGCCTCAGATCGCCACACCCTGAGCTGTCTTGGGTGAATGTCTGCTTGCAAGAAATGACTTTGTACTGTTTCTTCAGATCACCAGAGAGAAGACAGTCCTCCCAGGGTGCCCAGTATGGCTTCATATGGCTTCCCAGGTGACCTGATAGGAAGTGGAGAGAGGGGAAGGTGCTGCTTTAGACTGAATAGGCAGCTGGTGACTTTTTTCTACCTACTTTGAGAAGGGCTGTGGGAGAAGGGCAGGAGAGGGATGTGTTGATACTAGGAGCCTTCAAGATGAAGGGAAGCCCTGTCAGCTACCTCTGGCGTGCTAAAGATTTTAGAGAAGGTATCTTTAATCTCCCAAATGCTTCTTTGTGTCTGTCTCTTCTCGCCGGGAGTAGAAGAACCCAGTCTTTCACTGGTTGCTTGTGCAGTATCATTGCCTCACTTCGCAGTGTAGCTTCAGTACCTACTGCTTGGGGCAGAGGCTGTGTTAGAACAGTGTTCTGGTGCTGCTGGTAAGAGCAGGCAGAGAAGAGCAAGGCAGTTGCCTGTGACTGATCAGAGAGTGGTTAACCAACATGCTGTGTTAGTATCAGCAGTGTGTGGTTTTTGTCTTGACCTAGAAGGAGAACAGAGCCTGAGTTTTGCCAAATACTGTATACATGTTACAAAAGTTTAGAGAAGTTTAGAACACAGAATGTCTTCATCCAAAATGAACACCCCAAATACTATAGCTCAGCTGTTATGCTTAACTTCCAAAGAGGTCAGAGCATGCTGCTGCTCTTCCTTCTCTCTTCCCCTTTCAAAAATCACACTGCTTATAAGTAATCATGCTAGGAGAAAATATACATCAGAGTTTTAAAAAACATTGTGCTAACTGTGGTTTCCTTCATCTTTTCACTTCTTCTCCTCTCCCCGATCGCTTCCCATTCCGATGGTTCCTGGTCTCTTGGTCACGTGGAACAATGTTGTCTAATGGTTGTTTCCCTCGATTCTTTTCCAAAGACAAGCAAAACGGCTACTGGGGCAGATTGTAGATCGCTGTCGGAACGGACCTGGTTTTCACAACGATGTTGATGGCAACAGTACGATTCAGGAGATTTTGATCCCGGCATCCAAAGTGGGTCTAGTCATCGGCAAAGGAGGTGAAACAATAAAACAGTTGCAGGTGCGCAAGATGCATTTACTTTAGGGCTCTCTTCCCTACTGCAGCTTCTCTAGATCAACAAGAGCGTGCTGGAATGGAGAGCCTTAAATGCTCTAACCTTCTACAGCAGGGACTACTCTTCTGCCTTCAGAGAGCTGGACTCAAATCCTATCTTGTGTTAAAAAAGAAATCGGTTTGGCCCCAAAACTCCGCATGTAGCGGAGTTTTGCCAGAACTGTGAGAGAAACTCGTGTGCTTTAGATAACATGTGGTGCGTGCTGTTTAGGAGGGGATCCGTGTAGCCTAGAAAAGGCTACCTCTGGTCTGCTGCTGCAGTAGTTTTTAATGCCAGCCATGCTGTTGTAGAGTGCTGTGCTTCTCTTCTGTTGCTGATCTGTGATAAAGCTGGCGTGTGTCTTCCTTTTTTTTCTCATCCCACCCCTTTCTAATTATAAGTGTTGTGTTATGTATAAATCTGTGTTTCTAGACACTCTTTATTTCTTCATCTGGTACAATTATTTTTTAAGAATAGAGGGTTTCAGAAAAGCACCTAGGTCAAAAATGTAGTTTTTTGAATGGTCTGATTAGGCCTCTGTCATCTAATGTTTTTAAAGCTGGTCACTTAACTGTTATATGCAGACAGCTACAGATTTTGGAAAGGGCTGAAAAATCAGTTGTTGAAGTACTCGAGGGGTTCTCTTTTTGCACGGTGTTCAGCTATTTGAGAACTTCAGGAGTAGCACGCTTTCTGGCAGTCCTTTACACTCTAGGACTATTACTGAACTTGTGCTGTAACTACCTGTGAAGAGCTAAAGTAGCGTTCTGTAAAGCTGCTGATTTGACCTACGTAACATTTAGTAACCAAAATGTAGTCCCTTGGCTTAGGGACTCTGCTTAGCAAAGTGCTCTGTGCTTTTTCTTCAGGAGCGAACAGGTGTGAAAATGATCATGATCCAAGATGGTCCATTGCCTACTGGAGCGGATAAACCTCTGCGTATTACAGGAGATGCATTTAAAGTACAGGTATGTAATAAAAGTAAGCAGTTGCCCTAGAGAACAGAGGAAACATTTAAACTTTTGCATGTTTGTGAGCATTTAATGGTGTTGAATCTAACTGTAAACTTAATCATCCTTACTGGTTTTATTTGTTCTGTAAGGTTCGAGTAGAGCAAGTTAAAACACCGGACTAGCAAGTGCTGGCTTGCTTACAGCATAACCTAGGAGCTCTCACTCCACGCAGATGGTAGACATGGGTGGGAGAAGAGCTGAGGAGGAGGGCTTGGAGAAAGTAGCTTTGAAACACTTTCCAGTTTGTGAAGCAAAAATCAGAGCTAAATGTTACTTGAACAAATGGGTTCTTAGAGACTAACTTAACCACATATTTGAGAATGTTTTGTGGAAGGTTCGTTATCTCAGACAGCCAATTGACGCAGGTAATTAAAAATAAACCCATGACAACTCCTGAAACCAAGGGGTTTGCTTAATATTGGTACCTCAGTCTCTTTGTGTCAGGGTTCTACAGACGTGTTCATACCTGCGGTTCAAAGCGAAAACCCATGATCAGCCGGAGACTGAAAGATTGCAGCATGGTGGGAATGCTTGAATTAAAGAACTAAAGTTTAGCAGTGGCGGGCTCCGCTACTCAGCAAGTGCTTTTCATACCTTGCTAAGTACTTAAATCTAGCTTAGCATTCCTGTCTTTAATAAAAATAGTTCTGTTTCATAGGATCTCCCTAATCATAAATTGCTGCAACAGTTGATGTTGCTCAGGGATAGTATGTTTGGGTTGTATTTTTTAAACCTCTAATTGCAAGTGGGATTTTAGATTTAAATGTGGGTTTTTTTCAAAACTGTTATGCTTATTGTGGCACTGTAGATATGCAAAAAGGAGTTTAATGGCAGTCTTACTACTTTTAACCAAATCATACTTTAAGTGCTGCTACTTCCCAGGTGGTTTCTTCTTCCTTGCGAGGTTTGCTGTTGTCACATCTCCTGTGCCGTAAATCATGCCAGGCAATTGTGGAGACTGCGTAGGCTGGAAGATGTTTCAGGCACTTAGAAAAGTTGAGAAAGTTTAGAAAACACTTAAGAAGCTCGATGAATTCTTGGGTTTGGTGGGATTCTCTGGATGCTGCAACAATGTTTCTTAACTCTCTCAAATCGCTGTGAAATCTCTCCATTGCCCTTATTTTTGTCGTGGCATCTCTGAAATGTCTTGAGTTGTTTCGTTCTGTAAGAAGTACCATGGGGGCATGGAAAATATGTAAAAAATGTGAAAGGAGTCAGATTCACCAGTGTCCCTCAAACTTGGAAATAGAACCAACTTGTCAAAAGCTTGACTGGTACTATATAGAAACAAAGGCTTTGGGTTTGACATGTAGGCTTTTTTAATGATGGCTACTGTTGGTGTGTTTCCAAGGTACACTTTTAGTAGCTGGGCTACATACAAGCCTTGTGAGTGGCCTTGAGGGCTGCAAGTAGGTAGGAAGATTATTCATTTATCTCAGAAAATGTCTTGCTGGATTGCTGCAGACTTGGGCTTAACTTTTCTGAGTGTCAGTAAGCTCACTCCTGCGCACCTGTCTTCTTGGTACGTGCTCCCGAGCTCTTAGTGGATATGCTCTCTTCTGTGCTACCACGGCTTCTATCTTACTCTGTTGGTTTCAATTCCACCTGTTAGGAAAGGGCCTTCCCTTTCTTTAATTTAAAAAACAACCAAACAAAAAAAACATCAAAGATATTTTAAAAGCTAAAGGGCCTTTTTGAAAGACTGAAGGAAGCAATTGCACACAAGAAACTGCCACCTTGCACACTTGGCAGGTTTTGTTTGACATGGAAGATGTCATTGAGAACAGATCTCCATAGACTATGGTAAAAGAAATTCAAAATTGGACTACTATTTCCATTAAGCAGGTGAGGATCGCTTTGCCTGAAGCCTGACCGTTAGCCACTGTTGAGGCCCTAACACCGAGACGGCAAGCAGAATAATTTTAAGCTAACTGTAACTTCTTTCCCCATGTAGCAAGCAAGGGAAATGGTACTGGAGATCATCCGAGAGAAAGATCAGGCAGACTTCCGAGGCGTGCGCAATGATTTCAGTTCTAGAATGGGAGGAGGCAGCATAGAGGTATGTTTTCTTCATGAGTACTCTGCTAACCTCCCTGTGGGATGGGTAGTGGGTGGAAGTCATCAAACTGCACGTGTAACCTGTAAGCTTATTTTTAAATGCATTGTGTTCTCTTGCCAGAAGAGTGAGTCTGGCTGCAAAGAGGAGGAGTTCTTGTGGATTCCCAGATGGCACTTTCTAATTGTCTTTTTAAGCTGCATTCTTGTAGTGCAGAGTTCATTTAGCGGGGAAGGAATTTGTGGCCATATGTTTGTTTTTCTTAAGGGATATAGTTCTGTTGCCTGGAGCTGCCTAACATGGCCTGTCCTCATAGTTAAGAGCATCTCCTTGTAAAATTGGAGTAATCCAGTCTAGTTCTCTGAGCTTTCATACTGCTTTGCCTTTCCCATCAGGTCTCTGTGCCCAGGTTTGCTGTTGGAATTGTGATAGGAAGAAATGGAGAAATGATCAAAAAGATTCAGAATGATGCTGGAGTTAGGATTCAATTTAAACCAGGTTTGTGTGAGGATGGAGAGCCATTACTTTCTGACCAGTGTTCCAGCTTGGGATTGCTAAAGTGAATCTGATCCGAGGTTACAGCAGCTAGGCTTTCCTAATTTGAAGGTGCATTGTGTGTCTTTCTGAAACCCATTTAAATATGAGGTGCTGCTTCCTCGTGCACTTTCTGGTTTGCAGAGAGTAATATTATATACAGCTCATTTGTAGACATTAGATGTCACAACAGTCATGTCTTGAGTGGTAATTGTATGGATATACAAAATAACAATAACACAAAACTTTTTGTTTCCTGTTAAAGAGCTCTCCTTCAGGACATTAAAGCCTTTGGGGATCAGGAGTTGATTAATTCTAAGTTACTTTCTCTGGGTCCTTGGCTGTCTGATCACCTATCAAAGCTGCCTTTGTCCTCCTAAAATTATATCAGTCTTTCATGGCTTTTTGACATTTGAAAGTGTTGTTCCTCTGCGATGTGGGTTGGGTTTTGTCTTCTTTCCGTCCATAGAAGAGGGGCTGAAAGCAGAGGGAAGAGGTGTAGTAGAGCTCTTGGAGTAGTTACTTCTGTGAAAATGCTGCTAGCAATGGTGGTGCTAGAAGGAAGCTTTTGTTGGCGAGTGGATGTTGTCTCTGTTTAATTTAGTCTTTGCCGTCTCTCTTCACAGATGATGGGATTAGTTCTGAAAGAGTCGCACAGGTCATGGGGCTTCCCGATAGGTGTCAACATGCAGCACACATCATCAGTGAGCTCATTCTCACAGCACAGGTGGGTTCTGGAGGCTGCTGGGAGGAAAATGCATATATCTGAATGTAGTCTGCTGGGTGGATGGATGCCACCAGCTGAAGAACAGCAGTATTAAATTTTCCCGCTGGTAGACCACACATGCTGCTGCCCAGGACAGAGCTGCTAGGCTTTTTGTTTGTCTGTTTATTTGGGTTTTTTAATATGATATGGGCTGACTGAGCTATGGGAAGGTCTCCTATCCTCAGGCAGTATTGTGAGGCCTCACTGTAGCTCCACAGTTACCCCACCTGTTCTGTTGTCCTTCTGTTATTTGGAAATGGTGACCTGGTGAAATGGAGTCCAGCACTAGTGTGAGGCTGTGACTGCAGGCTCTGCTCAGCAGGGCTGAGTAACGATCAGACAGCAGAGCACTGACAGTGCTCAGTGATGCCTCCTCTTCAGGCTCCAGTCCCCTGGTCTGGTGGCTGTGGGAGGCAGGAGAAGGCAGTGAATGCTCACGTATGCAGGCACTGTGCTCTAGGAAAGACACCAACATACTGCATTGCCCAAGAGGGAGAAGTACAAAGATGGGTGAAGTAGTAGGGCAGACTCATGAAGGAGTTGTGTATCCCCTTTGTAGTATGAAAGTAAAGATGTTAGACCATTCCAGACCAGATACCTGAGCATAATTTCTCCATCAAGGGTAGGTCTTAGTATCTTCTAGCCCTGAGATCTGGTTTGAATACTTGATTTCATAATTTTTTTAATAATCCACTTAAGTTTTGAGGTCTGTCTCTGACTGCCCATGGCCTTTGCTTTTGGAGAAATCAGTTACCCAAGACAGGCATGTCCTTTAAGTGTCTTTGAACTTAAAAGCTTCCTTTGGAAGTTTTGGAGAACGTGCATTTCAGCAGAGTAATTCCAGCAGTTCTTTAAAGAACGACGCTTGAAAGGGTTTGGAAGCAACTTCTGTGTGTGTCAGTGCCAAGGTCTATTGGCTGTTCTGAGGAAAGCCCCCATCACAAACTAAAAGTCCAAGTCCTTGAGTAGTTGATGTTTGTTTATAGGTTTGTTTCAGCAGATACAAAGGCACGCATTTAAAAAATATAAATATCTTCCTGAGTCAGGAAAGCGACTGTAACCTATGTTACTTGGCATTTCTTTTAAAGTGCTTCAAAATCTTGAATGTGAAACTGAAGTCCAAGAATATCTTAATTCAGTGCCATTGATTATAATGCAATTTAACTTGCCTGGCTTTATTTTATTCTTAATGTACATCAGGGCCAGGAAAAAAACACTGATACAAATTTTTTGCCTTCCAAGGAACGAGATGGCTTTGGAGGTTTGGCTGTCGCCCGAGGAAGAGGTCGTGGCCGTGGAGACTGGAGCGTTGGAACACCTGGGGGCATGCAGGAAATTACCTACACGGTGCCAGCCGATAAGTGTGGTCTCGTTATAGGCAAAGGTAGGTCCAGTGACAGGAAATACTAGAGCTTGCAATCTTTCTCTGTCGGGATGGTCGCGTTCTTGCTGCCTGACGGTGAGGCTTTGGAGTTTTCTGTAATTGCAGGTATTTAGTGCCCGGTGAATGGAGCATAGGAGTAAGCTGTAAGCGCTCATGGTTGTTTTCTTTGTGGTGCTCTCACTCATAATTGTACTCTCCAGGCCCTTGTTCACAATATGTAAGAGAGGCTCTTCATGCAGAGCTGTCAAGAAAGCTTGTTATAACAAGCAGCTGGCTGAGAAAAGGCAGGTTCATTTGTGGATTCTTTTTATAGAGAATTCGTTTAAAGGACAGTTTATGAGGGATAAGCAGAACAGTCATTTCGTCATGCTGGATTTCTGTGGATGCCATGTGATAAAATGGCAGGTCTCTGAATGTGCTAATAACAGTAGCTGCTTCCAGCTACATACCTGAAGTGTCTGATGAATAAAGCGAAGTAGCAGGGTTTGCATGTGTCTGAGCCTGTCGCAGAGCAGGCTGGTGCACCTCGTCTCACTCGGACAAGGACGTTCACTGCCATGGAGGCCCCTTGGCTGCCCGAGCCAGTGAATCTCTCCATGCTAAGGAGATGGACAAGAAGTCATCTGGCCTCTCTCAAGAACCAGCAGAACCCCGAGACGGGTATGAAACCAGAGCATCAGGAGCAATCTCGTTTTGTGATAGAGCAGGTAATGGCGGTACTTAGATTGGAGCCAGGAATAGAACAACTCTATTGCTCTGAATTGTTGCAATGCTTCTGAGTTAATACATTGACATATCAAAGGAGTTGTATTTAATTTTTCTATCTGCTCATTTCAGAAAGACTGACATATGCCCTAACTAGTATTTAAGTAATCACAGTGGGCTTTTAGCCTCAGCAGAGGTGAGGTGAATAGAATAGGAACAGATTAGCTAGAGCGGTAAAGGAGGCAGAGACTTGAGGGCATTGTGCCGTGCTTCAGTGACATTTAGCTTCCTGCTGTCCTGTTGGGCAGGAGTGAGCCTGCAGTGAAACATGTTGTGGTCTCTTTCTCCTGCTGCATCTCACTTGTTTGTTTCCATGCATCTGGCCTTGTGGCACCCTGAGCTGCCTTACTGGATGACAGGGGACACGGATATGGGACACAGGTGTGTCAGCAGTGTATCTGCAATTGTTTTCAGATGTTGTTCTTTGCTGTAAACCTGTTCACAAACCTGAAAACTTTTTTCAATATGAAAAAACACCTGCTTTCCCTATTATGCAGAAATCACAGAGTGATTGTGCTTGATCTCACTGAACAGTCCACTTGGGCAAAAGATCAAGCAAAGCAAATTTTAAGCCCACAAGTGAGAGTTATATGTATGGAAAAATCAAATTATAATGAAACTTTATTGCTGTATCCATTAGTCATCCTTAATAAAGGATCAGAAAAGGTCACTTGTTCAGCAGTGCACTGAAGTGGAGCATTTGTGACTACAGAGAGCACTGTGTGCTGAAAAGATAAATGCAGGTAGTGGAGTTGGATGTCCTAGCATTCAAGTGCAAGGCCTGGCACAGGCTCACTGTGGGGGTGAAGGGTAGCTTTTTACCTTTGTTTCCACAACAGCAAAACAGGGATTCGTACCCAGCCAGATCAGAAGCTTTCTGGAGTGACTAATTACTAGTTGTATGGTGATGTGAGTGCTTGTAGCTTTGTAATATCACCTTGTAATCGGTGTTCTTACAGTGCCTATGCTCTTAGTCTGTTGCAGCCTTCATTCTTGTCAAGTGAGTGATGGCTGTAGCATTGGGGGCCTGGACCAGCATGGATGTACCACACTTTCCATACGTTGATGCAAGACACCTGATTCTTCTTATTTCCTCTCCCACTGCCTGTGGGCAGTGTAGGGCAGAGGGGATGTTAGTGGGGTGTTCTTAACAGTGACCAACTGTGAAAACCTTTGCTCCCCCCTGTTAGTTTCTGAGCAGTTTCCAGCTTTTTTTTTTTTTTGCTTTTTGCCTTTTTTTTTTCCTTCTCTTAGACTGTTAGCCTTCTCTGTAAAATCTGGCCCAGTCTTCTGGGCACCCATAGCTTGGTCTCTGAGGTTAGCACCCAAGCAATGAGTGTCTTGGGCTCCCGGGTGTAGTGTATGCAGTGTGGCCAGGTAACTGCTGCTGTGCTTCCAGCTCCATGTCGCCACTCGAGACGAGCGGAGAAGCGTAAGATGAGACATTCCTGAGCTCAATTTCTGCATCATATATGATAGAAGATCTAGGGCCCTTTCTCGTGGGTGTCGCTTCTCAGCCTGGGAGTGTGAGCCTTTATAAGCTGATATGAAGTGTTCATCTCCCTGCTAACCCTGTGCGTAGCTCTTTCCTCTAGAGGGTGGGTAGGTACAGCTTTTCTTTTCTGAAAGACTCGAGGAAGGGTGGAGACGAGCACCATACACATGTCAAGCGCTTTCTCTGTTTGGTGGTGCTTGGAAACAAACCGCAGCCTCTCTGGGCCCCCACTGGATTTCCATGATAAATACAGCAATATTGACAGATAACGTGGCTGGCCTGGCTCTTGTCAGCTCGGCCTTTTACCAGGTTTGATTAATTGCTTTACGATTTCACGTCCAGCTGGGGGGCCACTCTTGGATCGCTTCTGCCCCCCATCAGGTAGAAGAATGGAGCGGGCTGCTGAATGCGTCTGTAGCCAGCCACCGTGTGCTGAGCGGGTCACCTCATTATGGGGGGAAGATGAACTCCTTCCGGCACCGTGCAGCATCGTGGTGACTGCGTCACTTCGTTTGTGTGCTCTGGTGGCAGAACCGGATAGCTTGAGTGGGAGGGAGCACTTTGGCACGTACCAGACTGGAGGAGAAGGGCACCAACTCCTGGGACAGTTGTGGGAGCTTTCAACCTCTGACCAAGCCTGGAGAGTCAGCTGACTGGATCCTCCAACACGGTCTAGGAGGGAGCTGGTGTGGAAAGAGTCCCAACAACTCCATGCTTGGTGCTGAATGCTAAATTGGGAAATAATTTGAAATCTATGTTCATGCTTCCAGTTTGAAAATGCTTCAATTTTTAGTCCCCTTTTGGAAGGAGAAACCTAGTCTGCTTTGCAAGTAGCAACCTGTGATTATGTATCCGTTGGCCAGTAAAGAAGTTCTCCCACTCCTTCATGATCCAAAGTGTGTTAGCTAAAAGGGTCCTGCATTTTCGTTAAGAAGATGAAGTGGCTGTTGATTCAGATCTCATTTCAATATGTAAAAACCAGAGCTTCAAACAAGTCTGCATCAGACAAAAGCATTACATAAAAAAACTTACTGGTTTTGAAACTTCAGCATACCGCTTTCCCATGCTTGACTGAAAATAAGTGGGTTGGCTTCTGGCTGCACAGTACAATCCCTGTTGTCTGCCCAGGGATGTGACACGATTATCTTTTGTTAAATGCATCTTCAAAAATTCATTTAGAAAGAGTTAATTGCCCTTTGGCAACTTTTCCTCCTCCCTTCCCCAAGAAGGCTTTAGAATGTTAAAAAGGTCACGAGTCCATTACAATGAAATGAACAAGTGTCTGCAACATCCACAGTTTGTTTTGAAGTTGTGCCGGATGTATAGAGATGGAAATGCAAGCAAAATTGAGGAGATTCTTTTTGGAGACTGTTTTTAATTAAAACCAAACAAAAATCTCCGGTTAGTTTCCTTTGCTCTCTTTCCTGCTTGCTGTATCTTCTTTTTTCTGGTGATTTTTAGTTTGTGATTTAAAAGCTGTAAAACCCCTTCATTCCCGGCACCCTTTAATTTCTCCAGTTGAGTGGAGCTGGTCTGTAAGTTGTGTGAGCTTCCAAAAGAAGAATTGAACCATTGTAACATTGGCTGAGGCTTTTGTTAAGCAAATTTCATTAAGAGACCAGGACCTAGCAGGTCTTCAGGAAACCAGATCTACTTTGGCTGGCCCTGCTACATCCTACTCGAGGCACTCCTGTGTGCTGGTGTATCCAGGTGGCAAACTAGCCAGATATGTTCCCTGCATGCACAGCTAACTCTGAAGTAGCGGAAGACAGTCTGGAATCCTGCACTGCTGCTGTTCTGTGGAGGGAGGTGTACGCTGCGGTGCGAGTAGGAAGCACAGAAAGCAGAAGCTGCTTTAAGGGAATAAGCTATCGAACAGGACATGATTGTGAGGAAGCTTAAGCTTTGTTTTTAAGCTGCAAGGTGTATAGCTGGTGGCTTTTTGCCTTAGTGGAATGAAATGTCTAGTGATGGAAGAAAAAGCCTCATGGAAGAAAGAAAAAACATGTTTCAGTGACTTTCTTTTTTTGAAGATTGTGAAAAGCTGCGCAAAACCACCAGAATTCAGTCAGTACAGTTTTTACGTGTGGTTTGTCACAGTGTATCTCAGCCATGCTGCATTTTGTTGGGAGCCTAGCGATGTGCATGCAAGGGGAACTGTGTGTATTCTTAAAACTGTACTGTCCATGACCCCAAAAACCATTGCAGTAGCTCACAGTTTCAGGTCGTGCTCATGAGGCAGTTGAAAGGAGCAACATGAGCTCAGGTACTGTGGCTGCGATTTCTGTCCCCAGCCCACCTCCCTTGAGGCACACAGAAGGTAGCTGAAACTCTGTTCCATTACCAGAACCTGACTTTGTTATGCTGTTATGGAAACAGATGCTGAATATCCCTGCTTATGTCTTGGTTTTCTTTTCTTCAGGTGGTGAGAACATCAAGAGCATAAATCAACAGTCTGGAGCCCATGTGGAGCTCCAGAGAAACCCACCTCCGAACACAGACCCCGGTGTACGAATATTCACAATCAGAGGAGTTCCCCAGCAAATTGAACTCGCTAGACATCTCATAGATGAGAAAGTTGGTGTAAGTTCCATCTCTCTTGATCTTGGTCTGTCTCTTTCAGATGTGATGTTTTCAGTCTTCGGTACGTGTAGGCCTGGGCTTAGAGGATGGCACAGAATACACAGGCTTACCTTATTTAGCTTCAAAACCATTTGCCTGTTAGCAGCTGTCTTGAACTTTGAGGGCCTTCCAGCATCCGTTGAACTAATTTTTGCTGTGGTCTCAGCTGGATATAATCAAGGGTAGTGTGCAGCTGTATGAGAGGGAAGAACAGCAATAATAAGGTATGAGAAGGCTGTCAAAGGAGATTTTTTGAAGGGAGGACGGTAGTGTCACTGCATGAGGAGGACACAATCCTGGCATCATCGTTCTGAAAGTAACACTCAGCTCCTTGCTCCAGTAAATCCAGGATGACGTATCTTACACTTAATGCAGTGCCGTGGTGTTGAAGCTTAGTAGTGTCAGGCTGGAGTACTGCTGAAGGGGGAGACTTGGGTAAAAGAAAGTATGGAAAACACTGAACCTGGGGAATGGTAGACCTGAAAAGCAACCTTTATGCTGAATTGCCTGAGGGGAGGAGGCTTGATACCAACCTCAGGATCCAAGCTATTCAAAGAAAAACTTCCAACTCTACTGTAGTCCCGTTAGCCCCTTTGTGGGCTGGCTGGAGTTGCATTTGAAGCTGGGCTCCTGGAGTGTGCTGACAGTCCTGAGAACTTTGTCCTAGGAGAATCAGTCACTGCTGTCCAGTGCTGGGGTTTAGTGAAACGTGTCCCAGGCTGTCTTGTCCCCTTTCTTACTGCTCATACCAGCTGCCCCCACCCTGTGCTTAGAGCTGGCGTTAAGTATCTGTGGATTCTGTGACAGGGTACCAGCATGGGTGGACCTGGAGGATTTGGTCAAAGTCCGTTCAGCCAAGCACCTGCTACACCTCATCAAAAGTAAGCTTATGCTTCTCGTTGTGGATGGGCTGTGGGGAATGGCTGGGAGCTGTGGAAGCACTGGGGGAAGGGTGGAGGGCCCTGAAGAGGTGGTGTATAAGTGGACCCTTTTAAAGATTGAGCATTCAGAAGCAAGTGAGATGAAACCTTGAAGCTTGACTGCAGGAAGGATTTTAGCTATTAAATTATAAACAGGGTAGGTATTGGCATCTCCAAAATTCCTGTCCCTGGTGTAATGAGAGCATGGAGAGAAGCCTGAACTGCACAGATCACAAGGAATGTTGTTCAGTACAATGCATCATCTTGGCTTCATGAACAGACCAATATCAAGACAGACAGCAGTCCCACCTACACGGCGTGTCCTTTTGTTCCCATGTTCACCTGTTTGCTCAGCAGTTGCTGACTAGAAGTAACAATTTCACTTCTGTGGGCAACTTCATGTAAATGGCCTGTTAAGTATTTTATTGTCTACTTCAGCGTGCCTTTTTGTCCTCTGCAGTGGTCCTCAGGCCTTCATGACGCAGGGTTGGGGCAGTACCTACCAGACGTGGCAGCAGCCTGGACAGCAAGTCCCAAGTAAGTGTCCAGGACCTGGGCTGGAGAAGGGTTGGTCTTCCCTTTGCAATTGTTGCTTCATGCCTGCAAAACACAGGTTCACCCATGAGACCACTTGTGTGAACACTGCACAGTAATTTCCTGAGCAGAAGAGGTGTGCGGGGGCATGCCGTGGTGTCTGAGCGCAGAATAAGCTCAAGTCCAGTGAAAACTGTAACGCTTGTAGTGCACTCAGCTGCTTACTGCCTGTCTCTGCTTTCTTTGTGTAGAAACTCATTCCTTGTTGTCTGTTCCTCTCTAACAAAAATGTTTCTGCCTTCAGCTCTCTTCTGCCAGGATTCTCCAGGCAAGCACTTGCCAACCCCACTTCCCCTAACAGGCACGTGGTGTCTGGTGGTGAACCCTCCCACTGCTTTGTTCCTGACCTTACCAGTTCTTGCCTTTTTTTTTTTTCTGTACTTCAAATGTTCTTTACGAGCTCTGCTCGCTGTTCAGCTCCCAGTCTGATGGAAAGACTGGGAAAGGAGATGGAGAAAATCGAAGAAAAGATAGGCAGGGCTTCTGTCCTGGTTCATCCACACTGACTGTAGTGATGTCCCCTTGTCTCCTTGTGGGAGTTGCTGAGAAGTGCTGAGCCTCCACGGTGCTAAGTGCTCAGAATGAGGCCAGCGGGATAACCACCTTTCAAATAAATCAAAAACCAGACAAAACCAACCAAAAAAAAAAAAAACACCCAGTGCACACAGGTCCATAGTAATGAGATTGAAATTATAACTCAGATCACCCCTGCTGCTGGGCTTTCCACTTCACACTGAGTCAGGATGGCTGTTACTCTTCACGGTTCCAAGTGTCATTTCTTCCTAAAACCCTGTTTAGTCAAATTTCAGCAGGCTGGAATGGCGAGTCCCTCTTTTCAGAATAACTGAAGTAGTAAATAGTGGTGGTGACATTGGTGACTGCATCATCCTGTGTCTTCAACAGCGAGAGTAATGGTTTGCCCCAGACGCTGCAGCTTTGTAGTCTGCTTGGCAAGCTCAGAGCCTGTGCGATGGGCAGTAGTGTCCAACAGACAGTTTTCAATCACAGGTTTTCAGGAAATACAAGTTGTTTAGTGGCCTGGTCTTGTGAAAACTGAAGCTGAGCACCAGAAAGCGTGTGTGCTGGGGGCATAATTTTAAAGGGGTTTGATGACAGGTGCTCTCCAATGCAAAGGCTGATTTAGCAGTGAAGTAGATTATTATTTGGTATAAAGTCCCACTCTTTGAGGTGCCGGAGGTGAAGGGAACATTGGAGGAGCAGTGCCTGCAATGGCACTTGTCATTCACTCTGACCCTAACCCCATTTTGATGTTTATGAAATCATGCATACGAGAAATTTGGAAATCCTCAATGCTGCATTCTTAGCAATGCACTTCTGAAATGTGTGCTGCGGTAGGACATAGGAATCCTGTGTGGGGTGTGTGTGTTTGAAACTCAAACAAAAAAAAAGCCTGTGGAAGAGTCCTGCTCCTCCGCAGTTACAGACTAAACATCATGACTTTTTCTTTGAGCTCTAGGGGCTTGTAGAAGGTCAGTAGTTTTTCTATTATCAGAACAGCAAAATGCAATGGTGGGCTCGAAAGGACTTTTTTTTTAGTGCAGGAGTGGAGTAGTATGGTGCTGAAAGAGTATTTTCCCATTAGCTTGTTTTACAGGAAGAATTGTGCACGCCCAAGAGCACTGGACTTCCCTGAACTTTGGGAAGTCAGTGCAGCAGGGAAAGCTCTACAAAAAATGTCATTTTTATCTTCCCACAAAGCCTTTGAATAAATGCTTATGAAATGTGCGTTGCTATTTGCCTTGGAAGATGCCTTTTGAAACTCACCTTAGTAACTTACCTTCTTTCTCACCTCCCTGAAACATCCTCTTCTCCTGCCCATCCACCACTGGGGAAAAAAAAATGTCTCCCAGTGATGTAGTCGCGTCTCGAGCTCACACGTCCTGACTTGGGAGCCCGGTGTGAGCACAGACGCTTTGAATCCCCTCATTGCCAGCAGTACAGCTTGTATCCCAGTGATGACTGCTTTGCCACGAATTTATCAGGTTTCTGGTGGCTCCCAAGACCAGTGAAGCATCCTGCTGTGCCATAGTCCTTCCCCTGTCTGGGTTTAGTACAAGGCCATGTTGTGGGGGCAGATGTTTTATTTCTGCTGTTGAACCTGATGGAAAATGTTGGCTTTTCAGTTCCGTGTCTACTTAGGATGCTCCGTGTTCCTGTTTGTAGCCAGGCACACCGAAGGCGGTCTGGGTAAGGAGAGAGGACAGACAAGATAATGCTGCACTTTCAGCAGCCTTCACCGCCGCCTTCTCCTGCTGCAGATCGCAGTGGTACCCAGTCAGGCCAGGTGGAGTGCACCAAGGCATGGGAGGGTTATTACAAGAAACTAGGTAAATACCTGTGTTTGCACTTTAAGTTTTAATTAGAAAAGAGCCTTGTGAAGGGTTGCTTCTTCCCCTGAGCGCTGCAGCCAGTTTGTCCACAGCTCTGCTAGCGCTGTCAGAGCTGGCTGAATCGTTCTCCGAGCAGGCTTCCGAGGGACAGGCTCCAGAGTGCCCTCCTTGCGGGAGGAGGGGCAGACCCCCACCCCCTACACATGTATTTAGATTTTAATTACTTCCCCCATCTTAAATAAATTAACTGGCTGGGGAAACATTTTGCTGTGAAACACATTTAGCTGCATGTCCTTTCAGCCTGCTGCGGACTGTAATTCTCCTCGAAGAAAAGGCATTGAAGGAGGTCCTTTGTTGGCATTAGCAGGTGGACAGTTGAGGCAGCCTTGACCTCTGCCAGAAAAGGTCCTGACTTGTAGCGTTGGTCAAGTCTTTTAACCCGCTTTTATGCCCCTGGACAGGACACTGCTGCCCTGTTCCCTCCACCCACTTCACACTCGCAGTGTATTATTTTCCCCCTTCCCCCCTGCTTCAAAGCCCCTGTGGCCGGCGTCGTGGGGCAGGGCTGTCCCTGGAGCGCGGGGTGGGCTGGGGAGAGCTCCCCTCCACGCCTGTCTCCCGGCCTCGCCCGCTGTCCGGGCGTGTGGCTCGTGCTCAGCTCTCCGGCACGCTGTGCCTGCGCCTCTCTGCAGCTTTCTCATTGCTGTGTTTGCTCTTCAGGGCTTTTTTTTGTTTGCTCTGTGTCTGGCTGAGGGCTCTCTGCTCCGACTGTGACTGAGGGGAGCGCGGGCATCGCACGCCTGCACCCGGCTGGCTGGGCTGTGCCCGGCGACGGCACCCAGACGTGCTGCGTTGAAGGTGTCGGAGTGCTTCGAAGT